>JGI2924J29684_1078780_pt1 | contig 328858 bp, 274 predicted proteins | sample BenlonsequencITS_FD_29684 | JGI IMG/M metagenome (IMG submission 29684) | reverse complement strand
TCCACGCAATTGCATTCTCAGTTGTTGAGGCTTTGCCCTTCCACGCAATTGCATTCTCAGTTGTTGAGGCTTTGCCCTTCCGCGCAATTGCATTCTCAGTGGTTGAGGCTTTGCCGTTCCACGCCATTGGCATTCTTGTCGTTGCGGCTGTGCGCTTCCGCACGACTGCATCCTCATTGTTCAGGCAGTGCCCCTGAGCCATCGCCATCCCGTGCGCAATGTCTTTGGGCTGCTTGACAGCGCCTCTTACCAGCCGGTGCTGTCGACGCGGACGGTGGCGCCGGTGCGTTGGCTTTCCATGGCGAGTTCGATGATGCGCGCGACGCGGACGGCGCAACGGGCGGTGACCTGTGGTTCGGCTGTGCCGAGGATGGCGTCGGCAACGTTCTGGTAGAAGCCGCGGTAGTCGCCGGGAAGTGTCGGGACCTTATCGGTGACGAGATCCGAGGGCTTCGCGGTGTCGGGTGCGGTGGTGAGTGTGCCCCAGCGCTCTTCGGGTTCCGCGAGCCAGGTCGTTGCAGAGCCCAGGACGGGTGGCAGGGTACCTGCGAGGATGGTCGGCTCTTGCGGATCGAGACCGTACTTTACATAGGTACCGCCGGTGCCGTTGAGGCGGTAGCGCGGGCCGGCTTCCGCTGCGAGGACGGTCGTGCCCAGACGGACGGTCATGGTGCGGTCACGACCTGTCGGGAAGACGAGCGTGAGGTCGAAGGCGTCCGGTACCTTGCCTACGTTGCGGTCGTGGCGGAGGTTTGCGGTGATGGTCGATGGGTGTCCGAAGAGTGTGAGGGCCTGATCGATGAGGTGGGGTCCGATGTCAAAGAGCTGGCCGCCGCCCTCTTCCTCTTCACGCCATGCGCCGGGCTTGGGGTCTGGGCGGTAGCGGTCAAAGCGGGACTCGAGTGTGACGGCGCGACCAACCTTACCTTCCTGAAGGAGCTTGCGGAGCGTCTGAAAGTCGCCATCCCAGCGGCGGTTGTGGAAAGGGAAGAGCATGACGTTTTTTTGGCGGGCGAGTTTCTCCAACTCTTCTGCCTGGGCGAGCGTAGTGGTCATGGGCTTGTCGCAGACGACGTGTTTGCCTGCCTGAAGGGCCTGCTTCGTGAAGTCATAGTGCGATGGCGTGGGTGTGCCGATGACAACGAGTTCGACATCGCTTGCGAGCAGATCTTCATAGCTGCGCACCTGTACGGCCTCCGGGTAGGCCTGCTTTGCCGTGTCTCCCGTGCGCTGGACGATAGCTGCGAGCTGCAGCGACGGCACCGCCGCGACGAAGGGTGCGTGAAAGACGCGGCCAGCGAGGCCAAAACCAACGACTCCAGTACGAATGCGGCGCAAGTGATTCTCCTTCGAGGCCCGATGCGGGCCTGCATGCGTGAGCGAAACGCGAAGCAACAGGATAGAACGCAAGGGGAGTGGATGTGTGAACAACTGTGAGCGAGTGTCGCGAGGGTCTGCTGTCGTGTCATTCCGCGCCACTGTTTATCTTGTGCTGGGGCCGCCGGGTCGGCGGGTGTGAGAGCGGAGAAGTCACCGGGCACCTTTCCTGCATTACGACCGTACTTGGCAGAGCAGAGCGGGGCGCGCAAAAGGCCGGAGCGGGTGAGATTTTGGTTTCTGCAGCGGAAGAGCGGGTCCTGGTGGAGGGATTTCGCTTGCACCATATGTGTTGCAGACTGAAATGAACCCAATTCGTCCTTCTGGTCTGGCAAGGCGAACATTTTCTGCATCGAAGGCGCGGGTGGACGGCATCAGATAGGCAACGCTGACGATTTGCCACTCCGAGCGCATTGACCGATGGGTCAGTGGCGGAGGTTGAGTGAACGCAGCAGCAATGGAGCGTATGACGCAACACGATCGAGCATGGAGCAGTACCCCTCGCCCGGGGCTGTGGGCGACGGCGGTTCTAGCCGCGTTTCTCCCGATGGCGGCGGTCGCGCAGATGGCATCGCAGGGCAGCAATGGCCAGAGCCAGGGATCTTCTGCGGGCGGCCGCAGCGCCAGTGGACCGGCGACGGTGCAGGCAGCGCAGCAGACGCTGCAGACCATCTCAAGCAGCGGACAGACGCAGGGCAGCGTGAATGGTGTCAGCCAGAACGACTACAAGGGTTCGCTGATCCAGGGCAAGGCTACCGATGGCGTTCTGGAGTTAACTCTGGACGACGCGATTCAGCGCGGGTTCCGCAACAACCTTGGCATCATTCTGCAGAGTTCGGCTGTGCAGAGCGCTTCGGGTACGCGTCTTCAGCAGTTGCAGCAATTATTGCCGACGGTGACCGGTTCCGCGACCTACACAGTGCAGCAGGTCAACCTGGCTGCGTATGGTTTGAGCTTTCCCGGTATTAAGCAGATTGTTGGACCGTTTCAGGTCTTCGACTTCCGCGCGTACCTTTCGCAGTCGCTGTTGAACATCAACAGCATCCAGAACTACCTGGCTGCGAAGCATAATTTTCAGGGTGCAAAGCTGTCGGCGGAGGATGCGCGGAACCTGGTCGTGCTGACCGTTGGTAACGCTTATCTGCTCTGCATCGCCGATGCCTCGCGCATTGAGGCTGCTCAGGCTGAGAAGGCGAATGCAAAGGTTTCGCTGGATCAGGCGACGGCGAATCACGAGGCCGGCACCAGCCCCAAGCTGGACGTGCTGCGTGCGCAGGTCGATTTTCAGAACACGGATCAACAGTTGATCCAGTCGCAGAACCAGTTGGAGAAGGACAAGCTGGCACTGGCGCGGGCGATCGGCCTGCCGCTGGACCAGAAGTTCCATGTATCCGATGCATCGCCTTACTCGGCCGCAACGCCGACAACGCCGGAGCAGGCTTTTGCCGACGCACTGAAGAGTCGCAAGGATCTTGCCGGTGCGGAAGAGCGAGTGAAGGGTGCGGAGTCGCAGAAGTCTGCGGCGAAGGCTGAGTACTATCCCACGGTGAGCGTGAACGGCGACTATGGCGATCTGGGTACGACGATCGGCCATTCGCATGGAACGTACACCGCTACGGGCGAAGTCTCTGTGCCGATCCTGCAGATTGCGAAGACGCGCGGCGATATCGCCGTGGCGGATGCGAATCTGCAGCAGCAGCGTGCACGTTACAGCGACCAGGTGCAGCAGATCAACGCGGATGTTCGCGACGCTCTGCTGGATATCGAGGCTGCAGCGAAGCTGGTTGAGGCGACCAAGTCCAACGTGGATCTTGCCAACGAAGCGTTGACAGAGGCGCAGCAGCGCTTCCGCGCGGGTGTGGCGGACAATCTTGCCGTGTCGGATGCGCAGTCGCAGACGCAACAGGCAAACGATCAATACATTAGCGCGCTCTACCAGCACAATGTGGCGAAACTTTCGCTGGCGCGCGCGGTCGGCTATGCCGGCACGAACTATAAACAGGCTCTTCAACTCGGAGGAAAGTGATCGTGGCAGATTCCGATCAGCAACAAGCTGGCAATCAACAGCAGGACAACAATCAGGCAGACGCTCCCAAGCAGGACAACAAGCCTGATGTGACGGAGACGCCGCCCGCTAAGGCACGTCGCAAGTTCATCATCATTGCGGTGGTGCTCCTGCTGGTGCTTACGGCCGGGTTCTTCTACTGGCGCTCGACCTACACGGAAGATACGGACGACGCGCAGGTTGATGGCGATCTGTACCAGGTATCGGCTCGCGTGAGCGGCCAGGTCATCAAGGTGAACGTGACCGACAACCAGAAGGTAAATGCCGGCGATCTGATTGCAGAGATCGATCCGCGCGACTACCAGGTTGCACTGGAGCAGGCAGAGGCGCAGCTTGCCAATGCGAAGGCCAGCTACACGCAGGCCAATGCGAACGTGCCGATTACCAGCGTGCAGTCACGGACGCAGGTCAGCACCTCAGGGTCTGACGTTGCAACCGCAGAGGCCGCAGTGGCGCAGCAGCAGAAGAATGTAGCTGCAGCACAGGCTCGCGTGGAGCAGGCGAAGGCGAATGCACTGAAGGCTCAGCTTGACGTGGAGCGCTATACACCGCTCGTCGCCAAGGATGTCATCAGCAAGCAGCAGTTCGATCAGGCCGTGGCACAGGCTTCCGCAACCAATGCGGCGTTGCTTGAGGCACAGCAGAACGTGATCGCACAGCAGGCCGGTGTGACGCAGGCCCAATCGAAGGTAGCCAGTGCACGCAGTGATGCGCAGCAGGCTCGCGAGAATGGCCCCAAGCTGGTCCAGGTGCAGCAGGCTCGCGCACAGGCGGCGAATGCCGACATCATGACGGCGCAGGCGAAGGTGGACCAGGCGAAGTTGAACCTGAGCTACTGCCACATCACTGCACCGACGACCGGCATCATCAATCGGAAGAATGTTTCGACGGGCCAGAACATCTCGATCGGCCAGAACATGCTGACGATTATCCCGCTGGACAATCTCTGGATCACGGCGAACTTCAAGGAAACGCAGCTTGAGAAGATGAAGGTCGGTCAGGCCGTTACTTTCTCTGTGGATGCGCTTGGTGGCCGCAAGTATAAGGGTCGCCTGACGCAGGTGGGCGGTGCAACGGGTTCACGCCTGTCGCTCTTCCCGCCGGAGAATGCGACCGGTAACTACGTGAAGGTGGTGCAGCGTATCCCGGTCCGTATCGACATCGATAAGGGCGAGAACGACGATCACCTGCTGCGCCCCGGCTATTCGGTGGTGCCGGACGTGGACATCAAGTAACTGCGGTTGTTTCACGAGAGAGGCACGGCTTTGGGCCGTGCCTCTTGTCTTTGCGCATGATCGACTACACTGCTGTAGAAGGAGTTTTGCCGTATGCCGCTGTCCGGAGAAGCAATTCGCACCATGAACTACGTCGACGATATTTCTGTGACGCTGCGTCGCATCCACGCCGTTCTGCCTTCGCTGACGCCGGAAGAGCGCGCGCGCGTTGCCGAGCACATCTCCAAGGCCGAGCCGAGCTATGCTTCGGTGGTCGCGGCGATCGAGACGAAGTAGTTGACGTCCGTAACCGATCCTTTTGCACGACGTGTAACGGGCCCGCTGACGCTCGCGCTGATTGGCGCGGGCAAGGCGGGCCGTTCGCTTGCTGCGCTGGCCGTCCGCGCGGGGCATCGCGTGGTTCTGGAAGACGTGATGCCGGCGAAGCTGCGCGAAGCACTGGAAGAGATTCCGACCGAGGGCATGCCTGGCACGCTGGAGACGGTCACGACCGTTGAGGACGCCGTTCGCGAGGCGGACCTGGTGATCGATTTTGTGCCGGATGAGCTGGAGTCAAAGCTCGAGATCGTGTGCATGGTCGACCGTATGGCGCCGCCAAAGACGGTGATGTGCATCCAGACGCGGGCGTTGAATGTGACCGACCTGGCGAGCTGCACGTATCGCGCGGATCGCTGTGTGGGACTGGTCTTCGACGAGCGCACTACGGTTCGTCGGGGGATCAAGACGTCCGACGAGACGATGGCGCTGGTGGAGGCGTTCGCACGCTCGTGCGGTGCCGCTGTCGATGTGCGCGACGAGACTCCGATTACGCTGTAAGTTCTGCCTTTGCCTGCGAAAGATCCTTCACGAAGAGCGCCAGTGATTGCGTCTTGACGAGGTACGTCGCGGTGATCTCTGCTGTGTCTTCTGTGGCGTCCTGGTCGGTGTCGACCAGCAGGCGCCATTTGCCGTTTGTGGGCAGCGTGAAGTTTGCGTCCTGGTGATAGTCGTTCACGATGAGGAAGAGGGATTCGGTGTGGCCCCGTTCGGCCAGGCCGGAGGGCCGGGCTTCGCCGTCGATCATCATGCCGAAGCACTGCGGTGTATCGCCGCTCCAAGTGCTACGTTGCGTCTCTGAGCCGTCGGGCAGGAACCAGCAGAGTTCGCGGATGCCGGACTCAGCATCGAGTTCGTCGTGCAGGTATCGGTTGCTGCGGAGGACGGGGTAGCGGTGGCGCAGGGCGAGCAGCTTCTTCGTGAAGGCGAGCGTGGAGGTGTTGCTCTCGCGGAGACTCCAGTCGACCCAGCTGATGTCGTTGTCCTGGCAGTAGGCGTTATTGTTGCCGCGCTGCGTGCGCGCGAATTCGTCGCCGCCGAGGATCATGGGCGTGCCCTGGGACAGCAGTAGTGTCGCCATAAGGTTGCGCATCTGGCGGCCGCGCAGGGCGAGGATGTTGGCGTCGTCGGTGGGCCCTTCGACGCCGCAGTTCCAGGAGCGATTGTCGTTGCTGCCGTCGCGGTTGTTCTCACCGTTGTCGAGGTTGTGCTTGTCGTTGTAGCTGACGAGGTCGCCCATGGTGAAGCCGTCGTGTGCGGTGATGAAGTTGACGCTGGTCCAGGGACGGCGGCCGTGGTGGTCGAAGATCTCGGGGGAGCCTGTGAGGGACTTGGCGAGGTCGGTGCTGTTGTCGCGTCCGATCCAGAAGCCGCGCGAGCGGTCGCGGAAGGTGTCGTTCCACTCCATCCAGCCGGGAGGAAATTCGCCGACACGATAGCCGCCGGGGCCGATGTCCCAAGGTTCTGCGATGAGTTTGACGCGGCTTAGGACGGGATCCTGCATGACGACTTTCAGGAAGCCGCTGCCGCGATCGAAGCCGCCGGGTTCGCGCGCGAGGATGGTGCCGAGGTCAAAGCGGAAGCCGTCGACGTGTGTCTCCAAAACCCAATAGCGGAGGCTGTCGCAGATCATCTGCAGGACGCGCGGGTGGTTGACGTTGACGGTGTTGCCGGTGCCGGTGTCGTTAATGTAGTAGCGGCGATTCTCGGCGTGCAGGCGGTAGTAGCTGGCGTTGTCGATGCCCTTGAAGGAGAGGGTCGGGCCGCGTTCATTGCCTTCTGCGGTGTGGTTGTAGACGACGTCGAGAATGACCTCGATGCAGTGCTCGTGATACTGCGCCACCATGGTCTTGAACTCCTGCAGCGCGCGCTTGGGATCTGCGGCGTAGCGCGGGTCGGGAGCGAAGAAGCCGATGGTGTTATAGCCCCAGTAGTTGGTGAGGTTGATGTCGCGCAGGTGCGACTCATCCATGAAGGTCTGGATGGGGAGAAGCTCGATGGAGGTGACGCCGAGGGACTCGATGTGGTCGATCACAGGTTTGGAGCCGAGGCCGGCGTAGGTTCCGCGCAGGTTTTCGGGTAGGTCCGGATGAAGTTTGGTGTAGCCCTTGGCGTGGATTTCGTAGAGTACGGTTGCGTCCCATGCGACGCGGCAAGTGCGGGGCGCGCTGATGTTGTCATGCCATGCGAAGTGCGGGTCAGTGACGAGGCACTTGGGCATGCAGGAGGCGCTGTCGCGCGTGTCGAAGGTGGTGTCGTCACCGGTCTCGACGATGTAGCCGAAGATCTCCGGTCCCCACTTGAGGCTGCCGGTGTGGGCGGTTGCGTAGGGGTCGAGGAGCAGTTTGTTGTGGTTGAAGCGGTGGCCTTCGCTGGGTTCGTAGGGGCCGTAGACCCTATAGCCGTAGGCGGTGCCGGGCGGCAGGCCTTCGATGTAGACGTGCCAGATGCCGTCCGTGTATTCGGGCAGGGTGATGCGCTCGAGTTCGTGTTCGCCGGTCTCGTCGAAGAGGCACAGCTCGACCCGTTGGGCGTTGTCACTGAAGAGGGAGAAGTTCGTGCCGCTGCCATCCCAGGTTGCGCCGCGTGGGTTGGGTGAGCCCTCGCGGATTCGATAACGTGATGTCTGGGTCAATTGCGGTCTACTTCCTTATCTTGTGAGCGGGCACGCTCCGGCGCTCCCGGGTCGTACTGTCAGTTTATGCGGAGTGTATTGCGGTTTTATGTGCGTTCGAGCGGAAGCCGCGATTCGGTAGCATCGGCTTTCAGCTCCTCGCACTCCGCTCGCACGGCTTCGTAGCCGGCGTGCAGCGCATCGAGTTCCAAGTCGCTGAGATTCTCAATATCGATCATCTGGTTGCGTGCGCGTTTGTGGGCGCGGATGAGTTCATCGAGCTTGAGGTTGATGGCGCGGGCATCGCGGTTCTGTGTGTTTTGGATGAGGAAGACCATCAGGAAGGTGACGATGGTTGTGCCGGTGTTGATGACGAGCTGCCATGCCTGCGAGTAGTGGAAGAGCGGCCCCATGACGGCCCAGACGACGATGAGCAGGACAGCGGCGCAGAAGGCCCACTTGGAGCCGAGCCAGCCGGATGATTTGGCTGCAAAACGCCCGAACCAGTCGTTGGTGGTGCGCACCTGTACTTCGAGCGGAACGTCATCCTGTGCCAAGCATCACCTTCCGTTTTGACCACACCACATGCGATGCGTGTTGGCTTCGATGAGTACGTATCGGTCGCGATGGCGGAAGGTGCAGGCAGAAAAAGGCGGACCAGCGATTGCTGGTCCGCCTGGGTTTGTTGCGGTGTTCTAGCCGAGGTTCTTGATCTTGGCGCGGAGAGCCTTGGCGGCTGCGCCGGGATCGGCTGCACCGTAGATGGCTGCGCCTGCGACAGCTACGGATGCGCCGGCGTCTTCAACTTCCGTGATGCGGTCGAGGTTGACGCCGCCTGCGACGGCGAAGGGGATGTCTGCGCCGCGGCCTGCTTCGAGGAGCTTGCTGATGGAGTAGCCGGCCTGCGCCTGCTCATCAAGACCTGCGTGCAGTTCGACGGAGTGGACGCCGAGCGCTTTGAGCTGCTTGACGCGCGTTGCCTTGTCGAGGACGCCGATGACGTCCGCGACGATGCCCTTATTGTGCTTCTTCGCTGCGTCGACTGCGCCGGAGATGGTGCTGTCACCGGCTGCTGCCAGGACGCTGACGAGGTCTGCGCCGGCCTTGAATGCCATGTCGGCTTCGAGGGCGCCTGCATCCATGGTCTTCATGTCGGCGAAGACGATCTTGTTGGGATAAGCGGCCTTCACGGCGGTGACGACGGCGAGGCCTTCTTGCTTGATGAGCGGCGTACCCAGCTCAATGATGTCGACGTGCTCCGCGACCTTCTCCAACAGCGTGAGGGCGTCCTTCGTGGACAGAAGATCGATTGCTACCTGAAGCTTCATGAAATAGTTCTCCTTCGAATTAGATGAGTGGGGGTTGCACGCGACTCTGCAGAAGCGCGAGGTGGCCGAAGATCGCCTACTCGAGGTTGGCGTGGCGTTTGAGGAGTTCTTCCGAGGTCTGCGGGCCGGACTTCCAGAGTGCGTGGAAGAGTGTGTCCATGACGAGGAGGACGGCCTGCTCGAAGAGGGAACCGGCGTACTGCTGGGAGGCGCGCTCGGCGGTGTCGGATTTGGAGGCGGCGGGGAGCAGGACGATGGCGTCGGCTAGCTGGCCGAGTTTCGACGCGGGTGCCGTGGTGATGGCGAGGATCTTCGCGCCGGTCTTTTTTGCTATTTCCGCTGCGTTCAGAACGGATGTCGTTGTTCCGGAGGCGGACGCGACGAGGAGGAGATCTCCTGTGGCGAGGGAAGGTGTTGTCGTCTCACCGGCGACGTAGGCCTGCAGGCCGAGGTGCATGAGGCGCATGGCGACCATCTTGAGCGCGAGGCCGCTGCGGCCGGCGCCGTAGAGGAAGATGCGCGGGCTGGTGAGGATGAGGTCTGCCGCGGTCTGAAGCTGGGTTGGGTCTACGGCGTTGAGGGTGGTCTGGACTTCTTCAAGGAGGAGGGTGCGGGCGGTGGTGAGGTCGTTTGTTTCGGGTGGGGCTTGGTGAGGCATGTTTGTTGGATGCGGTGATGTTCGTTTGGGCCAGCCGCGGTCGGTTGTGAGCGCGCGGATTCGAACGGTTGGGCTCCTGATTGTGGGGTGGCCGCGCGGGGTTATTGTGTGATCGGGACCCAGGGCGTTGCCCTGGGCTAGGATGGCACGGGCCTTCAGCCCGTCTTCGCGCTTTGCGCGAGTCTTCCCACTCATACGCTTTGCGTAGGAATGGGGCACCCCGGCGATTGTTTTACACTGCTCCTTGAGAGGGTGCGATGGAGAGGGCTGGATCCAGGGCGATGGGCCGGTGGTTGGTGGCGGCGGGTTTGCTGCTGCTTGGCCTTTTGCTGAGTGGGTTCAACTGCCCCGGCAACCTTCGCGACCATCTGCCGGCACGCGCTGAGGCTCGCGCTGCTTCTGCGCAGCAATCCCTTCGGCGCCAGTCGATTCAAAGCGAGATCAAGGTAGAAGTTGCGAAGGCTGCGCCGCTGGTGGCGCTGCTGCTTTCGCTGGTGCCTGCTCATCCGCGTGCAACGGCGGTGCCGGTTGCCGTGGTGGCGACTGCCGGTGACAGCAGCCTTTGGCTTATGCCGTATCTGTTTCGACCACCACCCGTAAGCATCCTCGTTCGGTAGCGATCTGGCTTCACACACTGTTGTGTTGTGAAGGCATGCGTGACCCGCGGAGCGCCCTGCTCCGCACGACAGCGGTGAACAGCCGCCGAGGAAATATTCATGCAGATGATGCCTGTTGTGATGGTTGACGGTGTCCGCTCATCTCTCACGGACTTTGCAACGGACGACCGTACGCGATTGATGGATGCGATGGTGAAGCACCGGAACTACCTGTACCGGATGGCCTATTCGATCGTGCGCCACGCGGAGGATGCGGAGGATGCCGTGCAGGCGGCTTACCTGTCGGCGTGGACGGGCTGGGCTTCGTTCCGCGGGCAGTCGACCTTGAAGACGTGGCTGACGACGATTGTGATGAACAAGGCGCTGAGTGAGTTGAGGACGAAGCGGCGGCAGACCTGCGTGTCGATGGATGCGGATCCGGCGCTGCTGGCGGATGCTGAGTGGCGGCTGTCGGCGGGGCAGGTGACACCGGAACAGCTTGCGATCCGGGAGCAGAGCGTGCGGCGGGTGACGGAGCAGATGGCCTATCTGCCGGAGCATACGCAGTGCATGGTGATGCTGCGGTATGGGCAGGAGCTGAGCGTGGAGGAGATTGCGCAGAGCCGCGGGACGAGCCGGGCTTCGGTAAAGGGACACCTGGTGCGTGGGTGCAAGGCTTTGCGGAAGGGTGTTTCGAGCCGGCGGATGTTGATGGCTTGAGTGGCGTCCCGGTTCAGCCTTGTCCTGGGCCGGGATTGTTTTCGCGCATTCGCGCGAAGGTCCCACTCATCCGCTTTGCGTATGAATGGGGCACCCGGTTTTGTGGCGCATTGTGGGCGTCGTCAGGGACGGGCGTGGAGGATGGATCCGAGCAGGAATGCGATGCCGTTCCATGAGATCTGTACGCCGATGCAGAGCAGGATGAAGCCCATGACGCGCAGGATGCCGTGTGCTGTCGCGGGCGGGATGGCCTTGGTGATGCGGGCTGCGTAGGCGTAGCAGAAGTAGACGGCAGCGCTGAGGACGACGATGGCGATGAAGAGACCGAGATGCGCGAGCAGGGCAGCGGTGCCGCGGTCGCCGGAGAAGCGCGCGCTCAGTGTGAGCAGCACGACGAGCGTGCCCGGGCCCGAGGTGACGGGAAAGGTGAAGGGATAAAAGGCCTTCTCCTGCAGATTGCCCAGCGCACCACAATCCTCGCCCAGTTGGGCTTCTTCGCGCTTATTGTCGGCCATGGCCTCCGAGTCTTTCGCGTTGAGGACACCCCAGCCGATGGCGGCGATGACGATGCCTCCGGAGACCTGAACGATGGGGAGGGAGATGCCAAAGAAGTGCAGGATCGCCGAGCCGAGCAGTTCAAAGATGCAGAGGAAGATGATGTTGTTGATGGCGATCTTGCGGGCCAGCGCTCGGTAGACGCCGGACGGCACCTGCCCGACTAACCCCAGGAAGACCAGGGAGGAGCCGAGAGGATTGATCAGTGGTAGCAGGGCCGTGAAGGCTATGAGAAATGAGTTCCAGACGGGCAAGGAAGTTTCCTCTGTGGATGATCGTAACCGTCGTGCAGATCAAACAAATTGGCTTTGCTCAGAGCGGGCTGCCGGAGGTAAACAGTTAGTCCCGCATCCTTTGCCAGAAAGACAGAGGTTTCACGTACAGGACTAGCTCGCCGGGATGCACTGCGACTTTCTGCGAACCGCAATTATTGGGTTCTGCCAAGCCACCATCAAGAATATTTTTCGTCGAAAAGCTGAAGCGCTCAAACTGTGGCGTCTTGGCGGTCTTTTCCCAGCAGGGTTGAAAGCCGAGTTGAATGTGCAACGTATCGGTATATGGCAATGTTGGAATGCCAGAACTCGCGGGAGCGAGAGACTCGTCCTGCTTTCCGGTTATTAGCAGGACATTCGCTCTTCCTTCGGAATCAAAGGCGAGCGGCAACGCGGCTCCTCTGAGATTGCTCCAGAGGTTCAACCAAGAGTGCTCGATTGGCTTCATGGTCCTTCCGTCGAGAAGAAGGACGGTGATGGACTGCGCAGCGACGGGCCTTATGGTCGCGACAGCCACGCATAGGGCTGAGATCAGAGTGGGCAGCTTGGCTTTTCGCAATGGCACGTTATTAAATCTCGTCCCCGGGCACGGGCGGGACGTCGGGGCGAGAGTCCAGCCATTCTTCGAGCGCGGTTCCGGTTGCGCCTTCAGCACGGCAGCGAAAGAATGCGCGAGCTCCTTCATCGGTATCCAGTCGGGACGCGACCGCCAAGCTGATCCACTGTTCGAGCGAAACACCGCTGAGACGTGCCTGCACCTGTGCTGCATGCACGATGCTGTCCGGGAGCGATACATTGCTTACTTCGGCTGCCATGGATGCGATCTCCTCAACTTGATGATATCGCCGGGCGTGAGGACGGCGATAGTGAATTGCTTCGGCACTGCAGCGAAGTCCCGCACATTGTGCGTGACGATGGCTTGCGCGTGGCCGTTTGTAGCTGCTTCGAGAACAAGTTCGTCGTCGGGGTCTGCCAGTTGAGGCTTCCATTGGTAGTCGATGCGAGTTGGCTCGATGATCGCTGCCAAGTCTTTTAGCATGGTTTCGAGAAATTCATGTGGGATACCGTGCTCTGGTCGCGATAAGACTTCTTCGTATTCGAAGAAGAGCGTTGCTGTCGCGACCATCCGAAACTCACCGGCGATGCACGCGCGCAAGAGCATGCTGCTTGCTCCATTGCGGCTTCGGTGGGCAGCGACGAGTACGGATGTGTCGAGCACTATGCGACTCGGGATCATTTCGCGTCCCGCCAGTTGGGGCCTTTGCCTACTTCGGCGACGATTGGGATGGAGAGCGATAGGACGCTCTCCATTTCGTGTTTTACGAGGGTGGTTACGGTTGCGGCTTCTGCTTCGGGGGCGTCGAAGAGTAGTTCGTCGTGGACCTGGAGGGTCATGCGGGTGGCTAGTTTCTGGTCGCGCAGGGCCTGGTCGATGCGGAGCATGGCGACCTTGATCATGTCGGCGGCGGTGCCTTGCAGCGGGGTGTTGACGGCGGTGCGTTCGGCGAAGCCTCGCATGTTGGGGTTGCGGGACTGGATGTCGGGGATGGGGCGGCTGCGGCCGAAGAGTGTGGTTACTTTGCCCGTTTCGCGAACGGTCGCGAGTGTCTCGTTGATGAAGTTCTGCACACCCTTGTAACGGTCGAAGTAAGTCTCGATGTACGTGCGTGCTTCCTTTTGATCGATGCCGAGTTGTGCTGCGAGGCCGAAGGGCGAGATGCCGTAGACGATGCCGAAGTTAACGGCCTTGGCGCGGGCGCGTGTCTCTTTCGACATGGTGACGGGGTCGACGCCGAAGACCTCGCTGGCGGTGAGTGTGTGGATGTCGATGTCGTTGCGGTAGGCGTGGAGGAGGAGCGGGTCCTGCGAGAAGTGCGCCATGAGGCGCAGCTCGATCTGCGAGTAGTCGGCGGAGAGGATGACGTTGCCGGGCGCTGCGATGAAGGCGGCGCGGATCCCGCGGCCGAGCTCGGTGCGGACGGGGATGTTCTGCAGGTTGGGCTGCGTGGAGGAGAGGCGGCCGGTGGCGGTACCCACCTGATTGAACGTGGTGTGGACGCGGCCTTCTGCGTCGGCGAGTTGCGGGAGCTGCTCGGTGTAGTTGCTGCGGAGCTTGGCGAGCTGGCGGTACTCGAGGACGAGGCGCGGCGCTTCGTGGTGTTCGGCGAGCTCTTCGAGGACGTCCTGCGCGGTGGAGACTACTTTGCCCTTGCCGTACTTCATCGGCTTGGGCAGTTCCATCTTACCGAAGAGGACTTCGCCGAGTTGCTTGGGCGAGTTGATGTTGAAGGTCATGCCGGCCATCTCGTGGATGCGGCTGGCCAGGTCGTCCATCATGACGGCGAGGCGGGAGTTCTGCTGACGGAGTAAGTCGCTGTCGATGCGGACGCCGGCTTTTTCCATGCGGAGTAAGACCGGGACTAAGGGTAAGTCGATTTCGTTGTAAGTCTTGTCTAACTCGCCCTCGGCGATTTGTTTCTTGAGGATGGGTTTGAGCTGGAAGACGGCTGCGGCGGCTTCGGGCAGGATGTGCTCGGGCGCGATCTGCTTCTTTTCGACGACTGTGAGTGCGCGGTCGTTGAAGCGTGCGGCGACGTCGCTGAGCTTGTGCGAGCCGTGCGTGGGGTTGACGAGGTAGCTGTAGAGCATGACGTCGTCGCGCACGTTGGCGATGGGCAGGTTGGCGAGTTCGCAGGTGCGGAGGACGGCCTTGAGGTCGTGGACGGTCTTGGGGATGGCGGGGTCGGCGAGGGCTTTGCGGATGGGCTCGGCGAGGTCGCTGCGGAGGTCGAGGAGCATGGCGGTGTCGGCAGTGGCGGTGATGCCGATGGGGAGCGGCTCGGTCTGCGGCGCGGCGAAGGGCTTCGGCTCGGTGGGGATGGTCATGCTGCCGAAGAGATCCATGTTGGTTGCGATGGGATCTTCTGCGGGGGCTTCGGGATCCAGCTCTGCTTCCGCGCCTGACTCTTCGGCGAGGGCTTGTTTGTCTTCGGGGAAGAAGATGGTTAGTCCTGCAAGTTCGGTGGCGGCCGGATCCCACGTCTCAGAAGCGAGACGTGGGGCACCCGCTTTAATCGGTTGCGCCGCTGCTTCGAGTAGAGCCGTGATGTCGGCGGCGGTTGGCTTCAGGATGTAGTCGACGTGGGCTGCTTCAGGGCTGGGCAGGTCTTTGAGGAGCGTGGTGAATTCGAGCTCGGTATAGAGGCTGCGGAGTTCGGCGAGGTTTGGTTCGTCGCCGGTGCTCATTGCCTCGATGGAGTAATCCACGGGTAAGTTGCAGTGGATGGTGACTAACTCCTTGGAGAGCATGACGGTGTCGCGGTTGTTCTGCAGCGACTCGCGGTAGGTCTTCTTCTTGATCTCGTCGGCGTGGTCGAGCGCGGCTTCGACGGAGCCCCACTGCTGGATGAGTTCGACGGAGCCCTTGTCGCCGATGCCGGGTGCGCCGGGGATGTTGTCGATGCTGTCGCCGCGCAGGGCCATGACGTCAATGACCTGGCGGGGTGGGACGCCGAGGACCTCTTCGACCTTGGCGGGGTCGAGGATCAGGTTGTCCTTGGTGGGATTGAGGATCTTTACGTGCTCGGTGACGAGCTGCATCATGTCCTTGTCGCTGGAGACGATGTAGACGGGGTAGCCCTCTTCGCTGAGGCGGCGGGAGAGTGTGCCGATGACGTCGTCGGCCTCGAAGCCCTCGTGATGCAGGATGGGGATGCCGAAGGCCTCGAGCGCGCGGCGGATGTAGGGCTGCTGCTGTGTGAGGTCGGGCGGCGTTTCGCTGCGGGTGGCCTTGTAGCCGGCGTAGTCGATCTCATCGAACTGCTGCGTCTTGATGTTGAACTTGCGGATGGTCTTCATGGCCGCGGCGGCTTCGTTGCGGTGCACGGGGGCGCCGCCCTCGTAGATGGCTGCGAGGTAGTGCGGTGCGAAGTCCTGCCGCAGCTTGTTGATCATATTGATGAAGACATAGGTCGCCGCGGTCGGGATGCCGGTGCGCGTGGACATGGGCCGCGATCGCTGCATGGCGTGGTAGGCGCGGAAGACGAAGGCCATGGTGTCAAGCAGGTATACGGGCGGCTTTTGTTCGGTCGGCATGGACTTCTAGTATCGCGCTTCGTGGGGCGAGTCAGCGAGTCAGCGACTTCGAGGGCACCCGGTTCAGCCTAGGAACATGCAGTCACCGTAGGAGAAGAAGCGGTAGCGCTCGTCTACGGCGTGGCGATAGGCGGCCAGGACGTTTTCGCGGCCGTGTTCGCCGGCGAAGGCGCTTACCAGCATCAGCAGGGTGGATTTCGGCAGGTGGAAGTTGGTCAGCAGGGCGTCGACCAGCGCGAAGCGGTGGCCGGGTTGAAGGAAGATGCTGGTGCTGCCGGAGTGGGCGTGGAGCTGGCTGGTTGCTGCAACGTGCTCGAGGGTGCGGGTGGTGGTGGTGCCTACGGCGACGATGCGGCGATGGTCGGCCTTCGCGCGGAGAATGGCGTCGGCGGTGGCGGCGGGCAGCGTGTAGTGCTCCTCGTGTAGGCGAATGTCTGAGAGGTCGTCCGCGCGGACAGGTTGGAAGGTGCCGAGGCCTACGTGAAGGGTTATGTGGGCGGTTTCGACTCCTCTTTGCCGGATCTGGTCGAGGATCTGCGGCGTGAAATGCAGGCCGGCGGTGGGCGCTGCGGCGGAGCCGTGGGTGTTGGCGCCGGCGTAGACGGTCTGGTAGCGGGTGCGGTCTTCTGGTTCGTCGTCGTTGCGGCGGATGTAGGGTGGCAGCGGCATGTGGCCAAGGCGGTCGAGCGTGCCGAAGAAATCGGGTGTGGGAGCGAACTGGAGGGTTCGTTCTCCGAACTCGCCAGCTTCGATCACATCGGCTTCCAGGGAAGACGCGCTTTCGCGCGGGTTCCATTCATTCGCTTCGCGTAGGAATGGGGCACCCGATTTTCTGGCTGTTGGTTGCTCTTCGAAGATGAGGCGCTCGCCTACGGGGACTTTGCGGCCTGGTTTTACGAGGGCTCGCCAGCGGCCATCGCCTAGCGGTTGGGTCAGGAGGACTTCCACGTGACCGGTGGGCGATGGTGAGTTTGCCTGGGTGCGGAGGCCTGCGCGGCGGGCGAAGAGGCGAGCCGGGATGACTCGACTGTCGTTCATGATGAGCAGATCGCCGGGCTGCAAGAGGGACGGGAGGTCGCGGAAGTGACGGTCGGCGAGTGCGCCGGTGGTGCGAGCGACCGTCATCATGCGCGAGTCGCCGCGTTCCGCGGGTGGGTGCTGCGCAATCAGTTCGGGCGGAAGGTCGAAGTCGAAGTCAGTTACGCGCACATCTTGATTGTAAGTAGCTCGCGTTGTGTGGTGCCGGGCGTCCTATCATCACTCAAAAAGTGTGAGGAGTCCTCTTGTTCAAGCTTCGAAGCGGTTTAACGGCGTGTGGCGTTGTCGGCTGTCTGTTGATCGCTGGACCTGTCCCGGCGCAGGTTGTGGCGGAGCGGCCGAGCTTTGAGGTGACGACGGTGCGGCCGGCGAAGCCCCTTGATGGTGGGCAAAGCTGGCACACGGAGAACAATCGCAGCATCATGGAGAACTTCACGCTGCGGCAGCTGATCCGGAACGCGTACCGGCTCAAGGTGGAGTCGCAAGTGCTGGGCGGCCCGGAGTGGATCGACAAGGAACGCTTTGACATTTCGGCGAAGATGGATGACGAGGAGTTCCGGAAGATGAAGGCACTGCCATCCTCGGAATCGGGCCGTATCAGTGGTCTGCTGCAGCAGTCATTGCTGGCGGAACGCTTTGGCCTCCGCGTTTCTGTTGAGCAGCGATCCATGCCGGTGTATGCGCTGGTGGTGGATGGTGGCGGGAGCAAGTTGGCCGCGTCTGTCGATCCTCCGGCGAAGGAGGGCGAGCCGAAGCCGGAGGCGCAACACAGCATGATGATCCATAGTGGTGATCACGGCACGCACCTGGAGGCGAAGAGCATTACGATGGCGGACGTTTCCGGGATGCTGTCGGATAAGAACGAAACGGGCCGGCGTGTGGTGTTGGATCAGACCGGACTGACGGGCAACTACGATTTCAAGATGGATTGGGCGCAGGACAATGGCTCCGGCGCTCCCGCGGATGCGACACAGCCGGGGTTGATGACGGCGCTGCGTGAGCAGCTTGGGTTGCGGTTGGAGAAGCGTGAGGCTGAGGTGCCGGTGGTGGTGGTGCAGTCGGCCAGCAGGCCTCAGTTTGACTGAGCGCTTATGCTTCTGCGCTGAAAACGGCTTCTTCGAGGGAGTGCTGCAGGGTCTGTGTCGTCGGAGCCTCCACTGGTGGCTGCCATGCGATGCGGACTCGGCTGAAGGGTTTGGGGATGAGGAACCGGTCCCAGGAGCGTAGAATCCATGCGGACTCCGGGTGCAGGTGGAAGCAGGATGCGGTGCTGTTCGCGCGTCTTGCGATGGCGGCGGCGCCGTCCTTTGCGATGTAGACGGGACCGCGCGGGCCGTCGGCGGTGATGGCCACTTTGTGGTCTGCGGCGCGGGCGCGGGTGGCGGCGAGCAGGCCTGCGGCGCCGCCGCGGGAGCTTGAGCCACGGATCGGCACGAAGCCAAGGCGTTCGACGAGCCGGGCGATGAGTTCGCCGTCGAAGGATGCGGAGATGAGGATGCGGATGCCGAGGCCGCGGTAGCGCCACGCTGCGAGCAGCAGGGCGCGATGCCAGAAGACATAGACTTCGGCTTCCTGCGGGAAGTGGTCAGCGGGGCGGGCGCCGGGTGCGTAGCGTTCTTCAAAGCGCAGCGTCGATCCCAGCAGGTGGAGCAGCGCGGATGCCAGAGGGGGCACTACCGCGAGTAGCAGTCGCTGTTGGCGTGTGAAGTTCAGGTCGCCGGGCTGGTTGCGCGGCGGGCTGTCCTGGGGTGTGGAGGGCACGGGAACCATTGTAGGTTGCCGGGGACGGCACCCTGCGTGGACAGTGCAATCCGATGGCGTGGCATCCCATAGACTGTTTGCAAGCCCTTCCCCGCATGAGCGATACAGAACCCAGAGTGGATACCACCCACAGCGACTCCAAGTCGACAGAGGCGGTGCTGGCCGTGGACGTGAGCGGGGACCTGCGCTTCATGCTGGATCAGCTGCCGGATGGCGTCATCTTCATGGATGAGGCGTGGCGGATCACCTATGCGAATGAGCAGGCTCGGCGCATCAGCCGCATTCGTCCGGAGGATCTGAACAGCAAGTCTCACTGGGAGCTTTATCCGGCGACCGTCGGCACGGAGCAGGAACGGCGATACCGCCGCGTGATGTACGAGCGGGTGATTGAAGAGTTCGAGGTTTACTACGAGCCGTTCGACGTCTGGATCAAGCTACGAGCGCTGCCAATTGCCAGTGGAATGGCGGTCTACTACCAGGATGTGACGGAGCTGAAGCGGGCTCAGATCGAGGCAGCGTCGGTGACGCGACGGCTGGAGCAGGTGTTCGATGCGACCTCAGACGCCATTGCGGTACTGAACCGTGAGTGGCGTTATACCTTCCTGAATCAGCGTGCGGCCAAACTTCTGCAGCCGGATGGACGGGAACTCATTGGGCAAACCATGTGGAACATGTTCCCGGAGACTGTCTTTCCCGGATCGCCGTTCGTCGAGAACTTCTTTCGGACGATGAATGAGGGCGTATCAACCGTCTTCGAGGCTTACTATCCGGCGCCGCTGAACTCGCACTTCCAGGTGGAATGCCAGCCGTCGCCGGAGGGAGTGGTCTTCTTCTTCCGCGATATCACCGAGAGTAAGCGTGCTGAAAAGGCCCTGCGCGCGGAGCAGGCGGAGACAGAACGTCAGCGCGCTGAGTTGGAGGCGATCTATCGCACAGCGCCGGTGGGGCTGATCCTGTTTGAGCCGAAGGAGCTGCGCTATCTGCGCATCAACGATCGCCAGACAGAGATGATGGGCCTGTCGCGAGAAGAGGTTCTGGGGCGCCGCGTCGAGGAGATTGTGACGTCTCCGATTGCGCTGGAAAACTTACGCAAGGTCGCGGCGGGCGGTGTCGTAACGGACTTCACCTTTGAGACTGCATTTGTGGGGCGACCGGACGAGACGCAGGCCTTCAATGTGAACTATTCGCCCGTGCTGGATGCGGATGGACAGGTTCGCGCTATCAGTGTGGCCGCGCTGGATGTGACGAAGCTGCGGAAGGCGGAACGGGCGCTGATCCAGAGCGAGAAGCTGGCGGCCGTGGGCCGGCTGGCATCGTCGATCTCGCATGAGATCAACAATCCGCTGGAAGCTGTGACGAACCTGCTGTACCTGATCGCGACCGACGAGGTGCTGCCGCCGTCGTTGAAGCCGTATGTGCATGCGGCGCAGGACGAGCTTTCGCGAGTGTCACAGATTGCGACGCAGACGCTGCGCTTCCATCGGCAGTCGAACAAGCCGACTGCAGTGACGCCTGCGCAACTGGTGGACGCGGTGCTGAATCTGTTCGCCGGGAGGCTGTCGAACAGCGGGATTCACGTGGAGGCCTCGTACTCTACGGCGACGAAGATCGTCTGCTTTGAGAATGACATCCGGCAGGTGCTGAATAATCTGATCGCGAATGCGATTGACGCGATGCGGACGGGCGGACGGCTGCTCGCGCGGGCGCATGATGCGCATCATGGCGGGCTTGAGGGTGTGCGGATTCTTGTGGCGGACACCGGGACGGGCATGTCGGTGGAGACGCAACGGCGACTGTTCGAGCCTTTTTATACGACGAAAGATCTGAATGGAACCGGGCTTGGGCTTTGGATTTCGAAGGAGATTGTGGACCGGCATGGCGGCGATCTGCGCGTGCGGTCGACACAGAACGGGAAGATGCATGGGACGGTCTTCTCACTGTTCCTACCCAAAGAGCCCCCTGCGGTTGCGGCGTCGAACAGTGCGCCGTTAAAGAGTCCTGCCGTGGTAAAGGGCGAGGGCCTGCTGCGATAGGATTACGGCTGTGCCTCGGCGCAGAGAAGGGAAGCGAAGCCAGGATGGATGCAACATTGCAGGCAGCCCTGCCTTGCACGCTGGTGGTGCCCTGTTACAACGAGGAGCAGCGCTTTCATGACGATGCGTTCGCGGCCTTTCTTGCTGCGGAGCCTGAGGCTCACCTGCTGTTTGTGAATGATGGCAGCCGCGACGGTACGCTGGCACGTCTACATGCGTTTGCTGCGCTGCATGGGGATCGATGCAGTGTGCTGGATGTGCAGCCGAATGGTGGCAAGGGGGAGGCGGTGCGGCGCGGGATGCTGCATGCGTTGCGTACGGCTGCGAATGGCACGCTGGTTGGCTTTTGGGATGCAGATTTGGCCACGCCGCTGGATGCTTACGCGGATTTTCGCCTGATCCTGGAGACGCTGCCGGAGATCGAGATGGTCTTCGGGTCGCGCATTCAACTGCTGGGACGTCATGTGAAGCGCAATGCTATGCGGCACTATGCGGGCCGCGTCTTTGCGACGACGGTTTCGCTGGCGCTGGGATTGCCGATCTACGACTCGCAGTGTGGAGCGAAGGTGTTTCGGGTGTCAGGGGTCTTGCGTGAGGTGCTGGCAATGCCCTTCGTCTCGCGATGGATCTTTGACGTTGAGGTGCTGGCGCGATTCCTGGCGGTTTGGCGGGCTGGCGGTGCGCATCCAGAGACGCGCATCTACGAACTGCCGCTGAAGGTCTGGATCGATGTGCCGGGATCAAAAGTCCATCTGAGTGACTTCTTCCGATCGTTCACGGACCTCATCAAGATTCGCAGCAGCTTTCCGGCTGGGCGCGGCCCCCGGGGCCGTTAGGACCTTAGGCGTTCGAGCTGTGTGGTTAGGTCTGCGATGAGGTCGTCGGCGTCTTCGATGCCGCAGGAGATCCGTAGCAGGTCTTCCGGGATGCCGCGCTGGGCTCGCTGTTCTGTGGGAACGCTGGCGTGGGACATCGCGTACGGGATGCTGATGGACGAGTTGACGCTGCCGAAGCTGACGGCGATCTTGAAGAGATCGAGGCCCTCCGCGATCTGCTTTGCAGCTTCGGGGGATCCTGCGCGGAAGGTGAGCAGAACGCCGGCGCCGGTGGCCTGCCTGGATTGCACGGCGTGGGCCGGGTGATCGGGCAGGCCGGGGTAGGCGACCTCAAAATGAGGGTAGTTCTGTTGCAGGTGTTCGGCGATGCGCTGGGCGTTTGTCTGCTGCGCGTCGATGCGGAGCTTGAGCGTCTTGAGGCCGCGCAGCAGGAGGAAGCAATCCATGGGGCCGAGGGCGGTGCCTTCAGCGTTTTGGAGGAAGTAGACCTCTTTCGCGAGAGCCTCGTCCTTTACGACGACGATGCCTGCCATGACGTCGCTGTGGCCGCAGAGCAGCTTGGTGCCGGAGTGGATGACGATGTCGGCGCCGAGTGCGAGCGGGTTCTGCAGGTAGGGCGACATAGCTGAGCTGTCGACGCAGAACATGACGCCACGATCCTGCGCAACGCTGGCGAGCGCCTGAAGGTCCAGGACGCGGAGCAGTGGATTGGTCGGAGACTCGACGTAGAGCATGCGGGTTGCGGGCCGCATGGCTTCGCGTACGGCTTCGATGTCGGTTCCATCGACGAGTCGGACGGTGACGCCGGCGCGGCGCACCACGCGGTCGAAGAGACGGCTTGCGCCGCCGTAGAGATCCCAGTCCGCGACGATCTCATCGCCGGCCTTGAGGAGCCGCGTGACGGTAGCGATGGCTGTCATGCCGCTGGAGAAGGCGAAGCTGCGAGAGCCGCCTTCGAGTTCCGCCATGTGATCTTCGAGCACGCGCCGGGTGGGATTACCGGAGCGCGAGTAGTCGTACTCGCCGAAGCTGTCCGCGTGTTCCTGCTCGAAGGTTGCCGTCTGGTAGATGGGCGTGGCCATCGGCCGGAAGGGATCCTTGGGCGCAGGGTCGAAGTGGACGAGGCGCGTGGCTGTCTTCATTCGCCACTTCCGGCGGCGTTGCCGTTGAAGGTGGCGGCGAAGGCCTGCTCGAAGTCCTTGATGAGGTCCTTGGGCGACTCGAGACCGACGGAGAGGCGGATGAGGCGGTCGGGGATGCCGAGTTGTTCGCGCTGCTCCAGCGGTAGATCGCAGTGCGATGCGGTGGCCGGGTTGGTGACGAGCGTTTCGACGGAGCCGAGACTCTCCGCGCAGGTGCAGAGGCGTAGTGCGTCGATGAAGTGGAGCGAATCGACGGTGTTGGCTTCAAGCTCGAAGGAGAGCATGCCGCCGAAGCCGGTCTGCTGCTTTTCAGCGAGGGCCTTCTGCGGGAAGGAGTCGAGGCCGGGATAGTTCACCTTGTGAACCATCGGGTGCTGCTCAAGCCAGGTGGCCACGGCCATGGCATTGCTGCAGTGCATGGCGAGACGTGCCGGCAGCGTCTTGACGCCTTGGAGTGCGAGCCACGCGTCGAAGGGCGGCTGGATGCTGCCGATAGTCTTGCGGACGAGGCGCATGCGCTCGACGAGCGCCGTGTTGTGCGTGGCGAGCGAGCCGCCGATGGTGGCGTTGTGGCCATCGATGTACTTGGTCGTGGAGAGCATGGAGACGTCTGCGCCGAGGTTGAGGCAGTTCTGCAGCAGCGGCGTCAGGAAGGTGTTGTCGACGGCGACGAGTATGTCCTTGTGCGAGTGCGCCATGTCGGAGAGCGCGCGAACATCGCTGAGCTTGAGCGTCGGGTTCGCGGGCGTTTCGAGGAAGAGCAGGCGGGTGTTCGGCTTAATCGCCTTCTCGGTGTCTTCCACGCTGGCCGTGTTGGCGAAGGTGTACTCAATGCCGAAGTTGCCGAGCACCTGGTGGAAGAGGCGCGAGGTGCCGCCGTAAATGACATCGCTCAAAACGACGTGGTCGCCGGCCTTCAGCATGGAGAGGCAGAGGGTCGTGATGGCGGACATGCCGCTGCGGAAGCAGAGCGCGTTCTCGGTGCCTTCAATGGCGGCGATCGCCTGCTCCAGCGCGTTAACCGTTGGGTTGGCGCCGCGTGAGTAGCCGTATCCCTTAGTGACGCCCACGCTCTCGTGGATGTAGGTTGCCGTCTGGTGGATGGGGAAGAGGATCGAGTTCGACTGCTTCTCGTAGCTCCGGTTGCTGTGGATGACGAGTGTCGATGGATCGAAGTCCGGGCGGTCTGGCAAATGCTTCTCCCTGCGCGCGGCCGTGAGCCGGCACATCAATCTTCTTATTTCAGCACATACGTTGGATCGCTGACGCTGGCGTGGCGATTCGCGGATCCTGCAAAAGAGAAGGGAGGCCGGTTGGCCTCCCTTCTTGTGTTGGTTTTCGAATGGTCTAGACGATGGCGAGTGCGGCGCCTTCCATCTGCTCATCGCCTTCCTGCGCGACGGGACGGTAGAAGAGCTTGTCGCCCGAGAGGTAGACCTCAAGGAACGCGGGCCGTGCCGTGATCTGGCCTGCGATCAGGGCTTCAGAGAGCGGGTCTTCCACGTAGCGCTGGAGGGCGCGGCGTAGCGGACGGGCGCCGTAGCTGCGGTCGACGAGCGTCTTGTCGAGGATCCACTTCTTGGCCTCGTCGTTGACGCTGATGGTGATGGCCTTGTGCACCAGGTTGGTGTTCAGGTTCTGCACCAGCAGCTCCAGGATCTGCATCAGGTCTGCATCCGACAGCGACGTGAAGACGATGATCTCGTCCAGGCGGTTGATGAACTCAGGATTGAAGGTACGCTTCACTTCCTGCTTCACCATCTCCTCCATCTTTTCAAGGACAATCTCTTCCTTGTTCGAGGCGAAGCCGAGGCCTTCACGCTTCATCAGGTGCTTGGCGCCGATGTTCGACGTCATGATGAGGATCGTGTTCTTGAAGTCGACAGTGTTGCCCAGGCCGTCGGTCAGGTGGCCATCTTCAAAGACCTGCAACAGCAGGTTGAAGACATCCGGGTGCGCCTTCTCGATTTCGTCGAGGAGCACGACCGAATACGGCGACCGCTTGACGCGTTCGGTGAGCTGACCGCCCTCTTCGTAACCGACGTAGCCCGGAGGCGAACCGATCAGCTTGCTGATCGAGTGCTTCTCCATGAACTCCGACATATCGAAGCGGATGAGGCTCTTGTCGCTGCCGAAGAGGAACTGCGCCAGAGTGCGCGCCATCTCCGTCTTGCCGACGCCAGTTGGTCCGAGGAAGAGGAACGAGCCGATAGGACGCGCAGGGTTCTTCAGGCCCGCGCGCGAACGCCGGATGGCGCGGGAGAGGGCGCTGATCGCCTTCTCCTGGCTGATGACACGCTTGTGGAGTTCTTCTTCCACGCGCATCAGCTTCGACATCTCTTCTTCCTTCAGCGAGTTGATGGGTACGCCCGTCCAGCGGCTGACCACGTCCTCAATGTCTTCCTTCGTCACAATGCCCGAGGACGAGTCATCGAGGTGGTACTTGTCACGCAGGGCGCGAAGGTTCTCACGCTCTTTCCGCTCTTCGTCGCTGTAGAAGCGCGCCTTCTCGAACTCGTGGTTCGCAATCGCGTTTTCCATGCGGTGGACGATGAACTTGATGCGCTTCTGCACCTCGGTCAGCTCTTCGGGCAGGGTGGTCTGGCGCAACTTCACGCGAGCGCCCGCCTCGTCGATCAGATCGATGGCCTTGTCCGGCAGGAAACGGTCCGGGATGTACCGCGAGGAGTGCGTCACAGAGAAGGTAATGGCCTCATCCGTGTAGCTGACCGCATGGAACTTCTCGTACTTGTCCTTGATGCCCATGATGATCTTGATGGCATCTTCTTCATTCGGTGGCGGCACCTTGACGGCCTGGAAGCGCCGTTCCAGCGAGCGATCCTTCTCGATGGACTTGCGGAACTCGGCCGGTGTGGTTGCACCGATGCACTGGATCTCGCCGCGCGAAAGTGCGGGCTTGAGGATGTTGGCTGCGTCGAGCGAGCCCTCAGCAGATCCAGCGCCCACCAGTGTGTGCAGCTCGTCGATGAAGACGATGCTGTTCTGGTTCTCCATCAGTTCTTTCATGATGGTCTTCAGGCGCTCTTCAAACTGGCCGCGGTACTTGGTGCCGGCGACGATCAGAGAGAGGTCAAGCGACAGGACGCGCTTGTCCGCCAGGAAGCTGGGGACTTCGCCGTCGGCGATCTTCTGTGCGAGGCCTTCTACGATTGCCGTTTTGCCCACACCAGGCTCGCCGATGAGGACCGGGTTGTTCTTGGTCCGGCGGCAGAGGATCTGGATGACGCGATCGACTTCCGTGTCCCGGCCGACGAGCGGATCCAGCTGCTGATCCATGGCGGCCTGGGTCAGGTCGCGGGAGAACTCTGCCAGCATGCTCTGTTCGCCACCGCCGCCCTGTTGCTGGGCTCGACCCTGCTTGCTGCCGCCCTGCTGCTGTGCTGGCTTCTCCTGCGTGGTGCGCTGGAGCTCCTCACGAATGGTGGGCAGGCGCAGGCCACGCTCCATGAGGATCTCTGCGGCGAAGCACTTCTCTTCGCGCAACAGACCCAGCAGGAGGTGCTCCGTGCCGATATGTTTGTGGCTCAGCCGTTCTGCTTCTTCCGCGGCATAGGCGAGCACACGCTTGCATTCGTTGGAGAGGGGGAGGTCGACGGAGGTCGATACCTTCTCGCGAATGGTCGTATGTCCTTCAATCTGCTTGCGGATCGATTCCACCGAGGCGTGCGAGCGGAGGAACCGATTGGTCAGCGCCTTGTCTTCGCGGAGCAGACCCAATAACAGGTGCTCCGTCTCAATGTAAGGCGAGCCAAACTGACTTGCTTCGTAACGCGCAAAGAAGATCACGCGCCGCGCTTTTTCGGTATAACGCTCGAACATGCTCCCCCTTAGCCCTCGACCAACGGCGTGCTGCCGTCTGTGAGGCCATTGGTTCACCCGCTCGTTCCCGCATCACGCACCAAAGCGTCCGATGCGGGAACCCCTAGAACAAACCTCGCCGATATGCACGCCGGCGAAGCTGCTCCCACATCTCAAAGTGCGTCCAGTGTACCGAAAGCGGCAGACCGGCCGCATTTGCCCTCGAACTTAGGCAAAACCTTATCAGGGCGAACACACTCCTGAAACGTGATTATTGGACGCGTCCTGTGGGAAAACGATGCGTAACCCCTGCGGCGTGGCGCATTGTTGATGGCGCAGGAATCCCGTGTGGGTCAGACTTGCAGGTTCGTCGACGCCAACTCCACCAGACGGCCGTCCCGAAGCACTAGCGTCCGGTCGCACCGAGCCGCGATGGCCATGTTGTGCGTGACCATGACGGTGCTGATGCCGTGCGAGGTGTGCAGCCGGTCGAGCAGATCGAAGATGGCGTCGCCGGTGGCGGCATCGAGGTTGCCGGTGGGCTCGTCGGCGAGCAGGAGGCGGGGTTCGGTGACGAGCGCGCGGGCCAGGGAGACGCGCTGCTGCTCGCCGCCGGAGAGTTCGCCGGCGCGGTGGGTTGCGCGGTCGGCCAGGCCTACCTCGGCGAGCCACTGGCGGGCTTTCTGCCGGGCCTCGGCTTGGGAGGTGCCGCGGGTAAGTAGTGGCATGGCGACGTTCTCCTCTGCCGTGAACTCCGGCAGCAGGTAGTGCGCCTGCCAGACGTAGCCGATGGTGCGGTTGCGGAACTCGGCCTGGTCGGCGGGTTTGAGGGCGGCAAGGGAGGTGCCGTGGATGATGACATCGCCGGAGGTTGGGGAGTCCATGGCTGCGAGGAGATGCAGCAGCGTGCTTTTGCCTGCGCCGCTGGCTCCGACGATGGCCAGCATTTCGCCATGCGCAACGGTAAAGCTAAGTTCGCGGAAGAGGACGAGTTCGCCACGGCCGGTGGCGTAGCTCTTGGTCAGCGATTCCACGCGGACGAGCGGTTCGGTCAGGTCTGGCGCGTTGAGTGGTTTGGCGTCGGGCATCTATCCTCATCGTAGAGGAGACACGATGCATCCTGCCGTTGAAACCTTCCTGGCGAAGCCTGCGAGCGACGCCGCTGCCGGCCCGTTACGGGCTTTATGGCATGCCGCCCATGGCGACTGGACTGCTGCGCACGAGATCGCGCAGGCGAGTGAAGACCGGGATTCGGCATGGGTGCATGCGTATCTGCATCGCGAAGAGGGCGACCAGTGGAATGCGGAGTATTGGTATCGGCGGGCTGGGAAGCCTGTTTTTAAGGGGTCGCTCGAGGACGAGCGCGAAGCGATGATCGCTACGCTGCTTCGCTAGTCGGCTTCTCGGTCTTGATGAGGCCCATCATGGCTTCGATCTTGACCAGGCGGACTTCCAGATCGTGCTCATTATGGAGCGATTTAAGTTCGGACAGAATCCGTTCGTGACGCTCAGCGGCTATCTTCTCCGCCTGAGCGAAGCGATCCTGCTCGGTCTTGTCAGCCGCGGTGAGGCGGCGGTCCACGTCGTCGAAGCGCTTTTCAAGCGCAGTGAGGCGCACGTCAATGGCTCGGAGTTCGGGTGCGACAAGGTCCTGCAGAAGCTTCCGGTTGTCCTCGACCACGCTCATGCGGCCATCGTACCCAATCCCGGTAGAAGATCAACCAGCATTTGCAGCGATGGCTGCGACCAGCTTTGCCTGCAGACCGGGTAGATCGGCGGGTTCGAGTACGTCGCCGTCGCGGGTCAGGTAGAAGACGTCGATGGCGGTGTCGCCTTCGGTGTCGATGACGGCGACTTCAATGTTGGCGCGGGCCTCGCCGAGCGTGGTGCTGATGGCGTAGAGGAGCCCGGGAAGGTCCTGTGCGACGACCTGCAGGACGGTCGAGTGAGAGGACGATTCGGTGTCGAACTCGACGGAGGTCGAGACGTCCACCAGCGGTGCACGGCGGCGTGACCGTTTGCGGTGGGCGATCATCTTTTCGGCGACGGCGGGGTCTGCAATGGCGTCGTGCAGGTTCTGCACCAGGCGGTCGCGTTCGGAGGGGTTCATCTCCAGCGTCTTGAAGCTATCGGTGAAGCGGAAGCTGTCGACGACGATGCCGTGTGCGTTTGAGAAGGCGTCGGCAGTGATGATGTTCATGCCCCATGCGGCGAGCACGCCGGCGATGCGGGCGAAGAGTAACTGGCGGTCGGGAGTGACGAGCGTGATCTCGCTGCGGTCGGCGCGCCAGACGAAGTCGAGCTGCACGGCGTCATCGCTGAGCTTCTTGCTCATCAGGTAGTGCGTGCGGATCTGCTCGGGCGAGCGCGTGCGCAGGTAGCGCTGCGGGAAGCCTTCGAGAAAGTGCATGACGTCGCGGCTTTCGCCTTGCAGCAGTTGCGTGACACGCAGTACGAGTTCGCTGCTGACGCGCAGGTCCACGCGCTCCTCGTCGATGTTGCGGTCGAGGTGGTTGGAAGTGGCGATGTAGAGACGCCACAGGTTCTCGGCCTTCCAGGGTGTCAGCGCGTCGGGGTGTACGGCGTGGATGTCGGCGAAGGTGAAGAGCGTGATGATGCGCAGTTCTTCGGGCGTCTGCACCTTGGCTGCGAAGCCGCGGACCGTCTCGGCGTCAAAGATGTCGCGGCGCAGGGCCGCGCTCATCTCAAGGTGATTCTGGATAAGGCCGAGGACGAGGCCGGATTCGTAGTCGTCCAGTTCGAGGCGCTCGACGACGCTTTGCGCGAGGCGCGCGCTCTCCGTGGTGTGTTCGCCGGTGGAGCGGCCTTTGCCGGTGTCGTGCAGCAGTGATGCGAGGTAGAGCAGGTCGGCGTGTTGCAGGTCGCGCAGGATGGCGGCGAAGCGGCGCTTCCACTCGGCCATGGGACCTTCGCCCGGCGTGAAGAGGCCGTGGAGTGTGTCGATGAGGACGAAGGTGTGCTCGTCGACGGTGTACCGGTGGTAGGCGTCGCGGATGACGAGGGCGTCGATCCCGTGGAACTCCGGGATGAGGAGTTCGAGGATGCCGAGGGTGTGCATCGATCGCAGCGCGAGGCCGGCATGGCGACCGAGGAAGATAAGCCGCAGTTTGTGCCAGAGTGCCGTGCCTTCGTCGAGTTGCGATGAGAGGACGGGAACGGATTCTTCGAAGCGGACTTCCGCGACGTTGCTGAGGCGTGCGCCGGTCTCCGCGATGGTTTGAAAGGCGCGCAGCATGACCTCGGGGTCGCATGCGGGGTCGTAGTCCTGCGTGGCCTCGTCGATGAAGATACGGCCGCGCTCCAGGCGCATGCCGGGTGTGTCGGCGGGGGCGGTGCGCTTGAGCAGCTCCTTCGACATGCGCAGCAGCGACTTCTGCTTGGGCAGCGCGTCCATCTGCTGTTCCAGGCGTCGTGCGATTACGCGTGCGTGGCGGAAGTAGTGCTGCATCCAGTGGGCCGCATCGCGCGGCAGGCCGTGGGGTACGCCGATGCCGTCGGCGGCAGCGGCGTCCTGCGTCTTCCAGTCGAGGGCGTTGCTGTCGCGGCCATTGCGCAGGTGGAGGAAGCAGCGCACGGCCGCGAGGAAGGCGAATGCCTCGCGGAACTCCATGGACTGCGGTGCGTCGTCGTTGGTCAGGCGTGCAAGCCAGCCGCAGACGTTGGCATCGCGCAGGCCGCCGGGACATTCCTTGATGTTGGGTTCCAGGTGGAAGAGTGTGTTGCCGTACCGTGCGTGGCGGTCGCGTGTCAGTTCGGCCAGGCGCTGTGTGATGTTTTTGCGCTCGCGGTCCAGCAGCTTCGGCAGGCAGTCGTCGATCAGCTTGTTTGTGAGAGTAACGTCTCCGGCGAGCGGCCGCACGTCGAGCAGAGAGAGTGTGAACTCTGCGTTGTCACTGTCGTATTTTTCGCATTCGCCGATCACGCGTGTTGTGGCGGCGACGCGGATGCCGCTGTCCCACAGCAACTGGTTCATGCGCTTGATGGGATCTTTTGCGTTCTTCTCTTTGGCGGCATCTTCGACCACGAACAGGAGGTCGAGGTCTGAGGCAGGGAAGAGTTCCTGACGTCCGTAGCCGCCTACCGCCAACATGGCGATGCCGCTGCGCAGGCGTTCGTCTGTCGCTGCGGCCTCCTGCCAGAGTGACCTGACCAAGGAGTCGGCTGCGGCGGCTCGTGCATGGATCAGCGCCACACCCGTGGTGTCGCGAGCACTGAAACTTCCCCGCAGGGTGAGCATGCTGTTCAGGTATTGCTGCCGGGGCGCAGCGATGTCGTCTGCCATGCCCTTACCTTCTCATGCTTTCCGAGTTCTTTCTAGAAGGAGATCTCAGTGCGTGTCCGGGATCTCCTGAGGGCTGAAGCGGCGGTAGAGCAGTGGAAGGACGAAGAGAGTCAGCAGGGTTGCGGTCACGAGACCACCGATGACGACGACGGCGAGGGGTCTTTGGACCTCGGCGCCACGGGAGTTTGCGAGAGCCATGGGGACGAAGCCGAGCGAGGCGACGAGTGCTGTGATGAGCACGGGGCGCAGACGATCGGAGGCTCCCTGCTGCACGGCTGTCTCAAGATCCTTGCCGTCTTTACGGAGGGTGTTGATGTGCGAGACCATCACGACGCCGTTGAGCACCGCGATGCCGAAGAGTGCGATGAAACCGACGCTGGCGGACAGGTTCAGGTTGATGCCGGTGATCCAGAGTGCGGCGATGCCGCCGACGAGCGCCAGCGGCACGATGCAGAGGATGAGCAGCATCTGCCGGGCGTTGCGGAAGGTGGCGTAAAGCAGGGCAGCGATGATGAGGATTGAGATGGGAAAGACGATGGCCAGGCGCTGCTGTGCGCGGCTCTGGTTCTCGTACTGGCCGCCCCACTCAAGCCGGTAGCCTGCAGGCAGTTGCATGCCGTCGGCAACGGCTTTCTTGCAGTCGACGACGAAGCTGCCAAGGTCACGTCCGTCTACGTTGGAGGTGACGACGGCACGGCGTGTGGCGTTCTCGCGGTTGATGAGGATGGGACCGCGGACTTCGCGGATCTCTGCGAGCTGATCAAGCCGCACGAGATTGCCGCTGGGTGTCTTCATCTGGATCGCGCTGAGCTGTTCCGGATCGTTCCGGACATCCGCGGGCAGCCGCAGTGCGATCGAGAAGCGCTGCTCTCCGACGAGCATCTCCGAGACGGTTTTGCCGCCGTAGAGGGATTCGATGAACTCGCGGATGTCGCCAACGTTGACGCCGTAGCGGGCGATGGCGTCGCGGTCGATGCGGATCTGCAGCTCTTCCGCGCCGGAGATGAGTTCCATCTGGTTTTCGGCCGCTCCCTTGACGCCGCCGATGATGTGGTTGGCCTGGTGGCCGAGTTGTTCGAGTGTGTCGATGTCGCCGCCATCTTTTGGCGCGAAGATCTTGAGTGCAACGTCGCCGCGGGTGCCGGTGATGGTCTCATCCATGCGCATCTGCATGGGCTGGGTGAACTCGTACGAGACGCCGGGAATTTTCTCAAGCTCCTTCTCGATGCGGTCGGAGAGCTCCTTGTGTTTGCTGGTGCTTGCTTCCTGAAACTTCGGTGTGAAGGAGACGTAGGAGTCGGATTCGTACTCGCCCATGGCCTCGGTCGCCAGGTCGGGGCGGCCCAGCTTGGTGACGACGCTGCTGATCTCCGGGAAGCTCTTGATGGTGCGTTCGATCTGCTGGCCGATCACGACGGATTCGGTCAGCGAGATGCCCGGCAGGCGCTTGGACGTAATGACCATGGAGCCTTCATCGAGCCGCGGCATGAACTCCGTGCCGATGAACTTGAGCGAGCCGATAGCGAGAACGATGAGGACGCCGGAGACGATGAAGATCCAGCGGGAGTAACGTTCGGAGCGCTTGAGCGCACTCTCGTAGTGGCGGCGGAGTTTGTCGAACCAGTTTGGCTTCTTCTCGTCGTGCTTCTCGCGTTCTTCCTTTGTCTGCTTTGCCTTGTGCTTCAGGGCGAGTGAACAGAGGGTCGGCACGATGAAGAGCGCGAGGAAGAGCGACCCGGCAAGTGCTGAGACGACCGTGACTGCCATGGGCCGGAACATACGGCCTTCGAGACTCTCGAGCGTGAGCACCGGCAGATAGACCGCGATGATGATGAGCACGCCAAAGGTGACGGGGCGGGCGACCTCGATGGCGGCGTCGCGGATGATCTCGAGCAGCGGGCGTTCTTCGCCGGTTTCGACGCGATGGATGCAGTTCTCAACCATGACGACCGAGCCGTCGACGATGGTGCCGAAGTCGATGGCACCAAGGCTCATGAGGTTGATGGAGATACGGAAGGCGCCCATCCCGAGAAAGCCGAAGAGCAGCGAGAGCGGGATGGTGACGGCGACGACGAGCGCCGCGCGCCAGTCCCCAAGGAAGAAGAGCAGGATGACGATGACGAGGAATGCGGCCTCAATGAGGTTCTTCTTCACCGTATGTGTCGTCGCGTTGATGACGTCGCTTTGGTCGTAGAAGGGCAGGATGCGGGCGCCCCCGGGCAGTTTGAGCGAGGCGACTTTCTCCTTGACCAGCTTGATGATCTGGTCGCCGTTTTCGCCACGCAGGATGATGACCATGCCGGAGACCGTCTCGCCCTTGCCATCCTTCATGACTGCGCCATGGCGCGGCAGTGCCGACAGCTTCATGGTCGCGATCTGGTTCAAGTAGGTGGGGATACCGTTGCGCGTGGTGACGACGATCTTGCCCAGGTCGTCGAGTGACTGGGCGCGGCCGATGCCGCGAATGGTGTACTGCTGCTCGGCGTGCTCGATATAGCTGCCGCCGAAGTTGTCGTTGTTCGACGAGACCGCGGTGACGACATCGTGCAGCGTGAGGTCGTAGCGGCGAAGGCTGTCGGGGTTGACCTCGATGGTGTACTGCTTGGTCTGGCCGCCCCACGAGTTGATTTCGCTGACGCCGGGGATCGTGAGCAGGTCGTAACGGATCACCCAGTCGTGGAGCGTCTTGATGTCCATCAGCGACATCTTTGGCGCTTCGACGGTGTACTGGTAGACCTCGCCGAATGCCGTGGCCATCGGACCGATCTGCGGCTGCAGGCCGGTGGGTATACGGCTCTGCACCTGGTTCAGGCGCTCCGCAACAAGCTGGCGGACGAGGTACTTGTCCATGCTGTCATCGAAGATGACGGTGACCATCGAGAGGTCGAGCTTCGAGGTGGAGCGCACCATCTGCAGCTTTGGCATGCCCATCAGCGATGTTTCGATGGGATAGGTAACGAGCTGCTCGACTTCCACGGGCGACAGACCCGGGCACTGCACAGTGACGACGACCTGATTGTTCGTCAGGTCGGGGAAGGCCTCGATCGGTAGCTGGAACATCGTGTAGATGCCGCCTGCGATCAGGACGAGCAGCATCGCGACGACGAGCCAGCGGTTGTCGAGCAGGAATGAGATGACCTTCTTCATCGGGGTTTAGCCATCTCCCACGGTGCCCTTGAGCAACTCACCCTTGACCATGAACGCGCCCTTGACGACGATGTGATCGCCCGGCTTGAGGCCCTGAACGATCTCGGCGCGGCCCTTGGAGTGCGTGCCGAGCCGCACGATCTGCGGGCGGAAGGTAACGCCGTCCATGGTGAGGAATACGACCTGGTTGCCGTTGATGTTCTGCAGCGCGTCCTCCGGAATGAAGACAGCGGTACGGCTGGCGGTGCCGGCGATGTGCGCCGCTGCAAACATGCCGGGGCGGAGACGCTGCCCCGGATTAGGGATCACGATGCGCACGGGAATGGTGCGTGTCTGCGGATCGAGTTCGCTGCCGACATTTCCAACGCGACCGTTAAAGGCGAGGTCCGGAAAGCCCTGCGTGGTGACGTCGGCACTTGCGCCGTTGTGTAGCAGGCTTATGTCCTTCTCGTTCGCTGAGGCGGTGACCCAGACGGTCGACAGATCGGAGACGAGAAACGCTTCGGTGCCGGTGTCGACGACCTGTCCGACGGTGAGAGATCGCGAGAGGACAACACCGTCGATCGGCGACCGGATGGGCACCAGTTCGCGGTTGTAGAGATTATTTGCGTTTAGGCTTTCAGGCGTGACCTGGAGCAGCTCTGACAGATGTTCCCGCTCCATGTGAACGCTGGCATCTGCGTCGAGGAGACTCTGTTTCGCCTGGAGGAGATCCTGCTCGGACTTCTGCTTCTCTTCGAGTGAGGCGGCCTGGATGCTGTAGAGCTTGGCGTAGCGGTCGCGGGCCTGCGTGGCGAAGGTGACGGCGCCCTTGGCACGGTCGACAGCAGCGAACGCCTGCAGAAGCGCGCCGACGGTTTCGTGGACGGAGTGGCTGTGTACCTGGCCAAGGGTCTGGCCGCGGCGAACAACCGCGCCCGGAAGAACGCTGAGCGAGGTGATGCGACCGTCGGCGACGACACCCACGTGCGAGGTGCGCTGATCGTTGGGAACGACCTGACCGTTGAGCGTCAGGAGCTGCGGCATGGACGCGACTTCAACCGGCGCGATGGCGATGCCGGCCTTCTGCTGGTCCGCAGCCTGGATCTTCACCGAGTCGGCGCTGGCTGCCTTCTTATCGTCGGCGCCAGACTTGCCGTCGCCTTGCTGGGACGCGGACTGCTTTTGATCTTCGCCCTGCTTGCTGCTGCCCTCGTCCTGTTTTCTGGAGCAGCCGGCGAGGGTGACGCAGAGGATCGCTATCGGAATGAGGCGTATCGGTGCGTTCATGGGCGCTCTCCCGTGGCAATCTGCAGGCGGACGGCGCTTTGCTGGAACTCAGTGAGGGTTTTCAGAGCGGTGATCTCCACGTCAATCTCGGTGCGTTCGGCGTCGATGTAGCGCAGCAGGTCGACGCCGCCGATGCGGTAGGCCTCGGTCATGATGGTCAGGTTCTGTTTCGCCCGATCGCGTATTTCGGGCAGCGTGTGCTGCACGATGTCGAGCTGCTGGTCGTAGCTGACGCGTGCGGCTTCGATGTCGGCCCGTGCGGCAAGTTCCGACTGGCGCAGCTGGTCTTCGGCGAGCCGGACCTGTGCCTGCGACCGTTCGATCTCGCCCTGGTTGCGATTGCGAAAGGGGAGCTGGATGTTCATGGATGTATAGAGCGTGTCGAAATTGTTGTTGCGCTTGTATCCGGCGGAGAGGTCAAGGTCCGGTGTCGCGATGGCGTGTTGCAGCTTCACATTCGCCTGTGCGGCCGTGAGTTGCTGCTGTGCGACCCGCAGATCGATGCGGCGGCTGAGCGCGGCCTGGACGTCCAGCGGCGGAAGCAGTGGCATGGTGGTGATGCTGTCCGTAAGCCGGATTGTCGCGAAGTCCTGGCGGCCAATCTGGCGGAAGAGGTCGGCGCGGGCGAGGGCTGCGTCCCGTCGCGCAGTCTGCAGCGACAGGTAGACGCGGTCTCGTTCGATCTGCACGCGGATGAGATCGATGCCGCGCATGGCACCCGCATCGACGCGCTCCTTGTGATACCGGACGATCTCATCGACGCCGGCAATGTCCTGTTGCAGGAGGGAGACGATGGACTCTGCACTGACGGCTCGCCAGTAGCTTGCAGCAACCGAAGCGGTGAACTGCTGGCGCTTGAGGTCGCGCTGCGCCTCGGCGATATTTACGTCTGCTTGCGCAAGTCCGACTCGCTTGCGCCGCTTGCCGTCCAGCTCGAAGGTCTGCGCGAGATAACCGTACTCTTCGGTCTGATCTGCGAATGAGAACTGCGAGTCCCAGGGACGGAGGTCTTCCGACTGGAGATAGAGCCGCGGGTTAGGGCCCAGGTGCGCCTGCCTGAGGAGACCCTTCGACGCGTTCAACTCTTCATCGAAGACCTGGGCAGCGGGACTTGCCAGGGCAGAGGTGATGGCGTCGGTCAGGGTAAGAGGTTGCTGCGCTCTCAGGTTTGGGCACGCACAGAGCAAGAAGACGATCGCCGAAGCGAATGCGAGTGTCGGTCTGAAATTGATGTGCCCGACGCTGCCGTTGCGCCTCCACGATCCCCGAGTGGGTGACATCCCTGTTCCTTTTTGGTTCTGTTGCAAGCAGCAGACGAGGCTGGTGCAGTGAGGATAGGCGTTTGCGGACAGATTCGTCTGCGTAGTCACCGGGCCTCACCACAGAGCGTATCCCACTTCCGATGCTTCGAAGGCGTCCTCTTGCCCTCCGTACGAATGACAATTCGGTCATGTTCGTTCGGCTCAAAATGCGACTGCCGACTTTGCGGAGTTCTTTTAGAAATTGGCGGGCCCGGGACTTGCCTGAACGGGCGAAATGCGGTCTCGGCGGACAGGACAGATGCGCATGGGCGAGGACGGACGCTGTCCACGGATGCCGACGAACGATTGGAGTTGGGGAGAAGCATTGGCACCCCGGAGTGCTGAAAGCTCTTAAAGAATTGCGAAGGGCACGGCTTTCGCCGTGCCCTTCGTGATCGCGAGTCAAGTGGATCTAGAGCGCCAGGTCGCCGCGGTCTTCGTTGCGGATGCGGATGGCATCGTCGACGCGCGTGATGAAGATCTTGCCGTCGCCGATGGAGCCTGTCTGGGCTGCGGTGATGATTGCGTTTACGGCCTTTTCAGCCAGGTCGTCGGTGACGACGGTTTCGAGCTTGATCTTTGGGAGCAGGTCAACCGAGTATTCGCGGCCGCGGTAGAACTCCGTATGGCCCTTCTGGCGGCCGTGTCCCCGCGCCTCCAGGATGGTGATGCCCTCGATGCCGGCCTCGATCAGTGCTTCTTTTACCGCGTCCAGCTTACCTGGCTGGATGACTGCTTCAATCTTCTGCATGGTGTTCTCCGAATCCTTCTCGCGTGCGCGGTGTGCGCCGCGAAGCATCTCATTGTGCCCGAAAGGTCCGGGTGCTGTCGTCACCCGTTGGTGAAACGGCAGCACCCATGCTGGTCAGCTAGTAGGACGGCTCAGCGTGGTAACCCTCTTCGCCGTGCTGCGAGAGGTCGAGACCGGTGTCCTCATCTTCTGCCGAGACGCGCAGGCCGATGGTCTTATCGACCACAACGAGGATGATGGTCGTGCCGACGATGGCCAGACCCCAGGCGATGGCGACGCCAACGGCCTGATTGAGCAGTTGGTGGCCATTGCCTTCGATCACGCCGGTTGCTTTGCCTGCGCCGAGGATTGGGTTGATCACCGAGGTGGCGAAGATGCCGGTGAGGATGGCGCCGATGGTTCCGCCTGCGCCGTGTACGCCGAAGGCGTCCAGCGAGTCGTCATAACCGAACTTCTGCTTGACGATGAAGACCATGAAGAAGCAGAAGACGCCGGTGATGGCACCGATCCAGAGTGCGGAGATGGGCGTGACGAAGCCCGCGGCGGGAGTGATGCCGACCAGGCCGGCGACTGCGCCGGAGATCGCGCCAAGCGCGGTGGGCTTGCCGGTTTTAATCCACTCGGCTGCGGTCCAGGTGCAGGCAGCGGCGGCTGCGGCGAAGTGGGTTGCCACGAACGCCGAGGTCGCAAGGCTGCTGGCATTGAGAGCCGAACCGGCGTTGAAGCCGAACCAGCCGACCCACAGGAGCGCGGCGCCGATGAAGCTGAGCACCAGCGAGTGCGGCGGCATGGCCTCCTTCGGGTAGCCGCGGCGCTTGCCCATGTAGAGGCAGGTGACGAGGGCCGAGACGCCGCTGGTGACGTGAACGACGGTTCCGCCGGCGAAGTCGAGCGTCGGGAACTTGCCGCCCAGCGCCGCGTTCAGCAGACCGCCCTTACCCCAGACCATGTGGGCCATCGGGCTGTAGACCAGGATCGCCCACAGGATCATAAAGACCAGCATTCCGCTGAATTTCATGCGTTCCGCGAAGGCGCCGGTGATGAGGGCGGGGGTGATGATGGCGAACATCAGCTGGTAGACCATGAACGTCTGCAGTGGAATGGTGGTGACGTAGACCTTGTCCGGGACCAGTCCGACGCCGTGCAGCAGCGCATTTTGAAACGATCCAATGAAGAAACCGAAGTGGCCGGTGTTTTCACCGAACGCGAGCGAGTAACCGATGAGCGCCCACAGGACCGTGATGACACCCATCATGGCGAAGGTCTGCATCATGGTGCTGAGGATGTTCTTCTTGCGGACGAGGCCGCCGTAGAAGAGGGTCAGACCGGGAGCGGACATCATGAGAACCAGGGCTGCGGAGACGAGCATCCATCCGTTATCACCGGCGCTCTGTGCTGCGGCGACCGAGGTCTGCAGATCGGCATTCGCTTTTTCCAGGGCTGCGATGCGGGCATCGGAGGTGGGCGCGGTGCCGGAGACGCCGTGCAGCTCCGGTCCGGGACCGGCTGTGGGCGTCTGGGCCGATGCGCTGACGGTCGCGGCCGTACACAGGAGCATGAAGAGAAGACATGGAAGCAGGCGCTCCCTAAAGATTCGTCGCAGATTACGCATAGTGCAAATCACCTGTACCGAAAGAAGTAAGGGGGTTAGCCACATTGCGCTCTCGGTTTGCGAGAAGCGCAGCATGGTATCGCCGTCTAGGAAGCCCGGTGAAACGGTGCGTACAGTTGGTTCGTTTCGTTTACTGTACACAAGGACCCGAGTCGGAGAGGTACTTCACAAGGCATGACTGCAGGATTTATGAGGCGCGTCGCAGGTTTACGCCTGGTGATTATTTTTCTCGGGCTGCCGTGCTGTGGGACTTTGCAGCTGCGGGCGCAGGGCAGGGGATGCGCGTCTCTGGAGTTCGATGGCGAGGTAGAAGCGGGCAAAAGCTTTCGCCACAGCATTGATGCCTCGCACGTCTTTTTGCTTGAGAGCATTGCATCAGGCTGGATCGTGCGTGTGCTGCCGGCCGCGGGGATCCGACCTGTGCATGATTATGCGGAGCTGGCGACACCGCCCTACCGGTCGCCAAATCCTTTGCTGATCTCCACGGACTTCAGCTTTCGGGCCCAGGATGCGATCGCCTGGAATCCGCGTGAGTTCCATTTCTTTACGACGCCGCAGCAACTGGCCGTGGCGACCCGGGCATTTGAGGCGACCGAGCGGGAACCGAACCGTCCGGCAGCCGGTGCTGCGCTGTTTCCCTTGCTGGCGCAGGCCTGCAAGGGGGAACTGCGTATTACGGACGCACGCATTGCAGGCGGCACGGCGGACCAGTCTGCCATGGCGGCAACGGTGGCCTCGCACTTTGCGCAGACAGCGCATACGCTGGAGACAAGTGCCGCTCCAACCGGCCTGGGCCGGATCGTAATGTTGCGGTTCCGTGTGCGGTTTCATGGAGCCGCGGCAGGTACTTCGCGCTGAGGTGTCGTGATCTGCATCACACTGTCAATCCCCTTTGCAGGGAAGAATGTGGCCCAAGGTGCCATGTCAAACCCATGACATCCGGCAAAATGCCGCTAGTGTAGAAAGTTTCGTGACATAGAATGAAGAGCATGATGACCCCTCCAGAAGAGACCTCGAGCAACGGTCGCCCCGCGTCGCCGCAGGGATCGGACCGCTACTTTTTCGGCACACTGGATTCCTTCGGGAAGAACCAGGACAAGCTGCGTGAGGTGAACTGGGGACCGCAGCAGCCTGAGGGCGTGGTCCTGGCATCGATGGATGCGGCAGTGAACTGGGCGCGCAAGAACTCGGTCTGGCCGATGACCTTCGGCCTGGCGTGCTGCGCGATCGAGATGATGAGCATGGGTGGATCCCGCTATGACATCGCCCGGTTCGGAGCAGAGGTATTCCGTCCGTCACCCCGTCAGAGCGATCTGATGGTGGTTGCGGGGCGTGTTTCTCAAAAGATGGCACCGGTGATTCGTCGGCTTTATGAGCAGATGCCGGAGCCGAAGTGGGTTATCAGCATGGGCGCCTGCGCGACATCCGGCGGCGTCTTTAACAACTATGCGTTGCTTCAGGGCGTGAACCAGATCATCCCGGTCGACATCTACGTACCAGGATGTCCGCCACGGCCAGAGCAGCTTCTGTATGCAATCACGCTCCTCCAGGAAAAAATTCAACAGGAGCGGGGCAGCATAAAGGACTCTTTGAACATCGCATAGTGCATATCAGGATTTGTTTCGCCCACTGGCCGAGCGTTACTGGTTAGATTCGGCACGTGGTATCGAGGCAGTAGCGCTGATGTAAACCAGCATCAGTGGATAGGAACCGGCAACGGCAGATATTTCTATGATGGTATGGAAATGCTGCTATACACTCAATCGCAATCGTTACCAAGCGGGCCGTTAGTTTCAGAGCCCGCGCAAGCGTATTAGATATTCCGCGGAGGATAAGTCGCATGTTTTCTCAGCCGTTTCGCAAACTGGGCCGTTCAGTATTGGCAGCCAGCGCAGTAACCCTGGGCGCTGCAAGCCTGGGTGCGCAAACAACGCCAGCCGCACCACCCGCAGGTCCCAACCCGTCGCGCGTCGACGTGTTCATGGGATATTCATACTGGAGTGGGCATGGCCAGCTGAAGCCCGCCGGTATCAGCTACTCCTCGATTGACCTTGGCGCCATCGGTAGCGGCGCGTACTACTTCAACAAGTATGCCGGTTTCGAAGTCTCGGCAGCCTTCCATCCGGATGGTAAGAACGATGGCCTGATGCCCCTGCTTCAGGCTGGTCCGGTCTTCCGTCTTCCTGGCCAGTACGTTACCTTCTTCGGTCACGCGATGGCCGGCGCAGCCCGTCTCGGTGGACCGAACAGCGATGTCCCCGGCGCCACCTATCACAATCCCTACACCTGGGGCCCTGCTTTGACGGCCGGCGGTGGTATGGATTATGACCTGCCGTTCTTCAACCACGCATTCGGTCTTCGTCTGTTCCAGGCTGATTACACGTACATCCACGCAAACTACGGTCCCTATGTCGGCATCCCCACGGCCGGCGCTCTGGGTGGCCGCGCGAACATTAGCTCGGCTCAGTTGAGCTCGGGCATCCTGATGCACTTCGGTCACATCGTTCCTCCGCCCCCTGTAACCTACGCTTGCGTTGCGAGCCCGGTTTCCGGTTATGCGGGTGATCCGATCACCGTCACCGGCACTGCGATGAACGTCAACCCGAAGAAGACCGCGACCTACGCGTGGACTTCGGATGGCGGCAAGGTATCCGGCACCAGCAACGTTGCAACGGTTGACACCACCGGTGCGGCTCCCGGCACGTACAACGTGAAGGGAACTGTCACGGAGAGCATGAAGGCTGGTCGCTTCGCGGAGTGCACCACGCCGTTCACGATCAACCCGCTGCCGGCTCTGTCCCTGAGCTGCTCGGCTAGCCCGTCCTCGGTTCAGCCTGGCGGATCCTCGACCATCAACTCGGTGGTTTCGGACTCCTACGGCCGTCCGGTCAACTACACCTACAGCTACAGCGCAACCTCTGGCTCGATCTCGGGAAGCGGCACCACTGCTACCCTTTCGACCACCGGCGCTGCTCCTGGAACCGTCTCGATCACCTGCAACGTGATGGACGACAAGGGCCGCAACGCAACGGCTTCCACGACGGTCGCTATCATCGCACCGCCGCCGCCGCCGCCAGTTGCTTCGTCCAAGTCGCTCTGCTCGATCACGTTCGACAAGGATAAGAAGCGCCCGGCACGTGTAGACAATGAAGCCAAGGCCTGCCTTGACGACATCGCTCTGAACATGCAGCGCGATTCGTCCGCCAAGCTGGACCTGGTCGGCAACGCAGCATCCACGAAGCGCAGCGCACGTCTGGCAGCAGAGCGCGCAGCAAACACGAAGGCCTACCTGGTCACCGAGAAGGGTGTCGATGCTTCCCGCATCATGCTCTACACCGGTTCGACTGGCGACAACTCGGTCACGTCCACCCTGGTTCCGGCTGGTGCAACTGCACCTGAGCTCGGCACGATGGTTGATGAGTCTGCGGTCCGTGTTCAGCCCCGCAATGCTCCGGCACGTCGTCACCACAAGAAGTAGTCGGAACTGCAACAAGGAAGCGGCTGACCGAAAGGTCAGCCGCTTTTTCTTTTGCAGCATCTAACCTTTTCTGGCAGTGTGTTGCCGCGCAGTCCAACGAAACACCATGAGTACCGTTGCAGGTTCCCCCGATCGTCGCCGGTTACGGCCCAGGCAACTTAGAATCATGGTGCTTTCTCCAACAAGGAAACCCATGAAGTCTTTTCTGAAATCTCTTGCTTCGCTGGCTGTACTCGCCACACTCTCCTCTGCTGCCTCCGCTCAAAACCGCTGGTTACCCTACGGCCCCGACGGCGGTGACGCGCGATCGTTTGCGACCGATCCTCACGATCACAATCACATCTACCTCGGCACTGTGAGTGGAACCATCTATGACTCGCATGACGGCGGTCAGACCTGGAAGCGTCTGGCTGTAGTCGGCAAGCGCGATGACCTGGTGCTCGATAACATCCTCGTCGACCCCGCAAACGCGAATCACGTTCTGGCCGCAGGCTGGGTGCTGGATCGTGAAGACGGTGGCCTCTATGTCTCAAACGATGCTGGAAAGACCTGGACACCCAACGAGAAGCTCGCCGGTCATTCCATTCGTTCTCTGACGGTCGCGCCCTCTGACGCGAAGATCATGATTCTCGGAACGCTCGACGGTGTGTACCGTTCCACCGATAGCGGAGCCTCCTGGACGCTGATCAGCCCTGCCGGCAGCAAGGAAATTCACGAGGTCGAGTCGGTTGCGATTGACCCGAAGAACCCCGAGCGCATGTATGCCGGTACGTGGCACTTGCCCTGGCGCACGACCGACGGCGGTCAGACGTGGCAGAACATGAAGGAAGGCATCATCGATGATTCCGATGTGTTTTCCATCATTGTGGATCCGGTCAATCCGTCGAACGTTTATCTCTCGGCCTGCTCGGGCATCTACCGCAGCACGGACCAGGGCATGAAATACGCCAAGGTACAGGGCATTCCTTCCACGGCGCGCCGTACGCGCGTACTGATGGAAGATCCGAAGGAGCCAGGCACGGTATTTGCCGGCACAACAGAAGGTCTCTGGAAGACCAGTGACAGCGGCCGTACATTCCTTCGCAATGGCGATCCCTCCTGGATCATCAACGACGTGAACATCGATCCGCAGGACAGCAAGCGGGTTCTTCTGGCGACGGATCGCAACGGTGTTCTCCTTTCCAACGACGGTGGAAAGACCTTCACTCCGTCGAACCGAGGCTTCTCGTCGCGCCAGATTTCGTCGATTGCGCAGGACCGCAGCAATTCACAGAAGGTCTACGTCGGCATCATTAATGACAAGACGGCTGGCGGTGTCTTCGCCAGCGAAGATGGTGGACTGTCCTGGACGCAGAAGGCCAGCGGCCTGAGCGGTGCTGATGTCTTCTCGTTGACGCAGGCCCCGGATGGCACCATGCTGGCGGGTACGCGTCACGGTATCTTCCGGTCCACTGGCGATGCCTGGGTCAGCTCGGGTCTAACGTTGGCTCTGCCGAATGAGCCTGATCCCGAGGCACCGGCAAAGCCTGTCGTCGCAAAGGCGCCGGTCAAGGTTGCGGCACGTGGTCGCGTGACGGGCAAGGCGTCGGGGAAGGCTTCGGCAAAGGCAAAGGCACCCGCTGTCAGCAAGATGGCTCCTGCCCGGACGGTTCCTCCGCAGGAATCGAACACGGGCGTCTACTCCATGACTTCGACGGACAATACGGTCTTCGCCGGCACGGAAGAGGGCCTGCTTAGCTCCGAGGACAATGGCCGCACCTGGAACCATGTCCGGAGCGCCCCAGGGACCTGGCGCCTGGTAACGGCGCAGGGAGTGCGTGTCGCAATTGGCGACCTGCATAAACTCGCCCTGTCGGTCGACAAGGGACTGAACTTCCATGAGATCTCGGCACCTTCGGAGCTGACCTACATCACGTCGGTTGCTGTCGACGATGGCGGTCGTATCTGGGTTGGTGGTCGCGAGGGCATCTGGGTTTCCGACAACAATGGAGGCGCGTGGCACTCCCAGCCAAACCTGTTTGTGCCCAACGTGAGCGGCATCTACTTCGACCACTCAAGCAGCCGCGTCCTTGTGACCTCGCGCGAGCCGAACACCCTTGTCTTCAGCGTCCACACGCCGGATATGAAGGTGAGCTACAGCGATGCGGGGTGGTCGCTGCGGACGGTTCGGCCGGTGGGTGACCATATGGTCGGCGTGACGCCATTTGACGGCGTCGTGCTGGAACCGCGCATGGTGGTGTCACAGGAGCGGCCGCTGAAGTAAGCTGCATGAAACCGAACGACGAAAACAGCACCGGCGGCGCCACACAAATCGAAGCGTGGCGCCGCCGGTCCGCGTCTAAACTAGTGTTATGACCGAATCGCCCACAGGCCGCCCTCGCCACGAGTTTCAAACGGATGACGCTACCCTGGCGCCGATTGCGGCAAAGGTTATGGCCGGCGAACGCCTGTCAGCGGAAGACGGCTACGCGCTGTACCGCTCACCCGACATCCTGGCAGTGGGCTGGCTCGCTAACCTGGTCCGCGAGCGGATGCATGGAAACCTGACCTTCTTCAACGTCAATCGCCACATCAATCCGACGAACGTTTGCGTCGCCAGTTGCCGCCTATGCGCCTTTGGCAAGAAGAAGGGCGATAGCGGCACATACACCATGGCCTTGGAAGAGGCGTGGCAGTCGGCTGGTGAAGGCTACAGCGAGGCTGTGACGGAGTTCCATATCGTAGGCGGATTGCATCCGGACTTGCCGTTTGAATACTTCTTGGATCTTGTGAAGGGTCTAAAAGAGCGGTTCCCGAAGGTGCATATCAAGGCCTTCACGATGGTGGAAGTTGCCTTCCTGGCGAAGCGTGCGAAGCTGTCGATTCCAGATGCGCTGATTCAGATGAAGGCTGCCGGCGTGGATTCGTGCCCGGGCGGTGGCGCGGAGATCTTTGCAGACCGTGTTCGGCATATCATCTGCGATCACAAGATCGACGGCAGCGAGTGGCTGGAGACGGCGGAGATGGTGCACAACGCCGGTCTGCGGTCGAACGCGACGATGCTCTACGGTCACATTGAAAACGAAGAAGACCGCGTCGATCACATGCTGAAGCTGCGCGCTGTGCAGGATCGTACGGGCGGCTTCCAAACGTTTATTCCGCTGGCGTTCCATCCGGAGAACACGGTGCTTGGACATCTGCCGCGGACGACCGGGTTCGATGACATGCGTCAGATCGCAGTGGGACGTTTGCTGCTCGACAACTTTGCGCATGTGAAGAGTTACTGGCAGATGGTGACGCCTAAGATGGCACAGATCTCGTTACGCTTTGGTGCGGACGATATCGATGGCACGGTCGTGGAAGAGAAGATCTATCACGAGGCCGGTGCGACGACGCCGCAAGGTATGCGTCGTGCCGAGCTGGAACGCCTGATCCGCGAGGCTGGCCGTGAGCCGGTTGAGCGTGACACGCTGTACAACCGCGTTACGCGGACGGAAGATACCTTCGTCATTGCTGTTTAGATTTTGCTTGTAATGAAAAGCACGCGAGTAGCGGCTCGCCGCGGATTGGCGGAGTCGTGCCTCGCTTGTCGGCAATCGAATTGGGATGCCAGGCTCATCGTTTCCGCGACGTGGTTTCTTCTGCAGAGTCCCATGATGAAGCGCGAGATGCGGCCTCGGTATGAGGAACTTGGCATCCTTGAGCCGCTGGCATAACAGTAAGATCGCTTCATGAGTAAGAAGGCAATCGATCCTGCGCACCGCTGCCGCTGGGCCAATAGTGATCCGCTGATGAAGCAGTACCACGATGAAGAGTGGGGCGTGCCGGAGCGCGACGGCCGCATGCTGTGGGAGACGCTGATGCTGGAGGGCTTCCAGGCTGGGCTGTCGTGGAGCATCATCCTGCGCAAACGCGAGACGTTTCGTGAGGCCTTCCTCAACTTCGACCCGAAAAAGGTCGCGCGCTTTGGGGATCGGGAGATTGAGATCCTGATGGCGAATCCCGGCATCGTGCGAGCTCGCGCGAAGATCGACTCCACCATCAAGGGCGCGCAGATCTATCTCGACATGAAAGAACGCGGCGAGAGCTTCAGCGACTTCTGCTGGAGCTTTACGGACGGCAAAGTGTTGAAGGGGGATGGCGAGGCGTTTGCCACCACGACGCCACTCGCGGAGAAGATTGCGAAAGAGATGAAGCGGCGCGGCTTCAAGTTTGTCGGACCATCGATCACGTACGCATGGATGCAGGCTGTGGGCATTGTGAACGATCACAGCAAAACCTGCTTCCGGCGGAAGCAGGTCTGACGCTTTACGCCAGTGTCTTGCGCTTCCTATCGAAGTAGAAGAAGACCGGCACTCCAAGCACGATGACGATGCAGCCTGCCAGCGTGTTCTTCGGATCGTCCACCAGTTGGAAGACGGTAAGAGCGATTGACGCGAGGATGAAGATGATGGGCACGACGGGATAGCCCGGCGTTGAGAAGGCGCGTGGCTTGCCGGTCTTTGCATCGCGGCTGCGGAAGACGAAGACGGTGCTGACAGCAAGACCGTAGGTGATCCACTCCGCGAAGATGGCGAGTGAGAAGAGTGCCTGGAAGCGGCCGATTGCGAAGATCAGCAGGGAAGACATTGCAGCCTGAACGACCAGCGAGACAGCGGGCGTTTCGAAGCGCGGATGGACATTCGCGATCGACGAGAAGAAGAGGCGATCACGCGCGGCGGCAAAGCTGATGCGCGCTCCGGAGAGCGTGGTGGCGATGAGTGTTGCGGTGATGCTGATGGCCATGCCGATGCTGACCAGCGCCGCTCCCCATGCGATGCCGTGCGAGTTCATCACGAGGCGGAGTGCATCTGCTGCGGGACGGTCGTCGGCAGCCAGCGCGGCCGCTGGCAGCACGTACTGGATGGCCGCGTTAGTCAGCATGTAAAGGCCGCCGACGGCCAGAATGCCACCCACCAACGCGATCGGCAGGTCACGCTGCGGCCGCTTGACCTCACCGGCGACGGCTGCGACGTCCGACCAGCCGTCATAGGCCCACAGAGCGGCGACGAGCGCGACCATGAAGCCCGCTGCCCCGCCACGTGCGCCCGTGAAGACAGAGGTAAAGTGCTGCACGGATCCGATAGGACCGGCGAAGACGAAGCAACTGATCGCGATAACGGCGATGAGGATGACTTTGAGTAGCGTGAGGCCCATCTGCACGTCCGCAGCCTTACGCGTGCCAACGATGTCGAGCCACGTGGCCAGCCAGAGTGCGACCAGCGCGGCGACCTGTCCCCAGTTCATGTGCAGGAAGGCGGGATCGTTGAAGAAGTAGAAGACGCTGAAGGTCGCGAGCGTTCGGACGAGGCCGCTGACGACGGAGGCGATCGAGGCGGGCTTTGCGATCGTCCACCACGTCCACATGTGCAGGAATCCGACCATGTCGCCGTAGGCTTCGCGCAGGAAGGCATACTCGCCGCCGTAGGCGGGCCGGGCCGATGCGATCTCTGCATAGGTAAGTGAACCAAAGAGGCTTAGCAGGCCGCCGACAATCCAGACGAGGTACAGCGTGCTGGACTTGCCGACGGCGGCGATCATCTCGCGCGGCACCAGGAAGATACCGCTGCCGATGATGATGCCGACGACGATGGCGGTTGCGTGCCGTGCGCCGAGGACGCGTGGCAGTTCGTGGTCGTGCTGCGGAGAAGAAGTCATGCGGTGGATGCAGCGTAGCACCCACCCCTGCGGAGCGCGAAATGGATTAGTAGTAGATCTTGCTTTCGGCCCAATCCGGCGGCAGCGGCATCTTGCGATGGCGTGCCAGGTAGATGTCGTGCCGCTCGTACGGCATGGAGAGCGGATTGTCGACGCGGCCGACGACCTGCACCTCCTCGTAGTACTTCTGGATGTTCGCCACGGAGCTCTTGCGGTCGATGATCATGACCTCGCCATCCAGACCACGCGTGCCCCAAAGCCAATACGTATTGTGTTCGCTGATGACGGTCGGCAGGCCGTGGCCCAGCCATTCGAGTGAAGCCGCCTGACCGTAGTTCCCGCAGAAGATGCCGACCTTTGCGCGGTCCGCCGGCGACAGCGCATTCACGATCCGTGTGACTTCGTCGACGTTCTCCTGCCAGCCGTACCGGTCGGCAAAGAACTGCGGTAGCGGAGCACGCGCGCTGTTCTCCGTCTCAGTGTCCGGCAGATGCAGCGCCTTGGCATAACGCCAATAGGTCTGTGGCTGCAGCACCGGCGCAGCGGACGGATAGACGATGGCAGCGCCGACGATCATCGTGACAATGCCAACTGCGAAGGCCAGCGGACTGTCACGCTGCACCGACTTACGCTGCGCAAAGCGTGTCTGCCACGCGACGCCGCCCGCAGCGAAGAGGATGGGGTAGATCGGTGCGAAGTAGTAGTCCTTTGCGCCGAGCGCGATCATGACAACGAGCAGAATGAGAAACGTCAGACCCAGCCAGCGGCGATCTTGCCTGCGAAGCAGGTGAACGAGTCCGGGCAGCCAGACGAAGGCGCCCCAGGGGCCGATGACGACGATCTGGTTCAGGACGAAAGCCAGCGGCGACAGCCTGATGTTCTTTCCCTGCTCGCGGCCGTTGCGCAGGAACTCCAGCGTGGGCCAGTGGTTGTGTACCTGCCACAAGACATTCGGAAGCGCGATCAGGATCAGCAGACCGATGCCGAAGGCGGCGTGGCGTGTAAACAGAACACGCCGCTGCGGTGTCAGCAGCAACGCAATTCCCACCGAGATCAGAAAGAAGAGCATGGATGGCTTGTTCAGCAGGCCGACGCCGGCGCTGACGCCCAACAGCGACCACCACATCCACCGGCGATCGATGCCGTCCGCTTCATCGCGGAAGATCATGATGAGCGCCAGCAGGCAGGGCATCCAGAACATGGACTCGAAGCTGTTCATGGAGAGGAAGCCGTCGATTCCAAGAAACAACGGGACGCTAAGGACGGCCGCCATGGCCAGCGCCTGTGCCGACCTTTTCCCGCCCAGCGACCAGCAGAGCAGCCCCGTCAGGAAGACGCGCATGGCTCCCGCGGCGGCGGAGAGGATGCGGATGCCCAGTAGACTGTGCCCGAAGACCGTCTCCGCGATCCGTGCCTGCAGAGCTACGATGGGGCCGTGGTCCACGTAGCCCCAGGCCAGATGGCGGCCGCACATCAAGTAGTAGAACTCATCGCGAAAGTAGCCCATGCCGATATGGCGCTGCCACAGTGTGGCGGCTATGTGGATCAGCAGCTTGATCGCGAAGAAAAGTAACGCGAGGCGAACCGCAGAGCGCAGAGAAGCGTCTGTTGGACGGACAATAGTCGTGCGGGTCATGCTGGAAGCATACGCAATCCGGGGCGCAATCGTTCCTCCCTTTTTCGCTTCGCGGGGGAACGGAGGCATCGGGAGGCGGGCGTCCGCATCCAACGGAACGCAAACCAGATTCACACACCACATCACTACCTAAGGGGCAAGCAGATGCAATGGACGCCGGGCGGCACAAGCAGTGACATCGAGGATCGGCGGGGTGATTCCGGCGGTGGCGGCGGGTTCAACCTGGGCGGTGGCGGTGGCTTCGGCATCGTTGGCTTCATCGTCGTTGTGGTGATCGGCCTTATCTCTGGCCGTGGCTTCCTGGGCAGCATCCTTGGTGGTCTGGGCGCAGGCGTGGGCAGCGGCAGTGGAGCGCCGGTGCAGCGCGAGTCGGCACGAAACGCAGACGGGTCGATTCAGGAGAGTGCTTCCGAGCATCGCGACGTGCAGCTCGTCTCGTTCGTGCTGGACGATGCGCAGAAGACCTGGACGGCGATCCTGCCGCAGCAGGCCGGTCGCAACTATCGCCACGCCAAGCTCGTTCTCTTCCGCGACGCGACACGGTCAGGCTGCGGGAATGCACAGTCCTCCACGGGCCCCTTCTACTGCCCGGCGGACGAGCGCGTGTACATCGACCTTGGTTTTTGGGATGAGCTGCGCAAGCTCGGCGGCAACACCGGCGACTTTGCGCAGGCGTACGTGATCACACACGAGATCGGTCACCACGTACAGAACATCCTGGGCATCGAGCAGCGTGCGCAGAGCGCCATGCGCGATCCGTCGCAACGATCGAAGACCTCCGTGGAACTTGAGCTGCAGGCCGATTGCTACGCCGGTATCTGGGCGCACAGCACGCAGCGACGCAACATCCTGCAGTCGGGTGATATCGACCAGGCCCTGCAGAATGCAGCGGCTGTTGGTGACGACCACATCCAGAAGATGCAGCGCGGCAGCGTCAGCCCGGAGAGCTTCACGCACGGATCCAGCGCAGAGCGGCAGGGCTGGTTCAAACGTGGCTTTACGACCGGCGAAGTAAAGCAGTGCGACACCTTTACCGCGGGTGCGGACGGCTACGGCGGCTGATGCGGTGGATCAGCTAGTCACCGATCAAACGACGAAAAGACGTACATCGGTGTACAAGGCACTGCGTTGGTATCTCATCGTGTTTGTCGTTTTGGCGGCGATGGGATGGGGCCTTGAGATTGCGGGTCGCGCGGATGTGGGCGATGTCTCCATCGACCACTCCGCGCTGTTTCATCCGGAAGAGGATTTTCACGATCGCGCAGCGTTTGGCGACCTGACCGACGTAAAGGACAGGACCGTACGCCTGAGTGCGGCGGCTCTCCATAAGCCGGGTTTCGTCGCCTTTCCTTATCCACCGGCTGCGGCGTTTCTCTTTAAATTCTTTAATCAGGGCTTTTCCAACGGACCGGCGGCTTACCTCTGTTGCTTCGGTCTGATCGCGGTCGTTGCGGTCGGTCTGGTGGCGATGCGTCTGGGCCGTGGGCAGCGATTGGCATTGGCAGTGTTGCTTACGACGGCGCTGCTGGGGTCTTCGCAGATCTTCTGTGCGAATCGCGGCAATCTCGAGTTGTTCAGTGGCACCTTTGCGGCGGCCGGCCTTGGGCTTTTTCTTGGAGGGTTCGGCTGGGCCGCCGCTGTCGCGGTCGGCTTAGCGATGTGTGTGAAGCCTTTTCCTGCATTGCTCCTGCTGTTGTTTTTGTGGCGCAGGCAGTGGGCCCAGGCGGCACTCGCGATCGCGGTCTGCGTGTTGGTCTCAACTGCTGCACTGTATGTTCTTGGGCCGAGTGTTCCGGCTGCGGCAAAGATCATCCTCACGTGCTGGGCTGACTACTTCAACCAGCAGGTGGTCGTGCTGAACATCGTGCAGGAGTTGAAGACGGATCACTCACTGATGGATGCGGTGAAGCTTGTGCTGTGGCGCGTACTTGGTGATGATTTCCTGGATGTGAAGCTGACGGATTCCGACCTGCCCGTATGGGCTCGGCTTGATCTGTGGGTGAGTTTCTTTGAAGTCTTCGCGGTGTTTGCTGCGGCCTTTGTTGCGTGGTTCTTCCGTCGTGGCCCGGTACTGAATCAGGTCTTTGCGCTCGTGCTGTTGATGGTTCTGCTCCCCTTCATCTCATCGGAGTACACGCTGATGCTGCTGTACCTGCCGTGCGCCGTACTGCTCGTGCGGATGAGTCAGGGTGGCTGGGCCGGAAGCCCGCGGCAGATGGCAACGATTGCTGTGTTGCTGGCCCTGCTGTTCGCGCCACTGAATGTGTTGGGTGTCTATGCTGGCCTGGCGAAGACAGTGCTGCTGCTTGGCCTGTTTGGCTTCGTGGCTCGTGTGCCGTTAGGAGACTCTGCCGAGGGTAGACATCTACTGAAGGATGCGTAGAGCGGGATCGCCTGCATCCGTCGTCGGTGTGCCCATCCCGTCGATGACGCCTTCGCGCTCGCCGTCAAAGTAGGCGCGGATCTTCTTCGCAGTTGCTGCATTTACGACGGCCGTCAGCGCGTCGTAGCCTGCGGCCTTGATGCCGCGCAGACTGCCGAAGTGTTCGATCAGACGCTTGCGCGTGGTGTCGCCGACACCAGGTATCTCCAGCAGTTCGCTGTCCCGGTCGCGCATCTCGCGGCGCTTGCGGTGGTAGCTGATCGCGAAGCGGTGCGACTCATCGCGGATTCGTTGCACCAGGTGCAGCACCGGGCTGCGGCGGTCAAGAACGACCGGATCGTCCTCCTGCCCGTAGACGTAGATCACTTCCTCCCGCTTCGCGATGGAAGCGAGCGGTTGCAGCGTGATGCCGATACTCTCAAGCGCTGCGTAGGCAGCGTGCAGTTGGCCCAATCCGCCGTCAATGAGGATCAGGGAGGGGAACGGCTCGTTGTGCGCCTGGAGCTTGCTGTAGCGGCGCACCAGGATCTCGTGCATCGATGCGAAGTCGTCGACGCCGCTGACGGTCTTCACCTTGAACTTGCGGTAGTCGGCCTTTTTCATCTCGCCGTTCTCCCACACGACCATGCTGGCGACGGTCTCTGCGCCGGCGATGTGCGAGATGTCGAAGCACTCGATGCGGGTTGGGATTTCGGGCAGGCCCAGCGCCTCCTGCAGCGCGTTGGCGATGGCGTTCTTCGATGGCGTCAGCGTGCGGAAGCGTTGATCGTACGACTGCTTGGCGTTCTGCCCGACGAGATCGACGAGGGAGCGCTTGTCGCCGCGCTGTGGTGCAAGGATCTCAACCTTGCGGCCCGACTGCTCGCTCAGGAACGAGGCCAGGGCGACGCGGTCCGGGAACTCCAGCGGTACCAGGATCGTGCGTGGAACGTACGGCTGGTCGAGGTAGAGCTGCTTCAGAAATGCGGAGAAGAAGACGCCCGGTGAGAACGGCTCGGACGCAGGAGGCGCGGCGTTGAAGCTGTCGGCCGTGGGCTCTGACTGCTCTTTCAGGCTTACGCCTGGGGTCGGTTCGACGGATGTCTCGTCCTGCTCCGGCTCTCCCGCGTCGAAGAGCAGGTCGGGCAGATCCTCCCAGAAGAAATCGCGTTTATCGACGATCTTGCCTTCACGCATGTGGAACTGCCCAACGGCGAGCATCTCCTTGTCGAAGTGATAGCCGAAGACATCCGCATCCTCGTTCTCTGCGGATGCGATGCGCTGCTTCTCCTGCAACTGGTGAACGGTCACAAGCTGGTCGCGGAACTTTGCTGCCATCTCGTACTGCTCGTTCATGGCGGCGTCGGCCATGCGCTTCTTCAGACGGCTTTCGAGTTCATCCTCATGACCTTCTAGAAACAGCTGTACGTCGCGGATCGCCTCGCGATACGTCTCGGGCGCCACCTGGTTCTCAACGCAGGGCGCGAGGCATCGCTTGATGTAGAACTCGAGGCAGGGTCGGGGGTGGTAGCGATTGAGGTCGACCTTGCAGCTGGGAATCAGGAACGAGCGGTGGATCAGGTCCACGATGCGATACGCCAGATTGCCGGGGAAGTAGGGGCCGTAGTACTGGCTGCCATCCTTCTTCAATTTGCGCGTGACGAAGACCTTCGGGTGGCGGTCGCCCGTGGTCAGCTTCACATACGGGTAGGTCTTGTCGTCGCGCAGAAGGATGTTGAAGCGCGGCTTCCGCTGTTTGATTAGGTTGTTTTCGAGCGCCAGCGCCTCGTGCTCGTTCGCCACCTGGATGTAGTCGACGTCGACCGCTTCGCGCATCAGCGAGCCGGTCTTTCGATTGGCGAGCTGGTTTGCCTCCAGCAGATAGCTGCTCACGCGGCTGCGAAGATTCTTCGCCTTGCCGACGTAGATCACCTCACCCTCGGCGTTCTTGTACAGGTAGACGCCTGGCTGCTTGGGGAGTGTCCGGATTTTAGCGGCGAGATCCATGAGGGAGCGAAGGCAGGCGAGCGGCCTGCCTTTAGTTTAGATTGCCGGCGTAGTTGGAAGTTTCTGCCGGGATTTCCGGCAGAAACTGCCCCGTATTCGCCTGCGCTTCTCTCTGATGGGGCTGTAACTGATTCATATAAAGCAACTTGTGAGCGTTAATGTTTGGTGATCAAGTTGCACAAGAGTACACGTCAGGCGCCATGCGCCTTTAAGACCTGGAGGATGGATCAATGAATACCAGCGTAAAGAAAATGACACGTGCAGGGTTGGCAGCGGGATCCGCTGCCCTGATTCTTTTTCTGACCACGGGCTGCTCGACCAAGAACTACGTTCGTTCCCAGGCAACACCGCTGGTGCAGAACACCAACGAACTTGACGCGCGCACGTCGCAGGATCACCGGAACATCGTCGACACGGACACCCGCGCCACTGCCGGAATTGCCAACGCTCAGAACGCAGCAGATGCCGCGAACCAGCATGCGCTGGCCGCCGGTCAGTCGGCTGACAAGGCACAGGGCAGTGCAAAGGATGCCTACAACCGCGTGGACTCGCTCGCGGGCGCAGTCGCCGGCCTGGATACCTATAAGCCCCTCAGCGAGAGCAGCGTGACCTTTGGGTTCGATAAGTCAACGCTGACCGCAACAGATAAGAAAGAACTGGACAGCATCGCTGCAAGCCTGGACACCACAAAGCACTACATCCTGGAACTGACAGGCGGTACCGACTCGACCGGCGACGCGCAGTACAACTACGCGCTGAGCCAGAAGCGTGCGGACGCAGTGGCTTTCTATCTACAGAGCAAGTACAACATCCCGCCGCACAAGTTCTACATGGTGGGTATCGGCAAGGATAAGGAAGTAGCTTCGAACCGTACGGCCGCTGGCCGTAAGGAAAACCGCCGGGTGGCAGTTCGTGTGCTATCCAACTTGCAGGACGAGGGAACCACGACCGCGCGCGCCGGTCAATAGCCTGTTTCGATAGCGTAAACATGGGGCGGCCTTCGGGCCGCCCTTTTGTGTAAGACGGGTGTGTCTGTTACCGAACTTTCTTGTTATATGTCATGCCGCCAGTTGCGAGTACGCTCTGTGTAGGAATTGTGTATGGCGCGACCAGGAACAAAATCGGAAGGTGACCCCGCATCAAGTGGCAGCATGAACGGGCACGATCTCTCATCGCTGACGAGCAAAGATCTGGACGAGACAATTGCTCTGTTAGAGGGCGGCGGGTTCTGCTGGCTGCGCCACAGTCCGATCCTCGAAGCCCGATTTGAGGATTCATTATCGGTCCACCGTTCCAAGAGGTTTTTGATTGAAGGGATCATCTGTGTCCTGCTCTTCAACCTGTTCCTGATCCCGGACTACTTCCTCTTTCCACAACACTTTCTTCACTTTTTTGTCGTACGGATCGGATTTGCGACTCCGCCCGCCCTCGTCGCCCTCATTCTTTTGCGGCGAGGTGTCAGTGCGGCCGTACGCGAGAGCTGTGTGGTCGTAATCGGCGTAACCTTCGCGCTGACTATTCTTTACCTCTACTTTGACATCAGCCCGGTGGTGTCGTCGTATGCGGTGACCGATCTGTCCATTCTGCTTTTGTTTGCCAACGTTGGCATCCGCGCACGATTCCCATACGCGATCGTGGTCTCGGTACTCTGTGTCTTGTTCGGTGCGATCTACCTGGTGCTGGATCCGATGTTGAAGCAGCCGGAAAAGGTTGAGAGTTTTGCCATCCTGTTCGCAGCAGCACTGCTTTCTGTTGTCGGAAACTACAGCATTGAGCGCGGGGACCGGCTCAACTTTCTGCGTCGACTCGAGAGTGAAGTGAGCTTCGGGGAACTCGCGAATGCGAACGATGAACTCCTGCTGCTGGCAAGGCAGGACAAGCTGACGGGGCTGGCCAATCGTGGGCACTTCGACGAGACTTACCGGACCATTTGGTACGAGAGTATTGAGAACGGTTCGATTCTGTCGGTCATCATGATCGACATCGATAACTTCAAGGCGCTGAATGATAGGTACGGACACCTCTACGGCGACTCCGTGCTGCAGCGTGTCGCGACACTTCTGAAGCAGGCCTTGCGCGGGGAAGAGGACTTCGTCGCTCGATACGGCGGCGAGGAGTTCATTGTCTTGCTGCCGAATACTTCAGAGGAAGCCGGCCTGATCGTCGCACAGCGAATTCGCCTGCTGATTGAGGTCGCAGGGAGTCCGGCGGTGCCGGCGGTCGCTTCGCACGAGCATGGGTGGGGGACCGTCAGCTGCGGTCTGGCTACGGTGCATCCGCGGAAGGGGCTGAGTCGCAACGGCCTGATCGCTCAGGCTGATGTAGCGCTCTACCAGGCCAAGGCGGATGGACGAAACCGCGTTTGTGTCGCGGAAACCGTGAAGGCGGAGCGCTAAAAGCTACAGGAGTGAGCCAATCAGGTGGCCCATCTTGTCCCGCTTCACTTCCAGATACTTCTGGCTCGTGAGTTCCGCAGCGACTTCGGCGCTGATCCGTTCCACTACCTTGATGCCGGCGTTTTCCATCGCCTGCACCTTCTCCGGATTGTTCGTGATCAGGCGAACGGCCTTCACTCCAAGCTGCTTGAGAATCTCCGCCGGCAACGTGAAGTCCCGGTGGTCTGAGCGGTAGCCCAGATCCTCGTTGGCCTGGATCGTGTCACGACCCTGATCCTGCAATTCGTAAGCGCGCAGCTTCGCCATCAGGCCGATGCCACGACCCTCTTGCGCCTCATAGATCAGGATGCCTGCGCCGTGCGCCGTGATGGTATCCAGCGCCAGCTCAAGCTGCTGTCGGCAGTCGCACCGCAGCGAATGAAAGACATCGCCGGTAAGGCACTGTGAGTGCACTCGCACAATGGGCGTCTTGCCATTACAGTTCCCATCGCTGCAGTCGCCGTAGACAAGCGCGACGGCTTCTTCGACGGTCTTACCCATGGGCCCGGGTGTTGCACCGGGGGGCAGGTGGCCTTCGAAGCCAAGAATGCGGAAGCTGCCCCAGCGTGTGGGCAGGTCGGCTTCGGCAATTTTCTCAACCCGGCTGTATTGCATAACGTCATTCTATAGATGCCGGACTGAGCGCACGGATGCAGGCAGTGCCCGGCGACGTACAGTAGAACCGTGCACCCCGTCGAGCCAAAGCTGGTCCTCATTTCGTTGCTGGTTCAGTTGGGCGTCGCTGCGGCGGTCTCCAGCTCGCTGGCGCGCTCGACACTCTTCCGGCGGCTGCTGCTGGCGCCGGAACGCTCGCCCTCCGATCGCCTGAAGCTGGTAGCCCTGATCTGTGCACCGCTGGTTCTGGGTGTCTGGATCCGCGCGGTCGTGCCAAACTTCCTCGCTGCGGACATCTCCCTGGCGACGGTGATCCTGCTCGGCATCATCGTCGGAACGCCCATGGCATCCGTGGGTGCAATCGCCCTCTCGCTACCGGCGATGCTGCATCGCGAATATCTGTCGCTTCCTGTGAACCTGATGGCAGCCGCTGTCTCCGGCCTCTTTTACCGATTTGTGGACGTGGAGGCGATCTGGTCCTTCTCGCCCATGATCGACCTCAGCCTGTACCGCTGGGTGCGCCGCAATCTGCGCCGCCCGCACCTCGACCGGCAGGTCTTCCTGCTGCTCATCATTGCGCTTCTGCAACTGGCGGCAAGTGAGATCGCAGAATTCTACCCCCACCGTTACTTCAGCCTGGGTTCGAATGTCTGGCTGCTGCAGCTCGCAATCTGCGCTGCCACGCCAGTACTGGTGGGGATTCCACTCAAGATCTGGAACGCCATCCGCATTGAAGACAAGCTGGAACAGCAGGCACGCCTACTGCTCGAGGCCAGGCTGGACGCCCTGCAGCGCCAGATCAATCCCCACTTCCTCTTCAACACGCTCAACTCCATCGGCTCGCTCATTCGCGTGGAACCCGACATGGCGCGAGAGATGGTGAACCGCCTCGCAAACATCCTGCGCATCCTCCTCAGGACGCGCGAGGCGTTCGTGCCGTTCCGCGATGAGCTTGCCTTTACGGACGACTACCTGGGGATCGAAGTCGTGCGCTTCGGCGAGAAGCTGCGTGTGGTGAAGGAAATTGCGCCGGAGACACTGGATCTGGTCGTTCCCAGCATGCTTCTGCAGCCGTTGATTGAGAACAGCATCAAGCACGGACTGGAGCCGCGCATCAGCGGCGGCACGGTCACGCTGCGCAGTCGCGTTCGTGGACAGCGGCTGCTGCTGGAAGTGGAGGACGACGGCGTGGGTGTGGCGCCGGAACGCCCCCTGCACAGCGGCAGCGGCCTCGTCCGTCCCAGCACCGGTATCGGCATGAAGAACGTGCGCGAGCGCATGGAAGTGCTGTACGGCGCCGATGCCGTCATGGAGATGGAGAGTCGGCCGGGTCGGGGCACACGCATCACGCTGGAAATGCCGATCGTAGACAGTACCGATCTGGCGGGCGGCCGCGGCGAGCCACGCCGCTAGCCTTTAAAGGTCGGCGAAGCTGATGAGCTCGATTCGGCCCTCACGAACCGCCTGCGGAATCTGCTGAAGCAGTGCCTCGCGTTCCGTGTCGCGCGTGGTGCGAAGACGCGTCTTCACCTGGGCCAGATCGGTGTCGTTGTAGCCCGGATGGCAGACCAACTCCCACGTCCCGGCGGTAGCAGCCTCCAGCAGGCGCCGAAGTGTAGCCGCATCCAGATGGCCCGTGGCGGAGACACCGATGGAACCATCGGTAGTTTTTAGTCCCGCGGCGCGGCGTAGCTTGTGAAAGGTGCTCGCGAACCTCCGCAGCGCCGCTACTTCAAGCTTTCGCAGAAGTGCTCCGCGCGTCAGCCTTGCGGACCAGGCCTGCTCAAACGGGTTGCGGATGGCCGGCACGCCGCAGCGCATGGCCGCACGCATGACAGGCAGCGCTACGCGGGGGAACAGGTGCGTGTGCTTATGGGTGTCGACGTGAGTCACGGTTACGCCGGCCTGTTGCAGGCGAGTAATCTGCGCCACAGCCTCAGTCTCTATCTGCTTCTCAGAGATGCGACCAAGGTAGAGATCTGCAACAAAGCGAAGCAGCGATGTCTGAAGCCGCCCGCCAGTGTCCACCAGCGTCGGGACCTCGGATGCTGGAGATACGGGCACGCCATCTACCAGTACGACGTGACACCCCATGCGTCGCACCCCGCGGGCGATGGCGTCCTCGAAGGCCCGCCCATTCGCCATGAGCGTCGCAGAGGAGAGTGCGCCGGTCGAGGCCAGCTCTGCAATCGAACGGTTCACGCCGTCGGTCAGACCGAAGTCATCTGCGTTGACGATCAGTCGCACAGGCGACGGGGGGTGGGAAGCCATCTGCGAAGTTTATACGCCCCATGCGAAACCCCCTCCTATGCGGCACGGAGGCGCACTATTTTGGCATTATCGAAACTCATTTGCATCCAAATTCAAATGCGCGGCTTCTAAGCTAGAGAAAATATGTTCCCATTTTAGGAATCGAAGTTGCAATTCATTGCATAGAATCCGCAGGAATCCTTCAAACCTGCGATATGCTCGTGAAAAAGCAGCCCCAGAAAAACGTCACCGGGCTCCCCGGGACCACGGTGGCAAACCTCTCTCTCAGGCACCAGCTAACAAGTTAACTGCCTCATGCCACCCGGTTTACGGGACGGCTGAGCACGCGGCTTAAAAGGTGTTTATGCAAGCACGGGATTTCGCACAAGAGGATGTGATGGGCAGCCGGCGAACCAGTCGGCCTCCGCTGCGCACCGGCTCGAGCGCGTCCGGCGTGTTGGAGCGGCCATCGTTCGTTAGCGCCGCGTGGTCCGTTCTCGATGTGATTACAACTCTCATCGCGTGCATAATCGCAACCCGCTTCCGTCTGGATGTTGCCGACGCCAGCGGTGCCTTGACCAACGAAGACCTGTTGGCTGGCCTGTGGAGCAGCTTCGGCGCGTACATGGCGTGGTTCGCCGCATGCCTCGTTTTCTTCACACGCTCTTACGGGCTATACGGTCCGATCCAAAATCGAAGCGGCCTCAATGAGCAGCGGATGACGCTGCAGGCGACGCTTGTCTCCGGCCTCATCCTCTGCGGAACCATCTACCTCTCGCGCGGTGAGGCAGTGTCCCGCATCGTAGTGATTCTTTCCGTGCTGCTGACCGGCGCGATGATCTGTGCACGCCGGGCCCTCTGGCGCTCCATGGTCTACACGCGTTACCGCGAGGGCCTGGATACACGCAATGTGCTCATCATCGGTTCAGGCCGCGTTGCGCACGCACTTCGCAACCACCTGGAGTCTCTGCGCCACCTTGGCTTCCGCTTTCGCGGTTTCGTCTCATTAACGGAGCAGGAGGCGGAGAGCGGCGATGCCGACATCGTGGGCGATGTAAAGAACTGCCTGGCGCTTGCCCGCGCCCTCTTCATCGACGAAATCTTTTTCTCCGTTCCGGCAGAGAAGAAGATGGTAATCGCACTGGTCAATGAGGCTCGTGAACTGGGCATCGATGTCCGCGTCGTTCCCGATCTCTACGATGGTCTGGCCTGGAACGCACCCGTCGAGTACATCGGTCAATTCCCGACGATCCCTCTCCACCGTCGCGATTTCCCCATCGGATCGTTCATGGTGAAGCGCGTGATGGACATCACCATCTCCAGCCTTGCGTTGACGGTGCTCAGCCCTCTCATCCTGGGAATTGCGATTGCGGTGCGTCTCAACTCGAACGGTCCCATCGTCTACAAGGCACGCCGCATTGGCCGCAAGGGCCGTACCTTCGATTGCATGAAGTTCCGCACCATGGTGCAGAACGCCGACGAACTCAAGGCGCAACTCGAACACATGAACGAGCGCGACGGCATTCTGTTCAAGGTCACGAACGATCCGCGCATCACTACTGTTGGCAGCGTCCTGCGCAAGTATTCGCTCGATGAGATTCCGCAGTTCTTCAATGTCCTCCGTGGCGACATGAGCCTGGTAGGCCCGCGGCCGCCGATCGCCTCCGAGGTGGAGCGCTATGACCTGGCGCATCTGCGCCGGCTGGACGTTCTGCCCGGTATCACTGGCTTGTGGCAGGTGGAAGCGCGGCAGGACCCATCGTTCGACAGCTACATCTCGCTTGATACGGCCTACGTTGAGAACTGGAATCTGTGGCTTGACCTCAAGATCCTGATCCGTACGGTGAGCGTCGTCCTGGGCGGCACTGGCACCTAAAGCGTCGTTCTCCAGCGCAAGCCATAAAATGGTCTTGTGAAGATTGCTCTCGCGCAGTTGAATCCTACCGTCGGCGATTTTGCCCGGAACACCAAACACATTCTGGCTACGGCACAGCGTGCCGCTTCCCTGGGCGCCGAGCTCGTCGTCTTCCCGGAGCTTGCGATCCCTGGCTATCCGCCGCAGGACCTGATCGAGGACGACAACTTCCTGGATCGCGCAGAAGCTGCTCTGCAGGAAGTTGCCGCTGCTACGGGACAGTCTGACATGCCCGGGATCCTGTGCGGCACGATTCGACGGTCCGAGCTACGGCCGGGCAAGCGCGCGCGGAACGTTGCCGCGCTGTGCTTCGACGGCGCAGTGAAGTTTGTGCAGACGAAGATGCTGCTGCCGTTCTACGACGTCTTCGACGAGCAGCGATACTTCCAGCCGGCTACATCCCAGTCACTCGTAGCCTTCGGCGATCAGGTGCTGGCGATCAGCATCTGTGAAGACGCCTGGAACGACAAGGGATTCTGGCCCGAACGTCTCTATGAGAACGATCCTGTCGAGCGCCTGATGACCTGCACTCTGGCTGGCCGTAAACCGACGGTGATGTTGAACCTCTCCGCTTCGCCGTATTGGGAAGGGAAGCAGGCTGTGCGCCGCCGCATGATCGGCGCCATCGCAAAGCGTCACGCTGTTCCCGCGGCCATGGTGGGGCAGGTTGGCGGCAATGACAGCCTGATCTTCGACGGCGCATCGTTTGCCGTGGATACCCACGGTGAGACAATCCTTGCCGCGAAGAGCTTCGAAGAAGACCTTGTCCTCTTCGACACTGCAAACCTTCCGAGTAGCGGCGCAACTGCCTTACCTCAGGACGGTCCAGAGGCCGCTTGGAACGCACTCGTTCTTGGGGTGCGCGACTACGTCCGAAAGTGCCGCTTCAGCAAGGTATTGCTGGGCCTCAGCGGCGGTATCGACTCGGCCGTGGTCGCTGCGATCGCAGTGGACGCACTGGGCGCGGAGAACGTCCTCGGGATCGGTATGCCAAGCGAGTTCTCCTCGACCGGATCGGTGGACGACGCTCGTGAACTGGCGCAGAACCTTGGCATCCGCTTCGAGGTCGTCGCCATTCGTGACACCGTCGATGCCATGGCGCGCAGCCTCAATCCTCTCTTCGCAGGGACGCCCTTCGGCCTGGCAGAAGAAAACATGCAGGCTCGCATTCGCGGAACGTTGCTGATGAGCCTGTCGAACAAGTTCGGGCACCTGGTTCTGACCACTGGCAATAAGAGCGAGATGTCGGTCGGTTACTGCACGCTCTACGGCGACATGGTCGGCGCGCTCGCGGTCATCGGAGACGTGTGGAAGACACGGGTCTACGAACTGGCCCGCTACGCCAACCGCGAGCGCGAGGTTATACCAGAGAGCACCATCAGCAAGCCGCCCAGCGCGGAGTTGCGTCCCGACCAGAAGGACACCGACTCGCTGCCTCCCTATGAAGTGCTCGATCCGATCTTGAAAGCTTATGTCGAGCGGTACGAGTCGGCCGAACAGATTGCAGAATCACTCGGTGTCGAGCTGGAGCGTGTCGATCATCTGCTGCGGCTCGTGGAGCGCAGCGAGTACAAGCGGCAGCAGGCTGCTCCGGTTCTTAAGGTGACGGCGAAGAGCTTCGGCACGGGGCGCCGCTTTCCGTTGGCAGCCAAGGTCCGTCCCTAAGTTCTGCGGGTGAGAAAATAGACGGGATCATGCGAATCAACTCTCTTGCCACCCTTGCCGGCGCACTGGCGCTCTTTGCTGGAGCTGTGTCTTTCGCCCAAACGGCCGCGCCCGCTGCGGATCCGTTTCCGCCCGTGAACCCCAAATTCTTTGACGCACCGTCGCCCACAGCGGCCGACGTCGATGCGTTCCTGAAGGCGATCTGGGGCTACGACATCAACCGCACGTGGCGCGTCGAAGCCGTGCAGAAGACCGCCGCGCCCGGCGTCAGCAAGGTGACGATCTTCGTCGCGGACAAGAGCCAGGGCAACAAGGTGGAAAGTGTTCGCTTCTTCGTCACGCCCGACGGTAAGTACGCCATTGCAGATACAGTCTTCCGCTTCGGAGCGAAGCCCTTTGAAGATAATGCGAAGCTGCTCGATGCCGAGGCAAATGGTCCCGCTGAGGGTTCCGCATCGAAGAAGCTGCTGCTCGTGGAGTTTGCCGACCTGCAGTGCCCGCACTGCAAGGAAGCCGGGCCAACGATGGATCAGTTGCGCAAGGACTTTCCGGAGGCGCGCGTCGTCTTCCAGAACTATCCGTTGACGCAGATTCACCCCTTCGCCTATAAGGCAGCGGCCATGGGCAACTGCGTCGCCGCAGCCAAGGGCGATCCCGCCTTCTTTGTCTACATCAAGGATGTATTCGACCATCAGGAGTCACTGACCGATCAGCTTGGGGAGACGACGCTGACCAATGCGGTGAAGGCCGCAGGTGCTGATCCGGCCTCGGTAGCCACATGCGCCGCATCGCCCGCAGCGAAGGCGAAGCTGGATGCGCAGATCGCTCTGGCCGACAAGATCGGTGTGGACCAGACACCCATGATCGCTGTGAACGGACACTTGATGCCGCTGGGTGGCGTGCCGTACGAGACACTGAAGCAGGTCGTCGCTTGGGACATCAAGCAGGGGAAGTAGTTGACACGCCCGATACAATAAAAGCAGAAGCAAAGGGAGAGCCTACGGGCTCTCCCTTTCGCGTTTCCACGGCTAAGTCCTTTGTTATCTAATTTTTGCGTATAAGTCTTTTAGAATCAAATTTTTAGCGGAAGTGTCGGAACTCAACCCCTTTGTTATCTAATTTTTACGGGAAAAACGGGGGGGGTGGTCCGCGCTGAGACCATGTCGACTAACCGCGCGAGAGGAAAGCAAACCGCGCAATGAACAGAGCGGCCAGCACGAATAATAACCAGTCGTGCCGCGTGGCCTTGCCGCTGAAGAGGCGCAGCAGTGCGAAGCTGCTGATGCCAATACCGAGGCCATTTGCAATTGAGTAAGTCAGCGGGATCATCACCAGCGTAAGGAACGCGGGGATGGCGACGGTGGCATCGGCCCAGTCAACCTCTGCGATGGACCCGAGCATCAGCGCGCCCACGATGATCAACGCTGGCGCAGTCGCGGCGCTGGGAATCGGTCCAACCAGCGGTGCAAGGAAGAGCGACAGGAAGAAGCAGATGCCGGTGACGATCGCCGGAATCCCGGTGCGCCCTCCCGCTGCGACGCCTGCGGACGACTCAATGTAAGAGCACACGGTGCTGGTGCCTGTAAGTGATCCGACGATGGTAGCGGTGGCGTCTGCAAAGAAGATCTTCGACAGCCGTGGGATCTTCGCATCGTCGGTGATCAGGCCTGCTTTCTTCGTGACAGCGACCAGCGTCCCCACATTGTCGAACAGGTCGACGAAGAGGAAGACAAAGATGATCTCGAGCGCGCCTGTGTGCAGTGCGCCTCGGATGTCGAGCTTGCCAGCGGTCGCGGTGAGTTCATGCAGGTTGAAGTGCTGCGGTGTCCAGTGCACCTGGCCGAAGATGTAGCCCGTCAGTAGCGTGCCTACGATGCCGATGAGGATGGAGGCGCGGATCTTCAGCATCTGCAGCACGGCGATCAGCAACAGGCCAAAGAGCGCCAGCATGGTGCCCGGCGCGCGCAGGTTGCCAAGCGCAACAACGGTGTCCGGATCGCGCACGACGATGCCCGTCTCGATCAGGCCGATGAAGGCGATGAAGAGACCAACGCCACCGGCCACGGAAGCGTGCAGCTCCCGCGGGATCGCTTCGACGAGCAGTTGACGGATGCCGCCGAAGGTCAGTGCTAGGAAGATCACTCCGGAGAGAAAGACCGCGCCCAGCGCGGTCTGCCACGGGATATGCATCTTCAGGCAGACCGTGTAGGTGAAGTACGCGTTCAGGCCCATGCCCGGCGCAAGAGCCAGCGGATAGCGCGCCAGCACGCCCATCAGGATGGACCCAAAGGCCGCGCACAGACACGTTGCAGCCGTGACCGCAGCGATGGGCATGCCCGTCTTCGACAGGATCGCCGGATTGACGAAGATGATGTAAGCCATCGTCAGAAACGTGGTCAGGCCTGCAAGGATCTCGGTACGCCACGTGGCGCCGAGTCCGCTGAAGTCGAAGTAATGCTCGATGCGCGCGATGGTGCTGTTGGGCAAGCTGGCCTTTCCGGTTGGGACGGGTGTAACGCCATCATACGAAAACGCGATCACGTTGATAGCGTCAGCGTGGCAGAGGACGCGATTGCGTCCAATCGCATCCCATTCCTGCGATGAGTACACGTGCAGCTGCCCCCCACGCAAAGTCCACGAAAAAGCCCCGTCCAATTGCTGCAGAGATCGTCCTCGATCCCGAGGAAGCGGCCCGCGCAGCGGGACTTCGCTACGTCTCCGACCGTCAGCCGGGCATGCATCGCATAAAGCACGGTGATAGCTTCCGGTTCGTCGGACCGGATGGCAAGGTGGTGCGCGACAAGACTGCGCTGGCACGCATCAAGTCGCTCGTGATTCCGCCGGCATGGACCGATGTTTGGATCACACCGCACGCGAACGGACACCTGCAATGCACCGGTCGCGATGCGCGCGGACGGAAGCAGAGCAGGTACCATCCGCACTGGCGCGAGGTCCGCGACGAGACGAAATACGAGCGGATGGCGCACTTCGCCAAGTCGCTGCCCGGCATTCGTAAGCGCGTGGCGGAAGATATGGCACGCGGCGGCTTGCCACGCGAGAAGGTGCTGGCGACCGTTGTACGGCTGATGGAAGAGACGCACATCCGCGTGGGCAATGAAGAGTATGCCCGCACGAATAAGAGCTACGGCCTGACGACCATGCGCACGAAGCATGTCGATGTGCACGGGGCAACAGTGCGCTTCAGCTTCCAGGGCAAGAGCCGCGTTCACCATACGATCGATCTCGCCGATAAGCGTATCGCGCGCATCGTGAAGCAGTGCTCCGATCTACCGGGGCATGATCTTTTTCAGTATGTCGATGAGGACGGCAACCCGCACTCCATCGACTCGCAGGCGGTGAATGATTATCTGCGCGAGGTGACCGGCGAACACTTCACCGCGAAGGACTTTCGTACGTGGGCGGGCTCGGTGCTTTGCTGTGACCTGCTGAGTGAGTTCGAGCCTGCTTCATCGATCACGGAGGCGAAGAAAAACGTGGTGCAGGCGATCGCTCAAGTAGCTGCGAAGCTCGGCAACACGCCCAGCGTCTGCCGTAAGTGCTACGTGCATCCGGTCGTGCTGGAGCGATATCTGGGCAACATCTCGTCGGCTGATGCGAAGAAGGAGATCGAACGCGAGATAGCGCATGAGCGCAAAGCGATCGAAGAGCATAGCGCTGCTCTGCGAAGGGAAGAACAAGCACTTGTGAATTTATTGCAGCAGAAGAAGCTTTTAAGCAAAGCGGCTTGAGGAGACCTCAGTAGAAGTCGCGTCCAGCGGGGCGGGACGAGCATCTGATCCGCAGAAGGATTTATCCTTAGGACTTGGCGACATGTTCCCGCAGCGTAGGTCGCGAGTGACACCGCAAGCGGACAGGGAGTGGACGTTGGCATCGGTTGACCGCACCATCCAGTTGATTCGCATTGGCGAGCAGCAAGGTAGTAGTTGTTCTTCGGCTCTTGCTGATGATCCTTGGGAGAACGATGTGCAGCCGGGCTATGGGCCTGGCGCTTCGCAGCGGGACCATTTGCCGACGGGATCGCCTGTTCAGGGTGTCATACCGCGGGAATACCGCCAGGCTTCGGCTGCGGAACTGGATCTGCGGATCCGTGCTGCGCGGCACTCACTGGGCGAAAAAGTGGTGCTCTTGGGGCACTTTTATCAGCGGGATGAAACGATTCAGTACGCTGATTTTGTCGGTGACAGTTTTCAACTCGCCCAGGCGGCAAAAACAAGGCCGAAGGCGGAGGCGATCGTCTTCTGCGGTGTCCATTTCATGGCCGAGACGGCCGACATGCTCTCGCGGGACGATCAGGCGGTGATCCTGCCGAACCTGGCTGCCGGATGTTCGATGGCGGACATGGCCGACCTGGACAGCGTTCAGGATTGCTGGGATGAGCTTGCGGCTCTGTATGGCACGGAACCCGATGCGGACGGCCGTGTGCCCGTGATCCCGGTGACGTACATGAACTCTTCTGCCGCGCTGAAGGCTTTCTGCGGAGAGCATGGCGGCATTGTGTGCACGTCGTCGAATGCGACGCGGGTGCTGGACTGGGCGTTTGCGCGCGGGCAGCGTGTGTTGTTCTTCCCGGATCAGCATCTTGGCCGCAACACCGCCTTTGCGATGGGGATTCCTTTGGAGCAGATGCCGGTGTGGCAGCCGGAGCAGCACCTGGGCGGTAACAGCGAGGCGCTGATGGGTGATGCTCGCGTGATCCTGTGGCATGGCTTCTGCTCGGTGCACAAGCGCTTCACGGTGGAGCAGATCAAGCATGCTCGTCATCGGCATCCGGGAGTTCGCGTGATCGTGCATCCTGAGTGCCCGATCGAGGTGGTGCAGGCTGCGGATGAGTACGGTTCTACCGACTACATCAAGAAGGCGATCGAGGCGGCAGCGCCGGGTGGCGTGTTTGCCATCGGCACCGAGATCAATATGGTGCAGCGGCTGGCGAGCGAGCATCCTGAGCACACAATCGTCTGCCTTGACTCGATCATCTGCCCGTGCTCGACGATGTATCGGATCCATCCGAGCTACCTGGCCTGGGTTCTTGAGGCTTTGGAGCGTGGTGAGATTGTCAATCGCATCACGGTGCCGGAGAGCGTTGCTGTACCGGCCCGGATTGCGCTGGAGCGGATGTTGAGTCTGAGTCCGGTGGCTGCTCCGACGGGGCAGGCGCAGTGAGTCTGTCGCCTGAACTGATCGAGCGCGTCGTCCGCATGGCGCTGGACGAGGATGCGCCCTGGGGCGACATCACTTCCGAGACATTGATCCCTGCCGATGCTCTGGTGACGGCGCAGTTGGTCGCACGTGAGGATGGCGTCTTGTGCGGCGCCGAGATCTTTGCTGCAGCGATGGTGATGTGCGATTCGGGCATCGTGGTGGAGTTTGCGGTGGAGGATGCTTCGCAGTTCTCTGCAGGGCAGACACTTGCTTCGATCACCGGACCGGCGCGCGGTGTGTTGCGCGGTGAGCGGGTTGCGTTGAACTTTACGCAGCGGTTGTCGGGCATTGCCACGATGACGGCTCGCTATGTCGCGCAGACTACGGGGACGAAGGCACGCATTGTGGACACACGCAAGACCACGCCGGGGCTGCGGCAGTTTGAGCGGTATGCGGTGCGGTGCGGCGGCGGCTGGAACCATCGGTTCTCGTTGTCAGACGCTGTGATGGCTAAGGACAATCACCTGGCTATCGTGGCGGAGAGTGGTTCGCTGTCGTTGACAGAGGCCTTGCTGGCGGCTCGTAAACGTCTGCCGCACACGACGCATGTTGAGGTTGAGGTGGATCGTCCGGACCAGATCGAGCCGGTGCTTGCGGGTGGTGTCGATACGATCATGCTCGACAACTTCAGCACGGATGCGATGCGGGATGCCGTGGCGCAGATTGCCGGGCGGGCTTTGATAGAGGCTAGCGGCGGGATAACACTGGGTCGCATTCGTGAGATTGCTGAGACTGGTGTGGATGTGATCTCGGTTGGAGCGCTTACGCATAGTGTGCGGGCGCTGGATCTTGGGTTGGATATTGCGGTCTTTTAGGTTTCGTGACTCGCCGATCCCACGTCTCAGAAGCGAGACGTGGGGCACCCGCTAAGAATGAAAGGCCACCGTTACCGGTGGCCTTTTCGTTGAATCGCGCTTATGAATGATGCGACGCGATTAGTCTATGAAGTCGACTTTGGACTTCATCGGGATGACGCCGCGTTCGTAGCCCATGTCGAGCAGCTTCTGGATCGCGATGCGGCCGTCGTCGCCGTAGTTCAGGGTGCGCTCGTTGACGTACATGCCGACGAACTTGTTGGCGAGTGCCGGGTCGAGGTCGCGTGCGAACTGCATGGCGTACTCGAGTGCTGCCGGACGGTGATCGAGTGCGTGCTGGATGCTGTCGCGCAGGGCCTGGGTGGTGATCTTCATCGACTCGGCACCGAGCGAACGCCGGATGGCGTTGCCGCCGAGCGGCAGAGGCAGCCCGCCGGTTTCGTCGCGCCACCACACACCCATGTCCAGGATCTTGTGCAGACCGTTGTCGCCGTAGGTGAGCTGGCCTTCGTGGATGATGAGGCCTGCGTCGAACTCGCCTGCGACGACCTTCGGGATGATCTCGTCGAAGGGTACGGTGACGGTTTCAACGTCCGGTGCGAAGAGCTTCAACGTGAGATACGCGGTCGTCATGTTGCCGGGAACGGCGATCTTCAGCTTCTTCACTTCATCCAGCGTGTACTTGCGAGGCGAGACGATCATGGGACCGTAGCCGTCGCCCACGGAGCCGCCACACGCCATCAGCGCGTAGTTCTCCTGCAGGTAGGGGTAGGCGTGGAAGCTGATCGCTGTGACGTCGTAGTACGGATCGTGGATGGCGCGCTGATTCAGCGTCTCGATGTCCGTGAGGACGTGCGTGAATTTGTAGCCGGGGACGCGGACCTTATTAGTTGCAAGGCCGTAGAACATGAAGGCGTCGTCGGAGTCGGGGCTGTGCGCGATCTTGATCTCTTGCACGTCGTTGGTTGTGGTGCTCATGTACGTGTGTTGCCCTTCTGTTGCTGCTTGAAAGCAATGCTAAGGATTCGACGTTCGCGCACGCGCGACGACTCAAGGGAAGGCCGTGTCAGGCGCGCTTTGCCACAGCTGCTGTGATGCCGGCGGCGGCGCAGATCTTTACGAGATCAGACAGGGCAAAGGGAAGCACGGTGCTGCCGAGCGCCGTGGAGAAATTGACGCCGATCTGGTGGCTGAACCAGAGTGCGCCGCAGGTGTAGATCAGCGTCATGGCTGCGAGGCCGCCGAGAGCGTAGGCGGCGAAGCGAGGCGACTTGACGATGCGGGGCAAAGCGCCTGCGATGGCCGCTGCGAGCGGGTAGGCGAAGAGGTAGCCGCCGGTGGGACCGATGAGGCGGGCGATGCCGGGCAGGCCTGCGGGTGTAAAGACGGGCAGACCGGCTGCGCCCTCTGCAAGATAGACCGCCATGGCGGCGAAGCCTGCCGTTGGTCCAAGCAGCATGCCGACGAGAATGACGGCGAAGGGTTGCAGCGTGAACGGTACGGGTGTGAAGGGCAGCGGCACGGCGATGTGTGCGCAGAGTGCGACGAAGAGGCTGGCGGCGACAACAGTCGCAGCGCGGAGCAGCAGGTCAGCCGAAGCGGAGCGGCCGTTGACCGCGAGCGGTGCCGGGCGCAGAGCGGAGGATAGAAGTCGCGACATCAGGTATGCCTCTCAGAGAATCTCTCCTGATTGTAATGCGACGCCATGGGCCGCGTGCCCAGTTGGCGTGGCCATTGTGTATGGAGGTCATGTTGGGCAGGGAGGATGTTTGACTCTACGGTTTCGGCAGATTGTGCCGCATGCCGAGATTGTTACCAGCCACTCGGAATTGCGCTAGCGTTCGGGCCGGGAGAGGGATCCCGTTGGACGCTGTACGCCGCCGGCGGGTGTGCCACCCGGCTCCGGATCGCTGAGGTCGCCGTTGTCCTGGTTGTAATAAGCCCAGTCGGGTCTGCGGGGAAGGTCAGCGTCGGCTGCTTTCGAGCGAGCAGAGGCCTCGAGCTTTTGCGGAGGCTGAACGCCCTGGCGGCGCGGGGCGTTGTGCACTGCCTGGGAGGATGCGACGATGCCCGCGGCGAGGTCGAGGCGTGGATGTGGTTTGGTCTTGCGCTGAGCGGTTCGCTTGTCCTTCGTGGAGCGGGTTGCGGCGCGCTTGAAGACGCGCCACCACAGGACTGCGGCGATAGCGAACAGTATGCAGCAGACGGCTCCGAGCTGTAGCAGGAACGGCATAGGCACGCGAAGGATAGCAACCTGGAAGTGATGTCGCCAGAGAATAGCGGCAGCGTCCTTTCGGCAAGACTATACCGGCTGCGTGACGTCGATGCGAAGCGTCCAGTGTTCATGCGGTACCGGATTCAGTGTGTCGTGCGGAAACGGCGGCGACAGGGGTATCTTTTCCGGCACATTTACTTGATGTAGAGCGGCGGCACAGCATCTACTGGAAACGTATGCCGCCGCAGCTAAATCCGACACGTACGGGCCGAGTCATGGGTCAATTGCGCCGTGCTGGTGAGGCCGTATACAAAGGCCGCACGAAGGTCGCGACGGGTGCTGCCGGTTTGCTCGCGCTGATGGTTGGCTATCACGTGGTCTTTGGTCAGAATGGCTTGACGGCTTACCAGGCGAAGCGCCACGACGCGCATGATCTACAGATGCAGGCGCAGGAGCTGAAGCGCGACAACGAGCGCCTGAAGGCGCACGTGGAGCGGCTGACGAACGATCCTGACGCGATTGAGCATGAGGCCCGCGAGGAGCTGCACTACACGCGGCCCGGCGAGGTGATTTACACCATGCCGCCAGAGCATAAGTAGTAGTCAGTCGACGTGGAGATCGCCGTCGAGGTCGACGGTGAGCCTGTCTTTCGTAACCAGCATGGAGTGGATCTTGAGTGCGTCGAGCGCTACGAGATAGCCCGTGGATTCCCTGGAGCGCCCAAGTGCGGTGCGCAGCAATTCCAGCGCATTGAGCTTCATGTTTGCGGGCAGCTTGCGGCTGAGGAACGGGACGAGGATGAAGTCGAGTTCCTTGTTGCCGGTGAATCGGTCGATGCGCGCGTCGCGGAAGCCGATGGATTCGCCTTCGGCATCGGGCAGTACGGAGACGTCTGCCTCGGTGTTGAAGCCGACGCCCACACACTTGCCGAACATGCCTGCGCCCAGACGCGAGTGCGTGTGGACGTGAATGACGACACGGTCGTCTTTGAAGATGACACTGGGGTTGTCAACGTAGACGAAGCAGGCGGAGTTGGCGTCCCCGCGGAGGTAGTAGCGTCCCTCCGGGCCGTTGAAGAGTTGCTGCTTCAACGTTCGTTCCAGCGCACCGGACGAGACCTTGAGCTCGATGGCGCGCGCTTTGACGGAGAGCAGGGACATGATGGCGAGCACGACCAGAGAGCGCTTCACAGTCCCTAGGATAACGCCTTCACGCTGCGGAAACGGAAGAGCCCGGCTGATAGGCCGGGCTGCTTCCTGGATGTCGTGCCAGCGTTAGTGGCCGGTACGCTCTTCCGTCGCTTCCTGGTTCTGCTCGGTTGCAATCGCACTGGAGGCTCCCGGAGTCGCCTCTGCGGCCTTTGCGTTGGGGCCGAGTCCGAGCTTGATGAGGGCTCGCGAGTCCGGCACGATCTTGGTCTGCCAGCCGTTGTCCGACTGCAGCTTGTGCATGGCGGCCTCGCTGGCGTTGTCCCAATGGCCGCTGACTTCGTCGAGGTAGCCGGCCTTGACCAGCGCTCCCTGAATCTGGGTGGCACGGGTGTCATCGATGTTTCGCTGGTGCGGCGTTTTGTCGCTCTTGGCCACTTTGTGCCGGTGCGATGTGGGGCCGCGCTTGATTCGGGATGCCTGTGACGGAAGGGCGGTCAACAGGACCGCGGCTGCGGTCAGTGCTGCGGTCGTAATCAGGGAAGAAGAACGCATAGCAAAACCTCAACAACAAGGGTAAACGTACGGCATAGGATCGACTGATTCCCACACAGTACACACTCGGTAAACACGGGTGCAAGGGCGAAGTATCGGCCAAATGGCAGACCGGCAGCCCTTGGAGGGGCTGCCGGCGGGGTTTGGCTGCGATTGGCGTTACGGCAGACGTCCACCGACGAAGCTGGAACCACCAGCGCCGCGCGCATTGGGCGAGTGGACGACGAAGACGACGTCGTCACCGGACTTGAGTTTGGCGATTGCCGACTCAAATTCGCTGATGTTCGGCGTTGCGTGACGGTTGACTTCGGTGATGATGTCGCCCTTCTGGAGCGGCAGATCATCGGCGAAGGAGCCGGGTTTGATGTTGGAGACGGCCACGCCACCGGAGAGCTTGAGGCGCGAAAGCATCTCTGCCGGGACGGTGCTGACGGACATACCGAACTTGTCCTGGGAGACGTTCGGAGCCGGGGTCTTACCCGGTGTGCCGTCGTCGTCAGGAGCACCGTTCATGGCGACTGCAGTTTCGTTGCGGTCGGCGATGGTGACGGTCACGGTGTTTTCCTTACCGTCGCGCAGGTAGGTCAGACGTGCACTGGAGCCGGGGTGGCGCGGTGCGACGTTTGAGACGAGGTCGTCGCCGTCCTTAACGGCAGAGCCGTCGATGGCGGTGATGACGTCCTGCGGCTTAAGTCCTGCCTTGGCAGCCGGACCGCCAGGTGTCACGGTGCTGACCAGAACGCCACCCTTGGCGAAGCCGTAGACACGGCTGACCGCAGAGGAGATGGTGGGCTGGAAGGAGATGCCGATGGAGCCGCGAACGACCTTGTGGTCGGGCGAGATCAGCATGTTGTAGACGCCGATGACGGTGTTGGACGGAACTGCGAAGCCGACACCGACAGAGCCCATGGACTGGGTGTAGATGGCGGTGTTCACACCGATGACAGCTCCCGTCATGTCGAGGAGCGGACCGCCGGAGTTACCCGGATTGATGGCCGCGTCGGTCTGGATGAACTTCTGGAACTGGCTGCCGCCGCCGCCGGGTTCTGTGCGGTTCTTTGCGGAGACGATGCCTGCTGTGACGGTCTGCGAGAGGGAGAAGGGGCTGCCGATGGCAAGGACCCAGTCACCGACCTGCGCGCCGTCCGAGTTGCCCAGTTTGACGGTTGGCAGGGAGCCGGTCGCGTCGATCTTGATGACGGCGAGATCGGTTTCCTTGTCGACGCCGATGACGCGCGCCGGACGGCCGGGATCATTTTCGCTGTCGGTCGAGAGCTTGACGTTGATCCGGTCCGCCTTATCAACGACGTGATTGTTGGTGATGATGTAGCCACGGGGATCGACGATGAAGCCCGAGCCCAGGGCGCGCCGCTCGCCGCCTGCGGGACCGCCCTGATCGTCGTCATCATCGCCGTCACCGCCGCCGGGTCCGCCGTTGCCGCCGAAGAAGCGGTTGAAGAAGTCCTGCATGTCGCCCTGGTCGCCGCCCTGGCCACCACGGGGCGAGAGTCCACGGCGTCCCTTGGGAGCGGTGGACTGCTTGGGCAGCGATTCGGTGTTGATGTTCACGACGGCCGGGCCGACCTGCTTGGCGATCTGGGTGAACTGATTCGGCTGATTGGCTGCCGGCGGAATGCGCAGCGGCGCGGCATCGCTGGTGTCAGTCTTTTGCTGCATAGCGCCGTGCACGGTGCCGGTGAGCACGGAGCCGGCGATCACACCAGCGGAGAGGGTTCCGAGCAGCACAAAGGTGGCTGCAAGCCGGTGCGAGCGAAGTCGTTCTGGGAAGGACTGAATCGGTGCCATGTAGTGGAATGTCCTCGTTCTTTGTGCAACATCAAGAGCCTGTTTTCCAGGCCCGTCCATTTTTTAGACGCCGTTTTGGGCGATATGTATGCGCGAGTTGTCTGTCGGCGATTATGCGCCACTGATGATATCTGATGCTATGCCCCCGGTTTCGACGCCGCCTGGTCGGCGGTGTCGTTCGTCGTGTAGCGGTGCGGGAGGCTTTCTTTTCTGCGGATGGAGTGTTGCAGCGGAAGTCGCAAGTGCTATGGAGCTTCGGTCGGATGTTCCAGCGCTGCGTTGGCTTCGGGCTGCTCTGCGACGGTTCCTGAGAGGAGTTCGCTGGCGATCAGGCTGACGAGGATCAGGGCTGCGCCTGCGCCGGAGCGGAGGGTGAGTCGCTCGCCAAAGAAGAGCAGGGCGGTGAGGAGGGCGAAGGCTGGTTCGAGCGCGAGAAGAAGGGCGGTGTGGCTGGCCTGCAGGTGTTGCTGGGCCCAGGACTGGATGCTGAAGGCGGCGGCGGTTGCGAGGAGGGCGCAGACGACCAGGGCTGCGATGAGCGAGCCGGTCCAGTGCAGGTAGGTGTGTTCGATGGCCGGGGTGGCGACGGACATGAAGAGGGCGGCGAAGCCGATCTGGAGTGTTGCGAGTTGGGCTGTTGGGATTCGTCGCGCCATGTGGGCGAGGGACAGGAGGTGGCCTGCGAAGGCGATGGCGCAGAGGAGACTGAGGATGTCTCCGCGATTGACGCCACGCGTGAACTCGCGCAATGGCATGCCGGCGGGTGTGGTGAGTAGGACGATGCCGGCGAAGGCACCGGCTGCTCCCAGGAGAGCGGTTGCGCGTGGCCGGTGCGCACCGGGCGGGCGTAGTGCAGGCACCACGGTAAAGAGCGGGACGAGGACGACGACGAGGCCGGTGAGGAATGCCGAGTGATCGGGTGTTGTGTAGACGAGGCCGGCTGTTTGCAGCTCATAACCTGCGGCGAGAAAGAAGCCGGCGACGGCTCCTGCTTTGAGCGCTTCGCGGCCGATGCGTGGCCACTCTCGCGCGTGCAGGATGGCGAGCGCGGCGAAGGCGAGGATCATGCGGAGTTGATTAAAGAGGAGCGGGGAGGCGTCGTGGAGTGCGCCCTTGACGACGCCGAAGGTGGCGCCCCAGACGGCGACGGTTGCGAGCAGCAGGACGTGCGCCAAGAGGGACTGGCGGCGTGTCGTGCCGGGCGTCATGGCTCGCCTGCTCCGGGGGAATCCGCCGCTACTTCATTGCCTGCTTCGAGGTGGCCGCAGAGGTCGAGAAGGATGAGGAGGACGCGACGGAGGGCGAGGTCGCGGCCCCGTGTGTCGTGCCATTCGTTGGTGGTGTGGACGCCGCCTGCGAGGCCGCCAGCGCCGATCGCTACGGCTTCGAGGCCGAGTGAGAGTGGGATGTTTGCGTCGGTGGAGCCGAGGCGTTCTTCGGTGCGTAGACGCAGGTGCCGATCAACAGCGCGGACGGTTTCGAGCAGGCGGGATTTGGGGTCGAGTTCGGCTGCGGGCCGGTCGCCGATGAGGGTGATCTGTGCCTGCAGTTTTTCGCCGCTGCCTGCGCGATTCGCGGCCATGACGGCATCTTCGACGGCGCGGTAGAGCTGGACTTCAAGCAGCAGTAATTGGCCGGCATCGGTGGAGCGGAGGTCGAAGGTGGCCTCAGCGGACTGGGCGACTGCAGTGACGGAGGTGCCGCCGCGGATCTCACCGACGTTGAGCGTGGTGCGTGGTCGTGCGGGCAGGGTGCGGGAGCTGATCTCGGCGATGGCGGTGCTGAGCGCGACGATAGGGTTGGCGACGGCGGAGTCGGTCCATGCGTGGCCGCCGGGGCCTGTGATTTCGACGCGGAAGCGGCGACTGCCGAGTGCGCGCGTGACGACGATCTCAGTCCCTGCACCTTCGAGCGCGAGTGTGCCGCAGATGCGTCGTGCGAAGGGCGAGCCGGTGAAGAGGTGTCGCATGCCGCGGAGGTTACCCTCGGCCTCTTCGCCTACGTTGGCTGCGAAGAGGATGTTGTTGACGGGCTGCAGCTCCGCGTGTCGGATGGCGGCGGCGAGGGCCAGCAGGCCGGCGAGGCCTGCTCCGTTGTCGGAGATGCCGGGGCCGATGAGCAGCGATTCGTCCTGGCGGATGTCGAGCTCTGTGTCTGCGGAGAAGACGGTGTCGAGATGGGCGGAGAGAAGGGCCACGTGTGACTGTCCGTCGTCCGGCCGCAGCAGACCGAGCGCGTTGCCTGCCTCGTCGATGTGGACGTCACTGAGGCCGAGTTCGCGCATGCGGTCGGCGAACCATGCGGCACGCTCGCCTTCGCCGAAGGGGGGAGCGGGGATGGCGACGAGCTCCTGTTGCCACGAGCTGATGCGAGGTTCCTGCAGGTGCAGCCATGCGAAGGCGCGATGCACTCCGCGGTGTTGCGCCAGGGTGGCGATTCGTGCGAGTGGGAGCGGCTCCTTCGTCCGTTCGCGGAAGATCATGCGGACGCCTTCGCTGCCGTTTTGTCGTGAGACGCGGTCTGGTCGGCGAGGTAGTTCACCTCAACGAGGTGCAGGCCCTGCGGTGGTGCGGTGGCGCCGGCCTGCCGGCGATCATGCGCGGCGAGGATTGCCGGAATGGCATCGGCGGGCATGCGGCCTGCGCCGATCTCGACGCAGGTGCCGACGATGTTGCGCACCATGTGATGGAGGAAACCGCTGCCGGTGACGCGATAGACGAGCAGACCGTCGCGGAGCTGCCATCCGGATTGGAAGCTGGTGCGGACGTTGTCAACGGGGTCGCCCTCATCCTGCAGGCGTTGCGTGCGATCGGGATCGGTGGCGGCGAAGGAGGTGAAGTCGTGTGTGCCGACGAATGCTTCGGCAGCGCGCTGCATCGGATCGAGGCTGAGCGGCCAGCGGCAATCCCAGACGTAGCGCGCGATGTCCGGGAGGCAGATCTGTTCGTTTGGCTGGGTGGCGAGGCGCCGTTGAAAGATGCGGTACTCGTAGGTTTTGTCGAGGACGCCGGCGCGTGCGTGAAAGTGCGGCGGAGCATCGACCAGGCTCACGATGCGGATGCTGGCGGGCAGGCGTCGATTGAGCGCGCGAAGCAGGCGGTCTGCGGGGATGTTTGCCTGCAGGTTGAGTGAAACGGCCTGTGCAGAGGCATGGACGCCGGTGTCCGTTCGGCCTGAACCCTGCGGGAGGACGGTTTCGCCGGTGACTTCACGGACCGCGGTTGCGAGTGATCCCTGGATGGTGGGCAGGCCGGGCTGTACCTGCCAGCCAAAGAAGTCTGTGCCGTCGTAGGCGATGGACAGGCGGTAGGTACGGGCGGGCGGTGCGTTCGGCGGTGTCCCGGCGTCGCTGTTTTGTCCGGAATGTTCTCGGTCTGAAGGGAACATCGGGGCTGTTTGAACCGTACCATGCAGCACCTACGCGAACGGCTGATGCCGGTTGCTATACTTTGACTTCCGAAGAACCTGCGTCGGTCGATGCGTTTGATGAAGAGATGTGTGTCACGGCAGCGGTCCGTGCGTCGCAAGCCCTTGCAAATGGCGACCACGCGTGCCTGATGCAGAGTGTGTGCGGGCATGTGAAAAGTAAGGCCGCACGGAATAAAGTGCGTCCGAATGGCGCTGGCGCACGTCTTCGTAGGGGAATACTTTCCGATTGGCTGGAGAAGAGGCGTGAGAGCAGGAACTATGCAGGGAGCAGCGAGCGTCGCTCTGTTGCTGATGGGATCTTTGGACATGTCGGCGTTCGCGCAGGCAGCGGCCGCACCGCAGGCTGGAGTCGGTGGTGCCCAGACCAATCCCACTGCTCCCGCCGCACCGCAGGCGCAGCAGGTCGACACCACGGGGCGTCCTGGGATACCCCAGGCACCCGAACCGAACCATCCAGGGCCGTTGTATCTTCGCGAGACTGCGAAGGATTACAGTCGGCTGAAGGGACATACATTCCGGCATCCGTTTGCTCCGTATACGAGCACGGACTACAACCCGCCCCGGCTGACGAATACGCCCCGGTTGGGGGACCTGCTCCGCGATGGCCGCATCTACCTGAGCCTTTCCGACGCTGTCCTCCTCACGCTTGAGAACAACTTTGACATTGAGATCGCGCGCGTCAACCTGGATATTGCCGATACGGATATCCTGCGCGCGAGGGCTGGCAGCACCCTTCGCGGTGTTTCGACGGGCCTGATCACCAATACGCTGGGCGGCACTTCGTCCACCGTGACAGGTGGTGGTGGACCAGGCGGTACGGGAACGGGTACGGGCGGTTCGGGTACCGGCGCATCGGGCCTCGTACTGAGCACGAATGGCGGCGGACCAGTGCCGTTGAATCGTGATGGAGTGATTACCGGCACGCTGCAGTATGAGCAGTTGAAATCGCCGGGCGGTACCAACTTCTTCAACCCGAACGCTACCGAAACGAACACTGGGACTTACAACTTCGGCTATTCGCAGAGCTTTCTTTCAGGAACCACTCTTAGCGCAACGTTCAACAACTCGCGAGCAACGTCGACATCTGCGACGAGTCCATACACGCCGTCGTTCAATTCAACCTACCGTCTGCAGGCGACTCAGAACCTGCTGCAGGGTTTTGGGCCTGGCATTCAAGGACGCTTCGTGGTGCAGGCGAAGAACAACCGCCGGATCGCCGACTCGGCCTTCCGTCAGCAGTTGATCTCGACGGTAACGCAGGTGGAGAGCATCTACTGGTCGCTCGTCAGCGCATATGAGGATGTCCAGGCGAAGACGCGCGGTCTGGAGCAGTCGACCAAGCTCGCATCGGACAACCGCAGGCAGTTGGAGATCGGCACCCTGGCGCCGCTCGATATCGTCAACTCCGATCAGGCTGTGACCACCGACCGGCAGGCCTTGACGACTTCGCAGTCGAACCTGGAATACCAGCAGCTGCTGATGAAGCAGGCGATTGTTCGCGATCTGAACGATCCGCAACTGGCAACAGCGCCCGTCGTACCGACGGACCGTGTGAGCCTGGATCGTCTGTCGGAAGAGGACACACCGGTCGAAGATCTCGTGAAGCAGGCGTTTGCCAACAATCCTTCGATTGAGCAGGCGTCGCTCAACATGAAGAACAACGAGATCACGATCAAGGCACAGAAGAACGGTCTGCTACCCATCTTGAACGCGTATGCGTTTTACGGTGGAACCGGTATTGCCGGTACGGCGAATCCTGTCAGTTCGATCTGCCAGAACTCTACTCTGCCCAACTGCGGTCTTGGAAATCAAGGATCGTACGGTACAGCCTTCACCAGTGCCTTCAATGCGAGTTCGCCGGATAAGGGTTTTGGTGCTAACTTCTCGATCCCCATCCGCAACCGTCCGGCACAGGCCGATCAGGCGCGTTCGCAGATGGAGTATCGCCAGGCGGGCATGCGTCTGCAGCAGCTTTACACGCAGACCCGTATCCAGGTCATCAACGGGCAGTTCGCCCTGACCAATGATCGCGCCTCGGTGATTGCGGCACAGGCATCGCGTGATTACCAAGCACAGGCACTTGATGCAGAGCAGAAGCGCTATCGTCTCGGTGCTTCAACCACGGCAAATGTATTGCAGCAGGAGCGCAATCTGGCGACGGCTGACAACACATTGATTACGGCGACTGCCGTGTATGCGCGGGATCGTGCGGCTCTGCTGCAGATCCTGGCGAGCACGCTGGATCGCTACAACGTTTCGCTGACCCAGGCCGCTGCCGGCACCATGACGACCGCACCGGTTGTTCCTGGCCTGACGGCACCGCAGGCACCGGCACCACCGAAGCCGTTGACCAGCACACCGGCACCGCTACCGCAGTAAGCATTGAAACAGTAGTGAGGGCGAAGGAGCGAGAGCTTCTTCGCCCTTTCTGTTTTGGGCGCTTCAGTGGGCGAATGACAGCTGACCTTTGACTTTATTCTGCATGGCGATGCGAGTTCTTCGTGCTTTCCGCCGCCTTCTAAGCTATAAAAGGCTTGTCAGGTACCCGGAACCCAGGACCTGCCATCCTCCATGTCTGGACACTCAACAGTTGGCTTGAAGATTCTGCGGCTCGCGGCGCTGTTGGCGTTGCTGGCGATCGCGCTTGCGCCTGTGTTCTGGCTGTCGTGGGCTCACCGTTCGCAGCGGGACAGCGCCCTTACTGCAGCGTTCGACGGAAGGAAGGGACAGTACACATCGCCTTCTTTCGTGCCAACGAAGGGCGCGACCTACCAGGTCGAGATCTATTTCCTTCCTTCGCATCAGCCGTTGAAGCTGGACTGGAAGGTGCTGGATGACGGGGGCGCGATCCTGGCCAAGAGCCGTTACAGCGAGATGAGCGGCGATGGCAACCTTGCCGATCTGGGCGAGTATGAGGCGACCAGCCAATCGGCGCAACGGATCGTTGTGGACCTTCAGAGCGAAGCGGATTTTGATTCGACCCTGCATGTTGAACCGCTGGAAGCCGGTCCCGAAGGTCGTGGGTATGCGATCCCGTTGGCCGGAGCCTGGGCGGCGATTGTTCTCTTCGGGGCTGTGGTGGGATTGCGGTCGTGGTTCTGCGAAGTCCTCAGCTAGTGAAGAGGTGCGCGTCGAGTTGATCCGTCTCCACTAAACTGAAGGGATGACCGATCCTGCACTGAACGCACTCGCTTCCGCCTCCTCCGCTTATCTCCGATCGGCGATGCATCAGCCTGTTCAGTGGGAGCAGTGGGGCGAGGCGGCGTTCGCGCGGGCTGCTGCTGAGAACAAGCCGGTGCTGCTGGACATTGGCGCGGTGTGGTGCCACTGGTGCCATGTGATGGACCGCGAAAGCTACGAGAACGCTGAGACGGCTGCGCTGATCAACGAGTACTTCGTTGCGGTGAAGGTCGACCGGGATGAGCGGCCGGATGTGGACACTCGGTACCAGGCTGCGGTGGCGGCGATCAGCGGGCAGGGCGGATGGCCGTTGACGGCGTTCCTGACGCCGGATGGCCGGCCTTACTTTGGTGGGACTTATTTTCCGCCGGAAGAGCGCTATGGCCGGCCGAGCTTTCGCCGGGTGCTGATGACAATGGCAGGGTCGTTCTACGACAAGCATCATGAGGTGGAAGAGTCTGCCAGCAGCGTGATGGAGGCGATCGAGTACAGCGAGACGTTTACCGGGGATGCGACGGATCTGGACGCATCCGGTGCGAGTCTTGCGTTGCTGGACAAGCTGATCGACGGTGCGTTGAAGCAGTTTGATCCGATCCATGGCGGCTTCGGCTCACAGCCAAAGTTCCCACATCCCGCGGCGCTTGAGATGCTGCTGGATGCTGCTTCCCGACCGGGCCCGAATGCGCCGCAATGTGCGGAGGCTGCGCTGGTGTCGCTGAAGAAGATGGCACGTGGCGGCATCTTCGACCAGTTGGCGGGCGGGTTTCATCGCTACTCGGTGGATGAGCGTTGGGTCGTGCCGCACTTCGAGAAGATGGCGTACGACAACAGCGAACTGCTGCGGGCGTATGTGCATGCCTTCCAGACGTTTGTGGATCCGGAGTGCGCGGATGCGGCGCGCGCGACGATGCAGTGGATGGATGAGTGGCTGAGCGATCGCGAGCGTGGCGGTTTCTATGGCTCGCAAGATGCGGATCTTTCTCTGGACGATGATGGCGGCTACTTCACCTGGTCTCGCGACGAAGCTGCTGCTGTGTTGACCGAGGACGAGGCGAAGCTGGCAGAGCTTTACTACGACATTGGTGCGGTGGGCGACATGCATCACGACCCGGCTCGCAATGTGCTCTTTCGGCCGATGACGCTGGAGCAGGCGGCACAGCAGGCTGGTGTCGATGCGGAGATCGCTCCCATGATGCTAAAGGTGATGCGATCCAAGCTGCTGGCTGCACGGCTGCAGAGACCTACGCCGTTCGTCGATAAGACGATTTACACGGGCTGGAACGCCATGTGTATCTCGGCCTATGTGCGAGCGGGACGTGTGCTGCAGGTGCCGGGCGCCGTCGCGTTTGCGTGTAAGTCACTCGACCGCGTGCTCGATGTCGCGCTGGTCGAGGGCACGTTGAAACACGTTGTTGCGTACAGCGATCCCGCCGCGCCGCACACGGATGTTGCCGGTGTACTGGATGACTACGTCTTCCTGGGGCATGCGTGCCTGGATGTGTGGGAGGCTACGGGCGAGATCGTTTACTTCGAAGCTGCGCGGGTGCTTGCGACGACGTTGCTGCGCAAGTTCTATGACGGCAAGGGCGGCGGCTTCTTCGATATGGCTTCTGACTCGACAGAGACGATTGGTGCGCTGAGCACGCGCCGGAAGCCGGTGCAGGACGCACCTACGCCCGCGGGTAATCCTGCCGGCGCAGCGCTGCTGTTGCGGCTGCATGCGCTGACGGGGGATGAGACCTATCGCGAGACCGCGCAAGAGACTCTGGAGACCTTTGCGGTGATCGTGGAGCATCTTGGGCTGTATGGTCCGACGTTTGGGCTGGCGCTGGGGCGGCTGGCGCGGCCTGCGGTGCAGGTGGTGATTGTTGGTGGCGGGGCGAAGGCTGCGCAGTTGGAGATGGTGGCGCTGGCTCGCTTTGCGGTGAACAAGAGCGTCGTGCGGATTGCGCGGGCGCAGCTTGGGGCGTTGCCGCCGGCGCTGGCCGAGACATTGCCGCACCTGCCGGATAGCGATGAGGCGATCGCGCTGGTGTGCAGTGGCATGACCTGCCAGCCGCCGATCCGGGATGCTGCGGAGCTGGCTGCGGTGTTGAATGCAGCGGATGCCGCCTAGCGCGTCCGGAAGGCCTTGATGGCGATTGCGTTGGGGTGTGCGCCGACGGGCAGCATGGTGAAGAGCTCGGGGCCGTTGGTGTCGCGGGTGCGGATGACGGCAACGTCGCTGCTGCCGGAGTCGGCTATCAGCAGGACGGGCTGGCCGGGGGAGAGCGCCATGGCTGCGGGCTGCGGGCCGGTGTGGACGCTCATGGCCATGCGGCCTTCATCGATGGAATAGAGGCTGACGGAGTCCGCGCCTGAGTTTGAGACCCAGAGTGAGGCGTTGTCGTCGCTGATGATGCCGTTGGCGGGCTGTGTGCCGATGGGGAAGGTGGCGCCGACTTCGTTGGTGAAGGTGGAGATCTCGCTGATGCTGCCGGAGCCGGTGTTGCTGACGAAGATTTCGCCGCTGTCGGGCTTGAGGGTCAGATGTCCCGGCGCGTGTCCGACGCGGAGGCGTGCCATCAGGCGGTCCTGCATGGAGGCTGGATCCTGCTTGGCGGGCCAGGAGTCGGGTGCGCTGGCGAGTGCGATGGAGAGGACCTGGTCGTCGCCGGTGCAGGCGATGAAGGCCTTGGAGGAGTCGCCGAGGATTGCCATGTCATTTGCGCCGGCGCAGCGGTCAAAGGTGGCGCGGAGGCGTGGTGTCGGGGCGTCCGTGATGTCGTAGACGGAGACGCTGCCACTGCCGCGATTGGCGACGACGAGGGAGCGGCCGTCGGGTGCGATTTTCACCGTGCCGGGCTGCTCGCCGGTGCCGACGGAGGCGACTTCCCGTCGTTGCTGCAGGTTGAGCACACTGACGGTGTTCGAGCCGGTATTGGTCACATAGGCGCGCTCGCCTTTGGCGTCGACGGTAATGCTCGCCGGCTGACGGCGGACGCCGATGGTGGCGGCTACCGAGTTGTTGGCGGCGTCGATGACCGAGACGGAACCGCTGGCCGTGTTGACGATGTAGACCTCGTTGCGCACGGGGTTGACGGCGACGGCAGAGGGCCCTTCGCCGACCTTCAGCGTGCGGTCCGGGCGGAAGTTCACCAGGTCAAGGACACTGACGGTGCCGCCGCTGCCGTTGGTGACGTAGGCGTATTCGCGGTAGTTATCGGCGAGTTGCGGGAAGCGCACACGACGGCAGCCGCCTGCGAGGAGCAGCAGCGGCAGGGATGCAAATGCAACGGAGCGAGTGAAACTCACGCGAATCAATTCTCAGTCTTGTTCAGCTTGACCCACAAAGAGCGCAGCCAGAGAGCATGCCCGATGTTGGCAGCGGCGACCAGCAGGTAGGCCGCCCATAGGAAGTGGATGCTGTTGACGTTGGGTTGCATGTCAGGCCTCCAGTGCCTTGAGTGCGGCGCGTGCGTCGGCACGCTGTTCGCGGCGAACGATGGCGTAACGCGCCCAGACCAGCGTTATGCCCCAGCAGAACCAGGCGGCTAGATTCCAAAGGAAGGCGGGCCACATGGAGGGATCGAGCGAGCCATCCCCTGTGAGAACTGGCGCGGGGTGCTGTGTGCGCCACCAGCGGATGCTCATGAAGACGATGGGCACATCGATGCCGGCGAAGACACTGAGAACGGCTGCGATGACGGGTGCCTGGCTGCTGGTGGAGAAGTTACGCACCAGGAGATAACTCACATAAAGAAGGAAGAGCATGAGGAAGCTGGTCAGGCGAGCGTCCCATGCCCACCAGATGCCCCACACAGGGCGACCCCAGAGCATGCCTGTCGCAAGGCCCAGACCGACATAGAGAACGGTGACCTCTGCCGTGGCGATGGCGAGTGCGTCGAGCTTGGCGGCCAGTTCCTGCTTCGTGCGGCGGAAGTAGAGGAAGGCGATCGAGGCGATCATGTTGACGTATGGGAAGACTTCGGCGGAGATGTTGATGGGCACGTGCCAGTAGAAGATCCGGTATACGGATCCCATGGTGGCCTCAACCGGCGCGACGAAGACTGCCTCGTAGAAGCCCCATGCCAGCAAGGCGAGACTAAAGCCACACAACATCCAGAAATAACGCTTCATGATCGGTATTCAGTCTACCGGTTTGCGGGGGCGGCGCGGGCGTTATTCGGCGTTGAGGACGGTATCGAAGAGCAGGATGCAGGCTGTCGTGAAGATGACGTCGAAGCCGAAGATGAGGCGGATCCACATTTGTGGCTCGAACTCGCCTGTGATGACGCCGGTTGTCGCCTGGGTGACGCCGAGGAGCGCGGGGATGGAGATGGGGAAGAGGATGACCGGCAGCATGAGGGCGCGGTTGCGGCTGCGCAGGCCGAGGGCGGCAAAGAAGGTGCCGTTGACCACGATGGCCCAGGTGCCGAGCGGCAGGATGAGCCAGAGCCACTTGATCTCGCCCAGGGGGTGCAGATTGTAGAAGACGACAAAAACCGGCGCGAGGACCGCTTCTACGAAAAGGACGAAGATCAGGTTGGCGAATGCCTTGCCGAGGAAGAGTGCGGAGGCTGGCGCGGCGGACATGCGGTGCGCGTCCAGCACCTGGTTGCGGCGCTCTCGCTCCCAGGAGATGTTGAGGGAGGTGGTCGCGGCGAAGAGCAGTCCCACCCAGAGCAGGCCGCCGCTCATCTGGCGAGCGAGCGTGGGGTAGCCGGTTGGATCGAAGGCCATGGCGAAGACGACGGCGATGAGCAGCGTGAAGAAGAGCATGCCGGCGACGGCCTCGCGGCTGCGCCATTCGAGTTGCAGGTCTTTCCTGAGATGCAGCCAGACGGTGCGTGCGTAGATCACGAGAGAGTCACCAGAGCTTTCGTCAGGTCGGCAACGTTCGCGTCCGCGGCCCGGATGTAGTCGGCCGGGGCAAGGATGAGCTGGAGGCCGCGCATGCCGGCGGAGACGCTGATGGTGTCGAAGAGTTCGAGGGCCTCGTCGACAAAGGCGCGGTAGGCCTTCTTTGCGCCCATAACGGTGACGCCGCCGCGGATGTAGCCGGTGAGTGGCTCGACGTCCTTCAGACTGGCCAGTTCGGCGTTTTTGGCGCCGGCAGCGAGTGCGAGCTTCTTCAGATCGAGTTCGCTGTCACCGGGGATGGCTGCGAAGACGTACTCGCCATCATTGAGGCGGCAGAGGAGGGTTTTGAAGACCTGCTCGGCCGGCATGTTGATCTTGCGGGCGACGTTGGTTGCGGTCAGGTCCTCGGGATCGACCTCGTAGTCGCGAGTGCTGTACGGAATGTTGAGGCGGTCAAGCAGCCGCGCGGCATTGGTCTTCACGCTGCGGTTGCTCCTGCCTGGGTCTCAGAGGCGACGATGCTGCCGTTGCGCATGGTGACGACCTGATCGGCGGCCTGGGCGACAAGTTCGAACTGGTGCGTCGTGACGATGACCGTGCGCTGTGCGCCGCCGGGCAGCGGCCAGGTACGGAAGTCGAGGAGAAGCTGCACGAGCTCCTTTGCGCCGCCGACATCCATGTTGCTGAAGGGTTCGTCGAGCAGCAGCAATTCCGGATCTGCCACGAGTGCGCGGGCCATGGAGACACGCTGACGCATGCCCTGTGAAAACTCGGAGACCGGGCGGGTGATGGTGGGATCGAGGCCGACGGCGCGCAGTGCCATCTCGGGCGATCCCGTGCAGTCACAGTTTGCGCCGGGGTTCTGCAGCCGGGAGAAGTAGCGCAGGTTCTCCATTGCCGAGAGCTCTTCGTAGAGCATGGGCGCGTGGCTCATGTAGGCCATGCGTGCGCGTGCTGCGTGTGGTTCGCTGCCCATGGTTTGCACGGTCCCGCTGGTGGGTGTGATGAGTCCTGCAAGGACGCGCAGCAGTGTGGATTTACCCGCGCCATTGGGCCCAAGGAGGACGTGAAAGCCGCCGGCAGGGAAGTCGCACGTGACACGCTTGAGCGCCGCGAAGCTGCCATAGAGCTTCGACAGGTTGCTGACGGTCGCCGCCGGAATGGGACTGGAGTGCATCGTTTCCGAGTATAGTGCGCCGAATTCTCTTGGCGTTGCAGCTCGCTGTCATTAGAGTTTGCGAATGGCTAATGTCATCCCTCCGCCTTCTCCCGCGTACGATCCACGCTACGTCCCACCGCCGGTGCGCCTGCATTGGGGATGGGTACTGGCGCTGAGTCTGCTGACGCGCGGCTACTTCAATTCCATCTGGATGGTCGTTCAGGCGAATTGGATCAAGAGGGTGACCGGCCGTGAGGATGTGTTGTGGTGGTCGATCGCGAATGTGGCGATGCTGCCGGTGCTCGTCATCATCGGCATCATGGCGGGCGTGACGATGGCGCTCGTGCCGCATCTGGGAGCGAACGATGGAAGCTCGTCGACCCTTTTAGTTGGTGCTAACGTTCTGGGCACAGTGTTGTACCTGGCCGTTTACGTCAAGACAGTGTTCACCCTGCGCGAAGCGCTGGAACTGCCACCGATCGGCATCCCGCTGGGTGGTGTGATGACGTTTCTGTTCAGCGGGATCTATTTCCAGTACATGCTGCACGATCACGTCGTTCCAGGTCCAGAAGAGGTTTATGGAACGATGCAGCCGCCAGCCTATGTGCCCGTTGCTTCGCCGGAACCGCGAGCGTAGCTGTGCGGCTCGCTGCACTGTATTTGCAACGAGTCCTGAGAGGACGCTCGGAAGCATGGATTTGACCATGCGGTACGGAATGGGACTGGGGTGCAACGTTTCGGAATAGAGTGAGCCGAATTTCTTTGGTCCGCCGCGCTTCCGTCTCTAGAGTGAGCGCATAGACAATGTTGTGTTGCCGTTTGCGCATCATCCGCAGCCTGTCGCGCAGCCCCCGCGGCTTCATTGGACCGTCGTGCTGGTGCTTTCGGTCATGTCGCATTTTCTGTTCTGGGTGATCTGGCTGATTGTTCAAAGCGGCGCCGATCGACCTCCGCCTGAGCGGACCCATGACCTTCTTTTTCGGACCAATTTATTTCCAGTACTTCCTGGATGATCTGCCAACGCCTGGTGAACAGGTGAGCGCGCTGACCGGCTAGTTTGAGTGGGCACTGCGGGTCGAGCTTGTGTCTGCTGAGTGGGAAGGGCAGAGCTTTTAGCTGGCGATGAGGCCCCAGAAACAGATTGGGCTTTGGCCTCAGGTCGAGCGTTCCTCAGCGAGAAAACGGACCTCAGCGGCTAAAGCCGATTGCTTCTTTGGGGACTTTTTCGGCACAGCTGAAAGCTGTGCCCTTCCGAACGCGATCTTGGTCAGCTTGCGACCAAATCTTCGGTTGAAGTTTGGCGCGACCGAGTGGAAATTCCGAGAGGTAGAGCTTCGACTGCGCGTCAGCTACTTGGCGGGCACCACGAGCGTAGCGGTCGTCCCGGTCACGGGGCTGCCTGCCGGCTTGTCGCCGGGCTTGGCGGGTGCGTACTTGCTGGCGCACTTGGCCTGGAGCTGGTTGGCCTGGAAGGTGCCGTCCCGGCCCAGGTGACCCATGGCCAGAGCCTGCGCGTCGTCCTTGAAGGTGTCGGGTGGCGGCTCGGCGCCGTCGTAGTTGACGGGGAGTTCCTTACCCAGTTCCAGCAGAACGAAGCTGGCGTGGGTGCCCATGCGGTGGATGCTGCCGGGCTTTACATTGCCGGCCACACGCAAATTGCGCGAGTAGGCCTTCTTGCCCATGCCCTGCAGTTCGCCGATGGTGCAGTAGTAGCTGGTGGCCTTGCTGTCGCGCGCGCCGCTGATGGCCAGGTAAAGCACTGCCGCGATGATGACGACGGATGCAACGATGACCTTTACGGAGGATGCGCTCTTGGTGTTCATGGCTTCTCTATTTTACAGCGCATTCGCGGGGGCTGCCGTGCCGAAGATCGCACCGTCTTTGGGCCGGCTGGAACGGTTACGCCGCCTCGTCGACCCTGCCAAACGGGTATACTTCGCCATAAGTCACACGCAGGGAGACACAGCAGATGAGCGCACTCGCGGGCAGCAACGGTAACGGACACAACGGCAATGGAAAGCAGTACGACGTGCCAACGCCGCGCGCGGAGTGGATCGTCAAGCGCCGCGAAGAGGCAGCACGCACCGGCGACACGAACATGAGCCAGATGCACTTTGCACGCAAGGGCCTGATCACGGAAGAGATGGCTTATGTTGCGCACAAGGAGAAGCTGGCACCGGAGTTCATCCGCAGTGAGATCGCCAAGGGAACGATGATTATCCCGGCGAACGTCATGCACCCGGAGCTGGAGCCCATGGCGATCGGCGTCGGCTCGCTGTGCAAGATCAACGCGAATATCGGCAATTCCGCGCTTGTTTCCAATGTGGATGAGGAGCTGCGCAAGCTGCACACCGCTGTTCACTTTGGTGCAGACACGGTGATGGATCTCTCGACCGGCGGCGACATTCCGATGATTCGCGAAGCCATCATTCGTCACTCGCCGGTGCCGATCGGTACCGTGCCGTTGTACGAGGCGCTGAGCCGCGTGAAGCGTGTTGAGGATCTGAACATCGATCTTTACCTCGAGGTGATCGAGGAGCAGGCGCAGCAGGGCGTCGATTACTTTACGATCCACGCCGGCGTGCTGATCCAGTATGTGCCGATGGTTTCGAAGCGCATCACCGGCATTGTGTCGCGTGGCGGCGCGATCCTGGCGCAGTGGATGACGGCAAACCACAAGCAGAACTTCCTCTACGAGAACTTTGACCGCATCACCAAGATCATGGCGAAGTACGACGTGAGCTACTCGCTGGGCGATGGCCTGCGGCCGGGTTGCGTTGCGGATGCTTCGGATGAGGCACAGTTTGCCGAGCTGAAGACCTTGGGTGAGCTGACCCGTCAGGCGTGGAAGGACGATGTCCAGGTGATGATCGAAGGCCCCGGCCACGTGCCGATGGACAAGATCAAGGAGCAGGTCGACAAGGAAGTCGAGCTTTGCGACGGCGCTCCGTTCTACGTGCTTGGACCGCTGGTTACGGATATTGCACCGGGCTATGACCACATCACCTCCGCGATTGGTGCGGCGATGATCGGTTGGCACGGCGCGGCGATGCTCTGCTACGTGACGCCGAAGGAGCACCTCGGTCTACCGAACGAGAAGGACGTAAAGGACGGCATCATTGCGTACAAGATCGCCGCGCACGCAGCGGATATTGCACGGCACCGGCCGGGTGCTCGTGATCGTGATGACGCTATTTCGCATGCTCGTTACACGTTCGATTGGGATGCGCAGTTTGACCTGTCGCTGGATCCTGAGACCGCTCGTGGAATGCACGACGAGACGTTGCCGGATGATTACTACAAGGAAGCGGCCTTCTGCAGCATGTGCGGACCGAAGTTCTGCTCGATGAACTGGTCGAGCAAGGTCGACAAGTACAACGAAGAGGTTCATGGTTTGAAGAAGCCGGAGCTGACGCAGATCATGACGGAGCAGCTGGCTCTACGCGGATAACCGTTTCTTTCAACAGAAACAAAAAGGGCCGCACATACTGTGCGGCCCTTTCTATTCTTCAGGTATGCGTCCTGGAGTATCGCGAAACGCGACCACCGCAGGACTGATCAACATGGCAGTAAAGCCGAGAGCAAGCAGCAAATGGTGCATTGTGGCCTCACGGACTGTGCGAATCGCTCAATCCAACATGAGCATGCGCCCGGAGAGATCGTTTTTCCAGTGAAAATACGTCCAGGGTTATGACTGAAAGGGAACATTAGGCAGAAAACGGAAGGGCCGCGCGAGCGGCCCTTGTGGTTTAGTGCCTCCCGGAGAGAGGCGGATCTTCGCTCGACCGAGTGGTAGAAGCGCTGATTCCGGAACCTTCTCCACCGCTGTCGTCCTGACGGAAGGCGATCAGCGACGGGACAAGAAAGATGAGCAGAGCAAATATTCCAACGACGACATCATGCATTCAGACAGCCTCAACGCCGGTTTCGACCGGCTGTCTCAGCATGCACTTTTGTCAATATTAAAGCTATTAATTTTCACCCTGTCGAATTCGGCAGGATGAACTGTTAAGCGGCAACTGGCTCGGTGCAGAACTTGCAGCGCGTTGCGGCGACGGGAATGTCACTGAGGCACTGCGGGCAGACCTTGGTTGCAGGCGGCGCTGGCGGTGCAGCCGGTTCGAACTTCTTCATGAGGTACTTCATGGGTACGACGATGAGGAAGTAGATTGCGGCGGCGTTCAGCAGGAAGCTGATGAGCGCATTGAGGAACTTGCCGATATGGATCTCGCCCGGTGGGACGTAGCCTGCAGGCAACGGGCTGGGCGGCGTAATGGTGCGCAGCGTGGGCATGTGGAAGACCAGGCTTGAAAAGTCTGGTGCGCCTACAAGCGCGGAGATCATCGGGGTGATGACGTCGGCGGTCAGCGAAGAGGTGATGGCGCCGAACGCGGCACCGATGATGACGGCGACGGCAAGATCGACGACGTTGCCGCGCAGGATGAAGTCGCGAAAGCCTTTCAGCATGGATGTGCCCTTTCTGTTCGAACCAGCTTACACGTCCCCATGGTGGTGGCTAGAGCCAGAGCGGGTAGACCAGGAAGAAGGCAATCATGCACACGGCCATCAGGTCCATGTAGGCGCAGAGGACGACGCCACCGTGATACCAGCTCCAGCGTGTGCGCATGCAGCGGAGAGTGTCTGCTGTGCCGATGAAGGAGAGCAGCAGCGGCAGCAGGATCCAATAGGACAGCCGATTGTGAGGGAAGTTCGACAGCCAGAAGGCTGAGAGCAGTGCGATGAGGACGAGCAGATTGGCGCGCACGAGCGAGCGTTTGCGCCAATCTGCAAAGTCCTGCAGCCACGAGTTAGGCGGTGGCTGCATTCACCTCGGCCTGCATGGCGAGCATGGTGTCGTCATAGGGGGGATAGAGCACGCCACGCTCGGTGATGATGCCGGTGACGTACTTGGCGGGTGTGACGTCGAAGGCGGGGTTTTCGATGCCGACGCCGTCGGGCGTCATCTGCTTGCCGTTGGAGTGGGTGACCTCGTAGGCGTTGCGCTGCTCGATGGGGATGTCATCGCCGTGCTTCGTGGCCATGTCGACGGTGGCCCAGGGAGCTGCGACGTAGAAGGGGATGCCGTGCTCCTTTGCGAGAACCGCGACGGTGTACGTCCCGATCTTGTTCGCAACGTCTCCGTTGGCTGCGATGCGGTCTGCGCCGACGATGACGGCCTGGATGCGACCCTGGCGCATGAGTGCGCCGCTCATGTTGTCGCAGAGGACAGAGGTGGGGATGTTGTCCTTCATCAGCTCCCACGCGGTCAGACGTGCGCCCTGCAGGAAGGGGCGCGTCTCGTCTGCGAGGACGTCGATGACGTGGCCGCGTTCGACTGCGGCGCGAATGACGCCGAGCGCCGAGCCGTAGCCGCAGGTAGCGAGCGCGCCCGCGTTGCAGTGCGTCAGGACGGTGCCTTTCTTGGGGAGCAGGTCCGCACCGAATTGGCCCATCGTCTTACACGCCGCGATGTCTTCGTCGTACATGCGATTGGCTTCGGCGATCACTTCGTCGGTGATGGCCTTCAGCTTGTCTGCGTCGCTGCGGTCGGCGGGCTGCGATGCTGCCAGTTTGCGGACGAGCGTGCGAATGCGCTCGATACCCCAGAAGAGATTGACGGCGGTTGGACGCGTTGCAGCGAGGACTGCAGCTGCTTCATCAACGTCCTTCAGCAGAGCGTCGACTGTGGTCGCGGGGGACTTCTGTACGGCGAGCGCCATGCCCATGCCGGCCGAGACGCCGATGGCCGGTGCGCCGCGCACGATCATGTCGCGGATGACGGTGGCAACGTCCTGGTAGGTGGTGGCGAGAACGTAGGTCTCTTCCAGCGGCAGCTTCGTCTGATCGAGGAAGTTGACGCCCTTGTCGGTCCATTCGAGGGTAGGAATCATCGTCTTTCAGTTTACTGCTCTGGGCGTTCGGGTGCTTGGGGCGGGTGGCCCGCTTCAGGACATGGAGGTCGGGACGGCATCCTTACCGCGTCGTCATCTCCCGCGCTTGAGGGGATGACGGGCTTAGGAGTGAATGCCGTATTTCGCGCTCAGGAATGCCTGAAGAGGCCGAGGCAGTGTAGTCGCGATCTCCTGCCAAGTGAGGAAGAGCATGCGGCTGCGCAGGGCTGAGGCGTGAATGCAGGCGATGACGGCAAACCACTCCTCGCGCAGATCGGGGCGGCGTGCGTCGCAGAGGACGGCGAAGCGTGCGTCATGGTGCGCTGCTGCGAGGACTCCGCGCAGGAGCTGGTAGCCGCGGAACTGGCCGCGTGTGCGTGGCAGGCGTTCCGTGTCGAAGAAGAGTTCAAAGTCCTGGTAGCGGGCCATCAGGTCGGCGCGTGCGGTCTGGAAGTTGCTCTCGCTTAGCTTGGCTTCTACGAGCAGGTCGCCCAGACGCATGTCGGCCTCAGTGCGGTCTTCCAGGTCGTTCGCGATGGGCGTGCGAACGCGTACGCCGAACTCCGGCTGTGCGTCCGGTTCGATGTGTAGCAGCGCTTGCAGCGGCTTCGATTGGAGGGTCTTCGGGTGGCAGAAGATATTCATCAGAAGCGCGTCGCTGCTGTTGCTGCAGTCGAGTTCGGCGCGCTCGCGTTCGTTGCCACGCACGATGCGGCTGGAGGCGGTGTAGGCCTTGGCGAGTCGCTGTGACCACGCTGCGTTGGCCCGGATGCGCTTGTAGGAAGCGGGGAAGAAGTTGCCGTGGTTGCCGGTCTCGTCTTCACGATAGAGAACGCTGGCTATGGAGCCGTAGGTGGTTTCGTGTGCGTGCTCGGCGGCGAGAGCGAGATTGCGTTCGCTCAGTTCGCGGCGTAGCTGGGAGGCGGTTTGTGGAGCGGCTTCGGGGAGTGTCGATCGCGCCGGCATTCTTCTATCTTAGGCGATGATAAGGCGAAGAGCGCCGATGTATCGATTGCGGCTTCGCAGCTTGCGTGGAGGCTCACGTCGGCTTCACGCGGTTATGGCTCTGCGAAGAGCTAACATCGACTGATGCGCTTTCTGGATAAAGAGAACCTCGCCGCGGGCGAGGACTGGTATGGCAACAACGCTGCGGTGACTTGCTACAACTGCGGCAAGGTCTTTCTTACATCACAGATCCTGCATCGCAAAGGCCGTGCTTGTCCGCAGTGTGGCGCCTGCAAGGTGATGTTTACGAAGCAGGGTGTTGAGGTTTCTGAAGCTGGGGACACCATTTAGCCTGCAGGTTGCAGCGTCGGCTGTCCCGAAAGTGTCTGACATGCAATTGGGATTGCGCCCGTGAGGCATGCTCGCCGTTGGACCATCAAAAAAAAGCTGAACCTCAGTGGCTAAAGCCATTCGATGGAATGGAATCTTGGCACAGCTAAAGCTGTGCCCTTCCGAATAGCCATTGGCAACCGTCGTTTGTTGCCTAAGCTTGCTTGAGTTTCTCTGCGCGTACGTCGGTTGCGGTGTAGACGCTGACGAAGGGTGTGGAGCCGATGACGGCTTCGATGTTGGCTCGGCCGCCCTGTTCGCGGTCTACGAGGCAAAGGACTGCAGCGACCTTCATGCCTGCGGCCTGCACGGCTTCGATCGCGGTGATGGTGCTGCCGCCGGTGGTGCAGACGTCATCCACTACGACAACCTCTGCGCCTTCACGGACGTAGCCTTCGATCTGGCGGCCGGTGCCGTGCTGCTTCATCGCCTTGCGGACGAGGAAGCCGTGGACGGGCTTCGCTTCGGGGTGCTCCAAGGCGTACCAAGCTGTAGCGGATGCGGTGTTGCTGACGAGTGGGTCGGCGCCCATGGTGAGGCCTCCTACGGCGACTGCGTTGGGTGCGTGCTGGCGGATCAGTTCGGCGAAGACGAGGCCACTGAGGCGGCCGCCTTCCGCGTCGAGCGTGGTGGTGCGGCAGTCGATGTAGTAGTCCGACTTGACCCCAGACGCGAGCGTGAAGTCACCGAGGCGGAAGCTCAGCTTTGCGATGAGAGAGAGCAGGGCGGCACGATCGGCGACGAGGGCTGTGGTCAGGTCCATGTCTCTATAAGAGCAGCGACTTCGCGAGTCAGCAAGTTGGCGTTGACAAGGATTTTGCCGAGGCGTTTGATGCCTGCTTGAGGTGATGGCATGGATGCTGTTGGTTTCTTCCTGGCACAGTTGGAGCGCGAGCAGGCACTGAACAGGAAGGTGCTGCAACAGGTGCCGGAAGGAAAGAACTCGTGGAAGCCACATGAGAAATCCATGGAGCTCGGCTATCTGGCCGCGCTGATAGCGCAGATGCCAGGGTGGATTGCGATGATGATCGCGACGGACGGGCTGGATCTTGACGACAAGGAGTCGGGCGACAAGTTTCAGGCACGGGCTTCCGAATCAAGTGAGGCTCTGATGAAGCTGACCGAAGACAACTACGCAAAGGCAAAGTCCGCGCTGGAAGGGACAACCGAAGAGCACCTCGGGGGACCGTGGGCCTTTCGTATGCGCGGCGTCGATCTAAACGGCGGTCCGCGACTGGAGCAGATCGCCGACGCGTTCACGCATATGGCGCACCATCGCGGGCAGTTGACCGTTTACCTGCGACTACTGGGCCAGAAGGTGCCCGCGACGTATGGGCCCAGCGCTGATGAGAAGGTCGGCTGACGGTCCGCTTCGCAATTAGTGATTGCTGAGTTTGTCGAGGTGCCGGAAGCCGTCGGTGAGGAAGAACATCACCACGAACAGGAAGCCGTTGTAGGCTGCGTGGACGGTGGCGCTGGCGGCTACGGAGCCGAAGCGCAGTCGCACGAAGGTGAGGACACCGCCGACGAGCCAGAGGACGCCCACGGCGTTCCATGCCCAGCCGAGTTGTGCGGCGTGCATGGCGGCGAAGAGACCGCTGGTGAGGATGCCGGAGAAGATGAGACCTCGACGCGACAGGTCGGCGGTGGTGGCCCAGCGTTCGCGGGTCGCGTCGCTCCAGCGGGAGCCGATCCAGTCGAAGAAGATGGCGAAGCCGCGGAGGAGAAAGCCGCGGAAGAAGATCTCTTCGCAGACCGGCGCGACCAGCGTGCCGAAGATGGCGATGATCCAGACGTCGGACGGGTGTTTGAAGAACTCGTCGACGGGCATTTCTTTTGGAAGCGTCAGGAAGCTTTCCAGCGCCTGCGCGACGATGCTGAGGATCATGCCGGTCAGCAGCAGCTTCGCCACGTTCATGCGTGCGGCGATCGAGTTCCAACTGAGGACGTCGCCGAAGGGCCGCCGCCACATGCGCGGGAAGAGCACGTATGCGGTTAGCAGCGTGAGGCCGAAGGTGATGGCCTCAAGGAAGATGCTGGCCTTGGGCTTTGCGCTGATGACTTTCGCGGCGTCGTGTGCGGAGGCGTGGCGAAGGTCTGCGGCGATGTCATAGGCGACGGCGAAGCCGATGGAGGTCAACGCAAGGAAGACCACGATCATGACGAGGATTATGGCGGCGTAGCCGAGGTTCGGCTGACGCTCCAATGGTTCATCGATGGGCATGGCAGGCTGCGGCGACCACAGCCGGAACTCGCGCGGCGGTGGCGGGATGTGGTCGGCGGGATCGAAGCCGTTGGGATCGTCTCTCACGCGATCTTCGTCCTTGCGGCCTTCTTTGCCTTGCTCTTCACGGCTGCGGCTTTCGCTGCGGCCTTGCGCTTGGCGGCACGCTCTTCCACGCTGGGCGCGAACTTGGTTGGGTTCGCGACTTCGGTCTTCACGTTCACGGGAGCAACGTATGCGGGCGCTGGGCCGCGCTTCGTATACGGGCGCTCTTCGTACAGCTTGGCCAGGAAGAAGCCTGTGTGCGACGCGCTGATCTTGGCGATCTGTTCGGGTGTGCCCGCGCCTACGACGGTGCCGCCGCCATTGCCGCCCTCAGGACCCATGTCGATGAGCCAGTCAGCGTTGCGGATGACGTCGAGATTGTGCTCGATGATGAGCACGCTGTTGCCAAGACCCACGAGTCGCTGCAGGACTTCAAGCAGCTTGCGCACGTCGTCGAAGTGCAGGCCGGTGGTCGGTTCGTCGAGCAGGTAGAGTGTGCGACCGGTCTGGCGCTTGCTGAGTTCCTTGGCCAGCTTCATGCGCTGTGCTTCGCCGCCGCTGAGCGTCGTTGCGGACTGTCCAAGGTGGATGTAGCCCAAGCCTACGTCTACGAGCGTCTGCAGCTTCTGCTTGATGTTCGGCAGGTCGCCGAGAGCAACGAGCGCGTCCGCGATGGGCAGGTCGAGGATGTCTGCGATGGAGAGGCCGTTGAGCTTTACGGCGAGTGTCTCCTGGTTGTAGCGACGGCCGTTGCAGACCTCGCACAAGACGTAGACGTCCGGCAGGAAGTTCATCTCAATGCGGCGCTGGCCGTCACCCTGGCAGGCCTCGCAACGACCGCCCTGCACGTTGAAGCTGAAGCGGCCGGACTTATAGCCGCGCTCGCGCGATTCGGGCAGCATGGCGAAGTATTCGCGGATCTGCGTGAAGACGCCGGTATAGGTCGCGGGGTTCGAACGCGGTGTGCGGCCGATGGGCGACTGATCGATCTGCACGGCCTTGTCTAGCTGGTCGATGCCGATCACGCGCTTGTGTGCGCCGGGCTCGTCCTTGCTGCGGTAGAGGAACTTGGCAAGCGAGCGGTAGAGGATGTCATTGACGAGCGTGCTCTTGCCGCTGCCGCTGACGCCGGTGATGACGACGAGCGCGCCGAGAGGGAAGTGCGCGGTCACGTTCTTCAGGTTGTGCTCAGTTGCGCCTTCGACCACGATCTCTTTGCCGCTGAGCGCACGTGGTGCGTCGTTGCTGCGGATGTCGATCTTGCCGGAGATGTACTGGCCGGTGACGGAGTTCGGGTTGGCTGCCATCTCAGCGGGCGTACCCGACTCGATGAGGTAGCCGCCGTTCTTGCCGGCGCCGGGGCCGAGATCGAGGATGTAGTCGGCCTTACGGATGGTGTCTTCGTCATGTTCGACGACCAGAACGGTATTGCCGAGGTCGCGCAGGTTTTCCATAGCGGCAATCAGCTTCATGTTGTCGCGCTGATGAAGCCCGATGGATGGCTCATCGAGCACGTAGAGAACGCCGCGCAGCCGTGAACCGATCTGTGTTGCCAGGCGGATGCGCTGGCCTTCGCCACCGCTGAGCGTGGCCGCGCTGCGATTCAGCGAAAGATACGACAGGCCGACGGCATTGAGGAATTCGAGGCGCTCGATGACTTCCCGCTGCAGGCGATCGGCGATGAGCTTTTCGCGGCCGGTGAAGTGGAAGGTCTGCGCGGACTGCATGGCTTCGTCCAGCGGCAGAGAGGTGAAGTCGCTGATGGACTTGCCGTCGACCTTTACGGCGAGTGATTCTGGCCGCAGGCGCTTGCCGTTGCAGGCGGGGCAGAGCGTCGCGGACATGTACTGCATGTAGTACTCGCGGAAGCCGTCGGACTTGGACTCTTCGACGGTGTCGCGCAGGTAGCCAAAGATGCCGTGGAAGCCGGTGCGTGCGGCTTCGCTGCGAGGCGGACCGTACAGCAGCAATTTCTGCTGGTCTTCTGTCAGGTCTTCGAACGCGAGCTTCAGGTTGATCTTGTTCTTATCGGCGAAGAGCTTGATCAAGCGCAGGAGGTAGGCAGATCCAGCGCCGGGCCCCATGGCGCCGTCGAGCAGCGGCTTTGACCAGTCGGTGATGGTCTTGCCGGGGTCGAAGTCGTAGATGCTGCCAAGGCCGTTGCACTCGGTGCAGGCGCCGTAGGTGCTGTTGAACGAGAACGAACGCGGCTCCAGCTTGGGCACGTTGATGCCGCAGTCCGGGCAGGCCATGGAGGTGGAGTACAGCGTCTCGTCGAGGCCATGGATGGCGATGACGACGAGGCCGCTGGCCATCTGCAGGGCCTTTTGGACGGAGGCTTCCAGGCGGCGTGTGTCGGGCTTGCCTTCGGCATCGAGCTTCAGGATGACGCGATCGACAACGGCTTCGATGGTGTGGTTCTTGCGCTTTTCCAGGCGCATGCCCTCGGTGATCCCGATCATCTCGCCGTCGACGCGGGCGCGGAAGCCCTGCTGGTCGAGTGCTTCGAGTTCTTCGCGGAACTCACCCTTGCGGCCGCGGACGAGTGGTGCAAGGACCGTGATGCGTTCGCCGGGCTTCAGCGCGACGACGCGCTCCACGATCTGGTCAGCGGACTGTCGACTGATCTCGTGACCGCACTGTGGGCAGTGGGGCTTGCCGACGCTGGCCCACAGCAGGCGCAGGTAGTCGTAGATCTCCGTGATGGTGCCGACGGTGGAACGGGGCGAGCGCGAGGTCGTCTTCTGCTCGATGGAGATGGCGGGGGAGAGACCGTCGATGGCGTCGACGTCAGGGCGCTCCATCTGGTCGAGGAACTGCCGCGCGTAGGCGGAGAGTGTCTCGACGTAGCGGCGCTGGCCCTCGGCGTAGATGGTGTCGAAGGCGAGGGAACTCTTGCCGGATCCAGAGAGGCCGGTGACCACCGTCAGCGAGTTTCGCGGGATGCTGACATCGATGTTCTTCAGATTGTGGTGACGCGCGCCGCGGACGGTGATGTGACTAATGCTCATAGGGGTGTTCGGGACCGATGGTGGGCGGGTTGCGCCGCATCCTCAAGGTTACGGCATTCGGGCCCAATGCGTTTCCGGCATACTAGAAGCAGCTTGTAGCCGTTCCCCATCGGCAGCTGCCTCTCATGGTTTGTTGCAGGTACCCCTTTGGGTACTGCCGCGCGTGCGCTCGGCGGGGCAAACTGTGTAAGACCGTTCTCATCTCTGATGGAGACGGAAATGCCCATCCCCATGGGCAGGAGAGATTTTGTGACGACCGTTGTGTTGATTTGCGCCGTTCTGGCCAGCCTTGCTGGTGGAGTCCTGCTGGCGTACGCGATCTGCTATTCGATGTTCAATGTGTTCCGGATCCACTCGATCCAGGTGGCACAGCAGCGCGCCGCGAAGCGCGAGGCTCAAGCGATGACCGCGGCAGACGTCGCGATCTAGTTTCGGGTGTCCGATTTGTCTTGCCGGTCCCTACGCCTTTCATGGCGTTGACCGATTTTTCCTGTCAAAGTCCAGAAAAACGAACACGCGTTACGCGCGAGAAAATTCCTGCGCGTACGAACACCTACTGCGGCTCGTTCTGTTGCTGTTGCTGACGCCTGCGGAGTTCTTCGAAGATCTGTTCCGGAGTGCGGACGCCGTTGGGCGACTGTTGCTGGTCTGCACCGGCGGCTGGATCGGTGGTGGTGTCCGGCGGGGTGCTATTGGGAGTGGCACCGCCAGTGCCATCCGGCATGGGCGGTTGCCCACCCGGGCCGTTTGGATTCGGGTCACTGAGTTCTCGCGAGCCAAAGGTTCGACCGGGTCGCTGGACGATCGGTATCCCGGGACTAGGAGTGCGACGGAAGTCCTCGTCATTGGAAACCTCGCGCACCTGTGGGGGCGATGCGGCGCCCGTGCGCGTGGTCAGGACGAGCTCTTTCGGTGTGGTCGCGTTGCCGTTTACGAGCATCATGTTGATCGCCAGGCCATCGAAGAGCTGGCTCATGACGGCCTGGACGGAACCCGGGCCGTAGGTGCCGAAGACGCGTTCGTCCGGGACGCCGCCGGTGATCTTCATACCCGTCTGGCGTGCAATCTGTTGCAGGATCTCGGGAAGGGCGCTGCCGCCGGCGTTGACCGTCAGCTTTCCGCCGTTCCATGTGACCTGAGCTTCGCCACGCGGCGTGCTCTCCTTAACGGCGGGGCGCGCGGAGGGCAGGTCAGAGACGGACTGCGTGGGAGCCGTGGCGGGGATGGCGGCCGACGGCTTCGCCTGCGCTGCAAACGCCGCAGCGGAGACGGTGGAGACCGCGAACGCCGTGAGACGGAGAGACCGGCGGATCAGAGTTGAGCGCTGCGTCATGGCTGCATCCTTATGCGTAAGACGGTTCTGACGGGGCAATGTGCTTACCTCCGCCGGGTGCGTCGCGTCTGTACTAGACTAGCAACCGCGGTGGCATGTGCCGCAACTGGAGTTTTTGCCGATGTGGCTGGTGCGAACGACGCAGGGAAATGGGCGACCGGGATTCGGGATCAAGCGGGCGATTGTGGCCGCCGCCATGGCTTGTGCGTCGATGCTGACGCCGGCCTTCGCGGAGACATGCACGACACAGTCTGCGATGACGGCGGCCGACCGCGATGCGCTGGTGCGTGCTGGCGAGCAATTTGCGGCGCTGACCGCAGCCAACAACGCTGAGGGTGTTCGCGCCCAGACCATGCCCCAGTTTGCGCAGGACTTCGGCGGCATCGCCGAGGCGATCCGCACGGCCGCGCCGAAGCTGCAGGGCGCGAGTTTCGTGCCGGACACTGTGTGGATTCTGGATGCTTCCACCTCAAAGCCAGGTGCTGACGGCAGCGCGCAGGATGCGCAGTTCTTCTGCAACCTGAATCGCGGGTCGCTCCAGACGAGCTTTCTGATCCCGGCGTTGCCGGCAGGGCGATATGCTCTGGTCGTCCTGAATACGGCGGGAACTGCCGATCCCTACCAGATCGCCATGCTGCTTCGCCAGAGTGCGACGGGCACCTGGCAGCTGGGTGGCCTGTTCCCGCGCGCAACTACCGCGGGCGGTCACGACGGCCTGTGGTTCTGGAAAGCTGCACGCGATTTCGCGGCGAAAAAGCAGTCCTGGAACGCTTTTGTGTACTACAACGAGGCCGAGCAGCTGTTGAAGCCGGTCAGCTTTCTGAGCAGCTCGCACCTGGAGTCGTTGCAGGCGGAACGGTCGAAGGCGGCACCGCCGGCGCTGTCGACGGGTATCAGTACAAGTCAGCCCCTGGTGATAGCACCCAAGGCGGGCGCGGAGGTTCGCGTGACGAGTCTTGAGGCGCTGAACGCTCCTGCGCAGGCGGGCATCGACCTGCTGGCGCATGTCCGTACGGAAGATGCCCTGACGGATCCGGTGGCGTCGCGAGCGCGCAACACGGCCGCCGCCAAAGCCATCGTCGCGGCCTATCCGGAGCTGCGGACGGCCTTCCATGGCGTCTGGATTGTTGCCGACCTTCCAAATGGGACGACATTTGTGAGTGAAGAGCCGATGGGCGCGTTGTAGTTCCACATCGGAACTAGCTCGAAATCGGCGCTGCCGTTACACTCATACCCGATGCACCAACCGCTTAAATCGCTGTCGGACGCGATCCGCGAACGCCGCAGCACGCCATCCTTTGATGGGCGTGAAGTCCCGGCAGAGGACATCCGGACGATTCTGGAGGCCGGACTGGCCGCGCCATCGGGCTACAACGTGCAGCCCTGGCGCTTCGTGGTCGTTCAATCGGCCGATGTCAAAAAGAAGCTGCGCGCCGCTTGTTTTAACCAGGCAAAGGTGGAAGAGGCGCCGGTCGTCATCGCTTGCTGCGGTGACGCAGACAGTTGGCGCCGCGACGCGGATGAGATCGTGCGCATGGGCCTGGAAGGCGGCATGAGCGAGGGCTACGCCGCGCAGTTGAAGAGCTACGTGGAAAGCTACCTGCTAAGCCTGAACACCGACCAGATGCATGGCTGGCTGAACAAGCAGATAACCTATGCCGCGGCCTATATGCAGCTGACGGCTGAGGTCATGGGCTACGACACCGCGACCATGGAAGGCTTCGAAGAGGACAAGGTGAAGGAAGCTCTTCGCCTACCGCTGAGCTACTGGGTTGTGTCTCTGCTGGCTATAGGCCACCTGAAGGGTGCGGACAAGTACGACGGCGGCCGCTTCGACATCAATCACACCTGCTTTGCAGACGAGTTTGGGAAGCCGCTGAAGTGAGCGGAAGTCTCACACGTCGATGGCCGATTTACCTCGCATCTGTGGCTGGTCTTGTAGTGGTGCTGGCGCTTGTCGTCTGGCTCAATCCCTTTCTGCTGATCGATGCTGGTATCGACGTCTATCTGCGCGGGCATGGTGTGAAGCATCACCATGTGGATGTTGAGGGATACAGCATTCAGTACCTGGAAGCGAAGCCTCCGGCAGGTTCGCCGGAGAAGCCGCTGGTGCTGGTGCACGGCCTGGGCGCACGCGCGACCGACTGGACGCCGCTGATCCCAACGCTGGCGGCGCATGGCTATCACGTCTACGCGCTCGACCTTTTGGGCTATGGCAACTCGCCCAAGCCGCGTGACGGCGATGCTTCGCTGGCCGTGGAAGAGCGCATTACACTCGGGTTTCTGCAGGCCCTGCACCTGGACAAGCCGGACGTCGCGGGCTGGTCGATGGGTGGATGGGTGGCGATGAAGCTGGCGCTGGATCATCCGGAGCACGTTCGGCGGTTGCTGCTGTACGACAGTGCGGGCCTGTACTTCATCATCGATTTCCCATACTCGCTCTTTACACCGAGCGATCGCGCAGGGTTTGACGCACTAATGGAGAGGATTGAACCGGATCAGCCACGCATGAAGATGCCGGCCTTCGTGATTCCGGGCATGCTGCGACGCTTTGAGAAGAGCCGCAGCATCGTCGACAGCTCGTTCCACAGCATGCTGACGGGCCGCGAGATCCTCGACTTCCGCGTGCATGCTTTGAAGATGCCTGTGCTGATTGTCTGGGGGACTGAGGACAAGCTGACGCCGCTGGCCACGGGCCTGCGTCTGCATGAGCTGGTGCCGCAATCTGTGTTCGTAGGCCTGCGTGGCTGCGGACATCTGGCGGCCGCGGAGTGTTCGAGCGCAGCGCTGCCGGCAACGATCAAGTTCCTGGACGCGGAGCCACCGATGGCAGCTTCGGCCACGTACATCGACGTGCCGCGCTAGCTACTCGCCGGCCTTCCACTGATAGGCTTCGCTCTGCTGCAATCCCACATGCGCGAGGACGCGGCAGGCGAACTGCCGTGCGATCTCATCCAGCCCGGGCGGACGGAAGTACATCGCTGGAATGACCGGGAAGATGGTCGCGCCCGCGTCCGCTGCCAGGGACATGTTGCGCAGATGGATGCGGTTCAGCGGTGTCTCACGCACGCACAGGATGAGCGGACGCCGCTCTTTGAGGGTGACATCTGCCGCGCGATCGATCAGGCGTGCGGCGAGGCCGTTGCTGATGGATGCGAGCGTTCCCATGGAGCAGGGCAGGACGATCATGCCATCCGACGGATGACTGCCGCTGGCAACCGCGGCGCCGATGTCATCGTTGCGTACCGACTTGATCTTTGCCGAAGCAGGACCGCCACCGACCGCCTGCAGCAGCGCGTCAACGAGACCGCTGCGACCGGTGGGTGCAAGCTCCTCACCGACGACACGCAGCGCGTGGTCTGACGCGATGAAATGCACGGTGCCAACGCGGTCATCCGCATCCAGCAGTTTCAGCAGGGCAGCGGTGAAGAGGGCGCCGCTGGCGCCCGTCATTGCAACAGTAAGATTCCGGCCTTGCGTCGTTTCCGCCATCTCTCGATTATCGCTGAGTTTTACACGGCATTTGCGTCGGGAAGCCGCCGCTTGTCATCACTGGAAGTGGCATCAAATGATGATAGATTCGTGCCTGAGGTACAGCCATGCGGACAACGATCGTTCTCGATGATGAGTTGATGGAGCGCGCGAGTGAGATCACCGGCTTGTCAGAAAAGTCGGCCATTGTCAGGGAGGCATTGAAGGCGCTCGTGGCCAGGGAAGCGGGGCGCAGGCTCGCCGCATTGGGTGGCAGCGCGCCAGATCTGAAATTGCCTCCCCGGCGTCGGTCTGCATCGTGACGTTGGTCGACACCTCAGTCTGGCTGGACCACCTGAACACGGCCGTTCCGTCCCTGGCGCGGCTGCTTCTCAAGGACGAGATCATGATGCATCGATACGTCATTGGAGAGGTGGCAATGGGCAACTGGAGGCGACGTTCGCAGACGCTCGCCGACCTGAACGAAATGCGTCAGGTAATGCCAGCCACGCACAGCGAAGTTCTCCAGCTCGTTGAGCGGCACCACCTTTACGGCACCGGAATCGGCTACGTGGATGTGCATCTGCTCGCAGCCGTTCGGATGACGCCCGGCTGTGACTTTTGGACACGCGACAAGCGGCTGAAAACAGCGGCGACGAAACTTGGGATCGCGTCGCCGCTCGTCTAGCTTGAAGGTTCTTCGGACTTCTCCAACACCGGCTTCTTTGCGGGCCGAAGCAGCGGGAAGAGGATGACATCGCGGATGGAGCGCGAGCCGGTGAGCAGCATGGTCAGACGGTCGATGCCGATGCCTTCGCCGCCGGTGGGTGGCAGGCCATAGGCAAGCGCCCGAACGTAGTCAGCGTCCATGGCGTGGGCCTCGTCGTCGCCGCGTTCCTTCTCGTGAAGCTGATCTTCAAAGCGGCGTCGCTGATCTTCCGGGTCATTCAACTCGCTGAAGGCGTTTCCGATCTCGAAGCCGCCAATGTAGAACTCGAAGCGCTCAACCCAGTCGGGTTCGTCTGGCTTGACCTTGCTGAGTGGGCTGACGGCTAGCGGGAAGTCGTAGATGATGTGCGGCTGAATGAGATGTTCTTCAGCGACGGCTTCAAACAGGTCGGAAATTCGCTTCCCGAGAGGCGTGGACTGATTCATCTCGTCTGCGATAGCGAACAGTGTTCTATTCAGCGCTATCCACTTTTGCGGCAGATCAACGAAGTTGACGCCTCGATCAGCTTCATTGGAATTGAGCGCGGAGTCGGGTGGGTAGGCAAGTCGCTTTGAGGCCGCCAGTGCATTCACTACGAAGTGATTGAACTCCACCGTATTGTCGAAGGTGCTGCTCGTGGGGGCTTCGCCAAGTTCCTTTGGCCACCACTTGATAATCGCTTCCTTCATCGAAAGCTTCGTCCACTTCCCAAGATCAATCTCAACCATCTCGCCAGCGCGAGGCCCCTTGGGCAGCGGGAAGTTGATCAGCGTCGTCCCATTCACTTCGTTGGCGACGAAGGTGATGATCTCTTCCGTGATGTTCATCAGGTCGTGGTAGTTCGCGTAGGCCTGGTAGAACTCCAGCATCGTGAACTCAGGATTGTGCTGGGTGCTGATACCTTCGTTGCGGAAGTTGCGATTGATCTCGTAGACGCGGTCCATGCCGCCGACGACCAGGCGCTTCAGGTAGAGCTCCGGCGCGATGCGCAGGTAGAGCTCCATGTCCATGGTGTTGTGGTGCGTGACGAACGGACGCGCCGCTGCGCCGCCGGCGACCGGCTGCATCATGGGCGTCTCGACTTCGATGTAGCCGCGGCTGTCGAAGTAAGTGCGTAGCGCCTTCAGGATCTGGGCGCGCTTCACGAAGACCTCGCGTGCGGGCAGGCGCTTGAGCGGGGCCGTTGCGGCGGCGATGGCCTCGGGATTTTCGCTATCGGCCGCAGCCTCCTCGGTGGACGGCTCGGCGGCGTCTTCGCCGGTATCCATGAACAGGTCGACGTACCGCTGGCGGTAGCGCAGCTCAATGTCGGTAAGGCCGTGGAACTTGTCGGGTAGCGCGAGCATGCTCTTCGACAGGAAGACGAGCTCCTGCACGTGCACGGTCAGTTCGCCGGTGCGCGTGCGGAAGAGGAAGCCCTTCACGCCGATGTGGTCGCCGAGGTCGAGCAGTTTGTAGAGTTCGAAGGCGGGCTCGCCCACGTCGTCCTTCCGCACGTAGATCTGCAGGCGGACGCCGTTGTTTTGCAACACGGCAAAGCCTGCCTTGCCCTGGCGGCGATGCGCCATGACGCGGCCGGCGCTGGCGACTGCGGGCTTGTCGGCCTCAAGCTGTTCGCCGGTGACGTCGACGTAGGTGCCCAGGATCTGCGGCGCAGTGTGCGTGAACGGAAAGCTGTTGGGATAGGTGGCTTCCAGCGGCAACAGGCCGGCCTGCACGCCAAGCTCCTGGATCTTTGTGAGCTTTTCCTGGCGTAGCTTGTATTGCTCTTCTTCGAAATCGGATGCGAACATGTCTTTCGAAGTATAGAAGGCTGCGGCACGCGGCAGCGCGCGCGTGATGTAATGGCTTCTGCGATGAGTAACGAAGGCAAGACACCGGGCAAACCGAAGGGCACACTGGGCGATCTGGTGAAGGCTGAGAGCATGATCCAGCTTGCGATTGCGCTGCCGATTGGCTGCGTCGTCGGCTGGTTCCTGGGCAGCCTGATCGACAAGCATTTTGGCACGCACTACTGGATGGTGATCGGCATTCTGATCGGAGCGGCGGGTGGATTCATCAAGATCTACCAGACCGCCGCAAAGTTCATGAAGGATCCCGAATAGTGGCTGAGAGCCTGGCGAACTTTACCGATGAGGATGCGCGAGCGGTCATCACGCGCGCCGTCAAGATCGTCGTGGTCCTGGGCATCATCGGCGCGCTGATTACGCTGGCGAAGGCGGGCTGGAAGTCTGCGTTATTGTTGCTGATTGGCGCGGCAATTTCGGCAACCGGTCTGTGGGAGTGGCGGCGGCTGATGGCTGCTCTGACGGCTCGCATGGAACCGATGGAAGGCGAGCATATTGTGGGCGCGCGGAGGCCCTCGATCGGGTTCGCGCTGGCCGGGTTCTTTCTCCGTTTGTTCGCAGTCGTGGCCGTGCTTTATGTTAGCCTTAGGTATCTGAACGGCTCTGCGCTCGCGCTTGCAGCAGGCCTTGCGATGGGCGTCTTTGCGCTTACCATCGAGGGCTTGCGGTTGCTGCGTAGCGGCACCATTTAGCCGCCACTCAGAGCCGATTTCGAAACCCCTTCCGATTCATGCCCCTGCGGTGTGAACGACAAGAAAGAACCATGCCGGAACAGCTAGTTTTTACCCGATTTCTGAATGCGCACTTTGCCGGTCCGGTGGATGCGTTGTTGCGTGCCGTGCACGTGCATCCCGTGTACCCGGATGCGCCGATCTCCAACGCTGTCGCGATGGAAGTGATCGTTGTTGCGCTGCTGTTGGTGTACTTCGTCGCAGTCCGCACCTCGCTTAGCGTTGACCGCCCGAACGGCGTGGCCCACTCCGCGGAGATGGTGCACGAGTTCGTCAGCGACCAGGCGGAGAGCATCGTCGGCCACGGCTACCACAAGTTTGTCGGCTACCTTTCGGTGCTGGCACTGTTCATCCTGGTGATGAACCTGTTGGGCCTGATCCCCGGCCTGATGTCGCCCACGTCGAACCAGGTCGTCCCTCTTGGCTTGGCGCTGGTCACGTTCATCTACTACCACTACCACGGCATCCGTTCGAATGGCGCCGGCTACATCAAGCAGTTCCTTGGCCCCGTCTGGTGGCTGGCACCGCTGATGTTCATCATTGAAGTCGTCTCGCACCTGGCGCGTGTTCTATCGCTCACCGTCCGTCTGTACGCGAATATGTTCGCGGGCGATCTCGTGACGCTGGCGTTCTTCTCGCTGATCCCGGTCGGCGTGCCCTTGATCTTCCTGGGACTACACCTTGGCGTGTCGGTTATCCAGACGTACGTGTTCATGCTGCTGGCGACGATCTATCTGAGCCTGGCTGTCAGCCACGAACACTAGAAAGTACAACCCATGTCTCAAAAAGCGAGACATGGGGCACCCCAAGTTTGACTTCGATGGCGCAGCCTCTGCCATCGTTGGAGTTCGACCCGGATGAGCGTGAGGGGGTCAGCACGGTGAACCTCAACCACCCACTGGTCCGGCATTCTGGAGGCATTTGGAGCACCACCATGAAGTTCATGAAGTACATGTTTATGATGTTGGCCACGCTGCTCATCGCGTCGCCGGTCTTCGCACAGGAAGCTGCTGCCAGCTCTTCCAAGGGCATGCTGTACATCGGCGCAGGTCTGGGCATGGCACTCGCTGCCGGTCTTTGCGGCCTGGCACAGGGTAAGGCAACGGCTTCGGCCGCTGAGGCACTCGCGCGCAATCCTGGCGCACGCCCCGGCATCTTCACCTTCCTCATCCTCGGTCTCGCCTTCATCGAATCGCTGGCTCTGTTCACGTTCGTCATCATCTTCATCAAGCTCCAGTAGTTCCTGCGCTGCATAAGCAGCCACAAGAAAGGCCCTCGCTTCGGCGAGGGCCTTTCTGTTTGCATTTCGGATTGACTACCGGATCTTGTCCGCGTGGTGATGGGCGCGATAGACATAGTGGCCGATGAGCCAGCCTGCGGCCGAGCCGATGAGGACGTCGGAGGGGAAGTGCTCCTGGCCAAGAACGCGCGTCACGGAGACGGCGCTGGCAGCGGTGTAAATGCCGAGTTGAGCCCATGGGCTGCGGTACTCGCCTGCGATGACGGCAGCAGAGGACCATGCGACCATGCTGTGGCCAGAGATGAAGGATGAGTCCGCGCCGGTCGAGCCAATGTAGAAGTTGCCGCGGGCGTTGTCAGCAAGGGGCCGCTCGCGGAACGAGGAGACCTTCACGAGCGCGTCTACGGCGTATGCTTCGACCCAGGCCTGCGATGCGAGGATGCCGGTCTCGCGTGCCTTTTCGTTGTGGACTACGGAACCGTAGAGAAACATGGCTGCAGGCGCCGCGATGAAGCCGTCCCGGCCTGCGTCGGAGACGTTGATTGCGGTCTGATTGAAACTGGCATCGTGGCTGACGACATCGCGCATGGTATGCGTGTCGGTAGCGAAGGCAGCGGCGGCGGCGCCGGCCAGCGGAAGCAGGTAGGCAAGATCTCGCGTGCGGATGTAGATGGGTGAGACGACGATATGGCCGGCGTCCGCCAGCATATGACGCGGTGTATTGCGAAGCGTCACAGGGGAGTGAGGCTGATCCTGTAATGGCAGGTCGGTATTCATCGCAGGTGAGCCGGACTGTGGGGCGTCCGCTGCGTGTACCGCTGAGGGGGCATCGGGTAGATTGTCCGTCGCCACAAGCGATGAGGAAAGTGCCAACTGAGCAGATGACGGTCGAGCCGTCATTGCCATGGCGGCGCAGACGAGCGCGAGCCAGCCCGATGTCTTACGGTGGTTACGGCGAAGGATGCTGGCGGCGGGGGAGTCCGATGTCATCCATATAGGCTCTCGAAACGGCCTTAACCCTGACTGAAGAATCGGACCGCAAATGCGAACAGGATGCGCCAAAAGCGCATCCTGTTTTGCATGGCGAAGGATCTCGCGCAGTCTAGTGGAGCGCAGCCGGATCGCTGACGGTATTGTCTGTCGCAACACCAGCCGGTGCGGTCGCAATGGCGGCTACCTGTGCCATGGTCAGCACGCGTCCCGGCGCGATGCCAAGCAGCAGAGTCGCGCCGACGGCTGCGGCCAGCGCAACATACGACGGAACGCGTGTGCTGGTCGGCGTTGTGAAGTAGCCGGTCGGGCGCTGCAGCAGTGCAGGACCGGTCTGGCTTCCAAGCGCATAATCTGCAAACTCGGCGGTGGCGGGCGCGGTGTAGAGGCGCACGATCAGTCGCAGATAGTAGAAGCAGGCGACGCCGGAGTTCAGCAGGCCGATGATTGCCAGATTGACGTGGCCGGTGTGCATGACTGCCGTGAAGACGTAAAACTTGCCGAAGAAGCCGCCGGTAAAGGGAATACCGATCATCGACAGCAGGAAGAACGTCAGAGCGGCGCCCAGTACAGGATGGCGCAGAGCTAGTCCGGTGTAGTCTTCGCCGGTGCGGAGACGCTCCTGGTAGCCGGTGACGAGCGAGATGACGATGAAGGCACCGACGTTCATCGCGGCGTATGCAGCCGAGTAGAAGGCCGCGGCGGCGATACCGTCGGTGGGCAGGGCAGTGAAAGCGGCGATCAGGTAGCCGGCGTGAGCAATGGACGAGTAAGCCAGCATGCGCTTCACGTCGCGCTGCATCAGCGCACCCAGGTTGCCGATGCACATGCTGAGCACGGAGATGATCGCCATGAGGATCTGCCAGCGCGGCTGCAGCATGGCGTAGCCGGAGAACAGGATGCGCAGGAGAACGGCAAATGCAGCGGCCTTGGGAGCAGTCGACATCATGCCGACGACGGGCGCCGGTGCGCCCTGGTAGACGTCAGGCGTCCAGACATGGAAGGGAGCTGCGGAGACCTTGAAGCCAATGCCGATGATGATCATCGCGACCGCGAGAACGGCCAGGATCGGCGTCTGTGTCTGCGTCATGGCCTGCGCAACGACTGTCAGGTTCGTCGAGCCGGTTGCGCCGAAGGTAAGAGCGATGCCATAGAGGAAGAAGGCCGTGGCGAAGGAGCCGAGAAGGAAGTACTTCAGCGAACTCTCGGTGCCGGTGGCCTGGCCCTTGCGGAAGCCCGCCATGATGTAGGTGGAGATGGACGAGATCTCGAGTCCGATGAACACCATCAGCAACTCGGTCGAGCAGCACATCAGCATCATGCCGACGGCGCCGAAACAGACCAGCGCGTAGTACTCACCGGCATGCGATTCCTTGCGGTCCAGAAAGTCCAGCGAAGTGAGCAGCGTGGCGACGACGACGAGGCCGATGATGACCTGGAAGAAGATTGAGTAGCTATCCACACGAATGGAGTCGTGGAAGGCATTCATGATGCCCAGGTGAAGCTGCCAAAGGCTGATGCAGGTAGCTGCGACTCCACCAAAGATGGCAAGCCAGCCCAGCGACTTGCGCGAGCGCGAAGCGGGCAGCACCGGCTCCAGCAGCATGATGATCACGCCAACGATGGTGAGCACATACTCCGGCAACAGCGCGAGAAAGTTGTTTCCGAGCGAATCCAACATCTAGCGGGCGCCTCCTGCTACGGGTACTTCGGGGCTTGTCCCCACGGTGGTGGTAAGAGTTGCCGGCATGACGTGCACCGCACCAGGAGCGTTAATGCTCCAGTTGCCCAGACGATCGCCGAGCGGCAGAAGCGCGTCCATGATGGTCGGCGATGCAACGCCCATGTAGAGGAAGAGGACAACCATGGGCCACAGTGCAAGATGCTCGCGGACCGTGATGTCCCAGCCGCGCTTCTCGGCCGTCACAGACCCCAGGTTCGCGTAGAAGACGCGCTGGATCATGGTGAGCAGGTAAGCAGCGGAGAAGATGACACCGGTTGTCCCGATGGTCGCCCACAGCCATGGGTGCGAGGAGAGCTGGGTCGAAGCAGCACCGGAGAGAATCAGGAACTCACCGACAAAGCTGTTCAACATGGGCAGGCCAACGTTGGACAGCGCAGTGATGACAAAGAGCGTCACCATCCACGGAAGTTTGCCGGCGATGCCGCCAAGTTCGCGCATGTCGTAGGTGCCATAGCGCTCGTACAGGAAGCCCATCAGCAGGAAGAGCGCGCCACCCGAGATCCCGTGGTTCAGGATCTGGTACATGCCGCCGTCGAGGCCGTTGATGGTGAAGCTGAAGATGCCGAGCGTAATGAACGACAGGTGGCCCAGCGTGGAGAAGGCGGCCAGACGCTTCAGGTCGTTCTGGACAAGCGCAATGCATGCGCCGTAGACGATGCCGATAGCGCCAAGCGCGATCATCAGCGGTGCGATGCGGTGCGACTGCTCCGGGAAGAGCCCGAAGGAGTAACGCAGGATGCTGTACAGGCCGATCTTGCCGGCGAGCACCATCACAGCAGCGGTCGGTGCTTCGCTGATGGCGTCGGAGAGCCAGCCATGCAGCGGGAAGACCGGGACCTTGACCGCGAAGGCCAGCAGAAAAGCGAGCGACGCGAGCCAGAGCGCGGTCGAGGTACCGGGAATCGCGTGTGCCGTTGCAAGCGCAATCAGACGCGGCATCTCAAAGGTGCCCGTCTTCGCGTAGATCCAGATCACGCCAACCAGCAGAATCGCCGAAGGGATGAAGTTGTAGAGGAAGTACTTCATCGCAGCTCTGTTGCGGTTGCTGGTGCGACCGAAGATGGCGATCATCACCGTCATCGGAACCAGCGCCATCTCGAAGAACGCGTAGAAGAGGAACAGATCCAGCGAAGCGAAGACGCCGAGCATGGCGACCTGCTGCAGCAGGAAGAGTACGTAGAACAGCTTGCGGCGCGAAGCGATTGCGTTCCACGAAGCGAGGACACCCAGAGGTGCAAGCAGGCCCGACAGGACGAGCAGCCACATGGACAGACCATCCACACCCAGGTGATAGCGGATGAGCGGGGAAGGGATCCAGAATTTGTTCTGCTCGAATGCAAAGGCAGAGATGCCCGAGCCGGCAGCACCCAGGTTGAGGACGGTGTGCGCCTCAACAAAGTGTGCGGGCAAATGCAGGGTCATGACGAAGGTGATCAGCGTGATCACCAGCGCGCCCCACTGTTGCAGACGACCGCGGTCGGGCAGCAGGGCAAGAATGCCCGCTCCCGCCAGTGGCGTGAGGATGATCAGCGAAAGGATGATGCCGTTCAGATTCATGGTGTCCTTTGCCGTCTCCTATTTCAGGTGCAGCGCGGCCTTGGTGGCGTGCTGTGTCAGAGAGCTGTAAGTCATGAGCAGGATGACGGCGGCAGCGCCAGCGGCGAGCCAGCCAGCGTACGAACGGATATTGCCGGACTGCATGCGGCGGGTGCCTTCGCCGGCCTGACGCGTCAGGAAGGTAGCGAAGGAACCCGAACCGTTGACGATGCCGGTGTCGACCAGACCGAGGAAGAGTACGCGCGAGACGATCTGGATCGGTGTGATGATCGCGAACTCATACAGCTCATCGACGTAGTACTTGTTGGCGACTAGGTTGTAGACCGGGTTTCCGGTTGCCTTCGCACCCAGCGTGCCGGGCTTCTTGTAGTAGAAGACGTACGCAGCAAGGAATCCGATGAGCGCAACCAGGACAGAGACGCCCGCGAGGCCAAGTTCAAGGCCATGCGAAACCTGATCCGCGTTCGTTGCGTTCTGAGCTTCCGTCGTCAGAGCGAAGACGGGATCCAGGAAGTGTTCAAAGTGGTTCGAACCACCCAGAGCCTGCGGGATACCGACCCAGCCGCCAACGACAGAAAGAATTGCAAGGATAACGAGCGGCGCCAGCATGACCCATGGCGACTCATGCACGCCATGCGAGTGTGCAGCCTGTCCGCTATCGTGCTCTGCTTCGCCTGCGTGGTGTGCGGCATGCGCGTCCGCGCCCAGATGTGCCTCATCGAAGCGCTCCGCACCAAAGAAGGTCTTGAACCACAGGCGGAACATGTAGAACGAAGTCAGGCCGGCAGTGATGACGCCAACCACCCAAAGCAGCATGTGCAACGGATTCGGCGAGCTGAAGGTGCGGTAGAGAATCTCGTCCTTCGAGAAGAAGCCGGCCAGCGGCGGAATGCCGGCGATGGCGATGACGCCCGCAGACATCGTCAGGAAGGTGATGGGAGTGCGCTTGCGCATGCCGCCCATGACGCGCATGTCCTGCTCGCCGCTGAGCGCGTGAATCACCGAACCGGCTGCGAGGAAGAGCAGTGCCTTGAAGAAGGCATGTGTCATCAGGTGGAAGACAGCAGCGGAGTACGCCGCAACACCACAGCCCAAGAACATGTAGCCAAGCTGCGAGATCGTCGAGTAGGCCAGCACACGCTTGATGTCATGCTGCACGACGCCGATGGTGGCCGCGAAGAGAGCGGTAGCCGCACCGATGATCGCCACGACACCGAGCGCATAAGGCGAACGATCGAACAACACGTGCGAACGGCAGACCAGGTAGACGCCCGCCGTGACCATCGTGGCCGCGTGGATCAGTGCGGAGACGGGCGTGGGGCCTTCCATTGCATCCGGCAGCCAGACGTACAGCGGAATCTGTGCAGACTTACCCGCCGCGCCGACGAGCAGCAACAGTGCAATAGCGGTCAGGAAACCGCCGTGCAGCTCCGGGTGGTGATTGATCGCGCTGAAAATCTCTACAAAGCTGAGTGTGCCGAAGTGCTGGATCATCAGGAACATCGCCAGCAGGAAGCCGAAGTCGCCCACACGGTTCGCAACGAATGCTTTGCGTCCCGCAGCATTGGCGCTGGGCTTCTGCCAGTAGAAGCCGATGAGCAGGTAGGAAGCGAGGCCCACGCCTTCCCAGCCGACGAAGAGTAGCAGGAAGCTTTCAGCCAGGACCAGCACCAGCATGAAGAACATGAACAGGTTCAGGAAGGCGAAGAAGCGCCAGTAACCCTCTTCTTGCGCCATGTAACCGGCCGAGTAGATGTGGATCAGGAAGCCGACGCCCGTAACGACCGCCAGCATGATCAGCGTCAGGTGATCGACCATGAACGCGAAACGAACGGTGAGAGCCGATGTCTGGATCCACGGGCTTGATGCTGCGGTGATCTGCAGAACGTCATGCGAGAGCATGTGCTGCCACAGCCAGGCGACCAGCGCTGCAGGCAGAGCGGTAAAGAGGAGTGCGATGGCGGCTACGCCCGCGCGCGGCAGTCTACGGCCGATTGTGCCGTTGAGCACGAAGCCGAGGAAGGGCAGCAGCGGGATGAACCAGAGCAGATGTTCAATCTTCATTGGAAGGTCTTCGGTCTCCGCTTAGTTCTTCATCAGGTTGATGCTGTCCACGTCCAGTGTCTGGCGCGTCCGGAAGATGGCGATGATGATAGCGAGTCCTACCGCAGCCTCAGCCGCTGCAACCACCATCACGAAAAACACAAACAGCTGGCCCTGTACGGCATGGTGCATGTGCGAGAAGGCCACAAAAGTCAGGTTCACCGCATTCAGCATCAACTCAATCGACATGAAGACGGTGATGATATTGCGCTTGATCAGGAACGCGCCGATGCCGATGCAGAACAGAATCGCGGCGAGGATCAGGTAGTAGTAGATGGGCACCATGCTTTAGTTCTCCTTCCGCGCAAGCACGACCGCGCCCAGGATCGCGACGAGGATAAGGATCGACGTGACTTCAAACGGCAGCAGCAGGTCCGTGAACAACACGCGGCTGATGGCAGCCATGTTGCTGACACCATTGTTCAGCTCACCGCCAAAGGTCGCGTAACCCAGCGTCGTGCGCTCATGCAGGAAGGTGTAGACCAGCAGGGCAAGCACACCAACCACACCGGGAACGCCGGCGAAGTAAGCTGCCTTTGAACCACGGGTACGTTCTTCCTCGCCGGCATTGAGCAACATGATGACGAAGGTGAACAGCACCATGATGGCGCCGGAATAGACGATAACCTGCGCAGCCGCGAGGAACTCAGCGCCCAGCGTCCAGTAGATGACGGCAAGCGACATCATGACGACCACGAGCGAAAGGGCAGAGTTGATGGGATGGCGCTGAAAGAGGAGATTCAGCGCGCTCACCACACATATCGCCGCGAAGATGAAGAAGAGCGCAGTTTGCATCGGTCCGGCAAGTCCTTACAAAAGGCAGAAGCGTTAGGGGGTGAACTTAGGGGCTTCACCCGATTGTAAATGCGGTCGCCCGCGTTATCCGTGGATTGCGAGCACAAGTGCGGTGATCACGATATTGACCATCGCCAGGGGCAGCAGCCACTTCCAGCCGAAACTCATCAGCTGGTCATAACGGAAGCGCGGCAGAGTCGAGCGCACCCAGATATACAGGAACAGAAAGCAGAAGACTTTGAAGATGAACCACAGAATAGGGAAGATCGCCGACAGGATTGGTCCGCCGAAGTTATCCGGTAGCAGATGACCCAGCGGGGAAGTCGCGCCGCCAAAAAAGAGCAGCGTGGCGACGCAGGAGACGGTGATCATGTTCGCGTATTCCGCCATGAAGAACATGGCGAACTTCATCGACGAATACTCGGTGTGATAGCCGGCAACCAGCTCCGACTCTGCTTCCGGAAGATCGAATGGCGCGCGGTTGGTCTCGGCGTATGCGGCCATCAGGTAGATGAAGAAACCCAGGAGCTGAGGCCAGATGTTCCAGCTCAGCAGGCCGTGGTGCGCCTGCGACCCTACAATGTCGCGAAGGCGCAGCGATCCCGCGCGCATGACAACGCCCACCAGCGACAGGCCGAGCGCCAGCTCGTAGCTGATGATCTGCGCTGAGGCGCGCAACGAACCCAGCAGAGAGTACTTGTTGTTCGAAGACCAGCCCGAAAGCGCGATGCCGTACACACCAACCGAAGTAATGCCCAGGACGACGAGCAGGCCGATGTTGATGTCGGAGATCTCGAAGAGGCTGACGCCGCGGTAGGTGAAGATCGAACCGAAGGGCACCACGGCGATCGAGATCAGCGCGCAGGAGAGTGCGATGACGGGCGCGATGACGAACAGCGGCCGCTCGACTGCGAGCGGCATCAGGTCTTCCTTGAGAAAGAGCTTGAGGCCGTCAACCAGCGGTTGCAGCAGGCCGAACGGGCCGACCCGGCTGGGTCCCCAGCGATTCTGGATCAGGCCGATGACCTTCCGCTCCAGCAGTACCGTGTAGGCGACTGCTGTAAGCGTAATGACCAGCACGACCACGATCTTGAGGATCGTCAGGAGCAGGAAGATTTGGAAGTCGGAGAGATGCGTCACGGCTATCGTTGTCCTGTTCTTGCGTTAGTCGGCTGGAATGCCGGCGGGTTCAACGGCATACTTGTCGGCGAGTTCGACCAGCTTGGGTGAGTAACGGCCAAGCGTGCCGGAGGTGAACAACGTGTCGTCCGCGGGCAGCACCAGGTCGCGGCGAGCCGGTTCAATCTGGACGAGGTCGGAAGGTGCAGCGGGGGACAGATGCTGATCGTTGCCGCTCAGCAACTGCAGGCGCAGCAGGTCATAGCCGGGTACCAGGCGCTGAATCTCATCGAGCACTGCAAACGGGTCGAACGGTGACAGCTTCATCTCGAGGTTGTTCGCCGAGAGCCACACAGCATGACGATCGGCCTCACCGGACTGCGCACCGCGCGTCTGGCCCAGATCAGCGCGAAGCCCCGCACCCTGCTTGCCGAACGGAACCAGCTCGCGGATGTTTGCGCCCATCTTGTCTGCAACGCGGACGATCAGCTCCAGGTCGGTACGGACGCCCGCACGATCGGAAGCTTTCTTCACCAGTTGCAGATCGCCGTAGCTGTTCGTGACCGAACCGGACTTCTCATACAGGTTCGCAGAGGGGAAGATAACGTCTGCGAGCTGCGCCGTCTCCGTCAGGAACATGTCGTGGACGACCACGAAGGTGTTTGCCAGCGCGGTGGGATCGACCGAGTAACGAGCGACCGGGTTGGCATTGACCACATACAGCGCGCCAAGGTTGCCGGCGATCGCTGCGTCGAACATACCGATCAGGTCAAGACCCGGCGTGTTGCTGAATCGCTCGCCATACTCGTTATGGAAATCGTGCGAGCCCTTCAGGGGCAGGTAGCCGGGCAGCATGTCCGGCAGCAGGCCCATGTCAGAAGCGCCGTGGCTGTTGACGTAATCGCTCAGCAGCGCGAACTTGGCGTGGGGCAGTGTCAGGCCGAAGTCGATCAAGGCCTTCAGCGCAGCGCCACGCAGTTCACTGCCAATCAGGATGACGATCTTCTCTTCCGCCTTTACGGCATCACGCAGCGCCGCGAGGCTCTCTGCGCCAGCACCGCTGGCGAGCGTGTTCATCGCTTCGCCATAGCCCAGTTCGTCGATCTGCGCGAACAGCTTTGCCTGGCGGCGCAGCTTGATCGGCTGATGATTCACGACATACAGGCGAGCATTGTTCAGACGGACGTCCGCACGAATGTTCCAGGCGGTAAGCGGATTCTCGTTCGTAGGATCGCCACCCACCAGCAGGATCGCGGGCGAGTTCTCATTGTCATGCTGCGATGCGAAACGGTCACCATTGCCGCTCAGCGCCGCAGCGAAGGTGACGTAGTCGGCCGTGCGATGGTGATCGATATTGTTGGTGCCGAGGACGCTGCGGCCGAACTTCTGCAGCAGATAAGCCTCTTCGTTTGTCAGGCGATTGCCACCGATGACGCCCGTCGCGGAGCCACCGCGTGCATCACGGATCTCACGCAGCTTGTTGCCGGCGTAGGCGATCGCCTCATCCCAGCTGACAGCCTTGAACTCACCATTCGGCTGCTTCACCATCGGCTGCGTGATGCGGCTGTGCGAATTCGCGAAGTCGAAGCCGTAGCGGCCCTTGTTGCACAGGAAGTCGCCGTTGATGCCGCTCTTGTCGCGGTTGTCCCCGCGGACAATCTCGCTGCCATCGGTCGTTGCACGCACACCCAGCGTGGTCTTGCAACCATCGCCGCAGTGCGTGCACACCGTGGCAACGTGGTTCATCTCCCACGGGCGTGTCTTATAGCGATAGGTGTCGCTGGTCAGCGCGCCGACGGGGCATACGTCGATGCACATGCCGCACTCTTCGCAGTCCAGGTGCTGCAGACCATCTTCACTCTGCGACGCAGGGATATTCGGTGCAATGACAGCGGACGAACCACGGTTTTGAATGCCCAGCGCGAAGACGTCCATGCCTTCACCGCACATACGAACGCAGCGATAGCAGAGGATGCAACGGGGACGGTCGAAGTAGACGGTGGGCGACCACTGCTGTTCTTCGCGGTGATTCTTCGGCTCGGTATAGAACGAATCCGCCGCGCCGTACTTGAAGGTCATGTCCTGCAGTTCGCACTGGCCACCGGCATCGCAGACGGGGCAGTCGAGGGGGTGATTGCCCAGCAGCAACTGCAGTGTGGCCTTGCGGGCCTGCGCAATCTCCGGTGTCTCGGTCGCTACGATCATGCCTTCCGCAACGGGCGTGGTGCACGCCGTCTGCAGCTTGGGCATCTTCTCAATGCGCACAACGCACATGCGGCAGGCCGCCTGCAGCGACAGGCCGGGGTAGTAACAGAAGGCCGGGATCTGGATGCCGGCCGCCTTGCAGGCGTCGATGAGCAGCGTGCCCGCTGGGGCAGTAATCTGCTGGCCGTCTACGGTAAGGGTTACGGAGCTTGCAGCTCGTACGTCTGGCATTCGTGTCCTCTGCTAGTGCGAAGCGCCGATAAGTTCTTCGGTGGTGATGAAGGTCTTCTCTGTCCGAGCGCCCTTGAGGTATTCCTCGAACTCAGGACGGAACTTCTTGATGAAGCCGAGCGTTGGCATGGCTGCGGCGTCGCCAAGTGGGCAGAAGGTGCGGCCCATCATGTTCTCAGCCAGGTACTGGATGTTGTTGATGTCCTTCAGATTACCGCCGCCGTTGTAAAAGCGCGTCAGGGTCTTCTTCAGCCAGTCCGTTCCTTCGCGGCAGGGAATGCACCATCCGCAGGATTCATGCTGGTAGAACTTGATGGTTCGCAGCGCAAACTCAACAATCGAGACCGTCTCATCCAGCACGACAATGCCGCCGGAGCCAAGCATGGTGCCGGCCTTGCCCATCTGATCGAAGTCCAGACCGACGTCGATCTCATCCGGCAGCAGCACTGGACACGAAGATCCGCCAGGGACAACCGCCTTCAGCTTGCGACCACCCTTGACGCCACCGGCAACTTCATAGATGGCCTTCTTCAGGTTGTAGCCCATGGGCAGCTCGTAGACGCCGGGGCGCTCCACGTGTCCGCTGATACCGAACAGGCGCGTGCCGCCGTTGCGCTCACTGCCGATCTTCGCGTAATCCGCGCCGCCCATCAGCAGGATGTGCGGTGCACTGGCGATCGTCTCAGCGTTGTTGATCACGGTCGGTCCGCCGTACAAGCCGACGACAGCAGGGAACGGAGGCTTGATACGCGGAACGCCGCGCTTGCCTTCCAGCGACTCCATCAGAGCCGACTCTTCACCGACTTCGTATGCGCCTGCGCCGGTTTGCGTGACGATGTCGAAGTCCACGCCTTCCTTGCCGAAGATGTTTTTGCCCAGGAAGCCCTTGGCGTAGGCATCGGCAACGGCCTTCTCGACGATCTTCAGCAGGTAGCGATACTCGCCGCGCAGGTAGATGAAGCCCATCTTCGCGCCAATGGCCAGGCCGGCGATCATGGTGCCTTCAATCACAGCGTGCGGATCATGCAGGAAGATCACGTGATCCTTGCAGGTTCCCGGCTCCGACTCATCGCCGTTCACCAGCACATACTTCGGCTTTTCGCTGGTCTTGGGAACAAAGGACCACTTCAAACCGGTGGGGAAGCCTGCGCCGCCACGTCCGCGGAGGCCGCTGGCCTTCATCTCATTGATGACCCACTCAGGCCCTTGTTCAATGGCCTTTTGTACTGCCTTGTAGCCGTCCAGCTCGACGTACTTGTCGATCTCTGCAGCGCCCTGCCCAAAGCGGCGGGAGAGGACTCGGACTTCATCGGGATGCGAGACCAGGGTGGGCATTACTTCACATCCTTTCCACGACCGGCAGCATACTCTGCCAGGATCGCGTCGACCTTCACGGTCGTCAGGTTGTCATGGAAGTCGTAGTTCACCTGCATGGCAGGCGCCCAGCAACAGGCACCGATGCACTCAACCTCTTCCAGGCTGAACTGGCCATCGGGTGTGACTTCCTTGTGCCCAATGCCAAGCTTCGCCTTGCAGTGGTCAAGGATGTCGTAGCCGCCAACGAGCATGCAGGAGATGTTCGTGCAAACCTGCACGTTGTACTTACCCGCAGGCTTCGTGCGAAGCATGGAGTAGTACGAAAGAACTCCGCGAACGTCCAACTCAAGCAGATCCAGCCGCTGCGCGATCTCCGCGACGACGGCGTCGGAAACATATCCAACCTCGTCCTGCGCATACAGCAGCATGGGGACAAGAGCCGATCGCTTTACCGGGTAGAGCGTGACGAGTTTGTCGAAACGCTCGGCGGTTGCCGGCGTGAAGATGCTGTCGGTTACGGTGCTCACACGGTAATTATCGCCGATGCCAGCCGCTCTGCGTAGAGGTCCATCTCATCTTCGTCGTGACCAACGCAGGCACGCCCATTTTCTGTCAGGGTGAAGGCGGTTGTTTCGCCCTCGCTGGTGGCGTATTCGGTGCGCGTGAACCGCATCCAGCGCAGCCCATAGCGCACCAGAATGCTGTCGTCACTCACCTCAACAACGGCATGCTGCTCGCGGCCCAGCGAGTGGACGGCAGCATACGAACGCAGCAGGGAAGCCCAGGAAGTCCACAATTCGCGGTGAAGTTGATCGGTCACAGTCTCTTCAGAGTAGCCGAGTTGCCGAAATGGGGGCTCCTGGCCCATGCAAGAAGAAACCCCACATCTCTTCGAGATATGGGGCGCCCGTGCTCTCATCTCCTGGACTCCCTTCAGGATCTAGGAGACCTGAGGGTTCTCCGTAGCCACTTCCGCGTCTTTGGTATCTGGAGCGTCGCTATGCGTCTGCGCCTGCTCCGCCGTCTCATCCGCAAGTAGATTCCATCCGTCAAAGGTTCCATTCATCGCATTTGCGGTGTGAACCATATCCGAAACGAACTCCTCACGCACAGCATCTCGGAGACTGCGCTTGACCCCCACCCGGATGTGAAAGCGGTCTCCCTGCTGCTCGGGATCTCGCAGCAGCACCCGCGTTCCCTTCGCAAACAGCGCCTTCGTCAATGCGCGCGCGCACTCCTCGTCCTGTGATGAGAAGCAGAGCACCAGCGACCGCGTCGTCTCCACGTTGTACTGCTGATCCACCAGCTCCTGCATGCGGACGCTGTTGTTCGTAAGCTGCTGGTCAAGATTCTCTTTTGCGCTCGCTTCTGTCGGCATCCCTGGCTTGTACCTCGAGACATTGGATGCGCTCCGCAAGGATCGCGTCAGGCGAGCTAAGCCTTTGGAGCGCTATCGATTTCGTCGAAGATGTCCGTAACCGTGATGCGAACGGGCGTACCCGGCATGGTCAGCGCATCCCCAGCCCAGGTTCCGCTCCTCGACCTCACCGTCCACGTAATCGCAGTCCGGCGCCTAAGTCGTCCGGAGGTACTCCTTCACCGGGATGTGGACCGTGGTAGCCATGAACCTATACGACGCTCCTGCCAGCCGTTGGCGCAAGAGAAAACCCCACATCTCACAGCGAGACGTGGGGCCAGCATTCCTTATTGCGGTTCAGCCTAGCGGTCGATCTCACCCAGAACAATGTCAATTGAGCCAATGACAGCTACCACATCGCCCAATAGCTTGCCTTTGCACATGGTCTCCAGCGCCTGCAGCGTCGCATAGCTAGGATTCCGCATGTGGCAACGCAGCGGCTTCGCCGTGCCGTCGCTGACGACGTAGTAACCCATCACGCCGCGTGGCGACTCTACCGTCTGGAAGACCTCGCCTGCCGGAACGCCAAAACCTTCCGTGACGATCTTAAAGTGGTGAATCAACGACTCCATCTGCGTCTTCATCTGCTCACGGTTCGGCAGAATGATCTTTGGAGCGTCTGCGACGATTGGTCCCTCAGGCATGCGATCCAGCGCCTGCTGACAGATCTTGATCGACTCGTACATCTCCTCCAACCGAATGACGTAGCGCGCCCAGACATCGCCCTCGGTGCGGATCGGCACCTTGAAACTGTACTTCTCGTAACCGGAGTAGGGCATATCCCGACGCAGATCCCAGTCCACGCCTGAGGCGCGTAGCGGCGGCCCTGTAACGCCCAGCGCGATCGCGTCTTCGGGCGACAGATAACCAACACCCTTCAAACGCGAGACCCAGATGGGATTACCCGTCAGCAGTCCCTCGTACTCGGCGATCTTCGACGGCATCACCTTCAGGAACTTCTGCACACGGCCAAACCAATCGATCGGCGGATCCATGCTGATGCCACCAATGCGGAAGTAGCTGGTCATCATGCGCTGGCCGGCAACCGCCTCAAACAGGCGCAGCAGCTCTTCGCGCTCACGGAAGCAGTACAGGAACACCGTTAGCGCGCCGATATCCATGGCGTGCGTGCCGAGCCAGACCAGGTGGCTCTGAATGCGCGTCAACTCGTTCAGCAGGATGCGGATCGTCTCCGCGCGCTCCGGAATCTCCAGGCCCAGCAGCTTCTCAACCGCCAGCACATAGGCCAGGTTGTTCGTCATGGGGCACAGATAGTCGATACGATCGGTCAGCGGCACCACCTGCTGGTAGAACTTCGCCTCGCAGGTCTTTTCAATGCCGGTATGCAGGTAGCCGATATCCGGCGCCAGCGACACGACGGTCTCACCGTCGATCTCAAGTACCAGCCGCAGAACGCCGTGTGTCGACGGGTGCTGAGGGCCCATGTTCAGAACCATGGTTCGGTCCTGCGCGGGATCGTCCTGGTGGCGTGCGGAGTCGGCGACGACGTCAAGAACGTCCGGAATGATCATGTCTGGCGCGGCAACAGGAGCCATGGTGCGAATCCCTCGGGTAATGCGGTTACAGAAACAGCGGCGTTCTAGCGGTAGACTTCAACCGATCTAGCGGTAGCCTTCGACCGGGTAGTCCTTGCGCAGCGGATGGCCCTTCCAGTCGGTCGGCATCATAATGCGCGTCAGGTTCGGGTGCCCGCTAAAACGGATGCCGAACAGGTCGAACACCTCGCGCTCATAGAAGTTCGCGGACGGCCACACAGACGTGATCGACGGAACGACAGGGGAGTCACCCTCCAGCAAAACCGCCAGGCGAATCCGCTGCTTCATCATCATCGAAACGATGTGGTAACTCACCTGAAAGCGCGGCTCGCTGGGGTACCAGTCGACCGCAGTGCAATCTTCAAAGAAGTTGTAACCGGCATCCTGCACGGCCTTGGCCGCGGCGACGATGTCTTCCGCACCAACAGTCACGGTCAGTTCGTCGCGGTCGAACTTGGCCTTCACCGGCATCGTTCCCAGCGCAATCATCGCTGGATTGTCGGTCATTGCCTCGCGAACGGCTTCGAGAGAGAGCAGAGCATCAGCCATTACAGATCCGCCTTATCGTTGCCCCAGTCGAGCACGCCCTTCTTCCACACATAAAACAGGCCCACGGCGACGAAGCCAAGGTACACAATCATCTCGTTGAAGCCGAAAAACTTCGACCCGGTCAGCGCCGGCAGCTGGCGGAAGACCGTAGCCCACGGCAGCATGAAGACAGCCTCGACATCGAACAGGATGAAGAGCATGGCAACCATGTAGAAGCGCACGGAGAAACGTCCGCGGGCATCACCCACCGGATCCATGCCGCACTCATAAGCGCCGGCCTTCACCTTGCTCGGGCGCTTCTTGCCAATGAAGAACGATGCGCCCACCATGCCGCCGGCCAGGCCAATGGCCACCAGCAGTTGCAGGGCAAGCGGAAGGTAGTTCCAGACGTAAGGGTGTGTCGAGTTCATGCGGTCCTTAAGGGTGCGTCTTTACCCGATTCTAGCCGCAGACCGCACCGAAGGGAATTCGGCGCCCGTCTCAGGGACAAGATTTGACTTTCCCCGCTTGAATTCATGCCTCATCCTGTTGCCATGATGGATCGACCACACAATCTGACCGCAATCCTTCCCTGCAGCGACGTCCCCGCAAGCAGGGCGTTCTACGAGCGGCCGGGCTTCCAGGTCTGGGCAGGCGACGACCACTACCTGATGATGCGCGACGGCAGGGGAGGCGAACTGCACCTGCAACCCGCCTGTGAAGACTGGCTGGTGCCGGGCCGTAACCCCTTCGGCCTCTACCTCTACTCGGAGGACGTCGACGCACTGGCCGCAAAGTTTCTGGGCGAGATCCTGGGAAAAGTTCATGGCCCGGAAGACAAGCCCTGGGGCATGTACGAATTTGCCGTCTCCGACCCTGACGAGACGCTCGTCCGCATCGGCTGGCCGTCCCGCTTACGCACTGCTTCTGCGAAATAACGGCAACGAGCTCTTCCCATGCGGGCACGTCACGCGATAAAGTGCTCATGCCGTCGTTAGTGGACGATGTACACATCTGGATCAGGGGAGAGTTAGGATGAGCCGAGTCAGGCTGCTGGTGGGCACACGCAAGGGCGCTTTCGTCCTGGAGTCGGATGGAACGCGGAAGGACTGGACGGTAAGCGGCCCGCACTTCGCCGGCTGGGAGGTCTATCACCTGAAGGCCTCGCCGCTGAATCCTGACCGGATCTATGCCTCGCAAACCTCTGCCTGGTTCGGGCAGGTGGTGCAGCGGTCGGACGACGGCGGCAAGACCTGGGCTGCCGCCGGGAATAAATTCCTCTACGAGGGCGTGGCTGGAACACACCAGTGGTACGACGGCACGCCTCATCCGTGGGAGTTCAAGCGCGTCTGGCACCTGGAGCCATCGCTCTTCGATCCAGAGGTCGTCTTCGCCGGTGCGGAAGATGCCGCGCTCTTCCGGTCGACGGATGGTGCCGCAAGCTGGACGGAACTCGCAGGTCTCCGCAAACACGGCAGCGGCCCGAACTGGGCGCCGGGCGCCGGCGGCATGTGCCTGCACACCATCGTGCAGGATCCTTCGGACGCCAGGCGGATGTTCATCGCCATCTCCGCCGCGGGAGCCTTCCGAACGGATGATGGCGGCGAAACCTGGAAGGCGATCAACCAGGGCCTGCGTTCGCAGCATATTCCCGATCCCAACGCTGAGGTCGGCCACTGTGTCCATCACATCGCCATGCATCCATCGCGGCCGCAGACACTCTTCATGCAGAAGCACTGGGACGTCATGCGCACCGACAACGCAGGGGATCAGTGGTCAGAGGTAAGCGGCAACCTGCCGACTGACTTTGGCTTCGTCATCGACGTACACGCTCACGAACCAGAGACCGTCTACGTCGTGCCGATCAAGAGCGACTCAGAACACTTTCCAATGGACGGCGCACTGCGCGTCTACCGCAGCCGAGGCGGTGGCAATGAGTGGGAGGCATTGACGGCTGGCCTGCCGCAAAAGGATTGCTACGTGAATGTGCTGCGCGACGCCATGAGCGTCGACTCACTCGACAAGTGCGGCGTCTACTTCGGCACGACGGGGGGGCAGGTCTACGCGTCAGCCGATGGCGGCGACAGCTGGAATGCGATCGTGCGCGACCTGCCCGCGGTGCTTTCCGTCGAGGCACAGACGCTCGCATGAAGATCCGGGTAGAACTGCCGGCGAACCTCTGCCGGCTGGCACACGTCGCGCCTCTGGTTGAGCTGGAAGCCGGCGAGCAGCCCACGCAACGCTCCATGATGGAGGCGCTGGAGGCGAAGCTGCCTGCCCTGCAGGGCACCGTGCGCGATCACACCACGCAACTGCGCCGGCCCTACCTGCGATTCTTCGCCTGCAACGAAGACATCTCACACCAGGACATCGACCAACATCTGCCCGAAGCTGTCGCCTCAGGAAACGAACCCCTCCTGATCGTCGGAGCCGTCTCCGGCGGTTAAGTTGGTCGACGGCATTTCGCGGGCTACTTCTTCGCTTTGACTGCTGCTGCGTCGTACTGGAAGACGTCCTCCAATGGAACCTGAAAGAGGGTCGCGATGCGGAAAGCGACCTCCAGCGACGGAGAATACTTGTCCTGCTCGATGGCGATGACCGTCTGCCGCGTCACCCCGATGGCATCGGCCAGTTGCTGCTGCGTCATCGTCTGTGCCGCGCGTAGGTCTCGGATCCGGTTGCGGATGCCGCCCATTATGCAGCCCTCCGATAGTCAATCAACTGCGTCACCACCCGGACGACGTCTGCCACGATCAGCATGCCGAACATGACGCTGAGGAAGTGGATTCCCATGCGGTTCGGGTTGATCCGCCCGAACGCCTCGTGCATCCACAGAAGACCCAGGCCAGAGACGATGCAAATGACAAAGGTCAGGTAACCCGCGCGGTAGCCTCGCAGCCGGATCAGGAGGTCGCGTTCGTCCTGAAGCAGATTGCGTGTTCTGATCGCAATCGCGGATTGCACGATGATCTGTGCCACGATCAGCACCAGGATCGACCCTGCGATCCAGCCTAACGAGTTGGTCTTCGCCGGGTGCCAGAGGTAAAGCACATAGACAAGCAAGTCGGCGATCAGTGTGCCATATAGCGTCCGCTCCTGGTAGTTCATCGAACCGTCTCCATGTCAAAAATGTTTGACATGAGAGACCGTAATCGGCTCCGATATCAATGTCAAATATTTTTTACATGCGACTACTAGAAACCCGCCTAGCGAAAGAGTGCGAGGTAAGCGTCGGTAATCCGCGCACCGTACATTGCGGCAACAAGGCCGCCAAGGCAGAGGAAGCTGCCGAATGCCAGTCGCGTCGCTGCACCTGCTCGACGTCCTGTCAGCAGGGCCGCCGCATAAAGTGTCGCCAGCATCAGCCCGACGAATAGCGACAGAACCGTCGCCGCGAACCCCACGAAAGCCGCAATCATCGCCAGTAGCTTGGCGTCGCCCAATCCCATGCCGTCCCGCTTGCGAATGGCTCGGTAAGCAAGCCGGATGAGGTACAGCAGCAGAAACGCGCCCACGGCGGCAAGCAGCCGCCCGAAGATCAGGTGCTCGGTCCCTGTCAGGAAGATGTTGCCAGGGCTGCGGCCGGAGCCAGCCGCATTAATGTCGGGAGCACGTTTCAGAACGACATTGCCTTCGTTGTCGTTCAGAAAGACCGCTTCGGCACAGGCGAACAGCAGGCCCAGCAAGATGCCGGGAATTGTCAGCGTGTTCGGCAGCAGATAGTGCTTCCAGTCGATGACCAATAGCGCGATCAGCAGGCAGCCAAGTGTGGCGACACCGACGGCATGAACGAGCAGCCGCGCGAAGACATCGCCGGAAAGGCCGTGCCCATCCACCACGGTCATGGCGCAAAGTGCAAACCAGATGCCGGTGGTCAACTCCACCGCGGGGTATTGCCAGGAAATCCCCGCGCCACAGTCGCGGCAACGGCCACGCAGCAGAAGATAGCTCAACACAGGGATGTTGTCGTACCACCTGATGGTGTGGCCACAAGCCATGCATCGCGAGCGGGGTGTGACGATTGACTCATCCAGTGGCAGCCGCGCAATGCAAACATTCAGAAAGCTGCCGATCAACAGACCGAAGAGGAACGCTATCGCTGGAATGAGAAGCTCGGCACGCACAGTCGAAGTATAGGGGTTCCCTCGAACCAGCCCGCGCTGCGGCGTCTTCCAGCGCAGTACTCCTTGAAACGCAGAGAAGGCCCAGGCGATGCGCCTGGGCCTTCGGATCGGTTTGGAAACCGGTGAGGACTACTTCTTCGCGCCAACAACGACCAGACCGAGGCCGCAGACGATCAGCACACCCGAAACAATCGGGCCCACCGGAACATGCTTTGTCGACTCGTGGCTGATCTGGATCGGGCCCGCGTCCACATCCTTCTTCTGATGAGTGAATGAGAAGCCGCCCGTCACCAGGCTGGCCACACCCGCCAGCATCAACACCACACCCACCACAACCAATGCCTTCATAACGCCTTGCCTCCGAAATAAAACAACTCGCGGTGTGACGATTCGCGCCACGCAGAGGATGCTTTTCATGCGGCGGAAACCGGCGCGGTACTCCCGCTTGCAGTCGCGGCGAACTCAGGCGTATGTTGTCCTTACACGGGAAAGGAGGATGATCCAGCCTATGAAATCTGACAGTTATTTGTGTGGTTCAACAGTACGTGAGGTGACTGAGGCTTAGGGCTTCCGCTCTAGACCTGGCAAGTGTTTTTGCCGAAAGTACGATCATCAGCAAACTCCGCCGAGGCCCTCCGAAAGAGTGGACGCCTCAGGTCAATCTCAACAGTTCACCGGCAACGGCTCGAGTCAGCAATGGCTCGGGCCGTTTGCTCTTGGTGGTGACGACCGGCACAGTACCGCACCGCTCAACGGTCTTAGAATGGAGTCCATGGAACCTCTGGTTATTGCAGGCAAGGCCTTTCAGTCGCGACTGATCGTTGGAACAGGCAAATACAAAGACGGCGCGGAGACGCGCGACGCCATTGAGGCCTCCGGGGCAGAGATGGTGACGGTCGCCGTCCGCCGGGTCAACCTCGACCGCTCGTCCGAGTCCCTGCTGGACTTCATCGATCCCCAGCGCTACTTCCTGCTGCCCAATACCGCCGGCTGCTATACCGGAGAAGAAGCCATCCGCGCCGCACGCCTCGGACGCGAGGTTGGTCTCTCCGACTGGGTCAAAGTCGAGGTCATCGGCGACAAGCGCACCCTCTATCCAGACGTAGCAGGAACGCTGTTAGCGACCGAGGTTCTCGTCAAGGAAGGCTTTACGGTTTTGCCCTATACCTCTGATGACATTGTCTTTGCGAAACGTCTCATCGACGTCGGAGCCGCCGCGGTCATGCCCTTGGGCGCACCGATCGGCTCCGGCCTAGGTCTGCAGAACACCGCCAATCTCCGTATCCTTCGCGAGATGATCACAGAAGTTCCGCTGATCGTTGACGCCGGCGTAGGAACAGCAAGCGACGCCGCCGTAGCCATGGAGATGGGATTCGATGCCGTCCTGATGAACACCGCCATAGCCGAAGCACGAGAGCCGGTCCTGATGGCTGAAGCCATGGGCAACGCAGTCCTCGCAGGCCGTCAGGCATTCCTCGCAGGCCGCATGCCCCGCAGACTCTACGCCTCGGCCAGTTCGCCCCTCGAAGGCGTCTCGCGGTAGATCTCAAGTTCGTCGCCGGCCGCCCGGGCAGAACGCAACAGCGTCCAGGCGCCGGCGACGAACAGGATCACCAGCAGCGGCCCATCGATCCGCTTACGAACCTCCCAGCTATAGATCGACAAGCCGTTCGCAACCACAAAGAACGCGACAGCAACAGATGCCGCAACCACGCGGAAGCGCCCAAGACCGGCGACCCAACGCCACGCCAGCAGCGCCAGCGGCAGAGTGATCGGTGCAACGTCATACTCCAGCAGTCGCGGATTGAGCAGGATGGTCCCCACCAGCAGCAACGGCGCCCACTCCTGCAGCGTAAAGTCCCCGCGAAAAAACCGCCGCGACAGATAGAACATGCAGCCCAGCAGCGGCAGCGCATACGCCAAATAGACAAAGTAGCTGGCAGGCGCATACGACAGTCCATGATCGAACCGGATAGCGCTGAAAAGCCCGGCAGGGCTACAGCCAAAGTCGCGGTTATAGCTGAACTGCAGCTCCACAGCCTGCAGATAGTGTCGAAAGAGCGAAGGCCAAAGCATCGGCTGGAACCCGAACAGCGAAACCCCCGCAGCCACCGTCGCCACAGCCGGCAGAATCTGCCGCCGGGCAGAGAGCGGTGCAATCACCACCAGGCTAAGCAACGGCGCCTTGACGCACGATGCAATCAAGACCGCGGCATAGAACCATCCCCATCGCTGCCGCCGCCAGCCATACACCGCCGCAGAGAAGACCAGGGCATACAGGATGTAAGCAATGTTCCCGCTCTGAACGGTCCCATTCGCCAGCAGGCCAGGGAAGAAGAGCGTTAGCGGAGCCACAAACGCAAAGACACCAAACTCCTGCCGCCGCACAAAACGCATCCCGACCCAGATCTGCGCCAGCGCGCCCAGGGCATATAGAAGCCAGTACACCGCCCCGCTCAGCCACTCCGGAGCATGCGCGATCCCACGCAGCAAAGGCAGAGTGATCGGCGAGTACACATAGCTATACGGAGGCGCGACTCCCGCCTGCAGCGCGTGCGACGCATGATAAGTGCGCTGCACGGCCATCGCCTGCTCATACGGATCCAGACCAGCAGCCGCATCGCGCATCCCCTTGGCATAAACGGCGACGTCCCAACCCGGCGCGTCGAAGTGCACCCACACTGGGAACACCGCCAGCACCAGCAACCACAGCACTAGAAGCACCGTGCGACGGCTACGTCCAAGCTCACTCGACATACCGTTCTCGATCAGCGGACTGCCTCAACGGCGGACCGGAACCGCCCGGGTGCAGCAGAGACCGTCGACCGCCGGCGCACGGGCCAGGTAAAGACGCTGCTCACAGAAAGATTCCAGACCGATCCAAGAACGATCCCCGAAAGTCCCGCTAGGTACCACTCCACATTCGACTGCAGCAGCGCGCGTGACAGCACCACATTCGCCCAAGCCCCAAACGAACACGCCAGCGCAAACTTCGCCAGCCCCGGCAGCACGCGAGCTCCCGTCAACTGGCGATCGCGGAAGGTGATGCGATTGTTCGCAAAGAAGTTCGCGACCATCGCCAGCGTCGTCGCAAAGAACTGCGCCTCGACAAAGTGCATGTGATGGAGCCGCATCAACGTCAGCAGCGTCACCAGGTGCACCAGCAATCCAAAGCCGCCCACCATCAGATACATCGCCATCCGCGGCGGCAGGGCATTGCCCAGCAACTTGTTCACCACCATGAACAGGTACTCAATCCCAACCACCAGGTCCAGCTTGCTCTCGCCATGCCGCCGAGCCGCAAAGGTATAGCCCACCTCGCCCACGCGAACCGGCCGCGATGACGACGCCAGCAGATCGACCAGGATCTTGAACCCCTCACCCTGCAGATCGCGCACAACCTCCATCAGGAACTCGCGCCGCAACAGGAAGTAGCCGCTCATCGGATCCGAGAGTTCGCAACGGCAGATCGACTGGCTGATCTTCTGTCCGCAGCGGCTCAACAGCACACGTCCGCGCTCGAACTCGCCCATGCTGCCGCCGCTCGCATTCCGCGTGGCCACCACAACGTCCAGCGACTCACGCCGGAGCCGCCGCAGCATCTCCGGCAGAATCGCCGTATCGTGCTGCAGATCGGCATCCATCACCGCGATCACAGGCGCATGAGTTGCCATCATGCCTTCAATGCATGCGGACGCCAAACCGCGTCGTCCCACGCGATGGATCAGTCGCACGTTCGGCGTCTCGACGGCGCACGCCGTCACAACATCCGCGGTACCGTCGCCCGAGTCGTCATCAACAAAGATGGCCTCCCACCGCAGCCCATGCAGATGCTGCGCAAGCTCCGCCAGGATCAGCGGCACGTTCTCACGCTCGTTGTAGGTGGGCAGTACCACGGCCAGGTCCAGACGGTTTCCCGCTCGAACCGGTTCCAGGCACGGCAGGTGCCGTTCAGGCTGAAGAGCCGAATTTGCGGGCATGTGCGTGAGGACACCCAATCTTTCTGACAGTTGCCAAGGCAAGATGGCCACTAATCTCCTAAGCTGCGACGAGCAAAGGGGATCAGTGGTTTACATCCACACTGAAAGCAGACACAAGGGTGTTGACCAGATCTTCAGAAATGCAGTTAGCGCAGGAAGACGCTCAGCTCATTTGCAGCCTGGCGCAAGTAGGGGAGGAAGTGCGCCTGCATCTCCATCATAGGCATACGCGGTGCATGACCGCTCAGGTTGATGGTCGCAATCACCTTGCCGCTAGGCGCATAGACGGGCACCGCCATCGACCGCAGGCCGACCTCATACTCCTGATCGCAGACGGCGTAGCCGTTTCGGCGAACGTTCCGCAGCAGCATTCGCAGCTTCTCAACTGTGTTCACCGTACGCGGCGTAAACGGCTTCAGAACCACCCGCGACAGGTAGCGCTCCACCTCATCCGGCGGCTGGGAAGCAATCATCACGCGACCCATGCTCGTGCAATAAGCCGGCAGGCGGCTGCCGATGTGAAGATCCACACTCATCACGCGCTGTACCTGCGTGCGTGCAATGTAGACGATCTCGTCGCCATCCAGCGTCGCAACGCTGAAGCTCTCGTTCAGCTTCTCGCTCATGCGCTCCAGGATTGGCTGCGCCGCGGACGACAGTGTGTTGCTTACCGTGTAGGTATGGCTCAGCGTCAGCATCTTCGGCCGCAGGCTATAGCGCTGGCCGTCTTCCGAACCCACATACCCAAGTTTGTTCAGTGTGTACAGACAGCGGCGAACGGCAGCCCGGCTAAGACCCGTCTTATTTGAGAGCTGCGAGATGGTCATCTGCGGCGTCTGCTGCGTAAACGTCTCCAGCACCGTCAGGCCTCGCGCAAGAGATGTCATAAAATTCGCATCGCCTTGGTAGATCTCAAGCGCCTTTGCGGGCGAAACCTTCACGGGCACTTCAGCAACGGCGGCAGACACAGGTACAGGAAGCACAGACACGCAGATCACCTCATGGAAGCGCTGGAATACGGGCATTCGCGCATTCTCGTTCGAATAACGCGCAAACGAGCGATTAACGCACTCTTAGTGTAGCCGCCTTCCACGACCCTGTGCAATGTGCCTACCCATTCTTCCGGCAAGGTTTGGCGTGATTCGCAGGCACCGGTCATCCGGTCGCAACCCGGCCTCCCATAGAATGGGAGTCATTATGAGCTCGCTTGATCTGCAGATTTCGCTCCCGTCCGCGCTGCAAAGCACCGTCACCACCACCGCCGCCGCATGGCAATCGGGCGACAAGCTAGGCCGCCTCTGGGCAAAGGACGCATCGCTCTGGACCTCCGCCACGGGCAGCGATGACGAGTCCATCTGGCTCGGCTGGCTCGACATCGTCGAGCGGCAGCAGGCTGACCTCGCCTCCTTCGCAGCACTGCGTGAAGACATTCGCAGCACCGGCTTTACCCACGCCCTCTTGCTCGGCATGGGCGGATCCTCCCTCTGCCCGGAAGTCCTGTCGCTCACCTACGGCCAGCAGCCCGGCTTCCCCAAGCTGCACATCGTCGACTCCACCGATCCTGCGCAGGTCGCCGCCGCCCGTGCTGCCGTCGATCTCAAGAAGACCATCTGCATCGTCTCCTCCAAGAGCGGCTCCACCCTCGAGCCGAACATCCTGAAGGACTACTTCTTCAGCGAGATGGCCAAGGAAGTCGGCGCAGGCAATGCTGGCAAGCACTTCATCGCTGTGACCGATCCCGGCAGCAAGATGGAAGCAGTCGCCAAGGCGGACGGCTTCCGCCACATCTTCTACGGTGACAAGACCATCGGCGGCCGCTTCTCGGCGCTGTCGAACTTCGGCATCGTTCCCGCAGCCGTTGCGGGTCTGGATGTTCCGCGCTTCCTCGCAGAGGCAAAGCGTGGCGTTGACGTCGCACACAAGACGGACATCGCGACCAATGCGGGAGCCCTGCTCGGTATCGTCCTCGGCGACGCGCACAACGCCGGCATGGACAAGCTGACCTTCTTCACCTCGAAGGAGATCTTCGACCTTGGCGCCTGGCTCGAGCAGCTCATCGCGGAATCGACCGGTAAAACCGGCAAGGGCATCACGCCCGTCGACCGCGAGCCCGTTGGTCCGCCCAGTGTCTACGGCAAGGATCGCGTCTTCGCCTACATCCGCCTCAGCACCAGCGATAACGCCGCACAGGACGCTGCAGTGGAAGCACTCGCCGCCGCCGGTCACCCGGTCGTCCAGTTCACCATCGACGACGTCTACGAACTGCCCGGCATCATGTTCCTCTGGGAGATCGCAGTCTCCGTCGCCGGTTCGGTCATGGGCATCAACACCTTCAACCAGCCCGACGTGGAAGCTGCCAAGATCGAGACGCGCAAGCTGACCGACGAGTACAACGAGACGGGTAAGCTGGCCGAGCACGAGGCAATCCTCGACGTCGACGGCATCAAGCTCTACGCTGACGAGACCTACGGCCTGACACTGTCCACCACCGCCAGCGCCAAGACCCTCACCGAGTACCTGAAGGCGCATCTCGCGCAGATCAAGCCGAACGACTACTTCGCCACGCTTGCCTACCTTAAGATGACCGACGAGCACGAGAAGCTCATCCAGACCTTCCGCATGCTGGTGCGCGACCGCGAAACCGTCGCCACCTGCCTCGGCTTCGGCCCCCGCTTCCTGCACTCCACCGGTCAGGACTACAAGGGCGGACCGAACACAGGGGTCTTCCTGCAGATCACCGCAGACCACGCAACCGACGTCGCCATTCCGAACGCACGCTACACCTTCGGCGTCGTGATTGACGCACAGGCAGCAGGCGATCTCGCCGTACTGCAGCAGCGCGGCCGTCGCGCCCTTCGCGTCCACCTCGGTGCAGATGTCACCAAGGGTCTGAACACGCTTGGCCTCGCAATGGCAGAAGCACTCGCATAAAGCAAGCTCACCAACGACAAGAGGCGTGCCCAAGGGCACGCCTCTTCTTCGTGACGCCACACACTCTTAAAGTGTGTCATCCCGCAGCGAAGCGGAGGGATCTGCATGTGTCCTGGCCCGCCCACCCAATATCAGAGGGCAGTGAAACCACCCGTCGCGCAAAGCGCGACCGCAGTCGCAGCGCGCAACGATGAGCCAGAGGCTTACAAAGCAGCCAAAACATCCTCAGGCTCAGGCCGAACACGAAAATCCGCATGCGCCTCGGCGAACTTAATGACACCATCCTGTCCAATCACAAACGTAGCCGGCAACGGCATCTTCCAAACCGCATCATCCACGGGCGCCATCACGTTCTTGCCGCTGTTGATGAAGGGAATGTTCACCAGGATGGACCGGTAATACTTCTGCAGCGCCGCAGAAACGCTGTAAGCAATCCCAAACTGTTCTGCCAGTGCGGAGTTCGTATCCTGCAGCAGAGGGTAGGGAATCCCGTACTGCTGCACGGCAAAGTCACTCTGGCGCAGCGTCTCTGGTGAGATGGCGACGATGAACGCGCCACGTTCACGCAACTCCGGGTACAGATCGCGCCACACTTCAAGCTCAGTCACGCAGTACGGATCCCAGCGCCCACGAAAGAAGTTGATGACCAGCGGCCCAAGCGCCAGCAGGTCGGTCGACCGGATCGGCTTGCCCGAAATCGCATCCGGCAACGTGAACTCCGGCGCGATCGCGCCAACCGGCAGCACACGGTCTTCAATACCGGTCTCGAAGAGTTCGGCGATCGTCTGCTCGCTGATGGCAAGCCGTTCCGGCTGCACCAGCTTGCGGGTGTTGAAGGTGATCTCGTCGAGCTTGCTTTGCAGTTGCGGCATTGAAACCATTCTCTCAGGTTGAGATGCGGCTATGCTTTCCCAGGGCGGTCTCGCCGCCAGGGAGCGAACGCAATGCAGCAGGTAATTGGTTTCATTCTGGAAATCGAAAAGCTCAAGGGGGTAACCCGCAAGGTGAAGCCGCTTGGTCTGGATCGGTATGAGAACTCCGCCGAACATAGCTGGCAACTGGCGCTGATGGCATGGTCGCTTCAGCCGTACGCGCCCCAGCCCGTCGCGATGGATCGTGTCCTGCGCATGTTGCTCGTCCACGACATCGGCGAAATCGACACAGGCGACACCATGGTCTTCGTGCAGGGCGGATGGGCCGAACGCAAGCAGGATGAGTTACAGGCTGTCCGGCGCATCTTCGGGCTGCTGCCCGCCGAACTCGCAGAAGAAATGCTCGCGTTCTGGCAGGAGTTTGAAGAGGGAACGACACCCGAGGCGCGCTACGCCAACGCGATCGATCGCGCGATGCCTGCGCTGCTAAACCTCAACAACGGCGGACAGAGCTGGAAAGAGAACGGCATCTCCTACGAGCGCGTCGCGGGCCGCATTCGCGGTCAGATTGAGGACGGCTGTCCCGCACTGTGGCAATACCTGGAGCCAAAGCTGGCAGCGGCAAAGGACGCGGGATTCTTCGGAGCGTAGCTCCCGCGCCCCCAGGGATTACTCCTTCGCTGCCGCTTCCAGGTCTGCAATGACGAACTTCTTCATCTGCATCATGGCCTGCATCGCCTTCGGGTGCTTCAGTAAAGAGCCGATATTCTCCGGAACGATCTGCCAGGCGAGTCCGAACTTGTCATCAAGCCAGCCACACTGCACCTCCTGGCCGCCATCGGATGTCAGCTTCTCCCAGTAGTAGTCGATCTCCGCCTGGTCCTTGCACTGAACGACAAAGGAAACTGCCTTGTTGAACTTGTGGTGGGGGCCGCCATTCAGCGCGGTGAACTTCAATCCTTCCAGTTCAAACGCGACCGTTATCGCCTTGCCGTCAGGACCAGTCAGGCCGCCGCTTTTCTTCGAGTTGGGGAAGACCGAAAGGTAAAAATCCACGGCCTCTTCGGCGTTGCCGTCGAACCACAGAAACGGAGTAATCTTCGAAGCTTCCACTGCCATTTGCTACCTCCAGAAGTGCGGAAGGGCACAGCTTCAGCTGTGCCAAATGAAATCCGAAAATGCTGTCGGCTTCAGCCCCTGAGGTAAGCTTCCTTGTCTTCGCCGAGGAAACAAAGAAGCGAAACCTCAGGGGCTAAGGCCCGGTTCCGAAGAGATGGAATAGGCACAACCGAAGCTGTGCCCTTCCGAGCCCACGAGATCCCTCCGCCACAAAGCACTGACTGCAAGGCATTGACTGCACAGATCGGGCGCCTACATGCCGCTCATGTTCATGTCATGGCACTGCATCGCGCTAGCCTTCGCAGACACAGGCTTCTTACGCGGCACAGGCGAATATAGCGCCGCATGCGGCTTGCCCGCGGGCATCTTGTCGATCTTTGCCAGCTCTGCCTTCATCCGAGCAAATCCCTGCTCGCGAGCGGTCTTATTGCCGTCGACCGTATTCGTCGGGTCCACACCGGCGCGCATAAAGCCATGGCCCGCGCCGTCATAGGTCACTTGCTCAAAGGTCTTGCCGGCCGTCTTCATCGCGGTCACAGTCGCAGGCAGCGTCGCATTGATGCGTGCATCATTACCCGCATAAAAGCCATAGATCGGCACGTTGATCTTCGCCATGTCGGCATCGCTCGGCGGCGGTCCGTAGAACACAAACGCCGCACTCAGATCCTTGCGATGCGTTGCAAACGCAAAGCTCTTTCCGCCGCCCCAGCAGAAGCCCGTCACAGCCAGCTTTCCGCTCGCCGCCGGCACCTTCTTGATGTAGTCGGCCGCTGCATCCAGATCGGCCATGACCACCTCGTTATCCAGCCCCGAAACAGCCTTCGTCACGGCATCCATGCTGGCAAATGAATCCGTTCCGCCACCATTCGGTCCCATGCCGCTGAGTACATCCGGAGCGATCACAACATAACCGGCCGCGGCAAGATCGTCGGCCATGGTCTTAGCCCACGCGGACAAACCAAAGATCTCCGGGATCAGAACAACAGCAGTCGCTTTGTTCTTCACCTCGGGATAGACGACAAACGCCTGAATGGGCTTGCCACCCGCCTGCAGCGTGACGTACTCGTGGTGGCGTGGCGATGCGTCCAGCTTCTTCACAGCCCAGTCCTGGGCTTGTACGACAGCGGTGGTAGCGCACAACAGCAAAGTAGCGGCGGCAGTCTTAAGGAATCTCATGCGAAGGAGTCTAGAGAACGCCTGCTGCAACGCGCAACGAAGAAATCACCGCTGTTCGTCCCACACATCCGCGCTAAGACTGCCAAATCAGGATGCCGTCCTGGAAGAACAGGGAATTAGCGGCCGAAACCGCCACCACGCCCCATGCTGCCCATCTGGCTCATCAACCGGCGCTGCATCTTGCCACCACCGCTGCCCAGGCCCTTGAACATCTTGCGCATCTGGCCATACTGCTTCAGCAACTGGTTCACTTCCTGCACGGACGTGCCGCTGCCCGCCGCAATCCGCTTACGCCGCGATCCGCTGATGATCTCGTGATTCAGCCGCTCCTTGGTCGTCATCGAGTTGATGATCGCCTCGGTCCGCGTCAACTGACCCTCGTCCACATTCTCCGCAGCCTGCTGCAGACCCTGGAACGGCCCAACGCTCGGCATCATCTTCAGGATCGACTGCATGGATCCCATCTTCTTGATCTGCCGAAGCTGATCCCGGAAATCCTCCAACGAGAAGCCATCGCCGCTCAGGGCCTTCTTCGCAAACTCCTCGGCCTTGCCGCGATCCAGCTTCTCTTCCGCCCGCTCCAGCAGCGTCTGCAGATCGCCCATGCCCATAATGCGCGACACGATACGGTCCGGATGGAACGGCTCAAACGCATCCGGCTTCTCGCCCGTACCCAGGAACTTCACCGGCGCGCCTGTCACATTCCGAATCGAAAGCGCCGCGCCACCGCGAGCATCGCCGTCCATCTTCGTCAGGACAACGCCCGTAATCCCAAGCTGCTTATGGAACGCATCGGCAGAATTGACGGCATCCTGGCCCGTCATCGCATCCGCGACAAACAGAATCTCCGAAGGATTGAGCAGCGCCTTCAGCTTGCTCATCTCGTCCATCAGCGCGGTATCAATGCCCAGACGACCAGCCGTATCGACGATCAGCACGTCATTACCAAAGTTCCGCGCCTCGCGCAGCGCTTCCTTGGCCAGGCGCTCCACCAGCGGCGTCCCCGCCTCGTCGTCACCCGTCTTGCCAATGTAGATCTGAGCGCCAACGCTCTTCGCCACGATCGCCAGCTGCTCACGCGCCGCCGGCCGGTAGACGTCGACTGACACCAGCATCGGCCGGTGTCCACCCTTCTTCAGCCACGCGGCCAGCTTGCCCGCCGTGGTCGTCTTACCCGAACCCTGCAGGCCCGCCATCAAAATCACCGAAGGAGGCTGCGAGCTGAACTTGAACTTCGCCGTATCCTTACCCAGGATCTCCACCAGCTCATCGTGCACAATCTTGATGATCTGTTCCGTGGGCGAAAGCGCCGTCGCCACCTGCGTGCCAATGGCCTTCTCGCGGATGTGATCGATCGTCGCCTTGACCACCGTCAGGTTGACGTCAGACTCAAGCAGGGCAAGGCGGATCTCACGCAACGCCTCGGAGATGTTCTCGTCCGTGATGGTGCCCTGGCCGCGAAGGTTCTTAAAGGTGCGCTGTAGCTTTTCCTGAAGGTTTTCAAACATGGCTTGTCACCGCTAAGTTTATCAGTGACGAGAGAGGCAGGCCCCCAATGGCTGAGCAACAACCGGAACCATGGCTGCGCGGCACCCACACGGACATCGACCCCGTACGCCGGGCCGTCCTTCACGCGCTCGAACTCGCGGAAGAAGACGCCCTCCGCTGGACGCGCGATCTAGACGCAGAAGCGCTCGAACTCGAGCCGCTCGGCATGCCCTCCGTGGCCTTCCAGATCCGCCACATCACCCGCAGCATCGACCGCCTCACCACCTACGCCAAAGCGAAACCGCTCTCGGAAGACCAGCTCAGCGCCCTCAAGGAAGAGCGCATCCCGGGTACCGACCGCGAGCAGCTCCTGCGCGAGCTGGTCGAAGCCATCCGCGGCGTGCAGCCCTTCATAATGTCGTTTCCCGTCGAAGATCTGCCGCAGCAGCGCAGCGTAGGCCGCGCCAACCTGCCCACCACCCTCGCAGGCTTACTCATCCACATCGCGGAACACACGCAGCGGCACGTCGGCCAGCTCATCACCACGGCAAAGGTCGTCATCGCCTTGCGGGACGCGCAGGGCAGCTAGTTCCGCGTCAGCTTGTACACAATGCCAAGCACCGCCGTCGCCAAAAATACCCACGCCAACTGGTACCAGTAGAAGAACGGAAATCCGAAGAGCGTCGGCGTCTCGCGGTTGTACAGCGCGGGAAAGATCAGCGCCAGCACCGGAATTACCAGCAGCCACAGGGGCTTGTTCGATCCGGATGTTTGTTCGTCGCGATCCATGCTCAGCAGCATACTGCATCGCGTTGATACGATGAAGGCATGAGCGACAACTCATCGACACAGGCTGCAGGCGAAGCCTTCGCAGAGGCCGTCCGCATCATGGCCCAGCTTCGCGCCCCCGGCGGCTGCCCATGGGACCGCGAACAGACCATGGATTCCATCAAGCCGCACACGCTTGAGGAGACCTACGAGGTCTTCGACGCCATCGATCGCCGCGCCTGGCCCGAACTCCGTGATGAACTCGGCGACCTTCTGCTGCAGGTCATCTTCTACGCGCAGATCGCCGCAGATGACGCCCACTTCAACATCGAAGAAGTCGTCCGCGGCCTCAGCGCCAAACTCATCCGCCGTCACCCCCACATCTTCGCCGACGCCGTCGCCGAGACCGCCAGCGATGTCAATCGCACCTGGGAAGCGGTCAAGCAGCAGGAGCGCGCCGGCAAGCCAAAGGAAAGCGAAGGCTACCTGGCAGATGTCCCGAAGTTTGTGCCGGCTCTCGTCGAAGCACGCAAGCTCGGCTCGAAAGCCGCAAAGATCGGCTTCGACTGGCCCGACGTCACCGGCCTCTTCGACAAGGTGCAGGAAGAGATCGCAGAGGTCCGAGCAGAAGTTACCGACTCTCCGGATGCCGCTAAGTTAGAAGAAGAGATTGGCGATCTGTACTTTGTCCTTACCAACTTATCCCGTCACTTGCAGGTAGACCCGGAACAGGCGTTGCGCAAGGCGAATGCAAAGTTTCGCCGTCGCTTCCATGCCATGGAAGTTGAAGCAGGAGAAGCCTTCGAAGGCCTCTCCTTGCAGGAGAAAGACGCACTGTGGGATAAGGCAAAAGCCGCGGAGAGACAGGCATGAGCCAACTCCGCATCGCACGACTGACAACTCCAGAAGAGTTCGAGGGCTGCGTCGATCTCCAGCAGAAAACATGGCAATATTCCGCGGGCGAGATACTGCCGCGCCGCGTCTTCTTCCTCGCTGAGAAGTTAGGCGGCCACGTACTCGGCGCCTACGACGGCGATAACCTCGTCGGCTTCAATCTTGGTCTGCCCGCGCAGCGTCGTGGCGTCGGCTACATCCACTCGCAGATGCTCGCAGTCCTTCCGGACTATCGCAACAGCGGCCTCGGTCGCAGCATGAAGCTCGCGCAGCGCGACCTCGCCATCGAGCAGGGCATCCACGTCATCGAGTGGACCTACGATCCTCTCGAGATCAAGAACAGCTTCTTCAACCTCTCGCGCCTCGGTGCCATCAGCCGTAAGTACGTGCCCAACTTCTACGGCGCATCGTCCTCGCCGCTGCAGGGCGGTCTGCCGACCGACCGCCTCTACGCCGAGTGGTGGGTGCGCTCAGCGCACGCCGAGCGCGTGATGGCACGCGAACCCCTGCAGGAGCCCGTGCTGCAGCGCGTCTCCGTCCCCGCCCAGATCTATGAGTGGAAGGCCGAAGGTGACCGGCACGCCCAGCAAACCCAGACCATGCTGCGCGAGCGTCTGCAGCAACACTTCGCCGATGGCCTTTGCATCATCGGCTACGACCGCCAGCCCGACGGCACCGGCGTCTTTTTGCTGGGCGAAGTACCCGCGGAACTTGCACACCCAAAGAGTTAGGAGAACACCCTGTGAAGATCGATGCGATCGTAATGCGTGAGATCAAGATGCCGCTCGTGCATCCGTTTGTGACCAGCTTCGGTAAGACGACGGACCGTCGCATCCTCCTCATTGAACTGCAATCCGAAGGCTTCACCGCATGGGGCGAGTGCGTCGCGGGCGAGCACCCCTACTTTTCCGACGAGATGATCGACACCGCGTGGACCATCACGGAGCAGGAACTCGCACCGCGAATGATCGGCAAGGACATCGCCACAGGCCGTGACGTGCCCGCCATGCTGCTGCAGGTCCGCGGACACCGCATGGCCAAGGCCGCTCTTGAGAACGCTGTCTGGGACCTCGAGGCGCAGGTCAAAGGCATCGCGCTCGCAAAGCTCCTGGGCGGCACGCGTGACGTCATCGCATGCGGCGTCTCCATCGGCATGCAGCCGTCGATCGAGGAGCAGCTACGCAAGGTTGAGACAGAAGTAGCCGCAGGCTATCAACGGATCAAGTTGAAGTGCCAGCCCGGCTATGACTCAAAAATGTTTGCCGCTGTGCGTGAGCGCTGGCCCGACATCCTGCTCAGCTGCGATGCAAACTCTGCCTATCAACTCAGCGACGCAGACCACATCGCATCGTGGGACGAATTTAAGCTGCTGATGATCGAACAGCCGCTCTGGTACGACGACTTCTACTTCCACGCGCAGTTGCAGAAGCGCATCAACACCGCAATCTGTCTCGACGAATGCATTCGCAATGCACGCGACGCGCAGGCCGCACTCGAACTGGGCAGCGGACGCATCCTTAACATCAAGGTTGGGCGCGTCGGTGGCTACACCGAAGCCATCGCTGTGCACGACGTGGCGCAACAGCACGGCGTTCCGGTTTGGTGCGGGGGCATGCTTGAGAGCGGCATCGGCCGCGCGCAGAACATCGCACTCAGCAGCCTGCCAAACTTCTCACTCCCCGGCGATGTCTCTGCTTCAAAACGTTACTGGAGCGAAGACATCATCGACCCGGAGGTCACCGTCAGCAGCGCCGGAGAGATCGTTGTGCCCACATCCGTGGGCCGCGGCTACGAGGTGCGGCGCGACCGTGTCGACACGCTGACCGTCCGGCAGCAACGCCTGACGAAATAAGTCAGGGTTTGCTGCTCAGCAGCATCTCGACCGCCTCTTTCAGGCGCGGCGGCGTCGGTAGATAGGTGATGTCAGTAGCCGTCAGCGTCTCGTGGTACGGCACCACCTTCACCATCAGTTCTCGGAGCTTCACATTGATGTCGATGTTGCGATAGGCATAGTGGCCGCCGCCAATGGCCTGCTGCTCATAGGTCAGCGTTCCGCCTTGATAGACCCGAGCCAGGATGCCGAACATCAGGTTCAGGTTCTTCGTTACGTTCAGTTCAATACGCAGCAAATGGTGCGTCTCGGCATCGATCCACATACGGCCGGCAATACCGGGCAGCACCTCCTGCGCGGTCGTCTGCGGGTGATACTGCGGATTCGGTGAAAAGTTCAGCACAACTTGCGGACGAGAAAACTGTGGCAACTGCGTTTGGCTCGGCGCCACTGTGAACAACATGGCATGCGGAAACGCGCCGATCAACTCCAACCCGTATTTGTCGGACGAATCGGCACTGCGCCGCCGTCGAGACAGTTCGGTCGCTGAAAGTGCACGCAAGCGCTTTTCTTCCGCGGCCGTCTCCTCATCGCTCAATGGGCGGCCATGATGCGAAAGCGTGCGGGCCACGTTGCCGTCAGCACTCTCGATCAACTCGCGAACACTATCGTCCTTGCTGTCGACGCGATGCACGCGATAGCGAAGCCCCCAGGACGTGTGATGAAAGTCCTCCATCTGGTATTTCACGGCCTCAGCAACCAGTGCGGGAACCGCATCGGGCGTGACCGAATCAGCAACCGTGGCGTGATATGCCGCATGCGCGAACGAAAGAGAGAGCACGGCAAGCGCACCGGCAGCGGGAATCAACAGGAAGGGAAGTCTCATAGTGCAGCTAAAAGTCCTGGCTAGCCGGGATGCCGATAGTGTACCGATCAGTGACGCAAAGCGGAGGCGCGTTGCCACCCGGGAGGCACTTGGTTAGACTCACCGCAGGTCGACTAAGGGAGCGCGCAACCATGGCAGGGGAAGTAACCACGATGTTGGGAAGATCCATTACAGTGCGCGGCGAGATCATCGGTTCAGAAGACCTGACGATCGACGGCACAGTTGAAGGCACCATCAAACTAACGGAGAGCCGCCTCACGGTCGGTCCGAACGCGCAGATGAAGGCGGACCTTCAAGTGCACGACGCAATCGTGCTGGGTAACGCGCAGGGCAACATCATCGCGACCGGACGCGTGGAAGTACGCAAAGGTGGATCGCTCATCGGCAACATCACGGCAGCTCGCCTCAGCGTTGAGGACACCGCATACCTCAAGGGTAAAGTCGAGTTGACCGGCACCAAAGAAGCCTGAGCAAACCAGTCATGTTCACACGGCACGGCACCACGCGTGCCGTGACTACCGGAGGTAGATGTGCGTCTGTTTGGCGGTTCTGAATCACGCAGCGCTGCGGCAAAGGCAAGCGCAAAAGTTCCGCGGGTCTCCAGCGGGTGGAATCACCTGCTCAAGCTGCTCCGTGCCGACGAGGGCCAGCGGATCCTGGACATAGGTCCTACGTCCTCCAACAACATCAACTTCCTCACCGGGCTGGGGCACAGCATCTACATGTCGAACGTCGTCTCCGAAGCTGCCGACCCAAAATGGGCGACTGAGGACGCAGACGCGGCGTTTCCCATTGAGGCATTCCTCACCGAGAATCTGAACTTTCGCGGGCGGGAATTTGACACCGTCCTGTTCTGGGATACAGCTGACTATCTTCCGGGCGGCCTGCGCGAGGCGGTTATCGAACGGCTCTATCAGGCACTCGTTCCAGGTGGCCAGTTGCTCGCCTTCTTCCACACCAAGCCGGAAAATGGTTTTCACCGCTACCATCTCCGCGAAGACGGACAGGTGGAAGCGCAGCTGATAGACGACCAGCCGGTGAAGGAGATCCTCAACAACCGCCAGGTGGAGAACCTCTTCAGCAGCTACACCAGCTACAAATTCTTTCTCGCAAAAGACAATCTGCGCGAGGTCGTAGTCACTCGATAAGAGGTTTGGGGCAACGAAAAGGGGGAGCGCAATGCGCTCCCCCTTTTTTCTATCGGATCAAAAACATTTTAGGAAGACTTGCGACGCTCGGCCCAGCGCTTCTTCTGCGCATCCGCAATGCGCTTACGCGCTTCAGGGCTCAGGTTACGCTTCTTCTGGCTGGAGCCGGTGCTCTTCGTGACGGTCGGCGCTGCGACGATCTTGCGCGGACGGCCAACAGCCTTCTTCGCGACAGCCGGTGCTGCAGTTGTGCTGCTTCCGCCCAGTAAAACGCGGGCCTGCTGAAGCTTCGCGATCTGAGCATCGATCTCTGCGAGGATGCGGTTTACTTCCAAGTGAAACCTCCTGAGAGCTCTCGCTCCGAAGTAAGTGTAGACCATAATTGTCTACACTTTGCAGGCATTTAGGTAACTATTTTGGGTTACGAACTTGTTATGCGTCGGCATTATTGGCGTTTGTTCCAGCCGTTTTCAGCGAATATCCAGGGCCTTCGTCATCCGTATCCTCAAAGCGGGACACCGCTCCAAGACCGCGTCGCTGGCTCTGTTCGTCCATATTCATGCGCAATTGCTGCGATGTCACGGTCCGATCGTTCGCATAAGACGACGCAAGACGAGTAAGTGCAAAGGTAACAATATCGGAGTGGTGAAGGTGCTCCATATCCGGATCGCGCCGCATATTCAGCCACAAACGGTGCACCAACTGCACATCACTGGCCGGAATGCTTGGGGTATGCGGACCAATATGGAAGCTCTCCGCTTCGCCAATGGGCGGCACAACATAGAACGTGAACTGCCGCTTCGGCTCCGGCAGAGTCTCCCACGCCTGGCCCACGTGATAAGCCTGCTCCTGCGCTGTCAGCTTCGTCGACAGGCCGGAAACAACCGCGGCCACATCCAGAGAGTTCGCAGTGCGAACGATCGCCGCAAACACATCGCCCGCAGGAACAACGACCAATCCAATATGCTTTCCGAAACTCTCAGCAACCGAGACTGCCTTGGTAAACAGCATCTGCTCGTGCTCGCTGAAGAGTTGTTCCGAAGCGTCCACATACTCCGGTCCGCCCGCGCCCATCATCCGCGCAGCCAGAACCACCACGTCCTGATCGTCCGTATCCGTACGTGCGAGCGCCCACTTCAATGCATGAGGCGTCTGCGCGTCGCGCATCGTCACCAGCACGCCGCCCGACCGGATCGCCAGGTCATCCCGGCCCACTTCCTCCGAATGCTCTAACTGGAAGTGTTCCTTCATCTGCCGCTCAGTCGCCTTATGACGACGGCGGTTATCCCGCTCCGACAGCGAGAAGATGATGAAGAAGGCCACCGCGAAAATAATGCCGCTCACGGTAGCAACGGACTTAGTGAACAGGTTCACAATCGCGATCGTCAGCAGCACCAGAAACACGCACGCCAGGCCGATCGGATACTCCGTCTTACCAATCTTCAGGTTCAGCGGAACCTTCGCGCCACGCTCGCCCTTGTACTTCCAACGCAGCACCAGCATCGCCAGGGCATTGAACGTAAAGCTCCAGATCACGCCAAAGGCATACGCCTCGCCGATCATGATCACGTCGCCGCGCGTAACGATAATCACGAACAACTGGATAATGCAGACCAGGTTTACGATCCGATAGCTCGTACCAAACTTACGCTGCGGCTTACGGAACCAGTCCGCAAGCACACCATCTTCCGCAACCCGCATCAGCACGCCGGTCGAACCCACGATGGCCGTATTTACAGCGCCACCCAGGATCAGGAAGCCCACGATTACGACGAAGACGCGGAATGCAACACGCATCGCCAGCGGCCCGACCATGTACATCGCCATGCCCGCGATCATGTTGTCGCGATACACACTAACGCGCACGCCATCCGGAATCAGCATCACGGCCAGCAGGGAACCAAGGCCCGTGAAGACCATGCTGTAGATCGCGATAATCAGCGCAGCCCGCTTCAGGTTCTGCAGCTTCGGATGCTCAATCTCCCGATTGACCTGCGCCAGCGACTCCTCGCCGCTCATCGCCAGGACCGAGTGACCAAAGGCCATCAGGATACCGAATAGTCCAAGGCTCCTCGCAAAGCTCGTATGTTTCAGGAAGCCAAGCGAAGCGTCTGAAAACTTAAGATTCGAAGGCGTCGGCAGCGGCGGCAGGTGCGCCCCGTAATGGCCCACGCTATAAAGGCCCCAACCGATCAGGATGATCACCATAATGGTGGTGATCTTCATAATCGTCAGAGCCTTCTCGCTCGACTCCTCGATACCCTTGATGTTCTGCCACCAGAAGTAAAGCGTAATGATGATCGCAATACCGGCAGAAGTGTGATTCACATTGAGTTGCCGCGTCGAACCCGCGGCATTTGTCACCAGCGCATGGAAGCGCGGCGACGTACTCATCTCAATGAAAAGCCCGTTGAACAACCCAACAATGTACTGACCGGCTGACACGCCCGAGATAGGTCCTGTCAACACATAGTCGAACATCAACGCCGACACGCTGATCTTCGCAAACGTGCCGCCCAGCGCTTCCTTCACGATGCGGTATACGCCACCGCGCGTGTACATCGAACAGCTCTCCACATACACGGCTCGCACCGCGTAGGAGAACAGCATGACACCAAGGATGAGCCAGGGAGCGGACTTGCCCACAGCCTCTTCCGCGATACCGCCAGCGTAAAAGGCAGAGGAGCCAAGATCGTTCAAAACGATTGCAGCGGCCCGCCAGAAGGAGATGAAAGTCAGCATCACGGAGGATGCGACGACCAGGCGGACTCGGCTGGATTGCGTCGGTGCGGGAATGCGTTTTGACGCCATTGGTTAAGGGGAACTCGTCTCCGGCGGAGCCTTATTGTCTCAGCGGGAAAGCGTCGCCCAGCGGTGAGTGTACTGCGAGGGTGTAGTGGAGTCAAACGCGAGCATTAGCTAAGTCCGTCCGGCGACTTACTCTCTTCGCCGTTATCCGCGAAGAAGTCATGGATGTCATGGACCACCGTGATCGCAACCACAACGGCAGACCCCGCCATACCAATCAGGAACATGGGGACCAGCACATGCGATATTGCGCGGACGAAGATCTCGAGCATGCCGTTAATTGTATGCCTCCCCACAGCGCAGCGTGCGGTGCCCGCACTACAGCAAAGTGCTAGACTCCAACGCGATGCGCCTCCTTTCCAGCCGGGTTCTCCTCGCGCTCCTGCTCACCAGCGTCCTGCAGGTGGTCATCTTTCCCGTCGCCGGTCCGCTGCCCATGTGGCGAGCCGCACTCTCCTGGTTCGCGCTCATCCCGCTCCTATGGATCCTGCTCTCCGCCGGCGCCGCGTGGACCCTCCGCCAAGCCGCGATCGCAGGCTATCTCAACGGCGTCCTGTGGTATCTCGGCACCTGTTACTGGATCTTCTTCACCATGCACCAATACGGTGGCATGGCAGTCCCCGTGGCCGCGATGGTTATGTTGCTCTTTTGCATGTACCTGGCGCTCTATCACGCGCTCTTCGCGGTCCTGCTGCATACCGTGGGCCGCGCCGGCACCGGCTACGCGCTCATCGCCGCGCCATTTCTCTGGATCGCCGTGGAACTCGCGCGCGCTCGCATCACCAGCTTTCCCTGGAACCTCCTCGGCTATTCGCAGGTGGGCAACTCCGTCCTCACATCGCTCGCGCCCATCACCGGCGTCTACGGTCTCAGCTTCGTCCTCGCAGCCGTAAATGCCGCCATCGCCGCCGCCGTCGTTCTGCCTCGCCGGCGCGTCACCACGGCCGTCGCACTCGTCGCCGCAGTCATCGCCACCGGCGCGCAAAACTTCGGATGGATGATGCAATCTCCGGTCCGCCAGGGCTCGCAAAAGGCCGTTCTGCTTCAGCCCAACCTCTCCGTCAACGGCGGAGAAGACGCGGACGTGGCTACCCTCGCAAGCAGCTCCGCCGCACTTTCGCTGCAGGCATCCGCCCTCGATGACTCGCCGACGCGAATCATCCTCTGGCCCGAATCCCCGTCGCCCTTCACAACGGAAAAACCTGCCTTCCTGACCACGACGCGCAAACTCGCGGCCGACGTACACTCACCGGTCATCTCCGGCGCCGTCGGCTACGTGCAGGACAACGCGCTGCGCCGCGGCTACCGTGTCTACAACTCCGCGCTCCTCTTCACACCCGGCGCCGGCTACGTCTCGCGCTATGACAAGATCCACCTCGTACCCTTCGGCGAGTTCGTTCCGTACGCCAGCCTCTTCAGCTTCGCCAGCGGCCTCACGCAGGCCGTGGGCCTCTTCGATCGCGGTACCAGCCGCGCGACCCTCGATGCCGACGGCCACCACTACGGCGTCTTCCTCTGCTACGAATCCATCTTCAGCGATGAAATCCGCCAGTTCGCCCGCAACGGCGCGGAAGTCCTCGTCAACCTCTCGGACGACGGCTGGTACGGCGACACCAGCGCACCCTTCCAGCACCTCAACATGGCACGCATGCGCGCCATTGAAAATCACCGCTGGCTCTTGCGCGACACCAACAACGGCATCACCGCCTCCATCGATCCCAACGGCCGCGTCGCAGAAACCATGCAGCGCAACCAGCGCGGTGCCGTCGCCGTCCACTTCAACTACCTCGCGGACAAGACGTTCTACACGCTGCACGGCGACCTCTTCGCCTACGCCTGCACGCTCCTCGCCATCGCCATGCTGGCCTACGCGGCACTGACGCCAAAGCGAGCGGTAAACTGAACTTATGTTGACTGACCTCGAATACAGCTACTCCCCGGTTCGTGCTCGCGTGCGCGATCTGCGGGAGTATCTTTGACTCGCCCAAACTCAAGCGACAACTAGCCGTCGTTGAAACGGATATCTCCGACCCAGCCGTCTGGGCTGACGCCTCGCGTTCGCAGCCACTCATGCGCGAACGCAAGCGACTCGAAACCCTGCTGGCCGACGACGCCGAACTCGCGCGCCGCACCGACGATATCGACGCCTACTTCGAATTAGCGAAGGAAGGCGAAGACGTTGAAGGGGAACTCGCAAAGGCGATCCACGACGTTAGCGAATTCGCCGAACAACTCGACTCCAAGACCATGCTCTCGCAGGAGAGTGACCCACTGAATGCCATCGTCACCGTTCACCCCGGTGCCGGAGGAACAGAGAGTCAGGACTGGGCTGAGATGCTCATGCGCATGTATCTTCGCTGGGCAGAGCGCCAGGGCTTCAAGACCGAGATCAACGAAATCCAGGATGGCGACGAAGCCGGCATCAAGTCCGCGACCTTCACCATCACGGGCGACTTCGCCTACGGCCTCCTGAATGGTGAGACAGGCGTCCATCGCCTCGTCCGCATCTCGCCCTTCGACTCTGCAAAGCGACGTCACACCTCGTTCTCATCCGTCTTCGTCTCACCGGAAATCGATGACACCATCATCATCGACATCAAGCCCGACGAACTGCGTATCGATACGTATCGCTCTGGCGGCAAGGGCGGCCAGCACGTCAACACAACCGACTCTGCCGTGCGCATCACGCATCTTCCCACCGGCATCGTCGCGGGTTGTCAGAACGAGCGTTCCCAGCACAAGAACAAAGAGAAGGCGATGAAGATGTTACGGTCGCGCCTCTACGAATTCGAGTTGGAGAAGAAACGCGCCGTAAGTAAGAAACTCGAAGACTCCAAGAGCGACAATACCTTCGGATCGCAGATTCGTTCCTACGTCCTGCAGCCCTACCGCATGGCAAAGGATCTCCGCACACGCGTAGAAGTCGGCGACGTAGACCGCGTCCTCGACGGAGACCTCCAACCCTTCATCCGCGGCTTCCTCAAAATGCGGCGAGAAGGCGGACCCTCCGGCCCAATCGAAGATATCGAATAGTCAATATTCGAAGTCACAGAGAATCTCTCGCATCAGCAAAAGTCATCCCACCTCAACGAACAGTAATCGCATATCAGCAACAGTAATAAGGGCACGGCCTCAAGCCGTGCCCTTATTGTTTCTGTCTCTATCTCAACTGCAGTTGTGACCACGAGACGATCCTGAGGACTCCTGTAAGCGCCAATTGCGCCACTAGACATCAGCCTGAAGCACAGCCTCATACGAGGACGATCTAACCCCGGGTTTGACGATATGAGTGAGCATCAGCGGACTGAAGGTCCGCGACTTCCCAAGCCAGGGCAAAGCCCGGGTTTGAAGAGATGAGTGAGCATCAGCGGGCTGAAGGCCCGCGACTTCCTAGCCCAGGGCGAAGCCCTGGGTTGAAGGCTCGAGTGTGCATTGCGGGCTGAAGGCCCGCGACAAAGAGCCGGATACCCCATCACAGGAAAGCCTCATCAACAAAGCGCCTGATCGAAGCGCCAAAAGGCGCGCCCATAAGTGCGCAGTGGTCTAGGCGCTCCGGCTGAGACAAACGGCAGCAAGGTCAGCGGGCTGAAGTCCGCGACTTACCAGCTCAGGGCAAAGCCCGGGTTTGACGATATGAGTGAGCATCAGCGGACTGAAGGTCCGCGACTTCCTAGCCCAGGGCGCAGCCCTGGGTTGAAGGTACGAATGTGCATTGCGGGCTGAAGGCCCGCGACAAAGAGCCGAAGACCCCAGACACCCTCACAGGAAAGCCTCATCAACAAAGCGCCTGATCGAAGGCCAAAAGGCGCGCCATAAGTGCGCAGTGGTCTAGGCGCTCCAGCTGAAACAAACGGCGACAACACCAGCGGACTGAAGGTCCGCGACTTCCTAGCCCAGGGCAAACCCCTGGGCTGAAGGTTCGAGTGTGCATTGCGGGCTGAAGGCCCGCGACAAAGAGCCGAAGACCCCAGACACCCTCACAGGAAAGCCTCATCAACAAGCGCCTAAGGCGCGCCCCATAAGTGCCGCAGAGGTCTAGGCGTTCCAGCAGAAATGAGCAGAGGCAACATAGGCGGACTGAAGGTCCGCGACTTCCTGGCCCAGGGTCGAAAAAATGAGTGAGCCATTGCGGGCTGAAGGCCCGCAACAAAGACTAACGGGCCCACGCACCGCAAAAACACTAAGCCCGAACGGCGCGTCCCACAACATGCGCTATGGAACGCGCCATGGCCATGATGTTCTTTCGACAGAGATAAGACCCGTTCGGTGGCTTTAGCGAATCCGACCGCCTACAGATTCGCTGCGGCCGTCAATGCAGCAGTTCCAAACGCGGCAGCGAGAACACTCCAGCCAATCCATTCTTCTTTGCGCATAACCATTCCTCCGGGCTCCCGAAGGAGCTTGCCATCTTGGACGAAGCGATTCGGAAAATGTTGCGCCCGTGATCGATTCAGCATCCAACCGTCATGGCCACCACGCTCGAATCGGAACTGAAGACGCAACTCAAGGCGCTGCTCGACGGCGGCCAGGCGCACGCGAAACTCGATGAGGCCGTCACCGGCATCCCGCCGGAGGCGCAGGGCAAGGTGCCGCAGGGCCTGCCGTACTCGCCCTGGCAGTTACTCGAACACATCCGCCTCGCTCAGAAAGACATCCTCGACTTCAGCGACAACGCGGACGGCACCTACCAGGAACTCAAGTGGCCTGACGACTACTGGCCGAAATCACCCGAACCACCCGACGCAAATGCATGGGGAAACAGCGTAGCCCAGATGCGCAAGGACCGCGCCGCCTTCGAGAAGCTGCTGGCAGAGCGCGATCTGACCGAACCCTTCCCATGGGGCGACGGCAAGCAAAACATGTTGCGCGAGGCACTGTTGATCGCCGACCACGAGTCGTATCACACGGGCGAACTCATTGTGACGCGCCGCCTGCTTGGCGCCTGGCAGCCGAAGAAGGGCCACGCGTGAACTCCCGGGAAGACATCGCAGGTATGCTCGCGGCAAAGACCATCGCCGTCGTCGGCCTCTCGGACGATCCCGTAAAGCCCAGCCATTACGTCTCGGCGTACATGCAGAGCGCGGGCAAACAGATTCTGCCGGTCAACCCATCGATCGCCACCGTCCTCGGCGAGACGAGCTACCCCTCGCTGCGCGATCTGCCGGAGAAGCCCGAACTCGTCAACGTCTTCCGTCTGCCGCGGGCCATCCCCGCGATCGTGGACGAGATGATCGAACTCGGCCTGACTAACCTCTGGGTGCAGCAGGGAATCGTCCACGCGGAAGCCGCCGCAAAGGCCGAAGCAGCCGGTATTCGCGTGGTGATGGATCGTTGCATCATGGTCGAACATCGTATGCGTGTGCGCTGAACTTAGCCGTTGCTGAGGCAGGCACCACGCCTACAATGATCAAGATGATCCTCCCACGTGTTCTCCGTCTCCTGCCGGCACTGCTGCTGGCGCTCGTGTTGCCCAGCTTGCACGGCCAGATCGGCATCACGGTAGGGAACGGCGGACCAGGTCCGGTCAAGGCACAGCACCTTACGGTGGAGATGATCTCCGCCGGCCCCCAGATCGCCGCAAGCGGCAAACAGACCGTCGCCTTCGTCTTCTCCATGGAGACGGGCTGGCACGTCTACTGGCGCAACGCCGGTTTCGCCGGTTACCCGCCACGCGTCAAATGGACGCTGCCCACCGGCATCACCACGGGCGATCTGCAGTTTCCCGCGCCGGATCGTCTCCCGCTCGACACGACCGTCGACTACGGCTACGAAGACTCCGTCGCATATCCCGTCACAGTTGAGGCCGCACCGAAGCTCAAGCCCGACGCAAAGGGCAACGTCCATCTGACCGCTAAACTCGACTGGCTGGTCTGCAAGGAAGTCTGCGTCCCCGGCAAGGCCGACCTCGGTCTCGACCTTAAACTCATGCCCGCCGGCACGCAGGTCAGCCACGATGGTGAGACCGTCGGCGAACTCGGCGCAGCACTCAAGTCCATGCCGAAGCCGATCCCACCGGCATTCAAACTCACGGCAAACAGCGTCGGCGACAACATCTACCTCACCGCTGTAACCGGCACCAACGAAACGGATGCCGAGTTCTACCCCATGGAGTCCGACGTCATCGCCGACGCGGCCAATGTGCAGGCCTTTGGACTGGCAGATGGGGCGCAGATTCACATGCAGAGATCACCCGCGGCAAAGACGCCCCCGCCGACACTGCACGGCCTGCTCAAGTTCTCCCCGGAAGAGAGTTACGAAATCACCCTGCCCATCGTTCCGGGCGCACCCGCATTCCTTGCGGGTGGATCCACGACACCGACGGATAGCGGCGCAACGAAGCTCACGGCTGTCAGTGCCGTCGCCCTGGCGTTCGTCGGCGGCATGCTGCTGAACCTCATGCCCTGCGTCTTCCCGGTGCTCTTCCTGAAAGCGCTCTCGCTCCTGCAGTCCTCCACGGAAGAGAAGCACCGTGTCCGCGCCCATGGGGTCGCCTACACGCTCGGCATCGTCGCATCCTTCTGGCTGGTCGTCGCTGCGCTGCTCGCCCTGCGCGCCGGTGGCAAGCAGTTCGGATGGGGCTTCCAACTCCAGTCCCCGGGCTTCGTCGTCGTCCTCGCCGCCTTCCTCTTTTTCTTCGCACTTTCGCTGTCGGGCATGTTTGAACTCGGCCTCTCGCTCACCAGCACCGGCAACGCGCTGACCCGCAAGACCGGCTACACCGGATCCTTCTTCACCGGCGTCCTCGCTACCGTCGTCGCGACACCCTGCGTTGGCCCCTTCATGGGAGCGGCCATCGGCTTCGCCCTCGCGCAGCCCGCAGTTGTCACCTTCCTGGTCTTCACCTCGCTCGCCCTCGGCCTCGCCGCGCCCTACCTGGCGCTGACGCTCCAGCCCGCATGGGTTCGCCTGCTGCCGAAGCCCGGCGCATGGATGGAAGTCCTCAAGCAGGTCACCGCCCTGCCGCTCTTCGGCTTCGTGATCTGGCTCGTCTACATCTACGGCCGTCTCTTCAGCGGACCCAACACGGGCTCGGACGGCATCCTGCGCATGACGCTGCTGTTGACCTGCCTGCTGCTCATCGCCATCGCCGCATGGGCGCTCGGCCGCTGGCCCGCCAACCGCTGGAGCACCATCGCCGCCGTCCTAATCACCATCGGCGCACTCGCCATCCCACTCTCCGCCTCGCACGAAGACGCAACCGCCACAGTCTGGAAGACCTTCAGCGCAGAAGAAGTCCAGCAGGCCCGAGCCAGCGGCAAGGCCGTCTTCGTCGACTTCACCGCAGCCTGGTGCCTCAGCTGTCAGGTGAATGAGCGCGTCGTCCTGAACTCGGGCGAAGTGAAGAAGCAGCTCCAGGCACCCAACGTGGTCCCCATGCGAGCCGACTGGACGCAATACGACCCTAAGATCACGGCAGCGCTACAGGCAGTCGGTCGCAGCGGCGTTCCGACCTACATCATCTATCCGGCCAACCCACAGGCAGCCCCCGATGTGCTCCCCGAGGTGCTCAGCAAGAGCGTTGTCATGGACGCAATGGCGAAAGATCTCAAACGCTAACGCAGCAGCGCACTGAATCGATTCATTTCTCGCGCGCAGCGTCACGCGCGCGAGCAATTTCGTCCATCCGCTGACCCAGTTGCCGCTCCCGGCCCTGGTCCGTAGGGACGTAATAACGACGATCCTTCAGCTCATCCGGAAGGCACTGCATCGCCGCAACCTTGCCCGGTAAGTCGTGCGCATACTGGTATTCCTTCCCATAACCAAGGTCCTTCAGTAGCCGCGTAGGAGCATTGCGAAGATGCAGCGGCACCGGCTGCGAACCCGTCGCATTCACGTCTGCAGCAACATCGTTAAACGCAACGTAGACGGCATTCGACTTGGGTGCAAGTGCAAGATAAACAACGGCTTGCGCCAACGCGAGCTCGCCCTCCGGAGAGCCCAGAAAGTGCATCGCCTGCTGCGCGGACAGCGTAAGATTCAGCGCCTCCGGAGCAGCAAGACCGATGTCCTCAACCGCCATCCGGACAACGCGCCGAGCAACGTACATCGGGTCTTCGCCCGCTGCCAGCATGCGCCTCAGCCAGTAGATCGCCGCATCCGCATCCGAGTTCCGAACACTCTTATGCAGCGCACTGATCAGGTCGTAATGCTGCTCACCCTTCTTGTCATAAAGCAAAGTCCGCTGCTGCAAAGCATCCGCAACAGCCTCCCGCGTAAGCGTCGAATCACCGCGCCCAGTCAGCAGATGCGCAGCAGTTTCAAGCGCATTCAAAGCGTAGCGAGCATCGCCGTTGCTGAAGCTCGCGATGCTCTCAAGAGCGCCTTCGCTCGTGGTCAGATGAAGGCTGCCGATGCCGCGCTCTTCATCCGTCAGCGATCGTTGCAACAGCGCAACGATCTCTTCGTCCCCAATCGATTGCAGCACGTAGACACGGCAGCGTGACAGCAGTGCAGCATTCAGTTCGAACGACGGATTCTCAGTCGTAGCGCCGATTAACCGCAGCGCGCCGCGCTCCACGTAAGGCAGAAACGCATCCTGCTGTGCCTTGTTGAAGCGATGGATCTCATCGACGAACAGGATAGTGCGTGAGCCATGTGCGGCCGCCCTCTCCGCATCGACCATCACCTGCTTGATCTCCTTGATGCCACTGGTGACCGCGCTGAACTCGATGAAGGTGGCGCTCGTGGTATTCGCGATGATCTTCGCAAGCGTCGTCTTGCCCGTACCCGGAGGCCCCCAGAAGATCATGGAGCCCGGCTCGCCGCGCTCAATCGCCAGGCGCAGCGGCTTGCCCGGACCAATGAGGTGCGTCTGTCCCGCAAACTCATCCAGATTGCGAGGGCGCATGCGTTCGGGCAGCGGCACATCGCGCTGATCGCGTGGCTGTTGCATCGTCTGCTGCGGTTCGAAATTGTCGAAGAGGCTCATCCTGACTACCGATCTTTAAAGCGTCTCTGCTGTGATGCCTCGTACAGCAGAAGGGAACCCGCGACGGCAGCGTTCAGGCTCTCCGTAGGGCCAATGGTGGCGAGCGTTACACGCTCATCAGACTCTTCCAGCAAAGCATCGGAAACGCCGGCAGCTTCGTTACCGACAATGATCACCGCAGTCCCGCCAAAATCGGTCACATGAGCCAGCTCACCGTTGCGCGCGACAGCAGCGAACAACCTCACATCGACGGCTCGCAACGACAGCAACAGATCGTTGTTCCAGCGTGGCAGCGGCATACGAAAGGCAGCGCCGGCTGCGGCTCGTAGACACTTGCCGTTCCACGGATCAACGGTGCCGTCACCAAGGGCCACGGCAGAAGCTCCAAAGGCCTCTGCAGACCGGATTAAAGTCCCAAGGTTGCCGGGATCCTGGATGCCATCGGCCATCAGCAGCAGATCGCCGGTCCGTGGTGCATAGGTCTGGGCAGGACGGTCGATCGTAGCTGCGATCCCTTGCGCCTGCTCCGTAGCTGCGGCACTGTCGAACGCCTCGCGCGAGAGCAGAAGAATCTCGCGAGCTGCATCGGTCGGCAGTTGGTCGAGCACGCTCTCCTGGTCTTCGCGCACGTACAGTGTCGTCAGCAACAAGCCGCTGGCAACGGCCTCGCGCACCAGGTGAAAGCCTTCGATACCCACCGTCTCGCCGCGCCTGGTCTGCAGGGCAGAACGCAGGGCGCGCACGCGGGAATTGGTCTTGCTTGTTATCCGTTCCGGCATCATGCGGATTCTACGTGGTTCCATCGACGGACGAGCCATCGCCGATGTGCTACCGTGCTGTTTTGGGCGCTGCTCTGCCGGTAGGGCAGGCTGCGCCGCTGTTTAGCCTTGGAGAGTGCATGTCGGCGGAGATGTTGCGGATGAACCCGGATGAGCCTGAAGCGGACCTGGTCAGGTACGTTGCCAGCTCACTTGAAAGCGGCATGGTCGTGGCGATGCCTACGGACACGTTCTACGGTCTCGCTGTCGATCCCGTGAACCTGCGTGCAGTCGAGCAGATCTACGAGCTGAAGACCCGCGCCAAGCACAAGCCGCTGTCGCTGCTGATCGCGAACCTTTCGCACGGCTACGAACTGGCCCGGGACATCGACACCGCGTTCGATCGCCTTGCGGAAAAATTCTGGCCGGGGCCTCTGACGATCATCGTCAAGGCGGGATCGCGCCTGCCGCTGCGTGTGACCGCACATACCGGCAACGTAGCGCTCCGCGTGCCCGAAGCACCCATTGCACGAGCCGTGGTGGAGAAGCTCGGCCTGCCCATCACAGCGACCTCCGCGAACCTGGCCGGTCAGCCGGAGTGCACCCACGCGCGCTGTGTCCGCGAGCAGCTTGGCGACAGGATCCCACTGATCGTGGACGGTGGCCCCACAGCGCGCACCGTACCCACGACGATCGTGGACCTGAGCGGCGGCGGCAACTCGTGGATGATTCTCCGCGAAGGTGCCATCCCGACTCACGAAATCGCGTTGGCATTGCAGTAACTGCGGGACGAGGACAACGAAGCGTTATGGCGGCAAGATCGCGAAAACGGCAAAGCAACGGAGGGCATCCCATCCGAACGCTTTTCATCGTCCTTTTTCTGGTCGCGAGTGTCTGGTTCGCCAGTCTGTACATGCGCATCGACCGTGTCGCCAATGAAGATCAGGCGCAGCCGTCCGACGCCATCGCAGTCTTCGGTGCGGCCCAGTACGTCGGGCATCCCTCGCCGGTATTCCACGCGCGGCTCGATAAGGTGGTATCGCTGTATCGCCGGGACATGGCCCCGCTCATCATCACGCTGGGCGGTTCGGCGGACGGTCGCACCGGACGGACGGAAGGTGGTGTCGGTCGCGATTATCTGCTTGCGCAGGGCGTGCCGTACGACCGGATCATTGCAGAGACGGAATCCATCGATACAGAGCAGCAGTCCGAGATTCTCGCCGATATCGCGCGGCAGCGTGGATGGAAGCGCGTTATCGTCGTGAGCGACGGCACCCACCTGTTCCGTATTCGTGCGCTATGCAGGCGGCAGGGCCTCAATGTACTGACCTCGCCGCGTGCCCCCTTCGGTAACCTCTCAGGATGGGGTCATTTTGAGCGTGTAGCTCACGAGATGCTCAGCTATACCTTCCTTCGTATGCACGTTGAGGCTGGATGGGCGAAGCGTTGGATGGAAGGCAGGGAAGAGTTCTAGAAACTATCGGCGGCCTGTAAAAATGCCTGGAAGATTGACTCCAAACGCATTGGCCAGCCGTCTACCGAGAAGGAAGTCTCCGCCAGCATCTGCGGAGGTGCCGACATTCTCTTTCATTCCGTTACAATGATGCTTGTTGGGGCCGCAGTGCTCCCAGTGCAGGAGCAGCGTTTGTTCTCAGTTCCACGTCAGGTAATTCGCGCGTCAGCCCTTTCGATGGGTTCGGTTGCGGCGGTATTTTTTCTTGCCGGTTGCGGCAATAACTATCGCCCGGTAGTCAGCGCCATCAACCCGGTCGGGCCGTCTTCTCAGCCCACCGTGTATGCAACGGCGCTCTCCGATCCCGGTAACGGCAAGAGCGGCCTCATCACGGTCGTCGATGTCTTCGGTGAGACGAACATCGCCAACGCGTATGTGGCGCCTGCGCCTTCGTACTTGGCGGTCGACCCGCTCGGTCAGTCATATGTGCTTCACAGCAACAGCGTGCTGGTGGATTCGTTCACAAGCGCCTCCGGTCTTATGACCAACATGGTGCGGCAGTCGTCGCTGGTGGCCGGCGCGGCGCCAACGCAGATCAATCCGACATCCGGCACCAGTGCCATCTACATTACGGAGCCCGGCCTGAGCCGCGTCTCCGTCCTGACGGGTGGTGCGCCGCCGACCGCTCGGCAGGATCTGCCGGTACCTGCGAATCCCGTTTATACGGTCGGCCTGTCGACTTCACCGCGAGTCTACACGCTAAGCCAGGGTTCCACGCCAGGCACCACGCTTGGAACCGCTACGGCGATCGAGAATGGCACGAACAACGTAATCTCAGCCAGCATCCCGGTCGGTGTTAGCCCAATCTACGGCATCATGACGGCGGATTCGCGTCGTGCCTTCGTCCTGAACACCAAAGGCAACGGTACCGGAAACGGCACGGTCAGTGTCATCAACGTGCAGGGCAATGTTCTCGATCGCACCATCGATGTGGGTGTGAATCCGATCTGGGCTGATCTGGCTCCGGCGGTGAATGAGATTGCGGTGCTGAACGCCGGAACCGCTACCACCCCCGGCACACTCAGCATCATTAATGTGGCCCTTTGCTCGCAGATTGCGCTAGGCGGCAACACGGCCTGCGATCCAACAAACCCGACGGATGCGGTCAACTTTGGCACCGTACTGGCGACCGTCCCGGTTGGACTAGGTCCAATACAGGTCGCAGTCCTGCAGGATCTGAGCAAGGCATACGTCGCGAACGCGACGGATGGCACCATCACTGTCGTGAACATGAACAGTATGGTTGCAACCAAAACGATCACCCTGCCAAGGCAGACCGATGCACAGGGAAATTCAGTTGCTGCTGCTCTGAACTGGATCGGCGCGGTTGCGGGTAATCCTACCGGCAAGGTGCTGGTCACCGCTTCGAACTCGCAGAACCTTTACATCATCCGCACGGACACCGATGTTCTGTCGGCAACGGTTCCTCTCCAGGGCAATGGCGTCTCGGTCCGTATCGCTCAGTAGTCTTCATCAAAATTCAACAGGAAAGGGGGAGCCGATTCGGCTCCCCCTTCTCGTTTCATTTGATCTTCTGATTGGTCTACGAGCCGATCATCAGGATGGGTAGTGTCGGCGTCTGTGAGCCGCCATCGTCTTCCATAGTTACACCGAAGGTGCTGGCCAGTACGCCCTTCGGCAGCTGCGGCAGGATTACGCTGGCATAGCCGCGCTCGTCAGGCTTGAAGGTGCCGGCTGGTATGGGCTGGCGGCCTTCGCCGACAGGGATCAGCCATAACTCATACGTTTTGGACGCCGGTAGCTGCTCCATGTTGGAGCCCTGGAATACCAACGATCCACTCTCTGCCAGATAGGTGACTCGCGCGGATGGAATCGGCTGCGAGTTCTGCTTGGTCAACTGGAAGCGCTGTGCCGCACCGGAGCGCAGCGTGTCGAGCACCTGCTGCGCCTTCGCCGAGTTTGTCGTAGCGCGTGCTGCGCTGGCGTTGACAAATGCGATCTTGTCCTGGAGATCTTGTGACCGGTGATACAGGTCGAATGTGCTGATTGCAAGGCCAGCTGCGACAGCCCAGCCCGCCCACGGCAGCATCACCCGAAGGATGCCGCGGCGTGGTGCCTCGTTCTCCTCATCGTCGTCATAAGACCGCAACGGAAGAGGTGCGTCGTGCGCGGGCGTGCGGCTATCGACATCGAGGGAAGTCAGACCGCGCTCGCTCGCCTCGCTGATCGGCACAGCGGTCTGCGACGACTGTGCAGCACGATTGATTGGTGTCGGAGCGGGCGCAGCCTTCTTCTCGCGCGCCACCTCCTTCATCAGGCGCTGGCGTGCTAACGCAGGCGGTGCCACTGATTCTGCCGACAGGGCGAGCAAGGCAAGGTCGCCGCGCACATTGGCAAGCTCCGTGCGCGCCTCAGGCGACTGCTGCAGGAAGCTCTCAAGGCGAGTCTGCTCTTCTGGTTCCAGAAGCTGCATTGCGTAGAGATAAAGATCTTCGGCTGTGACCGGCTGATTACTCACGCTTGCATCGCCTTTCTGAGAACCAGCAGAGCGCTGCGAATCCGCGTCTTTACCGTACCCAGTGGGTCACCGGTAAGCTCTGCAATCTCGGAATGGGTCAGGCCATCAAAGAAGGCCATTTCGATCACCTTGCGCTGTTCTGCAGGCAGCCCTGTGATGACGCCGCGTGCGCGCTCCATCATTACGGTGCGCTCGGAGTCTTCAGCGAGGTTGAAAGGCGAAGCAAGCACGATGTCCTCTACGGAATCCGACGGCTTGCGGCGGCGCAGGGAATCGATGGAGCGGTTACGGGCGACCACCGCGAGCCACCCACCGAGTGATCCTCGTGTGGAGACAAAACTCTCGGGTTTACGCCAGATTTGCATAAAAATGTCTTGCAACACGTCCTCGGCTGCAGCCGGATCGCGCAAGACGCGCAGCGCGACCGAATACACAACCCTGCTATAGCGGTCGAAGATGGTCGCCATAGCGCCCTCATCGCCCCGCTGAATTGCTCGGAGCAGAATTCCGTCATCGTTTGACGGCGTCATCTCGCTCTCTCTGACGAAAGAACGCGCGAACGGCTCCTGTGGATTGGGCCGCGGCGTGATGTCACCGAACGAAAAGTCGGAAGGAGGCATATTTGTTGACAGTGTGAAGCGCGGTGTTAGCGATGAACGTCCCCGCCGTCTCCGGCAGATGTCGTGCGTCGCAAACCTCCCGATGAGTGTAACCCGTCGTCACGATCTTTGTGCATTTGAGAGGATGGAAAGAGGCAGGGTGCATGGCTAAGCAACGGTTGGACAAGGTAATGGTGGAGCGTGGCATGGTCCCGTCGCGTGAGCGCGCGACGGGATTGATCCTTGCGGGCCGAGTCCTCGTGGCAGAGCAGAAGGTCACCAAGGCGGGTGCCGCCGTGGATCCCGAAGCAGCCATTCGGATTCTGGGCGAGGAGATGCCCTTCGTCAGCCGGGGAGGTCTTAAGCTGCGTGGCGCACTCGATCGTTGGAGCATCGATCTGACCGGCCGTCTGTGCGTCGACATCGGCGCTTCCACGGGCGGTTTCACCGACTGCATGCTGCAGGCCGGTGCGGCGGCCGTACTGGCGGTCGACACGGGCTATGGGCAGATGCATATGTCCATGCGCAACGATGCGCGTGTCCGCCTGATGGAGCGAACGAACGCGCGTCTGCTGGAACCGGGCGCGTTGGTTTTAGAGGCCGCCGCGCTGGCCCACTCCATCTCGCCACCTTTGCCACCGGATTTGGCCCCAAGTTTCTTCGCCATGGACGTCTCCTTCATCTCCGCCACGCTGGTGGTGCCTGCCGTGGTGCGTTCACTGGCTGCGGCGGGGCTGCAGTGGAAGGGCGAGGCGGTAACGCTGGTAAAGCCGCAATTTGAGGCGGGCCGTGAATGGGTCGGCAAGGGAGGCATCGTGCGCGATCCCGCGGCCTATGACATCGCAATCGACCGCGTCCGCGGTGCTGTCGCGGAGGCAGGCGGTGAAACGATTGATGTTTCTGACTCACCGATTACAGGTGCGGAAGGGAATCGCGAGTTTCTGCTATACGCCCGATTCGGCGGCTGACCGAAGTACACTTGTGCCTATGCCGTACGTCGCAATCATCTCCAAGCCGCAGAAGCCGGAACTCGTAGAACTGCTTCCTGAGCTTGTGAAGTGGCTTGAAAGCCATAACTACACGCCTGCTCTGGATGAAACCAGCGCAGAGTACATGGGCCAGCAGGGATTGGCACGCGAAGCGATGCCGAAGCTGTGTCCAGAGCTGGTCATCGTCCTCGGTGGCGACGGCACGCTCCTCTCGGCCGCACGTTCCTTCGCAAGAACTGACACGCCAATTCTCAGTGCCAACCTGGGTTCGTTAGGTTTCCTAACGGAAGTTCCTCTCTCCGAGCTCTACAAGACCCTCGACGCGTGGCGCGAAGGCTCATGCAAAGTGGACGAACGCGGCATGATGCACGCAGAACTGATGCGCGACGGTGGAGTCTTTCAGGCGTGGGACGCACTGAATGATGTCGTCATCGCCAAGGGCGCGATCGCTCGCATGGGCGATTACATCATCGAGCTTGGCGGCCAGCTGGTCGCACGCTTTCGCGCCGACGGCATCATCGTCTCCACACCGACTGGTTCGACTGCCTATAACCTCGCGGCCAACGGCCCCATCGTGATGGGGACCGTGAATGCAATGATCGTCACGCCCATCTGCCCGCACTTGCTGACACTTCGGCCGATCGTTGTGCCCGGCGACACGGAGGTCCGCGTCTATGTGGAAGGTATTGCCGATCAGACCTATCTGACCGTGGACGGCCAGGAGGCCGTGGAACTGAAACTGCACGACCAGCTTCGCTGCAGACAGTCGAAGTATCGCGTGCGGCTTGTCCGGCTCGGAGAGCACGGTCTCTTCAACGTTCTGCGATCCAAATTGAAGTGGGGAGAGCGGTAGGGAACGGCAACTTCTGGACTGATTGCACCAAAGAGAAAAGGCCCCGTGAGGGGCCTTTTCGAGATTGTATGGTGCACCCGGAAGGATTCGAACCTCCGACCTATTGGTTCGTAGCCAATTGCTCTATCCAGCTGAGCTACGGATGCACACAGTCGCTTCAACACCGTCGAAACGCGCTTACTCAAGATACCAAGAGAGAGGCTTCGTTGCAACTCCAACGCTGTGGATTGTTATGCCTGCACCACCGCAGGATCATCCTGCTCGAGCGGCTCTTCTGGCGAAGGTGCATCGACGATCTCGATGCCAGCGCGACGCAGCAGTTGCCGCACGACAGGCTCATTCAAGCGTGTTGCGTCGTACTCGATGCCGATGGTGCCAGCGCGCTCGTCGAGCGTGACGCGGCGGATGCCGTAGACCTCGCGAATGCTCGCAAGGGCCAGCACGGAACGCTCGCTGGGAGCCATGGCGAAGTGGAACAGAACGTCAACGGTGGTCATGGGTGCAGGATACCAGTTCAGCGTTAGGGACTTGAGTTTCAGACGCCCGTTGTGAGCAGCGTCTCATAGTCAGAAATCTGTTTCAGCGTCAGTGCCTGCATGTCTTCCCCCGCAGCCTGTGCGCGGTACCAGCGAACGAGCCACTCCAGGGTCGTATCCATGCGCAACGCAGGGCGCCATCCGAGATCGGCACGCGCCTTCGACGCGTCCAGTTTCAGGTAGCCGGCTTCGTGCACGCCGGGGTCCGGATCGAGCGCCCACTGTGCTCCGTCGCCCCAGACGTCCACCATCTTTTCCACGATGCGCGATACAGGCCACGCGTCATCATCCTGCGGGCCGAAGTTCCAGCCCGCGGCTGCGGACGAGTTGCCCTTGTAAAGCTCTTCAGCCAACCGCATATAACCCCAAAGCGGTTCCAGCACATGCTGCCATGGACGGATGCTTTTCGGACGGCGGATGCGTACGGATTCACCCCGCAAGAAGCCACGGACCAGGTCCGGCAGCAAGCGGTCATCCGACCAATCGCCGCCGCCAATTACATTCCCTGCACGACCGGTCGCGATGCCGCACCGATGCTGATCGAAGGTAGCCACATTGAAGAACGACTGACGATAGGCCGCCGTCACAATCTCCGCACATGCCTTCGACGAGGAGTAGGGGTCGTAGCCGCCCAGCGGATCGCTCTCGCGGTAGCCCCACACCCATTCCTTATTCTCGTAGCACTTGTCGGTTGTTACAGAGACGACCGCACGCACGCTGGGCGTCTTGCGGACTGCCTCAAGCACGTTTGCTGTCCCGATCACATTGGTTTTGTACGTCAGCAGGGGATCGACGTATGAGAGACGCACCAACGGCTGCGCGGCCATGTGGATCACGATCTCCGGCGCGAACTCCGTCATGCTCGCCGTGATCTTTTCTAGATCGTTGATGTCACCGCGTGTGTCTTCGATGACGTCGCCGATTTTCGCAACATCCAGCAGATTCGGCGTGGTGTAGGGATCCAGAGCATAGCCACGCACGTTCGCGCCCAGCTTGGCCAGCCAAAGTGCAAGCCAGCCGCCCTTGAAGCCGGTGTGGCCGGTCAGAAATACACGGCGGCCGTTCCAAACAGCCTTATCCGGAGCGGTTACCAGAGCTTCCACGGAGCCTTACCTTTCGACCACAATTCTTCCAACTGGTGCTTGTCGCGCAGCGCGTCCATCGCCTGCCAGAAACCGTGATGGAAGAACGCCTGTACCTCACCTTTTGCAACCAGGGCTTCCATCGGTTCGCGCTCAAACATCCAGTCATCGTTCTTTACCTCATCCAGAACGCGAGGATTCAGGACGAAGAAGCCGCCGTTGATCCATCCACCCTCATCCTTGGGCTTTTCCTGGAAGGCATAAACGTGTGAGTCTTTCAGACCGAGTGCACCGAAACGCGCGCTCGGCTGAATGGAAGTCAGCGTTGCTTCCTTCCCGTGCGACTTATGAAACTCGATCAGTTCCGTAATATTCACGTCGCTGACGCCGTCACCATAAGTCATGCAGAAGGCTTCGTCCTCACCCAGGTACTGGCGGATCCGACGCAAACGCCCGCCCGTGCCGGTACTCTCACCGGTATCTACCAGCGTCACCTTCCAGGGTTCAGCGACAGATTGATGTACGGTCATAGCATTGTTCTGCATATCAAAAGTCACATCAGACATGTGCAGGAAGTAATTCGCGAAATACTCCTTGATGACATAGCCCTTGTATCCGCAGCAGACGATGAACTCGTTAATGCCGTAGTGCGAATAGATCTTCATGATGTGCCACAGAATCGGCCGACCACCGATTTCCACCATCGGCTTGGGGCGCAGGCCCGTTTCTTCGCTCAATCGTGTGCCAAGCCCGCCGGCAAGTATGACTGCTTTCATGCTTCCTCATCCTGGGGTTAATCTTCGGCCAAAACCCGCCCGAACTAAGAGTACGACAGGCAGCCAGATGCGTCCGGCAGCCGTCTCCTGTAAGCTACAGGATATTCATGACGGATAAAGCACAAGCCCTTCGTAAGCAGATTCTGGACCTGGTTGAGGCGTACCACGCAGAAGCTTTCCCCCCGAAAGACTTCGTCCCTAACGCCAGCAATGTTCCTGTCTCCGGAAAGGTAATTGACGCGGCCGACATCAGTGCCGTCGTCGATTCTGCCCTGGACTCGTGGTTCACTACGGGCCGCTGGGCAAAGGACTTTGAGCGCAAACTGGCACGCTTCGTCGGCGTCCGTTCCGCGTCGCTGGTCAACAGTGGCTCTTCCGCCAATCTGGTCGCATTTTCCGCGCTGACTTCTCCCAAACTGGGTGACCGGCAGATTAAGCCGGGCGATGAAGTCATCACGGTCGCCGCAGGCTTCCCGACCACGGTGAACCCGATCATTCAAACCGGCTGCATTCCCGTATTCATCGACATCGCATTGCCCAGTTATGAGGTGGATGTCGCCCTGCTGGAAGCAGCACGTTCTGAGAAGACGCGCGCCGTCATGATCGCGCACACGCTTGGCAACTGTTTTGATCTGGAGGCCGTCTCGGCCTTCTGCAAGAAGTACAACCTATGGCTGGTTGAGGATTGCTGCGACGCACTTGGTGCCACCTTCAATGGCCGCATGGCGGGTTCGTGGGGCGATATCGCAACCGTCAGCTTTTACCCCGCTCACCACATCACCATGGGCGAGGGAGGTGCTGTGTTGACGGACAAGCCGGCACTGCAGGTTCTCATCGACAGTTACCGCGACTGGGGTCGTGACTGCTGGTGCGAACCCGGCGTGGATAACACCTGTGGCAAGCGTTTCGATTGGCAGCTAGGCACGTTGCCCTGCGGCTACGATCACAAGTACACGTACTCGCACATTGGCTACAACTTGAAGGCGACCGACATGCAGGCTGCACTTGGCGTCTCCCAGATTGCCAAGCTGCCCAAGTTCATCGCGAAGCGCCGCAAGAACTTCGATTACCTGAAGGCCGCTTTGCAGCCCGCTTCCGAGTGGCTGATGCTGCCGGAAGCAACTCCTGGTTGCGATCCCAGCTGGTTCGGGTTCGTGATTGGCGTCCGTAAAGATGCTCCCTTCACGCGCGATCAGCTTACTGCTGCGCTCGAGGCAGCAAAGATCGGCACACGCCTTGTCTTTGCCGGCAATCTGACGCGTCAGCCGGCCTACCAGGACGCCGAGTTCCGCGTTGTGGGCGAGCTCCCGAATACTGACTTTGTCATGAACAACGTCTTCTGGGTCGGCGTCTTTCCGGGCCTGACTGAGGTTATGCTGGACCACATCGTGAACACGATTATCACGTTCTGCAAGCAGAGCAAGATGCTGCCGATCGCATCGAAGTAGCTGCAGGAAATCACTCGGTGGGTGGCTTGAACCACCGCACACTGCAAGGCACGACATAAGGACGGACACTGAATGAATGCGCGCGAACGCAAGATGCTCGACTTGTTGAAGAAGGGCAGGGACGACTTCGGTTACCTTGCCGTTAAGGCGGAGTACGAAGCGGAAGGCACGCGCGTCGACGAGTTGTTGCGCCTTGTCGAGATCTGCCGCAAGGCAGGCCTTGAACTGGCAGTTAAGATCGGCGGCTGCGAGGCAATGCGCGACCTGATGGAGACCAAGCAGATTGGCGTGGACTACATCATTGCTCCGATGATCGAAAGTCGCTACGCCCTCTCGAAGTTCGCGGAAGCCGTTGACAAGGTTTACCCGAAGGAAGAGCAGGATGACACGGACTTCCTCTTCAACCTCGAGACGATCAACGCCTTCAACGTGCTCGACGAGATGGCCGACTATGCTGCAGCCGCTCCTGAGATTGCCGGTATCGTCTTTGGCCGCGTTGATTTCTCCCTGTCCGCCTCTCTTGGCCGCGACGCCATCAATGGTCGCGAAGTTACCGACTATGTTCTAAAGACCGCAGCTGCCGCAAAAGCGCGTGGCCTCGATCTCGTGGTCGGCGGCGGCGTTTCCAGCGATTCGATTCCCGTCCTCAGAGAGATGGTAGCTGTCCACTTGACCCGTTTTGAGACCCGTAAGGTCATCTTTGACGGACAGGCAGCGAACGCTCAGCACATCGATCAGGGACTGCTGAACGCAGTTCACTTCGAACTGCTGTGGCTCCTCAATAAGCGCGAGTACTACGGCTCCATCGAGAAAGAAGACTCGAAGCGCATCGATATGCTGGAAAAGCGCTGGGCTGTCCTCAACTCGTAGGTGGACCTGGGCATGAGCCATCGCTTCCTCGTATTCGGCGCCAGCGGCGCCATCGGCAATGCGCTGGTGGCGTCCGCTGTGGCGCGGGGATGGGAAGTGACATCGGTTGCACGTCACTGTCCCGCCGGGGTCGATGGTGTTACCTCGATCGCCTATGATCCTTTTGACGGGACCAGCTTCGCCACTTCTTCCTTAGCAGAAGCCGGTCCATTCGACTCCATTTGCTGGGCACAGGGCGCGAACGTCAACGACAGCATCGCTGACGTCGACGTGGAAAAGCATCTAGAAATCTACCGGGCGAATTGTCTTTATATCTTGGTCTCATTGCAGGGCCTGATGAATGCCGGTCTCCTGCGTTCGCCTGCAAAGCTCTGCGTCATCAGTTCCATCTGGCAAAACCTTGCACGGCAGTCGAAACTCACCTACTGCATGACGAAAGCTGCGGTAGAGGGAATGGTCCTATCGCTCTCTGCAGACCTCGCAGCGGATGGCCATCTGGTCAATGCGGTGCTTCCAGGAGCGCTGGAGACGCCGATGACTCGTAAGAATCTCTCGACCGAGCAGATCGATCGTCTGACGTCTGCGACACAGTTCGGACGACTGCCATCTCTTGAAGATGTAAGTGCCGCTGTGCTCTTTCTATGTTCGCCGGAAAATACCGGCATCACCGGCCAGTTCATCGCGGCCGATTTAGGATTCAGCCGTGTCCGCATCGTTTGATATTCAGTCGGCTACCGGCACTTACAACGTCACGGTAGAGAGTGGTTCGTTCGCTCAAACACTTGCGGGAATGCAAGACGCAGCCGTGATCGCCGACGCCTTTTTTAAGCCTGCCCTTGCCGGCATTGGTATCGATGCAATCTTCGTCGAGGCAATCGAAAGCAACAAGTCTCTCGACGCATCTCCCGCTCTCATCGAACAGATGCGCAAAGCCGGCGCAAACCGCTCGACGCACATGGTCGCGGTCGGCGGCGGCATCATTCAGGATCTGTCCGCCTTCATCGCGTCGGTGTACATGCGAGGTCTCCGCTGGACTTACATGCCAACCACGGTGTTAGCGATGGTCGACTCGTGCATCGGCGGTAAGTCATCGATCAACGTAGGTCCCTATAAGAACCTGGTCGGCACCTTCCACTCCCCGGAGCGTGTCTGGATTGACCCTGCGGTCATTGCGACGCTGCCTGCTGATCAACGCGCAAGCGGACTCATCGAGGCGGCAAAGATCACCTTCTGCAGAGGGGCCGAGGCGTTCGAAGAGCACCTGGCATGTGGACCGTCCGTCGATATGGACCCCGCTGCTCTCGAACGGCTTATCATCAACAGCCTGCATTCGAAGAAGTGGTTTATCGAGATCGACGAGTTCGATCGCAAGGAACGGCTTCTCCTGAACTTCGGCCATACCTTCGGTCACGCCATCGAAGGCGCGTCACACTTCGGTATCGCCCATGGGATTGCGGTTGGCATTGGCATCGAATGCGCCATCGCCTTTCAGGAAAACGCCGGTGTTGACTACACCGCAGTCCCGCGCGTAGCAGCGTTGCGGCAACATCTGCGGGACATGATCGGCAACGATCCAACGGTTCTAGGGCACCTTCGCGAGTTATCAGTGGACGACGTTTTGCAGCGCTTTGTCTCGGATAAGAAACACGGGAAAGACTTCTACGCGCTGATCCTGATCGCGCCGGATGGCAGTGTGATCCTGAGCAGGGAACCGCGTACTGAGGCAACGCTTGGAAGTGTGCGGCGTGCCGTGGAAGAGATCATAGAGGCATACGTATGAAGAAATATTCTGACTTGATGGCCGACTGGCTCGTCGATCTTGGCTACACGCATTGTTTCTTTCTGGGTGGCGGCAACATCATGCACCTGTTGGAGAGCTGCAGCCATCGCTTTACCTGCATTCCCGTAGTGCATGAAGTTGCGGCAGGTATCGCGGCCGAGTACCTCACAGAGCTCGGTGAAGGCAAGCGAGCCTTTGCGCTCGTAACAGCAGGACCAGGCTTCACAAATGTCGTCACTGCGATGGCCGCGGCGTTCCTCGAAAGCCATGAGCTGCTCGTGATTGGCGGCCAGGTAAAAGTTGCAGACCTGTCGCTAGGACGAGTGCGGCAGCGTGGTATTCAGGAAGCCGACGGCGTTGCGTTAGCAACGCCGATCAGTGTGAAGTCTGTCCTGATGGACAGGGTCATCGACCAGCGAGAATTCAACGCATGGACACAGGCAGGCAGCTCCGGTCGTAAGGGCCCCGTCTTCGTTGAAGTGCCTCTGGATGTGCAAGGTACCTCCGTGGACGAAGTCACCCTGAGCAATGCAGAGCGCGCCGCGCCAACAAATCCGTTGCCATCCGCAACCGCTGCACAGATCGCAGAGATCAATCAGTTATTGGAACGCGCAGAGCGCCCGGTCGTACTGCTTGGTGGTGGCATAGATCGCAGACTTGTGCGTTCGCTCTTGCCGCAACTGGAGAAGGCCAAATTACCTCTCATGGTGACCTGGAACGGCATGGACCGAGTGCCATCCGATCATCCCTACTACTTCGGAAGGCCGAACACCTTCGGCCAGCGCTCCGCCAACATCATTCAGCAACAGGCCGATCTTGTCATTGCTCTCGGCACACGTCTCGGGCTGCAGCAGACGGGCTTCAACTGGCAGCAGTTTGCTCCGATGGCGAAAGTGGTTCAGGTGGAAATCGATGAGCGTGAACTCACGAAGGGTCATCCTCGCGTCGACCTCCCAGTGCTTGGCGACGCGAACGAAGTTCTGCGCGAACTGAGTTCCGTCACGCCTGGGAACTGGTCCGAATGGATCGACTTTGCGCGGATGGTCCGTCGGGAAGTGCCGCTTGTCGATCCGCAAAACGTAACAGCTTCCGGATACCTCTCTCCCTTTGAGTTCAATGACAAGCTTTCTGCGATCGCGAACGGCGACGACATCGTCATCCCGTGTTCCAGTGGTGGTGCGTACACTTCCGCGATGCAGGTATGGGAGCTGAAGCGAGGCCAGATCTCCCAGACGACCAAGGGATTGGCTTCTATGGGATACGGTTTGGGCGGCGCAATCGGGGCCGCACTCGCCTGGCCTGAGCGCCGCACTATCCTGATGGAAGGTGATGGTGGCTTCTCGCAGAACCTGCAGGAGCTTGGTACTGTTCGAGCGCAGAAGCTGAACCTTAAGATCTTCATCAATGACGATCACGGCTACGCGTCGATCCGTATGTCGCAGATCAATTACTTCAAGGGGCATTACGTCGGGTGCGATATCGAGACTGGTCTCGGTCTCCCGGACTGGAACCTGCTCTTTCCTGCGTACTCGATTCCTGTCATGACGCTGAAGCCCGGCTTTGAGACGGACCCGGAATTCCTGCAACGCTTCAACACTCCCGGTCCCGCAGCGTTCCTGGTCAGTGTCGATCCGAAGCAGACCTACTTCCCCAAGATCATGAGCCGCATTACCGAGGCCGGCAGCATGGAGTCGAATCCGCTGCACTTCATGTCGCCTGACCTTGAGCCGGAAGTTGCTGCGAAGGTCTATCGCTACATCAGTGGCGATACCGGTGCGAAGGTCACGAAGTAGATGATGGCCGCGAAGCCCATCCCGGAGAGCGATCTGGCGGCAATTCTTGCTGCTACAAGCGAGCTCTGGGAGACGCTGCGCGGTCGCAGCATCTTTATGACGGGGTGCACCGGAACCTTCGGCGCATGGCTGCTGGAGAGCCTTAGCTACATCAATCGCGCGCTCGATCTGCGAGCCAGCGCTGTCGTCCTGTCGCGTCGTCCTGAGGCTTTCCGGGCGAAGATGCCACACCTCTTCGCGGACGATCTCATCACGATGCATGCGGGCGATGCGCGCGACTTCAGCTTTCCCGCGGGCGAGTTTCCGTTCATCATCTGCGGTGCTACGGAAGCGAGTGCGAAGCAGCAGGCGGAGCAGCCTGTGGAGATGCTTTCCACCATCCTGCGTGGCACGGAACGCACGTTGCAGTTTGCAGCGCAAAGCGGCTGCAAGCGATTGCTGCTTACAAGTTCTGGCGCTGTCTACGGCCGGCAGCCGAGCGATCTGGTTCATCTGCCCGAGAGTTACACCGGCGCGCCGGATTCTACGGACTTCAACTCCGTTTACGCGGAGGGCAAGCGCGCCAGTGAACTGATGTGCGCTGTCTACGGTCGGCAGTACGGTTTCACGACCGTCTTCTCGCGGGCGTATGCGATCGGCGGTCCGCATCTGCCGTTGGACATGCACTTCGCGCTTGGCAACTTCATCCGCGACGCCTTGGCCGGCGGTCCGATCCGCATCGGTGGCGACGGGACGCCGACGCGGTCGTACCAGTACGGCGGCGATCTTGCTGCCTGGCTGTGGACGATGCTCTTTCGAGCACCGGATCGCGCTGCTTACAACACTGGTTCCGGCGAGAGCCTTTCCATCCTGCAGCTCGCTCAGGCGGTTCGCGACGCGCTTGACCCATCGATTGCGATCGATGTCGCGAAGGAGCCGGTCGCGGGCGCGCCTGTCTCGCGCTACGTTCCATCGGTCGAGAAGGCTGAGAGGGAACTGGGACTTCGCAACATCGTACCGCTCGACGAGATCATCCGCCGCACGGCTCGCTGGTACGGCTGGCAGGGTTAGCGGCTGGCGTGTAGGCTGGTCTCTCGTATGAAGACCTCCAAGGTACTCGCCTCCGTCTGCGCCGGTATGTTGCTTGCCGTCGGCGCTTCTGCTCAGACCCCTGCACCGACTGCCGCTGCCGCCGCCGCTCAGGCTGCTGCCGGCAAGTTCACTCCCAGCTTTCCGCCGCCGCCTGGCATGACGATCATCGCTCCGCCGGATGGTCACGCGTGGACTCCGCTCTGGCCTGCCGGCGCTCCGGGTGCGCTTGGGACCGAGGAGGCCGATGTTCCGGCTGTCAGTGTCTTCCTGCCTCGTGTGAACCCGACGAAGACGGTCGTCGTCGTCGCTCCCGGCGGCGGCTACACGCACCTGGCGCTGGGGCATGAGGGCTACGAGGTGGGTGAGTGGCTCAGCCAGCATGGTGTCGCGGCGGTTGTGCTGCGGTACCGGTTGGGACCGAAGTATCACCATCCCATCGAGCTCGGCGACTCGCAGCGTGCGGTCCGTTATGCTCGGGCGCATGCAGCCGAGTGGGGCGTTGATCCGGTGCACGTCGGCATGTGGGGTTTCTCAGCGGGCGGGCATCTGACCGCGACTGCCGGGACGCACTTCGATGCGGGCAATGCTGCTGCGACCGACGCGGTCGATCGCGTCTCCAGCCGGCCGGACTTCCTGATCCTTGCGTACCCGGTGATTTCATTCGATCCGGCGGTGATGCATGCTGGATCACGCAAGTATCTGCTGGGCGATAAGGAGTCGGACCCGACGCTGATCGCGCTTCTTTCGGATGAGTTGCAGGTGACGCCGCAGACGCCACCGACCTTCCTGTTCAGCACGAGTGACGATGCGACGGTGCCGGTCGCGAACTCGATCCTGTTCTACTCGGCGCTGGTGAAGGCGAAGGTGCCGGCAGAGCTGCACATCTACAAGCATGGTGCGCATGGCGCAGGACTGGCCCTGGCCAACCCGGAGCTTCGATCATGGAGCGAGTTGCTGTTCCAGTGGATGAAGTCAAACGGGTGGGCTCAGTAGCACCCACCCCCCCCGCAAAACCCGTAAAAATCAGATTCTAAAGAAGTTGACGTTTCCCGAAACGGTAAAAATTAGATTCGAAAGGGGTTACGGGTAAAAATTAGATTCCAAAAGACTTACGCGAAAAAGGCAACCCGAGAGGGCTGCCCTTCTTGCTTCTATCTCTATTGTAACGAATCGCGCTGATTTTCCCGCCACCCGTAAGTTACTTGCATCATTGGGCTTACGCGATTTGGGGCTTGACAGCATTTCGAGCACGCCGCAGCCATGCGCTACTCGTATCGGAGAGCCTCCGCTGGCAGGATCTTCGCCGCGGACGAGCTTGGGTAGAGCGTTGCCAACAGTGACACGGCGAGCGAGACGAAGGCGACCAGAACGCCATCGATCGCGCGGGGTGCGAAGGGCAGGTAGTCGATGGAGTAGACCTGCGCGGAGAGCTGGATGAAGTGGTAGTGGCCGCCGATCCATGAGAGGCCGTAGCCGAGCACCAGGCCGATGATGGTGCCGCTGAGTGAGATGAGCAGCCCCTGCGCCAGGAAGATGCGGCGCACCTGGTCGGGACGGACGCCGAAGCTCATCAGGACGGCGATGTCGCGGGTCTTTTCCATGACGAGCATGGTCAGAGCGATCAGGATATTCAAGGCTGCAACGCAGACGATGAGCGCGATGACGATGAATGTTACGACACGCTCCAGTGCCAGCGCGCGGAAGAGTTCGCGGTTCTGATCCATCCAGTTCGTCGCCTGGAAGCCGGGGCCTGCGGCCTGTTCGATCTCGCGGGCGATCGTGTCGGCGTGATACAGGTCGTCGACCTTAAAGCTGATGACGGAGATCAGGTCGGGCTCCGAGAAGAGACGCTGTGCATCGGTCAGGCGGATGAAGCCGTAGCTGGAGTCGTACTGGTAAAAGCCGGAGTGGAAGATGCCGACGAGCTGAAATCGCTGGTACTTTGGCACGATCCCGAGCGGTGTGAGTTCGCCCTGCGGGCTGGTGACGAGTACCGTATCACCGACGCCCGCACCGATGTTCTCGGCGAGGTCTGATCCGAAGACGACCGGTGGTAACGGGGTCGGTGCAGGGTTGTCGAGCGGAGCTGCTGAGCCGGACTTCACGGTCTGCAGCAGATCCGTAACTGTCTTCTCCTGCGCCGGGACGACGCCTTTCAGGAGGCCTCCGCCGGAGCGTGCGCCACGGGAGATGAGGACCTGGCCGTAGAGGCCGGGGGCCGCTGCGGTGACGTGTGGCAGGTGCCGCATGCGTTCGACGAGCGGCCGCCAGTCGCGGATGCCGTCGGAGGCGGCCTTCATCAGGTCGACGTGTGCGGTGGAGCCGAGGAGGCGCGACTGGAGATCTCTCCGCATGCCGTTGGTGATGGCGAGCGCGATGATCAGCGAGGCTACGCCGGCGGCGACTCCGAGGACCGAGATGGCTGTGATGACACCGATGACGGCTTGCCGGCGCTTGGCGCGGAGATAGCGGGCGGCGATGAAGAGCTCGAAGCGCATGGGTTGGTTTCAGTATCGCTTAGGTGGGAAGGGCCGGGGCTGAAGCCCCTTGTTTGTTGGTCGGTTCTTCAGGGGACTGAAGGCCCCTGCCTTCTCCGGTTCGCGCTTTGCGCGAATTCCCACTCATGACGATGGAGCTGTCATGAATGGGGCACCCGGATTTGTGCCGCTTGAGGGTCTGTAAAAAGCGGTTCGAGCTTTGCTCGAAGAACCCACCCTTTCGCGATGAAGCCGCGAAAGAGTGGGGCACCCGGGTTCGGTGCCTCTCCGATCTCTCTACGTACTGGTCAGTGTTCTTAGCGGGCGATGGCTTTTACGCTTACGGCGTTTTCGTTGCGGTCGAAGACTCGGATGGCGATGGTGTGTTCGACGGTGCCGGTGACGGCGGCGGTGAAGTCGTAGTGTTCGGACTTGCTGTCGCTGAGGGCGCCGGTGGGTTCGAGGTACTGCCATGGGCCTGCGTCGACGGAGTACTCCGCGTGGGCGATGGGGCTTGTGGCATCGGTTGCGTCGAAGGTGGTGTGCAGCTTGCCGTCGCGCACGGTTGCGGCCAGAGTGCCGGGAACGGGTGGCGTGGTGTCTACGGTGAAGGGGGCTGAGACGCGATTCGCCGTGAGCGTGTCAGCGTCGGAGTGGACGGGACCGTCGCTGGCGGTGACACGCAGTTCGTACTCACCGTCGGGCAGCAGGGCGCTATCAAAGCTGTAGGCGCGGTCGCTGATCTTGTCCTTCAGGCGATGCCAGGTCTGCTCGTGTACGTCACGGAAGTCCACGGCGAACATCATGTCGTCGTTGTTGGGATCGTGTGCGAGCCAGCGTGCCGTGACGGAGTTGCGATCGCGCTGCGCGACCAGCGGCGGTACGCCTGTCTCTGCCTGGGAGAGAGCGGGTGCGGCCGAGGGTGCTCCGCGGAATCCCACGAGCACGTTCGCGGATGGGGCTGCAGCGCCGTTGGTGCCGGTGTAACGCGCACCGGGCTGCACGACGATGTCGTCCACCTGCGGTGGCAGATTGCGCGGCAGATAGTTCATGGTGACGGAGCGGAGTTGCGCCCCGGGCCGTAGCACGGCCTTCCACTGAAGGTAGCGGGCAGCGGGCGCGGGCAGCGGCGTCTGGTTGGCAGTGACGGGTTTCCAGTCGGACCACAGGTTGCCAAGGGTGTCGCGCGGGTTCTCCACGTTGCCGGAGCGCACGAAGAGATCGATGCCGGCGGGGGAGCCGGTGACTTCCGCACGACCCCAGCGGGTGGTGGTCTCTGCGTCGAAGACGTCGGAGGTGTAGCTGGCGTTGGCGGCGACGACGTCCGAAATCTGAAGGATCTTGCCGCTGTTCGCAGTAGCCATCACGATGCCTGCGGCGGACGGCGCCATGGCCGTGACCTGGCTGGCCTCAGTGTGTGCGATGTCCGTGTAGACGCCTGCATTCTCCGTGTCCACACGATAGACGCGGCCGCGATTGCCGGTGCCGGCGTAGAGCGCGCCGTTGCGCACGGCGAGCGCGTAGACCACGTCTTCACGCAGCGCGACCAGCCGCAGCGGTGTGCCGTCGGGTGCGATGCGGTAGATCTCGGAGCCGTCGGGGACGATGGAGTTGTTGTTGGCGGAGATGGTGGAACCGGGTTGCAGGATGGTGATCGACACCGTCTGCTGGCCGGACGCGGGTAACGGCGGCAGCGCGGGTGGGCGGCGGTCGCCGACGGCGGCTGCGTACAGGTTGTCGGCGGCGTCGAGCGCCATGGTCGTGATCTCGTGCTTTGGTGCGGCGTAGAGCGCGAAGGGCTTACCGTCCGGGCTGATGCGATAGACGATGCCTGCGCCGTCGGAACCGGCGTAGACCGTGCCGTCGGGTGCGACAAGCATGGAGCGGATGTGCTGATCGCCGGAGTGGAAGAAGACGGTCGGCTTGGGTGCGGCGGTGGGGGCTGCACCACCGAGCTTCACACGGAAGATGGTCGCGGGAGCACCGGCAGCGATGAGCAGGTCCCCATCTTTTGCTAAAGCAAGGCTCCAGAGATACTTTGGCTTTTCCGCGGTAGTTGTTGCATCGAAAACTACTTCCGGCGTTCCGCTGGAGCGAACTCGGTAGACCTTGCCGTCGGGCGAAGTGGCCGCAAGGATGCTGCCATCCGGCAGCGGCAGGACCGCCTGGACGTTCAACTCCTTGAAGGAGGCGGCGGTGGTGATGGCGCCTTTGTCGTCGATCCTGAGGAGTTGCGAGCCGCCCGAGGCGGCGCCGGTACCGGCGTAGAGACTGTTGCCGCTGCTGGCGAGCGACCAGAGAAAGGTGGCCTGGGTGCTGGCGACGGAGCGCAGAGTGGGCGCCGCTTCCAGGCGACCGTCATTGCGGACGGCGATATTGCTGGGCGTGCCTCGCTCGAACTCTTCGTAGCGGCTTACGGTCCACTGTCGCGTCCCCTGCGCGGCAAGCGGCAGGGCGGCGGTCAGCGAGAGGAGCAGGGCGGCGGTGTATCGGATGGCGGGCCTCAGCGAATGCGGATGGTGACGACTTCAGCGCCGGAGAGTTCGGCGTCAGCGGGTGCGGAGCCGGCTTCGGCAGCCGTCTCCGACGTGAAGGATATCTGCCGGGTGCCGCGCAGTGGCTGCAGCACGTTGGCGATGGAGGGCGGCAGGGACGGCAGCGCGGCGGCGGCGGTCACACCCTGTGTCTGATGATCGAGCAGCGTGACCCAGACGCGGTCGTTGGCATGGCTGCGGTTGAGCTGCGCGACGGTGTCAGTCAGGCCAAGCGGTTGTGTTCCCGCGTTTGCCGGCGGACGGAGCAGGCGGTCGAGCGAGGCGCCGTCGCTGACGAAGATGCGCAGCGGCCCTTCGGTCAGCGTGGTGGGCAGCGTGACCGGAATGCGAAGGACGCGCGTCTGCTGCTGGAAGGGGCGGATGGTCGCCTCTAGGGTGATAGTGTCGCCTGGGTTCGCTTCGTTGGTGCTGAGGCGGACGGTTTCGATCTCAGCCGATTCGCGATGCGAGACGGCCATTGCTTCGATACGGATGCTGTCGATGTGCGGCTTTGCGAGATCGTTGCCGTAGATCGCCATGAAGCGGCCTGCAAAATACTGCGTGGCGGCGGAGGCGGCAGAGACGCCGTCGGCGGACGCGAAGGTGTTGCTCAGACGGATGGAGCCGGCGTTGGCGAGAGCGATCTCGCCGGTCAGGTGCAGGCTCATGTCGTTTGCGGCGATGTTGGTCTGGTTCAGCGACTGGTAGACGGCGGCCAGCATCACCTGCGGCGTGAGCTGCCGGTTATCCAGTACCTCAAAGTGCAGCGACTGCGCGGGCAGGTTGCTGCCGGGCGCCGGCGTCACGGCGACGCTGACGGGGATCATGCGGGCGGTGCGGCCGAAGGTTCCGGCGACGGCGTTGGCGCGGTCCTGCGTGAAGCTGCCGACGGTCTCGGTGGTGTTGACGATCTTGAAGGCGTTCATGGGCGAGGGCAGCGTGGCTAATACCTGCGCCTTGGTCATGGGGATGGAGACGTCGCCGAACTGGGTGATGGGGTGTCCGCAGGCGAGTAGCTGGTGCGCGTCGACGTAGGTTACGGTGCAGGTGGCGGCGACGTTCAGGTCTCCGCGCGCAAGGACTGCGGAGACGGCTGAGCCGGGGATGATCGGCTCGGGTTGCAGGGTGTCCGGCGCGGCGGAACCGATGCCGTTGACGGGTTCCATGCCCATGGCGCGAAAGCCTTCGCCGTAGCGCGTGACCGTCTCGGCAGAGAAGCCGTTGAAGACGAGTGGCGTGTCGATGGGGTGGATCTGGATGTTGGGATCGGTCGCAGCCGGAGCAGGTGCAGCGCCTTGGGTCTTGCCGAGGGGCACCGCGATGCCGGGGTCAACCAGCGCGGGCAGGTCGCGCACCTGGAACATGCTGCCGATGGGCGTGATGCCGCAGATGGGTTCTTTGCTGAACTGACCGATGCGGTAGGAGACGGCTCCAAGCAGCTTGCCGTCGATGTAGACAGGCGAGCCGCTCATCCCGGCGACGACGCCGGTGAACTCGGGCTTGGTGCCGTGCAGGCGGGCCAGGATCATGTCCTGGCCGGGGCCGATGGCGTCCTTCAGGCGGCCGAGTATTTCAACGTCCATGGGTTCGGGGTCGACGCCCTCGAAGACCGTCCAGGCGGTGCCGTGCAGGCCGCGCTTGACGTCGGCGAAGGGGAAGATTTCGGCGGTCTTCGGCGGTGCGGTGGCCGCTGCCTGGGCGCTTGCTGCAGGGGATGCGAGGAAAGCCGAGGCGAGCGTGAGTGCGCACAACGGCGCTGCCAGAAGAGGCAGTTGCGATGCGGGCGCGGTAGCCTTTCGGCGGGGATTCACGTCTACCAGAGTAGGGCCAAGCGTATCCCGTGCCAAGTCATACCCGTTGGTCATACGATATGGACGCACGCCGACAGGTTTACGCTTAGTCAGCAGCATCGCAACGGAGACCCTCGCTTTGAATGCAACCCTCAAGACCCTGACAGCCGCCGCGATCGGCGCCATGCTGTTTGCCGGCACCGCATCCTTCGCGCAGACCACACCGCCGCCACCCCCCACGGACCAGGGCGGACCGCAGCAGGACAACAGTCCCGTCATCCTGAAGAAGAAATCACAACAGAACCCCCAGGATGAGCCGCCACCGCCGGCCGAGGAGCAGGAGAAGGTCAAGAACCCGAAGGGGCTTGAGAACTACTCCATCCGCGTGGATGTGCCGGTCGTCACGGTCGACGTCAGCGTGCAGTTGCAGAAGACAGGCCAGTTTGTCCCGGGCCTGAAGGGCGGCAACTTCAAGGTGACGGAAGACGGCGTTGAGCAGCGCGTGACCGACGTGCGCATGCAGCAGAAACCGATTACAGCCGTGCTGCTGCTGGAGTTCGCGGCGAATAGCTGGGCGTTCATCCAGGACATGCAGCAGTCTTCGTATGTGTTCTTCCGGCAGTTGAGGCCGGAAGACTACATCGCGGTCATCACGTATGACCTGCGCACACGCATCCTTACGGACTTCACGCAGGACAAGGGCATCACCGAGCAGGCGCTGCGCTCGCTGACGATTCCGGGCTTCAGCGACACCAACGAGTTCGATGCGCTCTACGAGACACTTGACCGCGTCAGCCGTATCGAAGGGCGCAAGTACATCATCCTGATCTCAAGTGGTCGCGACACGTTCAGCAAGCTGAATCTCGACCAGATCTATAAGAAGGTCAAACAGTCGCAGGATGTGACGATCTACACGATCAGCACGGGTGGACTCGCTCGCGAACTGACGGATGCTCGCGGCGGCATGGGCGGTATGCAGCGGATGAACTACCTGCAGGCAGACAACCAGATGCGGACGTTCTCATCGATGACAGGCGGCCAGTCGTACTTTCCGCTCTTCCAGGGTGCGCTGCCGGAGATCTTCAACTCCATCAACGCGTCCATCCGCAACCAGTACGTGCTGAGTTACCGGCCGACAAACACCTCGCAGGATGGCACGTATCGCAAGATCAAGGTAGAGCTGGTGGACCGCGAAGGGCTGCCGCTGAAGATGATCGACGAGAAGGGCAAGCAGGTGAAGTACTCCGTGATGGCGCGTGACGGATATCGGGCACGCATGCCGGTGGAATAGCTTCTTCGACCAAGCAAGTAAAAGGGCCGGACATATGTCCGGCCCTTTTACTTGCTCTCAAGATTGAGACGTTGATCAAGCCGCGCCGCTGCCGCGCAGCACCGCTGGAAGCGTCTTCGCAAGGATCTCGACATCCATCAGCAACGTCCAGTGGTCGATGTAGCGCAGATCCAGGTCAACCCATCCGTCGAAGTTGAGGTTGCTGCGTCCGGAGACCTGCCATAGACCGGTCATGCCGGGCAGTACGCTGAAACGGCGCATGTGGCGTAGCTCCTGGAAGCGGGTGACGTCGCGCAGCGGCAGCGGACGCGGCCCAACCAGCGACATCTCTCCGCGCAGCACATTCACCAGTTGCGGCAACTCGTCGATCGATGTCTTCCGGATGATCTTTCCTATCCAGGTGATGCGCGGATCGCTCTTGATCTTGAACACGGGGCCCGCGTTCTCATTCAGGTGTTCGATGGCGGCCTGCTTCTTTTCGGCATCGACCACCATGCTGCGGAACTTGAACATGTAGAACCGCCGCTTGTTCAGGCCGTACCGCTGCTGCTTGAAGAAGACAGGACCCCAGTTGGTCAGTGGGATCAGGATTGCGACAACCAGGAACAGTGGCAGCAGAAGAATCAGGAGCACGCTGGCGATCACAACGTCGAACATCCGCTTGATGTGGCGGCGGCTGTCCTGGTGCGTCATCGTCAGGATCATGCGGCCTTCTTTTTCCTGAATGCCCTTGGCGACGGTGGTGACCACGATTTTCGTGGGGAACTGCGTCTGCACGCCGGCAATTTCAACGATCTCCGTAACGCGCTGGATCGTATCGTAGTGCGACTTCACGGGGAGACCGACGAAGACGTCGTCCACCGGTGTGTGCATCAGCAGCTCGGAGAGTGCCTCAATGTTGCCCAGCCACGGACCGATCTCGTCACTGCCATCCTGCTCGACGGTGTCGACAAACCCATAAATCTCATAGTCGTAGACGGTCGACTCCCGGAGGTCTTCCGCCAACTGCTGCGCAAGGTTTCCGCTGCCGACAACCACGGCAACACGCCGGGGACGTGCGTGCGCGTGAAATAGGACTGCGGACAGGCTTGCCACACCGCGACTGCTCATCAAAAAGACGAAGGACAGCACCATAAAGATGATCAGCGGTCTCACGATGTCCCCGCCGTAATGCCTTGCCATCAGCGCCGCCGCAGCAAGCGGCGTGGAAAGAGCCACACCACCGGCGACACGCCTCATCAGGTCCATGGTCGAGGTGCTCCGGTAAAGGCCAACGGCCCACAGGCAGAAACGCCAGATCAGCAGCGAAACGGCCAGCAGAAGCAGGTTTCGCACCGAGACCCGCAGTTCGAAGTAACGCTGAAAGTTATCGACGTGGCCCGGCATGTGTTCCGCCAGGTTCGCGAGTGCCAGCGCCAGCGAGAGCAATGCAAGATCGCTCCAGGCTAGTGCAGAAGAGTTGAAAATCCGTCTTGCAATGCGATGCATCTTGGGCATGATGTCCGTCAGACTGGAGCGTCCGCGAGGGGGAATAGCCGCCCGGGCTCCGATGGGGAAAGTGGGGTGCGAGGTGTTCATAGCGAGTGGGGACCTCCCTGTACGTGCCGGACGCAGCATGCGCTTTGCCCGGGTGCCACGATGCAGAAGCTGCTTACATGCGCGCGCCTTTCCCGAGAAAAAAGCAGGAAAAACGTCCGACAACAAGAAGACAGAAAGGACGGCGCTAACTTATAGCGGTTACTCAACCATACCAAGCGAATAGCGCGAAGTGTGAGGATTTTTGTAAATGCTTCTTACTGTTGCCAAACAGTCAACCAAACTTTCGTGTTAGTTCGGGAGGCGGAGAGAAGCCTCCCGAAAGCGATCCTTTGTTTCTTCCCCGTCCCTTTCGGAATCCCCTGCAGATGTGTTGTCTATGCCGGCGTTCGCCCGCAGAAGGCCATGAAGCTCGGCCTTAGTATCCGTTTCGTCCGATGTGATGCTGCACTTGGGATGGACCCGTCTCTCCCGCAAATGTTGCGGCCGGCCATACGAATTAGCCTCAAACTGCATCCGCAGTTTGCTGTGAAGACGGCCTCATGCACCCTCGCAGCCACTCCGCCGTGCAGGGAACTTGCCTTTTGGCGGTGCGTTGAAGATGCTGAAGCTTCTGCGCGATCTCGCACGAAAAAAGGGAGCCGGTGAAGCGGCTCCCTCGCGAAATATATAAGCTCCTGCCTACTTCAATCACCAATTTGTGTCATCGCATTACCATCTTCACCCTTGACCGACTTGCGCGCGGCTGAGCGCAACGCCGAGCATGATCCCGTCGGAGCCTTTGCAGCACGGCCAGCAGCGAAAAGTCATGGGCAAGACGGCGAACGCCCCATCGCTGAACTTCGGAGAACGGTCGCCAGCGTCCATGGCAACCCACCACGCTGTGCAGTTCCCAACGGCGCTATTCCCAACCAGCATGTTGCCGTAACACGTGAGACCACCCTTGATGGAAGCCATCGTCGCGTACACCGGCACTACAAGATCGTTCGGGCCTGGCGCAACATCCATGTTGGTCGTGTTCGAACTCGCGTCATAGGTATTTCCGTACATCACGCCGGTGCTCGCGACACCGCTGTCTGACTCATGGGTCGAGCAGTTATTGGACACGCCCCAGATGTGGTTATCGAACTCCTGCGTGTTCGTGCTCGATTGATCGTCAAAGCCGTTGTGAAGCCCATGGTTGAAGGCCGACTTCAGATTTGTCATGACGCAGTCGATGCACCCACCATGGAGCCGGTGCCTTGCGGGGCCGTGATCTCCGCGTCGTCGATCGTGTTCGTGGGAGTTTCATCGGGGACACTGTGGTAATCGTACCCAACCCCAGCAATGAAAACGCGCCCATTGCTGGGCGCGTGGTGTTTCATGGTGTTCCATGGAACAGACTTTTGGTGGGCAAGGAGGGACTCGAACCCCCGACATCCTGCTTGTAAGGCAGGCGCTCTAACCAACTGAGCTACTCGCCCATTCCTCTATCCAGCATACCAGCTTCGTGTACTGCGGGTAAGGGAAGCTGTGGGTACCCATGCGGATGCACCTATGCAGGCCGCTTGCTTATACGTGGAAGGCCAAAGCAATGCGGTACGTCACGAACGAAGCCGCATACGCCAGCACCGTCATGTACCCCATCTGCACCAGCGGCCACTTCCAGCTATTGGTCTCGCGCCGAACGACGGCCAGCGTAGCGGTGCACTGCATGGCCAGCGCAAAGAACACCAGCAGGGCCAGCGCCCCGGCGAGGCCAATCTCAGCCCGGAGTGCCACGCCCGCATTGACTGATCCGTAGAGGGTAGCCAGCGTGCTGACAACACTCTCACGCGCCACAAATGCCGTCAGCAACGAGATACCCACGTTGCGCGTCAGGCCCAGCGGCCGCAGCAGCGGTTCGATCAGGTCGCCCAGGTGTGCCAGGTAGCTTGCGCCCACTTCGCTTGGCTGACCGTTGTGAAACGGCATGTGCGACAGGAACCATACGGCCAGGTTCAGCACCAGAATGACCGTTCCCACCTGCTTTAGAAACACCTTGCTGCGGTCGTAGATGGCCAGCAGGATCGTGCGCAGCCGTGGCAGACGGTAGTTCGGCAATTCGATCGCGAAGAGAGAGGGCTGGCCCTTCAGCATGCTGAAGTTCAGCAGCTTTGCGGTGAACAGTGCAGCCAGCAGGCCCAGCGCGTAGAGCAGCATCATCGTGATGGCCTGCAGGCCAAGCGCATTGCCCAGCAGCTTGCGCGCCGGAATGAACGCGGCGATCAGCAACGCATAAACCGGCAGACGCGCGGAGCAGGTCATGAACGGTGCGATCAGGATCGTTGCCAGCCGGTCTTTCTTCGACGGTATGGCACGCGTCGCCATGATGGCTGGCACCGCGCAGGCATAGGCGCTCAGTAGCGGCAGGAACGACCGGCCGTTCAGTCCGACGCGACCCATCGTGCGATCCGCGATCACGGCTGCACGGGCCATATAACCGGAGTCCTCAAGGACCGTGATCACAACGAACATGCAAAGGATCGTCGGCAGGAATCCGAGGACCGATGCCACGCCGTTCCAGATACCGTCTACCAGGATCGCGCTCACGATCGCGTTCGGAATATGCGCGCCAATCGTGGCGCCAATTGCGCTGAGCCAGTTGCTGAGCGCCGTCCCGGCTGGGTAAGCTGCGCGGAACATGATCTGGAACGCCGCCATGATGAACAGCAGACAAAGGATAGGGCCGATCACCGGATGCAGCGCCCAGCGATCGAACTCCCGCGTGAAGCGCGAGTGATTCGGGCGGCGGTAGGCGCCGGTCTTCGTCAGGTTGTTGCAGTCCGTCGCGCAGCCGGGGGCAGCGTTGCCGCCTGCCTGCAGGACCGGCAGCAGGGCTGCGGCGGCGTGTTCGCCGCTCAGGAAGCGGGTGATCGCATCCATGCCGGTGCCGCGCGATGCGCTGATCAGCGCGGTCGGCGCGCCCAGCTCCCGGGCGACGGCCAGCGGATCGATGAAGCCCTTGCGTGCCGTAAGTTCGTCGGCCATGTTGATCAGCACCAGCGTCGGCAGGCCGCACGCCAGCACCTGGCCGATCAGTGTCATGTACCGGTGCAGTTGTGTGCCGTCGACCACCAGCAGAACCGCGTCCAGCTTCGCGACGTTATGCTGCTTGCCCATCAGGACGTTGACGGCAATCTTCTGATCTTCGGACTCGGGCGTCAGGCTCCAGACGCCGGGCAGATCGACGACCGTCTGGCCACTCTTCAGCTTGCCGCTGCGATGCTCAACCGTCACGCCGGAATAGTTGCTGACCTTCTGGCGCATGCCCGTAAGCCGGTTGAAGAGTGTGGTCTTGCCGACGTTCGGCGGACCGATCAGGCCCACCGTCCGGTAAGCACCGCCGGCTGGCCGCGGGGCGACTGTAGCGGGAGCGGGAGCAATCAGGGTGCTCACCGTGCGCGCTCCAGTGCGATCTTTACCGTAGCGGCGGTCTCGCCGCGCAGGGCAATGTCGAAGCCATCCACGCGGACGATCAGCAACGACTTGCCGGAGAGGCTGCGCACCAGTTCGACCTCTGCGCCGGAGTTCAGACCCAGCGAACACAGGTGGCAGTACGCTTCGCCCTGCGCAACGCCCAGGACGTGCGCCTTCTCTCCGCGATTCAACTCAGCCAGGTGCAAAACAAGTCCTTCTTCCGTGCGCGTGTCGCTCACTTCATCGTAACGCAATCTACGACGGAATTAGTCCGCGATTGCTGCTGAAGGGTTGGATGACACGGGGCGGCGCAGGATGCGGCTGATTCGAATGCATTAGCGCGAGAAGATGCGCTTCCACAGGCTCGGCTTGTCTTCCGGTTCATCCGGCTCCGCGTCCTGCACTGGCTGCTCGGGCAGGGGATTGCCCTCAAACACAGCCATCGGATTGGTCACGCAAAGCCGCGTGGCAGTGTCCTCACCTAGCCGCTCCGCAATCGAACGGCGAGCAATGCTCATGGTCGGCGTACGGCGCTCCAGGTCATGCGCGTCCGTCGCGATGAAGTGGACGGAGTTTTGTTTGAGCAGCGACCACGCGAGCGACTCTGCCGTATGCCCAAACGTGCCGAGCACGGAACCTGCGGTTACCTGCAGCAGAAGCCCATTCGCCACCCACTCCTGCAGCTTGCCGGGCGTGCGCTGCAGCGTCACGTTCCGCTCGGGATGCGTCAGGATGGGGGTCATCCCGCCGATGCGCAGGTTGTACAGGATCTCGTCGATGCGGTTGGAGATGCCGATGTCCGGCAGCTCGATCAAGAGATATTCCTTCTCGTTGATCGTGTAGCGGCGTTTGTGGACGCGCGCATCTTCCGTGTTCTCAAAGTTCAGATGGAAATCGCACCCGAGGCCCAGCGTCATCGCCGCCGCAACGTCGGGCGGCAGCGCCTCGCGAATCTGCTGCAGCAAACCCTCATTCCGCGCGCGATCGTAGGAGTACCGGTCGTTCGCATGAGGCGTTGCGACGACATGCGTGATGCCGTCCTCCATCGCCATCTGCACCATCGCAACCGACTGCTCAAGAGACTTCGAGCCGTCGTCAATGCCGAACAGCAGATGTTGATGGATGTCGACCATGTTCCTGGGATGCTGCTAAACGGTCTGCAAGCTGTTGATGAGTCCCTGGAAGAGCTTTAATCCATCGGCTGATCCCAGCAGAGCCTCGCTCGAACGGTCCGGATGCGGCATCATGCCAAGCACGTTACGACCTTCGCTCAGGATGCCGGCGATGTTCTCCAGCGATCCGTTGGGGTTCGCCTCGGGCGTGACCTCACCGGTGGGCGTGCTGTAGCGGAAGGCGATACGGTCGGCCTTCTTCATCGCAGCGAGCGTCGCGTCGTCGCAGAAGTAGTTGCCTTCCATGTGGCCGATCGGCATCTGCAGCACTTCACCGCGCGAAAGCAGGTTGGTGAACGGCGAATCGGTGGTCTCGGTGCGCAGATGCACCTGCTTGCAAATGTAGCGCAGACCCGCATTACGCATCAGTGCGCCGGGCAGCAGGCCGCTCTCGCACAGGATCTGAAAGCCATTGCAGATGCCCATCACGGGACCGCCTGAGGCAGCAAACTTCTTGACCGATCCCATGATCGGCGCAAAGCGCGCGAGGGCGCCGGTGCGCAGGTAATCGCCATAAGCAAAGCCGCCGGGCACCAGGATGGCGTCACAGCCCTGCAGGTCTTCCGACGCATGCCAAAGGAACGTAACGGGCTGGTGCGCCACAGCGTCGATGACGTTGTAGGTGTCGTGGTCGCAGTTGGATCCGGGGAAGACAAGGACGCCGATCTTCATGGTTCCAAGGGTACAGGATTACGACGGGTGCTTGGGACGTCGCGTTACACTCGTCCGCATGATTCCGTCGCTTCGCCAGGACTTCAACGCGCGCTTCACCTACGACAAGTACCGCAGAATGCGAGCCGAGCTCGATCGCCACACCCGCACGGCCATCGACATCCGCGTCGCGGAGACACCCGTCTTCCTGCCCGCAGCGATGGTTGCGGAGATGGTCGACGCCGGTGCCGCCATGACGCATCAGCTCCTCAGCGATACCGAATACCTGCGCATGGCGGAGGAGACGATCCCGCCCGCCTTCCGCGTCGCGCACACCGACGCACACCCCAACTTCATGACGGTCGACTTCGGTCTGGTCCGTGAATCGGACGGGACTCTGACACCCCGGCTGGTCGAACTGCAGGCCTTTCCGTCGGTCTACGGCTACCAGGCGGCACTCGGGGAGGCGTACCTGCGGGCATTCCAGCTCGACACGCAACTGAGTCGATTCATCGGTGTCGACGAAGACCAGTATTGGGAGGCAATGCGGCAGGTTATCGTCGGCAATCACGCCCCGGAAAACGTCATCCTGATGGAGGTGACGCCGGATCAGCAGAAGACCCTGCCAGACTTCCGCGTGCACGAGGATCGTCTCGATATCCGCACCATCGACATCACGCAGGTGCGCCAGCGCGGCACAAAACTCTTCTACAACCGGGACGGCGTGGAGACACCCATCGAGCGCATCTACAACCGCGCCATCGTGGACGAGATGCTGCGCAAGAACATCCAGCCCGGCTTCGATCTGACTGCGGATCTGGACGTTGAGTGGGCTGGTCATCCGAACTGGTACTTCATGATCAGCAAGTTTTCGCTGCCGTTTCTGCGGCATCCATCGGTGCCGCCATCGTTCTTTCTGGATGAGTGGATGCGCGGAGAACACCGCGAACGCTTGCCCGCAGATCGCGCCGATTGGATACTCAAGCCGCTGTTTTCCTTCGCAGGCAAAGGAATTGAGTTCGCACCCAGCGACGAGCTGCTCCACTCCATTCCCACGGACCAGCGACGCAACTACCTGCTGCAGCAGCGCATGGATTTTGCCTCTACCGTCGAAACGCCGTATGGCCCGACACAGGCCGAGATCCGCATTCTGTATGTCTGGCCTGACGACGGAGACCTGCGCGCGATCAACACATTGGTGCGGCTGGGACGCGGCAAGATGATGGGCGTCGACCACAACCGCGACCAGCTTTGGGTCGGCGGCTCTGCCGGTTTGATCCTGGGTTAAGGGCCGATGCGATGACGGTAGGTGGCTTGTGAGACGGGTGCCGTCCTGTGTAACCGTATTCGATGTCAGCTAACCCACTGGATTGAGGACTCTTGGAGTACACTTCTCTCAAAGAATGTGACTAGAGTAACCAACACGTCTCTGTTCAATTACCGCATGCCTCCAGCGCCGATGCCACCTAACCCGCCCTCGCTCGTGACTGATCCCATGCGGAATTCGGTGCGCTTTCCACTGCGCCTGAACGTCCATGTCGACACGGAAAATGGTCCAGTAGACGCACTTACTGAAGACATTTCATCCTCTGGCGTGCAGTTCGTCATGCCATGGGCGCCGCCGATCAACAGCCGTCTCGCATGGACGCTCGTGCTGCCCGGCGACATCATGGGATCGCCTGAGGACGTGTCGGTGAATTGCGTAGGCCGCGTGGTCTGGCACAGACCCGGCATCGTGGGCAAGCAGGTTGGCGTGGTGATCGATGGCTACCGCATCGGAGATATCGCCCATGGATGAGCGCGCGCTCCACGAGACCCACGATGAAGATCTGCCGGAGAACGGCATCCGGGTCATTCTTGCGGATTCGCAAGCGATCTACCGCGTCGGCATGCGCAAAGTCTTCGCGCTGGAGGATGACATTCGCGTCGTCGCGCAGGCCGAGACACTGCTGAATCTTTACGCAGCACTGCAGCGATTTCCCGCCGACGTGGTCGTCCTGGAAGCCCAGTTGATTACCGGCACGGTGGATGCAATCCCGGAGCTTGTTCGCCGTGCACCCAACGCAAAGGTCATCGTGCAGGTGGTGGAGAACGATGAGGCTGCGACGGTGGAACTCTATCGGCGCGGTGTGCGTGGCGTGATCCCTCGCTCCATCTCGCCCGACCTGCTGGTCAAGTGCGTTCGCAAGATCGCCGCCGGAGAGACTTGGATCGACAACCGTTCGATCACATGGGTGATTGAGGCCTATCGCTCGCAGGCCAACGCCCTCGTGAGTCCTCGTTCGCGCCCTCGGCTTTCCTCGAAGGAGATTGCGATCATCACGTGCATTACGCGCGGTATGCGCAACAAAGAGATCGCATACCACGTGGGAACGACCGAGCAGGTCATTAAGAACTACCTGCGGAAGATCTACGACAAGCTGGGCGTAAGTGACCGCCTGGAGCTTGCCCTGTACTGCATGCACCACCAGTTGCTGAAGCACTATCCGCAGGACGCGGTCATGGAGCTGGTGCAGTAGACAAGTTGCAGCATGAGAATGAAAAGGGCCCCGCAACGTTGCGAGGCCTTTCTGTTTCGTGGGACTTGCTCAAACTACTTGTTGATCTCGATGTCGATTGTGAACTTGACTTCGTCACCCAGCACAGGCGGCTGAAACTTCGCTTCCTGGCCGAAGTTGAAGTTCTTCCGGCTGATCACGCCAGTGGCCGAGAAGCCGCTGAGCATCTTGCCGTTCTGTCCGGGCTGGGGAGCCGCGGGGCCTTCCACATCCAGTGTGACCGGCTTGGTCTGGCCACCCAGGGTCAGGTCGCCGACGATCTGCAGCTTGCCTTCGCCGGTGCGCTTCACCTGCGTGGAACGGAAGGTCAGCGTGGGGTACTTTGCCACGTCGAAGAAGGTCTCGGACTTCAGGTGGCCGTCACGCTTGGGTTCGCCGGTGTCGACGGTGTCGGTCTTCATGGTGGCTTCCACGTGAGACTTGGACGGATCCTTCTCATCCCAGACCACGGTGCCGGTCGCGCCGCCCAGCTTGCCGTGGACGTTGCTTACACCAAGGTGGCGGATGGTGAACTCAGCGCCCGAATGGACGGGGTCGATGTTCCATGTGGATACCTGCGAAAACGCCGGCAAAGCAACGGTCAGCGCAGCAACAGCAAATGCACTCTTAAAGATGTTCATGGTCTCCCTGAATAAAACTTGTGATCTCACTCTACCGACGTACCAGGCGTCTGAGTCGATTTCTGTAGATTCAGATGACCACAAAAAGTCCTTCGATGCAGAAATAAATTGCGCAATCGATTCGTCCTGCAAAATTTGTCTCGCCTACCCGCCACACGAGCCATTAGGATCGGACGAACCCTATGGCAACTGGCATTGTGCAGCAGTGGAAGACGCTCACGTCTCCGCAGAAGAACGCGTTCATCGCATGTTTTCTTGGATGGTCGCTCGACGCCTTTGATTTCTTCGTCCTGACCTACTGCATTACCGCCATCGCCACGGACTTCCATACGGGCGTGGAGCAGGTGACGGAGGCGCTCTTCTGGACACTGGTGATGCGGCCCGTGGGCGCGCTGATCTTCGGCGCACTTGCGGAAAAGATCGGCCGGCGCCCGACGCTGATGATCAACATCATCAGCTTCTGCGTCTTTGAAGTTGCATCGGGTTTCGCGCCAACGCTTGGCTGGCTTCTGGTCTTCCGCGCACTCTTCGGCATAGCGATGGGTGGCGAGTGGGGCGTGGGCGCCGCGCTTGCGTTTGAGACGCTGCCGGAGAAGGGCCGCGGCTTCTTCAGCGGCCTGCTACAGGAGGGATACGTCATCGGCAACCTGCTGGCGGCGACCGTCTACGGCCTCGTCTTCCCGCATCTGCATCCGGCGGGATCGGGCCTGCTGACCAACTGGCGCATCATGTTCTTCCTGGGCGCTGCACCGGCTGTGCTGGTGTTCTACATCCGCAGCAAAGTAGCCGAATCGCCCGCATTCCTGGCGGGACAAGCCAAGGCAGTCAAGCCGTCGCTCAACTTCGGCGAAGTGGCTCGCTACCTGCCGAACTTCCTCTTCCTCGTGCTGCTGATGACTGCCTTCACATCGTTCAGCCACGGCACACAGGATCTTTACCCAACCTTTCTGCAGAAGGGCAAGGGCTTCGCACCCGCGCGTGTGGGATGGGTCTCGGATGTAGGCCACATCGGCGCGCTTCTGGGCGGCATCACCTTCGGCACCTTGTCCGAACGCTGGGGTCGCAGACGCTGCATTGTGATCGCGGCGCTGCTAGCGATCCCAATGATCTACATCTGGGCCTTTACCTTCGAGCCGTTTGTCGTCGCGACCGGTGGCTTCCTGATGCAGTTCATGGTGCAGGGAGCATGGGGCATCATCCCGGCGCACCTGAACGAACTGTCGCCCGCAGCCGTACGTGCGACGTTCCCAGGATTGGCCTACCAGCTCGGCAACCTGCTCTCGTCGCGCAATGCCAAATTCCAGACGGCACTGGCCCGCAAATACTTCCACGGGCAGCTTGGTCCCATCTTGGCCATGACCGTCGCCATCGTTGCGATAGCCGTTAGCTTGCTCGCAGGGTTTGGCAGGGAAGCCAAGGGCCAGAGCATGCTCACAACGGACGATGTGGCGATCTAGCTGATCTGGGTCGTCACACGCTGGATGGCTGACCGCAATCAATTCTCGGTCGGCTGATCCAGGTGGTCGATGACGTACAGCTTCACGGGACCCTTCGTGGGAACCAGGCGCAGTCCCGTCTCTGTCTGTAATGCCTCGGCAAAGGAAGGCAGAGCTGCGTCCTCGTCCGAGACGGGAGCGGTACCCGAATCACGAGCCCACTTCAGCTTCACGTCGATCTTGCCTTGGAATCCCGTGCGATCGTAGACATCCCGTTTCACCTGCGCGGCGAGCAGCTCCGCGAATTGTGAGGTCGAAATGCCATGACCGGCGATCTCGTTCTCTCTGGAAGAGGCGCAGCCACCGCAAAGCCCGTACACCGTCTTGGTCTTGTCGTCCGGATCCAGCGCAGCGGTCAGCTTTGGGCCGTCTTTCCCTGGCGCCAGGTCATACGTAGGCATCTGTTTCGTCTCGACGTGGTACTTGAGTCCGAAGCGTTCCGTCAGCAAAGCCAGCAGAAGAGCGCGGTGCTGATCCTGCGTCAGCTTCTCCGCTGTGGCTGCGTCCATGTCAGTAAGCTTGGCGGTGATATCGAAGTGCTGCTCCTTCGCCCAGTTCGGCAGGTCGAGCACCTGGTCCTGCCGAGCGTGGAAGGCACTATTCAGGATCCATTGCAGGGTTACGTTCGTGGCCTGCAAGGCGGCGAAGCGCCAACTCAGCCCCATGCCGGTCTCCCCAGGCTTTGCAGGTTTCACCGTTGACACGTCGTAGGTGGATTGCCCATGCGCACGTGCCCCATCCACCATTGTCGTCACCGCTGCGGCTGCGACAACAACCGGAAAGACCAGGGAACGTCGGAGCCGCGGCAACGAGAGCCGGATTTTTGCAGGAAACAGCCTGCGTACGATGCAATGCATAGTGGAAGACCTCCGCACGGGAAGCATAAACGCAGCCAGGGAAAAGGCAACTGGTAGGACCACTTGGGAAGGTCGAATGGGTATTTCGCCTGATTTCACGCACTCGTTGGCCTTCCAGCGAATTTTCCGCGAAAATAGAGCAGAAGGCCTTATGCCACGAATTCACTTCCAGCAACAGCTCGCCACGCTCAAGGACAAGCTCCTCGCGATGGCTGCACTCTCGCAGCAGGCGCTTGAGCTGTCGGTCGAGGCATACCTGCAGCGCGATACGGGTCTGTGCGATCACGTGCATGACATCGAGGCCGCGATCAATGCTGCGGAGCGTGGCGTGGGCGAGATGGCCTACGAGCTTCTGGCGAAGGAGCAGCCCATGGCGATGGACCTGCGCTTCATCATGGCTGTCATCAAGATCAATGGCGATCTGGAACGCGTGGGCGACCAGGCTGTGGCCATCGTCAAGCGCTGCGGCGAGCTGCAGAAGTACGACCCCAACGCCGGTCCGGAGAATCTGCCCGGCGACATTGCGCAGATGGGTGCGATCGCCGTCAAGATGATCCGCCGCGCCATCCGTTCGTTGCTGGAGGGTGATCCCGTCCTTGCCGAGAAGGTTCTCGACATGGATGACGAGATCGATCGCCTGAACCACGAGACACAGGCTGCTCTGCGCGATGAGATGATGCGCCGGCCTGAGGTCACGGAGAACGCTCTGAACTCGATCATCGTTGCGCGCAACCTGGAGCGCAGCGCCGACCACGCGACCAACATTGCCGAAGACGTCATCTTCTGGGTGCGCGGTTCGGACGTGCGTCATAAGGCCGCAGCTGCGGCCGTCCTACAGTAACGATTCATTCAGCCGGGAAGGCATTGGAACCGAAGCATGGCAGACGAAGTACAGAACCCGACCAACGCAGCGCACATCGTAACGCCCGTCGAAACTGCAGCTCCCCTGAAGCCCGTGAAGGAAACCAAGGCGCAGAAGAGTGAGCGCCTGAAGCTTGAGAAGAACCCGTGGGAGACATGGGAAGAGGTTCGCCAGTTTGCGCGCGAAGGTCGCGAGGCTGTCATGCCGGACTGGGCCAACTTCTACTTCAAGTGGTGGGGCATCTACACGCAGGGTGACGGCGTGGGCGCCGTCGGCGGTGTGGGTGGCGAAGGCAAGGTCACCGACTACTTCATGATGCGTGTCGGTATTCCGAATGGCATCCTCACGAGCGACCAGACCCGCGTCATCGCAGACATTGCGCGCGATCACGGCCGCGACCTGGCTGACATCACAACTCGCCAGAACATCCAGTTTCACTGGCTCACGATCGAGTCGCTGCCGCTGGTTGTGGATGCGCTGTCAGCCGTTGGCCTTACGCCCAAGGGCGCATGCGGCGACGTGGTCCGTAACGTCACCGGCTGCCCGCTGGCTGGCCTGCACAAGCATGAGCTGATCGACGCTGCGCCACTGGCACAGCGCGTCGGCGCGCACCTGACGGCGCACCCGGACTTCGTCAATCTGCCACGTAAGTTCAAGATCACCATCACCGGCTGCCCCGAGTGGTGCTCTTACCCGGAGATCAACGACATCGCGCTGACCGGTGCGGAGCGTACTGTCGACGGCAAGCGTGAGGTCGGCTACTCCGTTCGCGTGGCTGGTGGCCTGTCGAAGGATCCGCATCTTGCAATCCGTCTGAACGCGTTCATCAAGCCCGAAGAGGCGGAAGAGGTCTGCTACAAGATCACCGAGATCTTCCGTGACCAGCAGGGAACGCTGCGCGAGAGCCGCACGCACGCCCGCATGAAGTTCATGTTCATCAAGGACGGCTGGACAGCCGAGACCTTCCTCGCGGAGCTGGAGCGCAAGCTCGGCTACAAGCTTGATCCCGCGCCCGATGAGATCGTGCCGGATGATCTGTTCCGCGATCACACTGGCGTGTTGCCGCAGCAGCAGGATGGTCTTTCGTCCGTCGGCATCACCGTTCTGCGTGGCCGCCTGAACGCGAGCCAGTTGCGCACGCTGGCCGATCTGGCCGACGAATTCGGCAACGGCGATCTGCGCTGCACCATTCAACAGAACATCATCATCGTAAATGTTCCAAACGAGAAGGTGCAGGCGCTGATCGCACGCATCAACGCGCTCGATCTGCATGTGGACGCGACCAACTTCTGGCGCGGCACCGTGGCCTGCACGGGCACGGAGTTCTGCAAGCTGGCCATCTCGGAGACGAAGGGCTTTGCACGCTGGCTGGTCGACGAGATGGAAGACCGCGTGCCGAACTTCGACCAGCAACTGCGCATCAACGTGACCGGCTGCCCCAACAACTGCGGCCAGGCATGGATCGCGGATATCGGCCTTGAGGGCAAGAAGATCAAGCACGAAGGCCAGATGGTGGATGCCTTCTACTTCTGCCTGGGCGGAGCGCTTGGCAAGCATGCAGGCTTCGCGCGCGCTGTTGGATACCGCGTGCCCGCAACGGAAGTGCCTGTTGCGATGGAACGCCTGCTGAAGACGTACCTGAAGGACCGTTCGCCGGAAGAGAATCTGCGGCAGTACTTCGCACGCTTCAGCGATGAAGAACTTCGCGGTCAGCTTGCTGGCGCAGTCGTTGCAGCAGTGGAACGCGACAAGCCAAGCGGACGTCCGCCGGCGGACGCGTAGAACTGCCTTCGCAAATGGGTCTCCCACTCATGACAGCACGTCGTCATGAGTGGAAGACCGAAGCCGTAGAGAGGTAACGGATGTCACTCTTTCCAATCTTCCTGAAGCTCACCGGCCGCCGCTGCCTCGTCGTCGGTGCGGGTTCGATTGCGGAGTCGAAGATTCAGAGCCTGCTCGATGCGGATGCGGATGTCACCGTGGTCGCCACACGCATCTCGGCCCAGGTGCAACGCCAGGCTGAGAACGGCGAGATCAAGCTCCACCTGCGCGAGTTTGTAGATAGCGATCTCGATGGCAACTTCCTCGTCGTCGCCGGCACCGATGTGCCGGAGGTGAATCGCGCTGTCTTCGCCGGTTGCGAGCGCCGCAATATTCTCGTCAACGCGATCGACGATCCGCCTTACTGCGACTACTACTTTCCGTCGATCGTGAAGCGTGGCGACCTGCTGATTGCCATCTCGACCGCAGGCGAGAGCCCGGCACTGGCGCAGCGGTTGCGTAAGGAATTAAACGCACAACTGCCGCTGGACCTGGGCCCGTGGCTGATGGAACTGGGGCGACTGCGCCGCGAAGTCATCGGCATGGAACCGCTCGGCGAGCCGCGCAAGATGCTGCTGCATCAACTGGCGCAGCGCGAAGTCTGCGGCGCCGAGGCATGCCCGTCGCGTGAGATGGCTCGCGCCCATGCACGGCAGCACTATCCGCAGCGCAATCCACAGTTGATGGAAACGCAGGAGTTACGGATATCCAACGACGCCCCGCCGGAAGGCCAAAACGTCACCCTTGTCACCAATGCCGTGCCGCTTTCGGAGGGGCATGGCTTTAGCCATGCCATCCACCCGGACGAAGAGAAGGCGGCTTTAGCCGCTGAGGGAACTCTGCCATGAGTCGCGATGCGCAGAAGGGAACGGTCTATCTCGTCGGCGCAGGACCGGGCGATCCCGACCTGCTCACGGTCCGCGCGGCGCGCCTGCTTGCAACGGCTGATGTCGTTCTGCATGACGATCTTGTTCCCGACGCCGTTGTTGCCCTCGCCAATGCGCATGCCCTGATCACCAGCGTCGGCAAGCGCTGCGGGCGTCCTCGAATCACGCAGGCTGGCATTCATGACCTGATGATCGACTCCGCTCGCCGCAACCTGAGCGTGGTGCGTCTGAAGTCGGGTGATCCGCTGGTCTTCGGACGTGCTGCTGAAGAGCTTAATGCACTGCGACAGGCGGGCATTCCGGCAGAGGTTGTGCCCGGCGTCTCCGCTGTCTTTGCTGCGGGAGCTGCGCTGCAGTTGCCGTTGACCGATCGCCGCACTGCCTCCAAGCTGATCCTCATCGCAGGCCAGCACGCCGCGGATAAGTCCGCTCCGCCACCCATGTGGGATGGACCGCTGCCCGCCGATGCAACGCTCGCCATCTACATGCCGGGACGGGATCTCGCGGCACTCGCGGCAGAGCTGCACAGGAACGGTGTCGCCGCCGACATGCCGTGTGTCGCCATCTCAAAGGCCGCAACGCCACAGCAGCGTGCAGACGCGTCCACACTGCAGGACTTCGGCGACCTCAAGCCGGGTGCAGCGCCGCTGCTGATCCTTGTGGGCCGGGCGATGGCGCCCATGCTGCGCAACGCCACCGATGGCCAGGCAGAGTCCATGGTGCAGAGCGCCGCGGAAGCCTTCTCCAACCTCGAGCAGTAAGCATCGATACCGTATCACCGCGTCGGCGGCGCGAAACGTCGACCATTCCAGAGCGGTCTCCGGCAGTCCTTCCGCGTCCTATCGCGTGAAGCATCACCCTGGAGACACGAAATGCCCGAACCCAAAGACACTGCCAGCCTGACCGGAGCCGACAATCTGCAACGGCCCCCGTATGACCCGGCGCTGCGCACCACACGCAAGCCGCTGATCATCACGGGGACACTCGTCTCCCGCGTGGACGACACCCCGCACGCCCTGCGGTCGCATGACGAGGGCTCGTCCGTCGACCGGAAGGGCAGTGAGGTGAAGCACCCGAAAGAGCATCCAGAGAAGCTCGCGATCGAACCCAATCCCAACCTTGCTTATGAACGGTGGGATGAGTACTGGCGCAAGGTTCACGGGCCCAAGTTCGCCTATGAGGAGCCGGGCAGCACATCGCACATGGTCTTGCGCTATGACCAGTTACACCGGCTGCCCTCCGGCCCTTCGACCTACTTCCGGCCGCCCTATCGCGCCATGATCGACACCGCAGGAAAGCTCGTCAGTGACCCCGCAGCCCATGTGCCGAAGTTTGCGCGTCCCAAGTGGGATGGCCTTGCTTACATCGCATACGCCAGCGAAGCCGACATGGAAGCGACGCTGCAGGATCAGGATCAATACGCGAAACGCATCATCGCGGACGAGCAGGTCGCCTTCCGCATGGTCACGCGCGAGATCTGCGAAGAGCACATCCTGATCCCAAGCGCGCAACACCGGGACGCCTTCAGCCTCGTGAAGATCCACAAGCGCCGCCAGGACTGGTCGCGCGATCAGTTCCAGCAGCACATGCTCCACAAGCATGCGGAACTGCTGATGTCAAAGGCAGCCACGCACACCTACGTTCGCCGCTACGCGCAACTGCTCAACATTGGATCGACGCAGAAGGACCCTGAGGGCAGTGTCATCGACAGCATGTCCATCCTCTCCTTCGCCTCAGTGAACGATGTCGAAGACTACCTGCTCACAAGCGACTACGCGACGATCGAAGCCGATGAAGCCGCGGCCTCCGGTGAGGTCACAGAGTTCTGGACCGCCGTAAACTACGGCCTCATCAATCGCCTGCTACCGGAGCTCGCAACCGAACGCCTGTAATCAGCGCGGACGTTTCGCCGGAATCACAGCCTCCGGAACCTCCGCAGTGGGCAGGTACCCGTACAGCAGGTACTGCTGCCGGCGCTCGCGGAACTTCCAGAGCTCCGGCTCCCAGGCCGCGGCGATGTCATGCGGGTCCTTGCCAGCGGCGAGGGCCTGCATGGTGGCATCGTTCAGAATGATCCGCTTTGCATTCGCAAACGAGAACGCAGTCGGATACTGCGCATGCACCGCACCCAGCAACTCCGCACCCATCGCGGGAGCGTCGAAACGAGTGCGATCGGTGACGGTCGCGCGCACACCATGAATCGTCTGCCCTGCAAACGGGTAAGGCTTTGCAGGCGTGAACGTGACCGGAGCAAAGGTAACGCCAACCAGCTTGCGCGCGTTCAGCGTGTCAGCCAGCTTCTGCGCTTCCGCATCGTTCGCAATCCACGCAGCACCCACCTGCTCAAAGGCAGCATCGGTGCCACGTCCAACCGAAAGATTCGACATCTCCGCAAACGCGACGCCCGTGTAAGTAGTCGCTGCGGACAAGCTCTGCAGATTGGGCGAAGGATTCACCCACGGCAGACCGGTCTGGTCATACCAGAGTCCCCGCTGCCAGTGCTGCATAGGAACAACCGTCAACTTCGCACCCAGATGCCGCTCGCCATTGAAGTACCCGGCAAGCTCGCCCATCGTCAGGCCCAGCGACATCGGCTCATCGCCATAGTTGATGTAGCTCTCCGTCCCCGGATCGCTCTTCGGACCCGTCACCATCACGCCGCTGATCAACGCGGGCCGATCCAGCACCACCACGGGCGTACCGGTCTTCGCAGCAGACTCCAGCACATACGCCATCTCGGTCTCATACGTGTAGAAGCGCGCGCCCGCATCCTGCAGATCGATCAGGATCGCATCCAGCTTCTGCAGGTCTTCCGCCTTCGGCTTACGATCTTCCAGCTTTGCGCCATACAGCGACACGACGGGCAGCCGCGTAGCCGCATCGACCGCGTTGCCAAGGCCTTCCTTGTCCTCCGCGCCCAAAATGCCATGCTCCGGCGCAAACAGCGTCGTCAGCTCAAGTCCCTTCGACTTCTGCGCCGCCAGCACGTCAATGGTGCGCTTGCCGTTGCGATCAAGTCCCGTATTGTTCGTCAGCAGACCCAGCTTCAGGTGTCCCGCCGTCCGAGAAGGCAGCGCATACAGCGTGCGAAAGTTCGTCGCTTCCAGGACATCGATCCCGGTCAGTGTCGGCTTGTCAGCCAGCGGCTTATCCAACTGCAGCGCACGTGCCACCACCGTAGCCAGCTTGCCGCGCAACGGCGTAATGGCGCCGCGACCACGCGGGTGCACTGCGTTCGCCAGCAGGATCACGTAGCTGTCGCTGCGTGGATCCATCCAGATGCTGGTGCCGGTAAAGCCCGTGTGCCCAAAGCTCCCAACGGGATAGATCTCACCGCGCGGCCGCGAGAACGGCGAATCAACATCCCATCCATAAGCACGCAGAGCCTTCGCGCCCGTCGGCTGTTCCGGACGGCACATCAACTCCAGCGAAGACTGCTTGAGCGGGAACGTGCTCGGACGCCCAGCAAGCCGGTCCAGCAGTGCCTGCGCAAAGAGCGACACATCTGCCGCACTGGAGAAGACACCCGCATGACCCGCGACGCCACCCATGCGGCGTGTCGTCGGATCGTGCACTTCGCCGCGCAACATGCGATCGTCGGCCATAGGCTTGTCGTCGTTGTGCGCGGTCGGAGCGATCAACGGTTTCAGGCTGACCAAGGGATTGTAAGTGGTGTGAACCATCCCCATCGGCGCGAAGATATGCTTCGCCGCGTAGACGTTCAGCGGCTCGCCGCTGAGCTTCTCAACGATCGCTCCCAGCGTGATGAAGTTGATATCCGAGTACTTGAACGTCAGCCCCGGCGGCCCGTAAGGCGCAGATTCCATCGCACGCTTCACACCTTCCAGCTTGCCACTCCACGCATCGGTCAGCGACACATCTTCCTTCAGGCCGCTGTAGTGCGTCAGCAACTGGCGAACGGTGATGTTGCTCTTGCCGTTGGGTGCAAACTCCGGCAGGTACTTCACCACCGGATCGTCGAACTGCAGCTTGCCCGCCTCGTACATCTGCATAATTGCGACAGAGGTCGAGATGCACTTCGACAGCGATGCCATGTCGTAGATGGTGTCTTCCGTCGCGGCTTCGATCGCAGGATCTTCCGCGCGATTGCCATAGGCCTTGTGGAAGACAACCTTGCCGCCACTGCCCACAACCACCACGCCGCCGGGCAGTTGCTTCGCAGCAAGTGCTGCCTGCATGACCGTATCGACTTCGCTGAAGTTATACGTCTGCGCACTCGCAGATCCTGCACCAGCGACCAGCACCAGCAGAACGGCCGCAACGGCGGTGCGCTTATGCTTCATGACCAGGCTCGCAACCGATCCCACAACAAACGTGGTCACCGAGCCCAGCAGAACGTACCAGGTGTAAGCAATCTTCGACAGCATGAATCCTCGAATGTGCAGCGACGGCACCGGCAGAATGGTTGGCAGAAAGAGAGCAAGATTCAACGCGAAGCCGGCCACCAGACCCGTGACTGCGCCGGCCTGTGTCGCATACTTCGTGAGGGTACCCAGCAGGAAGACGCCAAGCAGCGCGCCGTATGCGACCGACGCGATGGAGAGTCCCAGTTCCACCACGTGTCCCTTGCCCCCGGCCTGCACGGAATAGATAGCGATGCCGATCAGGATCGCCGCCCAGAAGACGGTTGCAACGCGCGACAGGAAGTTGCGTTCCTTGTCGGTGGCATTCGGCTTCATGTGCAGATAGAAGTCGATGATGGTCGTCGACGACAGCGAGTTCAACGCCGCGGACAGGTTCGACATCGCCGCCGCAAGAATCGCCGCGATCAGCAGGCCCGCAATGCCAACCGGCATCTGCTGCACGATGAAGGCAGGGAAGAGCCGGTCTGATCCCTTCACGGTGAGCAACGCCGGGTGCTGGCCATAGAAGACAAACAGGCCCGCGCCGATAACGAGGAAGAGTGTGAACTGCAGGAAGACCACGCCACCGCTCGCCAGCAGCGACACACGCGCATCGCGCAGGTTCCTCGCCGCCAGCAGGCGCTGCACCATCAACTGGTCCGTACCGTGCGACGCCATCGTCAGGAACGCGCCGCCGATCAGGCCCGCCCAGAACGTGTAGGTCGTCGTCAGATTCCAGCCCAGGTTGAAGACCTGCAGCTTGCCCGCCGCTCCCGTGATGGCATGTACGGTCGTCCATCCGCCATCGATCTTCGAGCCAAGCGTAAACAGTGCAATGACGGTGCCTGCAACGTATAGGCCCATCTGCACGACGTCTGTCCAGATCACGGCAGCCATGCCGCCTTCGAAGGTGTAGAGCAGCGTCAGCAGGCTGATGATCACGATGCTGGCAATATCATTCGTTCCGATGGCGATGCCAACGACGATGCTGACCGCATAGACACGCACGCCCTCGGCGGCGGCACGCGTCAGCAGAAACAGACCAGCCGTCACCTTATGCAGCACCCGGCCAAAACGCTTGTCGATCAACTGGTACGCGGTGAACAGCTCGCCATCGAAGTAGCGTGGCAGGAACAGGATGCAGATAACGATGCGGCCGACCATGTAGCCGAAGACCAGCTGCAGGAAGGTGAAGTTACCGCCAAAGGCAATGCCGGGCACGCTGATGATGGTGAGCGTACTCGTCTCCGCCGACACAATCGATAGCGCAATCGCCCACCAGGGCACGCTGCGTTCGGCAAGAAAGTACGAGGCAAGGCTCTTATCGCCGGACTTGCGGAAGCGCAGGCCGAAGAGCGTAATGCCCAGCAGGTAAACGACGATCAGGACAAGGTCAAAGGCATGAAGCCGTGTCGGCATACGTGAGAGTTTACTGCGAGCGGGCCACTCTCGGCTCCTTAGACCGAGAGCAAGCGCCCGCGAAGGATCGTGCCGGTACGCTGGCCCGTATCGTCGAACAGGTTGAAGTCTGCCCACTCACTGGTTGCGGGAAGGCCAAGCATCGCCGCCGGATTCCTCGACGCAAGGTAGACTGCCGACGGAAGATCGATGCCGGTAAACGCCTGGACATTCGCCACGGCCTTATCCATTGTGAGCACAGAGCCGGCCAGCGCACCATCGTGCATCGCCACGCCGTTCGTCACCACCGCCAGCATGTCGCCCAACAGGTATTCGCCGTCGGGCATGCCGGTTGCAGCCATGCCGTCCGTCACCAGCAGCGCGCGATCCAGGCCCTTCATCTTCAGCCAAAGCCGCACGGCCTCTGGCGTCGTGTGAATGCCGTCGCAGATCAGTTCGGCGTACAGTTCGTCCGCATCCAGCACCACGCCCAGCATGCCGGGTTCGCGCTGGGTCAGGCCGCGCATGGCGTTGAACGTGTGGGTTGCAGAGACAGCACCGGCAGCAATACCGGCACGGGCGACCGCAGCCACGGCATCGCTGTGACCCAGGCTCACACGAACACCCTTGCCGCTGGCATGTGCAATCAGATCGAGTGCATCGGGCAACTCCGGCGCAATCGTCATCAGGCAGATATGCCCACGCGCCGCCTCTACGAAGCGGTCGAAGAGTTCAATGGACGGTGCTTGCAACAACGCCGGCGAGTGTACTCCGCGCTTGGCATGCGAGAGGAACGGCCCCTCCAGATGGATACCGATAGGCGTTGCTGCTTCCGGCGAGGACGGTCCGGTCTCAATGGCCGTTGCAATCGTGTCGAGCGCCGACAGGATGTGATCCACGGTCGCCGTCACGGTGGTGGCAAGGAAACGTGTCGTGCCATACGACGCAAGCGTCCGCGCAACCGTATCGATCGCCTCGGCGGAACCTTCCATCACATCGCGACCGCCCGCACCGTGCACATGCACGTCCAGGAAACCCGCGGAGAGCGTGGTCTCCGGCAGATGCAGCGTATCCTTCGGGGCCTCGCCGGCGGCCTGCGTCGAGATGCTCTCGATGCGGCCATCCTTCAGAAGAACCAGTGGGTGGGAGATCACGCCATCCGGTGTGATCAGTGCCTTTGCCGTAATTGCTCGCGGGGTCTTATTCATGGGTAGGCTCATCGTGCCGCCACCGGCGGCGCGGGAATGCCGATATCTGACGCGGGCGGCAGAGTCTGCGTCCGGTCCCACTGCCGCTGGGCGCTGCGGAACTTGTCGATACGTGCGAACCACGTGTTCAGTGTGAAATCGTAGCGCGCAAGGTTGTTGCGCAGGAAGTATGGCCGGTTGCTCTTCAGCCACGCCGCCTCATACAGATCGCGCAGCAACGAGTAATTGTTGCGGAAGTCCTGCAGCTTGCCATTCACAGCATTGATGTCAGCAAGATCCCGTGCGATCTCCGTGCGTGCATCCCGATCCCGCGAGTTCTGTAGGCGATACGCCGCGTCATACTCGATGGCGATATCGTCGGTCAGTTGGAACTTCAGTCCAATCAGGTCCATACGGCGCGCTCCCAGGTCCAGCGCATCCAGTGCATCCTGCTCACGCAGATTGCCCTGTGCCCGTGCCTCGGCGATCAGAACGATCGCACGCTCCGCATGCAGCCGCAGGTCATGGACGTAGGGCCGGATCTTCGGCGCGTAGATCTGCCCATCCGGGCTCCACGGATCGATCCAGAAGAGCAGATCACTGGCATCGCTCGTCTTGAAGTTGTTCTTCAACACCGCATGCGCTGCCATCAACTCCTGCTGCGCTTCATTCACCTTGCCGCTGGCGTCGCCATGGAAGACCTGGCCGTAGTTGCCCTGGAACTGCGGGATCGAGCTTTCGCCCTTATGCCACGCGGCCTCCGCGCCATACAGCAGGGCATACCAGTTGTTGTTGAAGAGCGCCTCACCATCGTCTTCCCATATGGTATTCAGCTGGCCGGTGCATCCGCCGGCCTGGCCCTGCGCCGTGAACTGCTGAATATTCGGCAGCGTGTTATTGAAGTTGGGCCACACGCGGCTCCAGTTATTCACGCCGGGCGCCACCCAGCACTCAATGCCAGCATCGGTGTAAGGCTTGATCCAGGGCGTGAAGCTCGTATGCGGGTTGTACTCCCACGCGACGGCAATCATCTGCGACTTGAAGTCCTGCGGCAGCGCCTTCACCAGCGCCGGCTCCTTCATCGCAATGTCGCCCCAGAACAGGAAGCGGCGGTTCAGCGGCTTCAGCGCGGCGACCGTGCTCTGCAGGTAATCGAGGTAGACCTTGCCCAATCCCTGCGCATCGACCGCGGCCTTCGTCTGTCCCTTACCCAGTTCCACGGTCTCGTCCGCGCCCAGGTGCAGCAGCGGTGACGGGTAAATCTGTGCGAGCTCCGCATACATCCGCTTCGTCAGTGCGATCGATCCCGGTTGCCCGGGTGCCAGCACGTGGCCATTCGGCGTCTCCGACAGTGGAGCGTACAGCTCTTCGTTCAGCATGTAGTGCAGGTGACCAAAGGCCTCCTGCTCCGGCACGATCGTCACGTGATACTGCGCAGCGTACGCCACCAGCTCCCGTGCCTGTGCCGGCGATAGGGTGCCGCCCGGCGGTGCTGCCAGCGGATCGCTCAGGTACTGCATGGTGTTCTCAAAGTACGGCGAGTACACATTGATCTTGTACGCCGCGAAGGTCCGTATCTCTTTCTTCTGAAACTCCAGAGTCGGCACCGGGCCGCGCGACAGATCGTCATGCACGCCGCGATACTTCATGGCGGGCCAGTCGCGAACGGTAGCCGTCTGTAGCTTCGCCGCCGTGCCGAAGCCGCTGACCAACTGCTTCGCGGTCATCGCTCCGTAGAACACACCGGTGGGCGTCGCACCCACAACGCTGACGCCCGTGCCGTCGGGCACAATCGCGTAGCCCTCGGCCTGCATCTCGGGTGACCAGGTGATCCTGCCGCGACTCAGAGCCTCGCGGCCAGCCGCGCTCTCCGCACGCAACAGCGTAATGTGGGCGCTTGCCGAGGGAGTGGTCGTCACGCCCATGTCGGCAAGGCCGCGGGTCAGTTCAGCCGCAGCAAAGCTGTCCTGCCCGTCGCACGCTGCGCAGACGACGCTGACACCCGCAGCCAGCGGTAAAGATTGGGCCGGTGCGGCCTCACGCGGTGCCGGTAAGAGCGCGAGCTGGCCCCAGACAGGGGCAAAGCCCGAAACAAACAACGAAGCAGAGAAGGCAGCGGCGCGGAAGGGGGTGCGCAGTGCGGAGGAGAGAAAAGCCATAAAACCAAACTACCCCATTGTCCGCTTCGCGGCCTCGCTTAAACCTGTCAAGCCCCTGACTGGGGTATCTCACTCAGAACATTGAAGATAGAGTTGGCGGGTAATTACCTGGGAATTTCTATAATAGAAAGAGGTGGGTAAGAACGCGTGCAGTGCGTCGATAGCGCAACTGGCTAAGTCCTTTGTTTTCTAATTTCTGCGCGTAACTCCTTTGGAATCTGATTTTTGCCGATTCGGGAAACGTCAACTCCTTTGGAATCTGATTTTTAGCGTTTCCAGGGGAGGGGGTTACCCCCTCCTTCACGCCGGTGGACGAACCGTCCACAGTGCAGGCTGCCGCACCGGAAAGGTACGCAGCAACTCAGCCGACTTCGGCTCCACAGGCAGCCGCTTCCACACGTCGAGATATTCGCCTCGGCCGAAGGCCCGCCCGGCCAGCAGCAGCGACGGCTGCCTCACCGGCCAGTCCGTGAAGTGTCGTGCGTCCGCCGGATACTTCCATCGGGCGCGACTCTCCATGGCAGGAAACAGGAAGGCAACAGCCGACCGCATGCCCCGCCCGTCTGGCAGTGTGTAATCCCAAAGTCGCTCCAACGGCGTCGACAGCACCTCGCACGTGACGGACAGGCAGTCCAGCGTGAACAGGCTGGCGGCGTAGGCGTCTGCGCGATGCAGCTCCAGCGGAAACTCGCCGTCGAAGTTCATCTGCCGCAGCAGCTTGTCTTTAAAGCGATGCGAACACTCCAGCGCCAGCGCGCTGTTGTGCGTGAAGCGAGCACACTCTGCCGCCTGCAGCGTCCAGCAGATGGCCAGTCGATCCTTCGCCTCGCGAGCGATCATGCCCTTCTTCGACTCGTCCAGCCATGCGCTGAAGTCACTGAACCACTTGCGAAGCGCAGCGGCCTCATCTTCGGTCGCAACACCGTTGTAAGCGCAGAGGAACGATGCGGCACGCACGGTCTCGGCAAGCGCGACCGTCTCTTCGATGCCGCGATAGTGGCCATCGCTCGCCGGCGGAATCGTCGCCGCATGCTCCAGGCTCGGCTCCATGCGTGTCGCAGCGTCGACGAACCACGCGCGCAGGTGCAGCATCGCATGCTGCGCGTACGGCGCCTCGCCCGTCAGCCGCCAAGCTGCAACGCACGCCGCAACGATGCCGTTCATCCGCACCAGAGCATCGCGGTGCGCAGTGAACGCCTGAGGATTGGTGTAGCCCTGGCGTCGCTCGTAAGCTGACTTCGCCGCACCCTCCGCGGGGAACCACTCGGTATCTTCGGAGTAGTAGGTGTTCGGCTCCAGCGCCTTTGCAGGCGCCGCTGTCGCCGTAACGGTCTGCGGCGCCTGCTTCAAAGCATCGGCAGCCGCTGCCAGAATGCGTGCGCGGTCGTACTCAGCCACGTTGAAGTGGATGTTCTCCGCCACCTGCGCACGCAGGATCTGAGTCGTCGCGCAGGCTGTGGCAAGCGCACCACCGCAGAAGCGTCGGCGAGTCATCGGCGATGGCAGCAGGTGAGACATCGTGGCCAGAAGGCTAACACCTTCCAGCGTCACCGCGAAGTGCAGCGTTACAGCCAGCCCTTCGTACGCGCCAGCCGAGAGGCTTCCACGCGATTCGATGCGCCCATCTTCGCGATGGCCTCGGACAGATAGTTGCGCACCGTGCCGTCCGACAGCCGCAGCGACCGGGCGATCTCGGCAGTGCTCTCACCTTCGCCGGCCCGGCGCAGGATCTGCCGCTCGCGATCCGTCAGAGGATCGTTCTCGGCGTTCCATATCTCCGCGGCCAGAGCAGGATCGACCACGCGCAAGGACTGGTTCACGCGCCGTACAGCATCAGCCAGCTCCGCAGAAGGACGATCCTTCAACAGGTAGCCATGCGCGCCCGCATCCAGCGCGCGCCGCAGATAACCCGGCCGCGCGAAGGTAGTCACGATGACGACACGTGTCTCCGGGTAAAGCTCCCGCACCCGAGCAGTCAGCTCCAGCCCGGTCAACTGCGGCATCTCGATGTCAGTCACCAGCACGTCCGGCCGCTCGCGGCCAACGACGCGCAGCGCTTCCTGCCCATCGGCAACCGCAGCAACGACCTCGATGTCATGCTCGATGGACAGCAACGCGGCGAGCGCTCCACGCACCATCGCCTGATCTTCCGCGAGGACCACGCGGATCTTGCCGGTTGATGCTGCACTCATGCGTGTGTCTCCTGCAGCGGCAGCGTGGTGTCTCCAACGGGTTGCGCTGCCGGCAACTCGACAATCAGATGCGTTCCGCCTTCCACACCGTTGGTGATGCGCATCTTGCCTCGCAGTCCTTCGACGCGCTCTCGCATCCCGCGCAGGCCGTTGCCTTCGCACGCACGCGCTCCGACGCCGTTGTCTTCCACGGAGAGCACGAGCCCGTGCGCGTTGCGGGACAGTCGCACCTGGCACGTCGTCGCCTTCGCGTGACGTACGATGTTGGTGATGCTCTCGCGCAGGCACAGGCAGAGCACGTTGGTCACGGCAGGTGTCAGTTCGATCAGTGCGATGTCCGTCTGCAGCGACACATTCGCCGACTGCAACGTTCGACGTGCACTGAGCACCTCGGCCGGGAAGCCTTCGGATCGGTAGCCAACGACAGCTTCGCGTACCTCCGCCAGAGCCTTGCGTGCGGTCTGTTCCACGTCGATCATCTCCTGCTTCGCGCGTTGCGGATCGCGTTCGAGCAGGCGATTCGCCAGCTCAGACTTGATGGCTATCACGGTCAGCGTATGGCCCAGCAGGTCATGCAGGTCCCGCGCGATGCGCTCGCGTTCGGCCACCTGCGCGAGATGCTCGATCTCTTGGTTGGCGCGTTGCAGCATGTAACTGGTCTGCTGCTGGCGTGAGTAGGAGAGGTTGCTGAAGCCTAGAACCAGGGAGAAGAAGACGCCATAACCACCTGCCCACCATGGCATGTGAAATAGCCAAGTCTCGAGCACGATACCGAGGACAGTTGCCGCAAGTAGACCGATGTAGGTCCGCGTGCTGCGGACGACAAAGGCGAGCATGACGATCGGGTAGACAAAGGCACCGGACGCACTCTCGTTATAGGGGAAGTAGACGAAGCCGACGACGAACATGAGCACGAACAGCAATTGCTGCACGCGCCCTTTTGTCTGCGGGATCGCAAAGTAAAGCGTGAGGAAGACAGCGTAGAAGACTCCGAACCACAACCAGTGCGCGCGCGAGTGGCGGTAGTAGGGATCGATAAAGAAGAAGCAGGTGTAAAGCAGGTAAAGGTAGCGTAACGCGCGCGCGCTGCCTTTGGACTTACGCCACGCCTCACCGGCCGCTGGAGCGTTGGCTCGCGGCAGGGCTGGATGTCCGGTTGGTGGGTTCTGATCCTGCGAAAGCATACGCAATCATCATGCGCTATCCGCATGCTTGCCGTCAGCCCACAGTGTCACGGCCTCCGCATGACATTTGTCATGGTGACAACTGTCACCCGACGCAGCTGACACCGCACACTGCCCGCATCTCCAGCGAAGCAGGAGTCTGGGAGTGCAGCAAGTGGAGGTAGTGGCGATGCGTTTGGCGATAGCAGCAGCAATGGTTTCCGCGACTCTGGGCGTTCAGGCGCAACAGTGCGCGACCCATTCAGGGCGCGTCTCTGGTGAAGTGCGAGACACCACGGGAGCACTTATCGTTGGCGCCGTCGTCGCAGTGGACGCTGGCGATCCTGTCAGAACGGACAAGCAGGGACGCTTTGATTCGGCCTGCGTCGTCGATGGATCGCACACCGTCTCCATCGAAGCGGACGGCTTTGAGGCAGTCGTGGAACAGGCGCAGGTAGGTGTCGGCGCGCACATGCTGGCCACGAAGCTGAAGCCATCGTCGGTGGTAGCTGTTGTCGATGCGGTCAATGCCAGCGGCGTGGACAGCGAGGATGTCGCTGGCTCGAGGACGCTCCAAGCCAACGACCTGAAGCAGCTGGCCGACGATCCCGATGAGTTCGCACGTCAACTACAGGTGTTAGCCGCCGCGGCCGGTGGCGCGCCGGGGCAGGCCATCATTACGGTGGATGGATTTCAGAACAGCGGCAGCATCCCGCCGAAGTCAGCTATCGCCTTCATCCGCGTCAACCCAGACCTGTTCTCGTCAGAGTATGAGCGCCCTCCTTATCAGGGTGGCCGCGTCGAGATCTTCACCAGGCCCGGCCAAAGCAGGCTGCACGGAGCACTCTTCACGACGCAAAGCACTGGCTTCCTCAATGCAAAGGACCCGTTCGCCCTCAGTCGTGCTGCCATTGGTAAACAGCGTTATGGCTTTGAGCTGAGCGGTCCCATCCGAAAGAACAAGGCAGACTTTACGCTCGCTCTGGAGCATCGGCAGATCGACCAGTTCGCCGTGGTGAATGCGGTGTCGCTCGACGCAGCAGGAAACAACGTCAATGTGATTGCGAACGTCGCCACGCCACAGACGTTGTGGGAAGGAAGTGCACGTCTCGGGTGGATGCCGAACGTGAAGAACAACGTGACAACCACCTACTCGGCGAACGTGAACTCGCTGCACAATGTGGGCGTCGGCGGTACTGTACTTCAGCAGGCGGGCTATGACAGCCTGCAGCAGGAGCATGCCCTCCGCTTCACCGATCTTCAGACTCTGTCCGCGCGCCTCGTCCATGAGAGCCGCATTGGCTACACGTGGCGCAATCGCGATGATGCCCCACAGAGCAGCGCACCATCGCTTGTAGTCGCAGGAGCATTCACCGGTGGAGGCGCCACAACACAGTTGTTGCGCAGCCATCAGCGTGATCTTGAGATGGACGACGACATCCTATACACGCGTGGCAAACACAGCATGAAGGCCGGTGTGCAACTCCTGAACACCACGCTCAACGATTCGCTGCCGACAAATTTCAATGGCCAGTATGTCTTCGGCGGCGGCCCTGTGGGAACCACGACGATCAGCGGACTGGAGCAGTATCGTCGCGCCCTGCTTGGTCTTCCGGGTGGTACGCCAACGCTATACACCGTCACGGACGGCAACGCTTCCATCTCGTTGAACCAGCTTCGTGTTGTGCTCTACGCGCAGGATCAGTGGAAGCTGCGACCGCGGCTTTCGCTTTCCTATGGCCTGCGTTACGCCGTGCAAAGTTCGCCGACCACGCTAAAAAATGCGGGACCACGGCTGGGTCTGGCATGGTCACCGGACAAAGCACAGCGCTGGGTGCTACATGCCCGCACAGGGCTTTTCTTCAGCCCGATCGACACGGCGACGGTCTTGGAGGCGAACCGCTTGGACGGTGTGCAGCAGCGGCAGATTCAGATCTACGGTCCCGTGTATGGGCAACCTCTCACCACTGGCACGGCGACGATCACAACCGTGCGAGCACCCTTGCCCGAGTTGAGCCAGACGCCTTCGCTGCAGTCCCACATTGGTGTCGAGCATGAGTTCACAGGTCACTGGCATGCGCAGGCCAACCTTTACCTGGTGCGCGGGTGGGATCTTCTCCGTTCGCGCAACATCAACTCACCGCTGAACGGGCAGCCAAATGGACCGCGGCCGTCGTCCGCCAACATCAACATCAATCAGTATCAGCAGACCGGAACGATCCACGGCAACGTCATGTTCCTTGGACTGGATCAGCACAGCCTGCGCCGTGTACAGATCTTTGCCGGTTACATCCGTATGGATCTGCGCACCAACGCGGACGCGGCGAACGCATATCCGCAGAGCAGTGCTTCGGACATCGGAGAGACCGCACGTCCCTCGTGGCTTGCAACACACCACATCATCGCCTTCTCGAACATCACTCTGCCGAAAGGTCTTGCGCTGTCAACGCAGTTCGACGCGGCCAGCGGCAACCCTTACAACGTCACCACGGGCTTCGACGCTAATGGAGACGGCATCCTGAATGATCGTCCGCACTATGCGACCGGTGCCGAGAGCACCATCTATCGCACATCCTTCGGCGCTCTGGCAGGTGCAGGTTCAGGACGATACCTTCAGCGGAACGCTGGTACGTTGCCGTGGAACATCCATCTCGACGCGAACCTCAGCCGAAGCTTTGCAATGCCGCATCGGCACGGCAGCGACGCAACCAACCTTGCTGTCAATCTTCGCTCTACGAACCTCCTTAATCGCACCAACGCAACCGCCGTCGGAGGTGTTCTGGGTTCGCCGCTCTTCGGCCGTGCCTACGCCGCCGATCCGGGGCGGCGCATAGAGCTTGGATTGCGCTACAGCTTCTAGCCCCATAATCCTGTCACCCAAATCCTTAGGAGATTGCGCCATGAATCGCTTCGCACACACGCTGACAATCGGACTGATTGCCTCTTTACTCGCAGCTCCACTGACCGCGCAAACCATTGCTCCACCCACGACCGGGCTGCTGGTGCAATACCAGTACTGGCCCGTTCAATATGTCCAGTGGATTGGAACAGAGCTGCCCTACTCCATGATTGAGTTGGACGTCGATGCGACTGCCAAGCAGCCCTTGTACAACGTCATCCTGACGGATCGTTCGAGCGGCAAGCGGATCGTGTATGCGAACTCCGATGCACTGGTCGCGAACGCAAAGGCACAGGGAGAGGAAGCCTATCAAACGCAGATAGCCTTCGACGCGCCCGAGACTACAAACGTGGGTGCTACCTCCACACTTCGTCTCTCGCTGGTGGATGGCAAGCCGTTGCAGTGGCGCTTCGTACAAGGCTCCGACATCTCGGAACAGGGCGCCGGCCTGACACCGTTGCCGCAGGTGCCGGTCCCTGTCCTCGCTTACCGCGAACAGGCCGCAGTCGCGGGTGAGGGCACTGCGCTGCAGATCGGCGACAAAGTGAGTACCGCTGAAGTATGGACAGAGATTTCGAAGCCACCTTACTTTGTTGCTTATCACGGTGCGATATCGCTGAGCGCGCACATGACTGTGTTGGTCCCAGGCAAGCAGACGTGGACCGTTGTGTCCGCACCGACCGATCTCAAGGCCGGCCAGTCGTGGGAGCTCGATGGCGACCACGGCAACCACCGCACTTTGCGCATCACCAGAGTAGAGGGCTCGAAGTTTGTCATCACTGGAAGCGACCGCTTCGCGACTCGGACAGCCTTCACCATGGACTGCAAACGAACAGGTGATAGCTGGTCGATCGACCGCGTGCGATTTGCGCCCGCCGTGGATGGGGAGAAACACTTTCTCGCGATGACGTTCACTGTTCCACTTACTGGCAGCAGCGCGGCCAGCACGGTCGACATCAGTGTTGGGCGCAAAGCCAAAGTAGCGTCAGCGAACCTGGCGCTCTCCGGCTCACAAGAGGACCGCACCGTAACGCTGCGAATGCAGACCCCGACGTGGGCGAGGGGGAAGGGTTTGATAGAGGAGACGACTACTGACGCGGCTACTCTCACGACCGTATCGAAGCTCTCTCACTGAAATCGTCAAGAAAGCGCTGTTGATGCATTGCGTTATGTTCGACAGCAAAAGAGAAGCCTACATCGACACGCGACGCTCAATCGTTTTTCCATATCGTCAAAGATTCTTTGCCGATATCGTCCGAAGCGAGATGCAGAAGTGAAAAGCGCTCTCCGCATTTCTAGTAGCCGAGCGGATGCAAGATATCCTCTAAGGATGTCACCTTCGTTTGAACTGAAGCGGCTCGTCACCGGCGCCCCCGGCCTTGATGACATCTTGTCGGGCGGGCTGCCTGCCGGTCAGATGTATCTGCTGGAAGGTAGTCCCGGCACCGGTAAGACGACGCTCGCCATGCAGTTCATCCTGGAGGGCACGCGCAATGGCGAGCGTTGCCTTTACATCACTCTTTCGGAGCCGCGTACCGAGCTTGAGCTTTCACTCCGCTCGCATGGTTGGGATCCCGCTGACCTTCCCATCGCAGAGTTCGTCCCAGCGGAGGCCAGCCTTTCCGCCGAGCAACAGTACACTGTGTTCCATCCTAGTGAAGTGGAGTTGGCCGACACTGTTGAGAAGCTCGTCGCGACTCTGGATGAAGTCCAGCCGGACCGCCTCGTGATCGACTCCTTGTCGGAACTCCGTCTGCTCGCCTCAGACAACATGCGTTACCGGCGGCAGTTGTTGGCACTTAAACAGTATTTCGCGGGTAAGTCGACAACGGTCCTTCTGTTGGATGACCTGACCGGCAATGGCCGAGACCTTCAACTTCACAGTATCGCGCACGGTGTCATACGGCTCGAAAAAATCAGCCGTTCCTACGGAGCGACCCGCAGACAAATTGAGATCGTAAAGTTGCGAGGATCAGGCTACCGCGAAGGCTTCCATGACTATGTAATCCAGCGCGGAGGTGTGGTGATCTTCCCGCGACTCGTCGCAGCAGAGCACGGTGAGAGCTTCGACGGCGAACGCATGGCCAGCGGACTTACCCAGCTGGACGCAATGTTTGGTGGCGGTATCGCTCGTGGATCTTCTACGCTTTTCACCGGGCCACCGGGTAGCGGCAAATCGACGCTCGCCATGCAATTTGCGTACGCTGCAGCAGCACGTGGTCAACGGTCAATCGTTTATACCTTCGACGAAGTATTACGCACCGCGAAAGACCGGGCCAACGCTCTTGGCATGCATGTCGACGTCGAGGTGGCGCGCGGCACGTTGTCCATCTCGCAGGTCGATCCCGCTGAGCTGTCGCCAGGGGAATTCATCCATGACATTCGCTCCGATGTCGAAGAGCACGATACCCGCGTTGTCGTCATCGATAGCCTGAACGGCCTGATGAACTCCATGCCTGGTGAGCGCGACCTTGTCATGCATCTACATGAGCTTTTGTCGTTCCTGAACCAGAAGGGCGTGATCACCCTGCTGGTACTTGCACAGCAGGGCTTGGTAGGCACCATGCACGCGCAGGTCGATGTCAGTTATCTCGCAGACACGGTCGTTCTAATGCGTTATTTCGAATCGAAGGGCGCCATACGTCAGGTAATCAGTGTCCTGAAGCAACGGGTGGGCGCGCATGAGCGGACGTTGCGAGAGTTGACGTTCGGGGCCAACGCGATCGAAGTTGGGGAGCCGCTGGTTAACTTCCAGGGCATCCTGACAGGTGTGCCGCAAATGCTGTCAGAATCAGAGGCTGGCGGTAACGTCGCCTCGCCGCTTCACGGAACCATGTCATCAGTTGGCGGACCGCTTCCCGGCCAGGATGCCGTCTAAGACTCTCATGGCGATCAAACGCAGTGTAGGAACCGCAGTATGAGCATGGTGGTGCGAGTGATCGCACCCAGCGGTCGCGATGCAGAATTAATCCTGGCCCTGCTGCGGCAGAACAGTATTGCTTCAGAGACCTGCACGGATCCTTTGCAGCTGCTGACTCGCGGTTATGACGTGGGTCCCATGTTGATTGCGGAGGAGTCGCTGACGTCCGCTCTCATCGCGGCTCTGGCGCATTTTGTAAATACGCAGCCCTCGTGGTCTGATCTGCCGATCCTCATCTTGACGACAGTCGGAAGAGAGACCGAGCGTACACGCCGACTTGAGCGTGAGCGTCTTCCCATTGGTGCACCCATTCTTCTTGAGCGGCCCATCCGCACGGCAACACTGTTAAGCAGTGTGCAGGCTGCGGTCCGTGCGCGTAGCCGTCAATACCAGGTACGGGATGCGATCGCCGAGCGTGATCAAAACGCCGCCAGGTTGCGCGCCGAGCAGGAGACCTTACGCACGGTGCTCGACAGCATGCCGGTTGGTGTTGCTGTCGCACATGCGAACGGTGAAGTGGTCCTCACCAATGCCATGCTCGCGCAGATTCTCAGGCATGAGGAGTTGCCGACACCGAATTTCATCGCATACAGCGATTGGGATACACGGCACGCAGACGGTAGGAAGTTGACGCCCGAAGATTACCCTTTAACACGCGCAATCCGGAGCGGCAGACCGGTGGCCGGTGAAGACTTCCTCTACCACCGCGGCGACGGCACAACCGCGTGGATTCGCCTCTCGGCCGCACCAATTGTGGACGCAGAGGGCGAGATCCTGGGCGGTGTAACTGCGGTGATCGATGTCGATCAAGAACGCAAGGCAGCCGAAACATTGCGCCGCAGCGAAGAGCGCTTTCGCCTACTGATCGAGCAGGCGAGCGTCGGCATCGTCATCGGCGATCTTGGCGGTAGCCTCTCGTATATGAATCCCACACTCCTTCGAGCGCTCGGCTACACACACGAGGAGATGGAACAGGGAGTCATCCGGTGGGACGAACTCACACCGCCCGAGTATGCCGAGCTTGATCTGCAGGCGATCAAAGAACTTCAAACCGTCGGTGTCGCGCAACCCTATCAGAAGGTGTACGTCGCTCGCGACGGGCGCCGCATCCCACTCCTGCTTGGTGCTGTGCGTATCCCAGCGCAGGAAAAGACAGATCATGAAGAGATCGCAGTCTTCCTGACGGATCTCAGCTCTCAAAAGCAGGCTGAGGCAGCCCTCATTCAGAGTGAGAAGCTTGCCGCAGTTGGACGCCTCGCAGCTTCCATCTCGCATGAGATCAACAACCCCCTCGAAGCCGTGACCAACCTTCTCTACCTCGCTCGCAGCGAGCAGACAACGGCAGCCGGTCGCGAGTACATCGAGCAGGCATCGCAGGAACTTGCGCGTGTCTCGCAGATCGCAGGCCAGACCCTACGCTTCCATCGGCAATCGACGCGTCCGCGTTCCGTTACGCCGCGTGAGCTGATTGAACCAGTGCTAGCACTCTATGAAGGCCGGCTCCGCAACGCGCGCGTCCGCGCCATCTCGCAGCATCGCGGTGAACCTGCATTCGTCTGTTATGAGGGGGATATTCGCCAGGTCCTCAATAACCTCGTCGGCAACGCGATCGATGCGATGCGTGGCGATGGCACGCTGCGCATTCGCAGTCGCGCTGCGACTGACCAGCGTACTGGACAGTCAGGCGTTCGCATCACCATCGCGGACACCGGTGGCGGCATGTCCGAGTCCACCCTCCAGCGCATCTTCGAACCCTTTTATACGACGAAGGGAATTCACGGAACCGGCCTTGGTCTCTGGATCTCACAAGGCATCGTCGAAAAGCACCATGGCCTTCTCCGTGCCCGCAGCAGGGAAGAGGGGGCACACATCGGCACCGTGTTTACACTCTTCTTACCGCTCGAGCCGGGAATGGAAGATCGTTAGTCGACGAGCAAAGAAAAAGGCGGACGCGCGCTAAGTTGCAGCGACGAGTCCGCCTCGAACATGAAGCACTCAGAACTTGGCGATCAGGCTGATCCCACCAACCAGCAGCAGGCTTCCCACCACGCGTCCCGTGTTCAAGGGATGAGCCTGCATCCTGAACCAGCCGAAGTGGTCGATCAGCAGGGAAGAGATGAGTGCTGCGGTTACCGTGAACCCGACAAATGGGCCGGCGCCCACCTTATTCACCAACGTAAGTCCTGCATACACCTGAACAGCTCCCACCAGTCCACCGACTACCGCCCACCACGGCAGTTCCGCGAGATCATGCTGTGAAGGCAGCGGGTTAGGATGGATCAATGTTGCGCCGGCAAAGAAAAACGTAATCAGCGCAAACGAGATTGCCGAGGCAAGCCACGGGTTCACAACATGCTTATTCAGTTGACCGTTCATTGCCGCGCCGCAACTCTGAAGTGCGCCGCCCAGAATGATGAAAGGGATGATCCATCCGGCATTTGCGTTCATAAGGCTCTCCTTGGTGCTTAGTGTTGACCTGTCATCATGTGCATCAGAAGCGCGCCGCCCAGAGCTGCAAATAAAGCCGCTGGCATCGCAACCATTCCAACCTTCAAAAACTTCCAAAAGCTGACATCAAGCTTCTCCCCGCCCGTCTCTGCACCGGAATCCTTACGAAGAGCAAGCAACCATAGGATCGTCGCCAGGGATCCAGTGACTGAAAGGTTCGGGCCCAAATCGACGCCAATCAGGACCGCATTCGCTATCAGACCTTTCGTGTGAGCAGCCTCGATTGTGCCGCCTGCAATCAAACCCAAGGGCAGATTATTCACGATGTTATTAGCGATACCCACTGCGAATCCGACGACCATCGTGCCTGCGGTCTGCCCTAGATTGGAAGCCCACGTGAGCCATTGTTGTGTCAGCTTGAGCGCGCCTTGACTTTCGACAGCATCGACCATGATGAAGAGTCCAGCCACCAGCAGCAGCGTGCCCCAGCTAATCTCACGCGCCAGCTTAAGAGGATTGCTCTTTGTCTTAATCGACACGATAGCGGTGATGACAAGCGCAGCCAGGCACGTCGGCAGACCAAGATCCCTCTTGAAAGCGGATGCCGTCAGGAGCACGCCAATCATCATGGCAAGCCCAGTAAGGACGAGTTTCCCGTTAGCACTCAGCGTTACATCGTCCACCTCGCACTCGATCTGCTTGGCGAGATCTTCGCGGAACAGAAATCGCATGACGATGTAGGTCACAACGATAGACAGCAGGGACGGGATGCCGAAATCGGCAAGCCACGTTCCGAGTGGTGGCATTCCGGTGTGAAAGACCACAAGGTTCGCGGGGTTCGAAATCGGCAAAACAAAGCTTGCAGCATTTGCGATCAGCGCACAGACGAACAAATACGGAAGTGGCGACACCTTCGCCTTTCGGACTGCGGTCAGAATGGCAGGTGTCAGCACAACTGCGGTTGCATCGTTTGACATGAAGATGGTGACGAGTGTCCCGACGCCATACACCAGCAGAAAGAGCCGCGAACAACTGCCTTTGGCGCCGCGTACCGCGACCGAGGCCACCCAGTCGAAGACGCCTTGTTCTCTCGCGAGCTCGCTCAGTAGCATCATGCCGATGAGGAACAGGTAGACATCACTTCCTTCTGCAACGGCCTTCCCGGCTAACTTCAGCGGCACCAGGCGCAGCACCACCAGTAGCAGCGCCCCGCCCGAGATCCACCAGACTTCCGGTATGCCACGCGGACGTGTCAGCATCAACGCAATGCTTATCGCAACGATCAACGGCAGGACAATGTGTGCAATTTCTACGGGAATCATCACCACTTCTTTCCGTTCTTGTTTGGTCCCAGCTGTGTGCCCAGCAGGCCGTGCTCTGGCCATGCTTTCAGCGCGTTGTCCTGATCTCGCTCAGCACACTCATGTTCTGCACGCTGTCCGATGGCGATACGTACCTCATCGGTTGCGACATTGCCTTGCGCGTCCTGAAAAGAAACCATTAAGGCATGGATACCTTCGCGAGGGGCTGCAATCTCACACTCCCAGACGTGACTCATCCCGACTCGCTTCATCTGGAAGCTGCGCTCTTCTAGGTGCGCTGTAGCCTTCACCGCGTCAGCGGTTCCCCAGAATTTTGCCCGCACTTTGATCGTCTCCTGCAGCGGTGTGTTCGCTGCAGGCAGCAGACGCTCGTCGCTGGGAGATGTGATCATCGCCGCAGGCAGCTTACCGAGATCAAAAAACTTCCAACTGACAACATTGCCGTCGATGTTGGTAACGGAATAGCCCACCGGGCCTTCTTCGATCTGTCCCGTGGATCGTGTTGCCGTGTAGAGGAGTCGACCGTCATTCGCGACTTCGTTGTAGTGCGTATGCCCCATGTCGATGAGTCGCACATCGAAGCCCCTGAGAAGGTGCATGAGACGCGTGCCACCTTCTTTCAGATCACTCGGGTAGCAGTGCAGCAGGATCACCTTGGTCTGGCCCGCATCGGTCGCTGTCTGCAACTCCCGCTCGACCCAATCCAGTTGTTCCGCCGTCACCGTGAACGATGCGGGATGCGGTACGTCGAAGGCGTTCATGGCGATGAACCTTACAGCACCGACAGTGAACGCATAGTGGGTCTTCTCAGACATTGCCTCACGGAAGTTGACGAAGCTTTTCTCGTGAACATCATGATCACCAACAATGGAACACCACGGCACACTCAGGCGGTCGAGCTCCCCGCGTACAACCGCGTAGGCCGCGCGACTGCCGTCATCCGCGACATCGCCCGGCAAAAAGACAAAGCTCACCGAGTCCGCCAAAGCCTGATTGACTTCATTCACGATCGCCGCCAGGTCCAGGTGGTTTTGTTCACCAGCATGGGTCATGTGCAGATCCCCGAAGTGGACCCAGCTGATTACGCCAGCGGGATCAGCCGGCCTTGGTTGAAAGGTAGACTCTGACGCGACAGTATTCATGCGGAAAGCTCCTGAGAAGAGATTGCGTTGGAAATGTCTTGATCCTGCTGGTTGTCCCGAGGCAATGTCTCCGGGATCGCCATCCACAGCAAGACAAAGGCGAATGCAGCGATGGCACCCAGCGATAGGAATGAAATTCGATAGCTGAAGTGCTGTATGAGTTTTCCGCCAAACGTGGTGCTCAGTGCCGCCCCGAGTCCCACTGCCGTGGCAAGGCTGCCCTGTACCAGATTGAAGCGGCCCGTCCCGCGAGTGCGATCAGCAATCACAAGGACAGAGACGACCCCAAAGACTGCATTTGCGACACCATCGAGCAACTGGATAGCGATCAGGCCGCCCGTGTTGTGGGTCAAGGTATACAGCAGTGCGCGGATTGGCAGCACACCGAATCCCACCAGAAGCAGTGGCTTCCTCCCACGCATATTTGCGAATCGTCCGATTGCAGGCGCCGAGCACATAATGACAATCTGCGTCACAATGATGCACGCCGACATGAAAGGAGCCGCCGTCGCCTGGGCGCCATTCGATAGCATCTCGCCAAGCTGCGGCAACATAGCCGCATTGGCAAAGTGAAAGAGGAACGCGCACCCAAGGAAGACAAGTAATACCTTGTCGCCAAGCAACACCTTCACGATGGAGACCTGCGCAGACGCCTCTTTACCGTCGCCCTTGACCGCACAGCCGCGTGCCAGGTCGTGGTCGATATCCTCACCCTTGATAGAAGTGATTGCAATTGCCGTGGGTATCGTCAGCACCGCGGCAGTAAGGAAAATAGCGCGGTTGCCGAACCAGTGACTCATGCCTGCAATCAACACCGCGCAAGCCACGTTTCCTGCGGAGTTGAAAGATTGGTTCTTTCCAAACTGACGATCGAAGAGTGTGACACCAACCATCCCCATCGTGATCGCGGCAAGCGTGGGAGCAAGGAACGGCCCGGCACCACCAATGAGAACCTGCGAGGTATAGACAGCCCAGGGCTCGGTCGTGTTGCTGAGTAATATCGCTCCGATGGCAAGCACTGCGGAAGCCAGCAGAAGGATCAACCTCTTTGACCGGAGTCGATCCACGATCGCACCAGCCGGTGTCTGCAGTACCACAGTAATAATTCCACTCACGGTCAACGCCATGCCGATACGTCCTGGTGCCCAGCCCGTACCCGCCAAGTAAGCGGCGAGAAACGGTCCCAGACCAGTTTGTACATCTGCAAGAAAGAAGTTCGTCGCTTCAAGGGCGTAGATACTTTGCTTCTTGCCGGAATCGATCGGCATAGCGTCAACCTTTTGTGTTTTTTTGGCGCAACTGGGCAAGCCCGCGCTGCTGAGCTTTCGCAGCGCGGACCGAGGTTCAGGTTCTACTAAGCGTTCTGGAGCTGTAGAGGTTTACGTCCGCTCTCAAGCTTCAAATTGCCCTCGAGCTTCACATGGGTAAGAGCCTCAGCACCGCGCGCAAACTCGAGTGCCTGGTGGTAAGCGCCATCCCTGAAGGCCTTCTGTGCGCTCTTTCGAGTGCCGTCATAGATCGTGCCAACGACGGACTGTTTCTCGTTGCCTTCCCAGTGGTCATCCGCCCGCTGCAGCAATTCATCGAAGTGCTTTGTGATGGACTGCTTTAGCTCGTCGGATAAGCCGTCACCGATGCGACTATCGCCCGCTCGAGAAGCGAAGCTGAGGTGCTCGCAGGCCCGCAGCAGATCGGCTGCATCCTTGTTCTTTCCACTCTTGATGGCGTCTTGGGCAAGTGCGGTCAGTTCGGTAACAGAGGCAGCAGTGGATGGCTGAGCAGTGTGCGTAAGAATTTCCACGCGTCCCAGGTGCTCGTATGCGCGACGTAGATCGTTGGCTTGATGCTTGTCGTGATGGTTACCTGCGGCCTTTTTCGCAGCTTTTTTAGCGGCCTTCTTCGGGGGAGGCATAAATTGTTCCTTTCATCCTTGAGCAAATGGTTCGATGCAGAAGTTCATTGGTTGAACATCGCGACGTGCATGGAAAGATTGCGACATGCGAGTGATTTCATGTCACGAGAAGGATGTGCAGAGAGAGCCCACACATCCGTCTCAAGCAAGTGCTCAGTTCTGCATAGGCGGCGGTGGGGGCGTCATGCCGTTCGCAGGCGGCGGAGGCGGTGCCGCACCATCGGGCGGGGGCAGCGGAGGCACGGAAGGACCTGCAGGCGGAGGTGGCCCACCCGGACCCGCCACCGGTGCCGGCGAACCCGGAGCGGCGGGGGGCGGTGGTGCATTTGGCCCGGCTAGCGGCGCGGGCGCACCGGCCGGAACGCCATAGGGCGCCGGAGGTCCATCAGCAGCACGTCTCCGTCGGGCTGGCGATGGCGGTGCCTGTGGGCCGTTCGGAGGAGGCGGCGCGATCTCCTGTCCGACTCCGTTCGGCCCTGCAGGTGCGTACATGGTGTTGCCCGCAACGAAGGTCTGGTCGTTGAGTCGTACGCTCGCAGCTTCAACCGAACGCTGTCCATTGATCTCGGAACGCGTTCCTGTAACCGTTATCTTCTCGCCCTTACGGATCGCGCGGCCGACTTGCCCGCCTAATGCGGGACTGAGCGCAACAACGCTTCCGTTGCGGAGATACACACTGTGCACCTCGCCATCAGGGCCGACGTTGAAAGCCCGGACACGAGAGGACTCGGTGACTAGGGGAAGTTGAGTGGGTGCAAGCGCGGAGGACGCACCTGCAGGTCCTGTAGGAGGGGGTGGGAGTGCGGGAACCGGGCCCTGTGCGCACGCAGTCGATCCGATTGCGAGACCAAGAGCAGTGACACGAAGAGAAGATGGAATGTACATCGGCATTACCTCTGCCCCGGTTAAGGCAAACTCCGTGCCATTCTTCATCAACGCAAAAAACCTTGAGAATAAAGGGAATTCAGCAGTTTTCCATCCGCAAGGAAAGTCAGTGTGTTCGCAATCCCCTCAGCTCGTGTGCTGATTGCGGACACCTCTATCTCATCGCCCAGCGACCTTTGGCATCTGAACTCTTGAAAGTCGGCGCGTTTCCGTCAAAGTATCAATGGCAGTCGGGTTGCATATCATGAAGTCAATTCACGCGATGCAATAGCTGACGCGCAAGGAGGAGAGGAATGCAAACGATGTTCTGGAGAAGTCTTCGTTCTCGCATCCTCCTGCTCGTCGTTCTTACGTTCCTGTTTCTCGCTGCTGCGGCGATCAGCCTCTTTACCTTTTTGCGCAATCGTCACATCGAGACACTCTCACTCACCGAACGTCATCTGGTCAGTGTCGCCTCCAACCTCGCGAGAGATTACGCAGATCATCGAACCTCTGAGAACTCTCTTCGGCTGATCGATCCAGGTCCACCATCACCACCGCCGCCACCACCTCTTGCGCCGCCATTCCAACCCAACGGTCCACCACGTCCGCATGCAGACCCGCTAAAATTCTTCACCACGGAAACACTGCGACATGAAGATGGGATCGAAGGCGGCTTCTATGCGGCCAAAGCAGACGCACTGGTGGGCTATGCCTTTCCGACGCATGAAGGTCCCGGTAATGAGAAAGGCATGCCCGAACGCGAGAGGCCAACCATCGAAAATCTCGCGCGCGAAGCCGTCCAGGCAAACGCGACCAGGACCTTCCGTTTTCAAGGACCACATGATGCCATCCTTTTCGTCGCCGTCCCCATTCTCGAAGATTCCAGTGCAACCGGGACGAACAATCGCGACAGGGAAGCGACGGGAGCAGCGTGGCTCATGAAACGCCTTCCCGGCATCGAAGGCGGTCGGAGTCGCGAGTTCCTCTACGGCAGCATCGGCTTCGGCCTCGCCGCACTGATCACTGCGCTGCTCGCTGTCTTCGTCACAACGGAGATCCGCAGCGGCGTCAACATCGTCCTCCAACGCCTCGGCTCCATGGAAGGTGGTCTGACGGCAAGTGCGCAACAAATGACCGGCCGGCCTCCACTCGAGGAGTTTGATCGTGTGCTGCACGGCATCGACTCGCTCGCGCTCGCACTGCAGCAGAAGATCGAGAATGAGCGAACCCTTGAGGCACAAGTTCGCCACAACGAACGACTCTCTGCACTCGGCCAGTTCGCAGCCGGTATCGCGCATGAACTGCGCAATCCCCTCGGCACCATCAGAATGCGGACGCAGATGTGGCAGCGCTCGCCTGACGCCGACGCAGCGAATCGCAGCAGCGCCGTCATCCTCGAAGAGATCGACCGGCTCGACACCATCATCAGCCGTCTTCTCTACTTCGCAAGACCCATTCAGCTTCAACTCGAACCCATCTCACTCGATGCATTATGTGCTTCCACCGCGGCAACGTGGGCAGAGAAAGAGACCTCAACAGGCGTTACGATTCGTTGCAAGGCCAGCGCAAATTGCATCATCACGGCAGATCGCGGACGACTCGTTCAAGTCCTCGACAATCTCATGGAAAATGCTGTTCACTCTGCGTCTCATGCCAATGAAAACAACGGCATAGTCACAATCAGCACAGTGCTGAACAAAGACGGCGCTCGTATTGACATCACAGACAACGGCAGGGGATTGAACGCAACTTCGCTAAGTCATGCAATGGACCCCTTCTACACAACAAAAGAAACCGGCACGGGACTTGGTCTCTCCATCGCGTTTGAAATCGTGCAAGCCCATAGTGGCGCTTTGCAACTCACCAATCATGAGGGTGGAGGAGCCATAGCATCCCTTCGTTTGCCAATCGCGAACGCTGCCGGCATCGCATCGGAAGCTCCAGAGAAGCAGGTGGGACAAGATGCCTGAAGTACTCATCGTCGACGATGATCACAACTTCCGCGAGACCATCCGCGAGTTGCTCACAAACGAGGGCTACAAGACTCTTGTCGCAACCAATGCCGAAGAGGGAATCGCTTTACTTCAAACCAACAGCCCGGACCTTACTCTCTGCGACTGGAAGATGCCCGGCGGAGGTGGAGAGCAATTTCTTAAGAGCCTGCAATCCGAAGGCTTGTTGACCAGCATGCCGGTCATCATCTTGACCGCGCACGGCACCGGTCCGAATGCGATGCAAGCAATGCAGCTCGGTGCCTACGACTTCATCACGAAGCCACTTGATATCGATCAGGCTCTCGCGACCGTGGCCCGCGCTATTCGCGACATGGAGTTGCAGCGCGAAGTGGAATTGTTGCGTCTGCAGCGTTTCCAGGATCGTGCGCTGGATGACACCACGAGATCAGGAGAGGACCGCAAGCCGCAATTGGTTGGAAACTCTGCAGCATGGATCGAGGTCTTCAAGAATATTGGCCGAGTCGCATCGACAGACGTCGGCGTATTACTCCTCGGCGAGTCCGGTACTGGAAAAGAAGTCGTGGCACGTGCGATCCATAAGAACAGCGCTAGGAGTACGCGTCCCTTCATCATCCTCAACTGCGCGGCCTTGCCTCCGGAGTTGCTCGAGTCAGAACTCTTCGGCCACGAGCGTGGTGCCTTCACCGGTGCTATTGCCCAAAAGCGTGGCAAGTTCGAGGCTGCAGATGGTGGCACCATCTTCCTCGATGAAATTGGTGAACTACCGCTCTCGCTCCAGCCAAAACTTCTGCGCGTCTTGCAGGAACATACCTTCGAGCGCGTCGGTGGCACCGCTTCCATCGCAACAGACGTACGCGTGATCGCCGCCACAAACCGATCTCTTGAAGACGAAGTGGAACGCAGGACCTTTCGTGCGGATCTGTTCTATCGACTGAACGCCTTCACCGTCCGCCTGCCGCCATTGCGCGAACGTCAGTCCGACATACTGCCTTTGGCCGAATACTTCCTTGCGCGCTATACCCACCGCAATCAACTCGCACCAATCGGACTCGCCGCAGATGCGGTCGTCGCGCTTCAGCAGTATTCCTTCCCTGGCAACGTCCGGGAACTCGAGCACCTGATCGAACGTGCTGCAGTAAAGGCTGGTGGCCGCGCCATTGCAGCCGAGCAGATTCTGCAGGAAATGACACGAGCAAAGACCTCCGCGTCGGGTGCCTTCGACATCCAAGCAGCGCTCAGCATTCCATTTCATGAGGCCGTTGCCGCATGGGAGCGTTACCTCATAGAGCAGGCGCTGGAGGCATCGCGGGGAAACAAGTCGGACGCAGCGCGCAGGCTTGGCATTCACCGTCGCCTCCTATACGAGAAACTCACCCAGTTCGATATGTAATGCCGCGCGACTCGGGTTCAGAAAGTAGGAGCGTTCAGGTGATGCTTCACTGTGGCCATGAAGTCGCTAGTCTCACTCCGAGCGAAAAACGTCCTGATAGAAGAAAGACTCCTTTCGCACCATACGTTGGCACTTTAAGTGCTACAACTTCGGTGGCAGCAGATGGACTGCATCTCGCTTCCTGCTTGGGGAAAAAGTGGAAGAATCTTTCCTCTTCGCCTCGAAAAAATCCGCACTCGACGCTGAATGCAAATCTTCGCTCTAGGAAGCTGGCCCACAATGCCGTCTCTTTTCCTCTGTGTCCTCGCAGTGACTGCTCTGCCTGCCATGATTGGAACGTACGTCACGCGTCGGAGGCTAGAGAAGTACTCTCATCTGCGTAGCATCACGCATCGCTTCGAACGCTCGTAGATCAAGAACAGCTTTGCTCCGTAAAAGATGGTTTAGTCTCCCGCGGGTCTGATTGGGAAAACTTTACCGTCGAGGGAGGGATTCGGCCCTCAAGAAGTGCCAGCCGCAGTTGAATGCCTGGCGAGCCTTGGGGCCGTTCCAGCACGTAGATTCCATTAACAGTCTGTGCCTGTCGCTCCAGTAGCCGCGGTTGGATCTGTGCGTATTGCCCACGACCGGCAAGCCCATTCAGGTCGTCGTGGAAAACCGAATCGTCCCAATCTTGTGAAGTGAAAATATTCTGACGCTTCGTGGTTCTGCGGCCCATTCAGCGTAATTCGTAACTCAATCCTTGAAAAAACTAATAATTACCGGCGCCCGGTTATAGATGCGGCGCATTATTACTGTCTGTGAGATTCCTTTCTAATATTGGTTCAAACGCACATCAGACGCCCCTTCATGAAGTGGATGGCAAGCGGCGTGCAAGGTAAATCCATAAGGGGTGAAGGAATAACATGCAGAAGAAGGTAAGGATTACAGTAGTTGGTTCGGGTTATGTCGGTCTTGTGGCTGCAGCCTGTTTCGCAGAGATTGGACATGACGTCATCTGTGTCGACAATGACCAGTCCAAGATCGACGCCCTCAAGGGCGGCGCATGCCTCATTCATGAAGAGTTCCTGCCAGAGTTGCTGGATCGTCATCGCAATGGCCGCTTGCAGTTCAGCGCCAATCTGGCAGAAGCAACAGCAGGTTCTGACGCGATCTTCATCGCGGTAGGTACGCCCCAGTCGGATACAGGCGACGCAGATCTTTCTTACGTTGAGGCTGTCGCGAGCGAGATCGCACGCCACCTCACGCACTACACGGTGATCGTTGAGAAGAGCACGGTTCCTGTCTACACAAACGAGTGGATCCGCCGGACGCTCGAGCGCAACGGCGTTGAGCGTGGAATGTTCGACGTCGTATCGAACCCAGAATTCTTGCGTGAAGGAACGGCCGTTCGTGACTTCCTGCATCCGGATCGTATCGTCGTCGGATCGGACAAGCAGGAAGCTGCCGATGTTCTATCCGCTATCTATGCTCCGCTCACGGACGGCACATATTTTGACGGCGAGAGCGCCATCCCCGGCCCGTTGAACACAAACACCCCGGCGCCGATACTTCATACATCGACGAAGAGCGCCGAGATTATCAAGCACGCCTCAAATGCGTTTCTGGCTTTGAAGATCTCGTTTATTAATGCGGTGTCGAATCTCTGCGAAGCAACAGACGCGAACGTCGAGCAGGTCGCAAGTGGCATGGGCCTCGACAGCCGCATTGGTGGACGTTTCTTGCGTCCTGGCATCGGATATGGCGGCTCATGCTTTCCTAAGGATGTCGCCGCGTTTCGTTCAGTGGCTGATGCTCTTGGCGTCGACTTTTCTCTGTTGCGCGAAGTGGAAAGCATCAACATCGAGCAGCAGAAGCGCTTCCTGCGCAAGATTCGCTCCGCACTCTGGACGCTTCGTGGAAAGAAGCTTGGCGTTCTCGGCCTCGCGTTCAAGGGTGGAACGGATGACATCCGTGACAGCCCTGCGATCGCGCTAATCCAGATGCTCATCGAAGAGGGTTGCACGGTCTGTGCATTCGATCCGGCTGGCATGGAGCGCGCTCACGCTGTGCTGCCAGTCTCCGCAACCATGAGCTACGCTGCCGATGCCTATGAAGCGGCGATGGAGGCAGATGCCCTCCTGATCCTGACGGACTGGGATGAGTTCTGTGACCTGGATCTCAACCGTATCAAGCTCAACCTCCGCTACCCGACGGTGCTTGATGGTCGCAACCTCTTCGACCCCAAGACGGTCTCTGGTGCAGGCCTGACCTACGTCAGCGTTGGCCGCCCGACCGCGCACCCCATACGCGAACATGCTGTGAAGCAGACCGCGTAGGTACGCCGTCTGCTGGGTGCTGTGGATGGAAGGGAAGGCTCTACCAAATTTTCTGAAAAAGCGGTTTAGGTTGAGCCTCCCTTGCGCCTTGAGTAGATCTGCTCAAAGCCCCTCCCATCGACAGTCGCCGACATTGTGTGCGCTGGCAACTGACCATCGAAGGTCTTACGCAGAAAGGGTTCAAACGGTCAAACTTCCACAGCGCAGAAATCTATGAATCGACTTTCTGCATCGTAATGAACGTACAGAAACATCCCTGTAACGCATGGGGTCTTACGTCTGTCGGCTGAGCCGATCAGTCGTGAGCGTTCACGCCGAACTGGCGGTAGATCCATGAGTGGCAAGCGGTAAGAAGCTGATGAAAACAGGGACGGACAGAGCCTTGCGTCTTGGAAGGCTTGTCTTGGCAGTTGCCTGCTTCTCGAGCCTCCAAGGGCAGTTAATGCGCCAGTAGTGGCGCACTGATCGCGGTGATGGAGATACAACGTCAATGTGGAATTGCAAACCTTTTCTTTTAAATCGGATCAATCATTCATGACACAAAGGCGAATGCAGAAGCGCACCAACCGCAAGCGTAGGTTGAGCATGCTTCTTCCTGGACTTCTCGCGCTAATCCCATTCCAGCAGGCCCTCGGTCAGGCAGACCCCGCTGCCGTCAAGAAGATACCTCTATCTTTTTTCGCGGGCGGCTCTGGTATCTACACAGGACTGTTAGGCAGCAAGAATCTGAGCATTACCGCGGGAGCTGATTTACGTCTGAGAGACGTCTTCGGCCTCGCGCCATCAGTAGAAATACGCGGTTCGTATCCAATCGTCCGTGGCAATGTGGTCAGCGAGAAAAATATTCTTGCAGGTCTACGGGTCGATCGGTCCTTCGGTCGCTTTACTCCGTATGGCAACATCCTCTTCGGACTTGGTCAACTGAGCTACGACCCACTTCGCCCAAATCCAGCGGGCACATTTGCCTACGCGTACTCGTCTTCCAATGTGATCTCGCCCGGCGCAGGCGTCGACTTTGAGATGACTCCCACTTGGGGCATCAAAGTCGATGGTCAGTTTCAGCGATATTCGGTGCCGGTCACTGACTCACATCACATCTACGCAAAGTCGGTTACTGTAGGCATCGTCTATCACCTGTTCTCAGGAAGCGGCCCCCGCTAATCCGGAAGGCCGCACAGTAGCCAGGCGCTGGGCACGTCCCTTTCAATTGATGGAAAGAGCATCTTGGCGACTAGCGTAGGACATCATCCCCCGAAAAATAATGCGCCACGGTTGGCGTGCGCTTACAGTCAGACCAGCAGTATCAGTGGTGCGGAAGTAGTCTTGCTCCCCGTTCTGAGCGGTCTTGATCGAGCTCCTTCACGCAAATACATTCGCGCCGGTCGCTAGGCTGGCCGCCGTCAGGCTCAGATTGCCCGCGATCTGGCATCGTCACGACATTCTGCCCTATAATGCCCCCGGACTGGCGATCGCGAAAATTCGCGATCGCTCTGTCGACGACGGCCTACCTGGCCGTGTCACAGGTTACAGCGGATGGCTTGCCTTTCTTAGGGAGCGTGTCGTGACCCGCAAGATTAAGTTCATCACAACAGCGTCTATGCTGAACATTCCGCCCAAACCAAGAGGATAGATCCGTGATCTGTCGAGAGCTTGGGCCTCTCGAAGACTACCTAGCCATCGATGCCATCGCGCAGATCACAACCAGAAAACGTCAGTTCGAGTTGTAGGAGGTCTTCGCACAAGATCGCCGGATGTGCCCTACGCTGTCCTGATCTTCGTCGGGGCGGTCTCTTCAATGCGACCGATCGGCACCTTCAGGTTGGATCCAGGTAGATGGAAACCAAATGTCCACAAATGGTGGGCAATCTGGAGAAATGGGGAAATGCATAACTTATCCGCATCCACCCCCCAGCGAATTAACGGCTCGGTCTACCTCTTTGATTTTTGGACGTCCGGCGCAGGCGGAACCACGGCGGTAACTGTAACACCGCCTCACAAGACAACCACCTTTGCGGCCCACCTTGAAGTCGGAAACTATTTGAACGTAATCTCTCAGGGCGGCGGAACGGCGACCGTCAGCAATCCAGGGGCGAAGCTTGACGGCCTCTCATACTATCGACCATGGGATTCGGTCGCAGTATCAGCCAACCCCGCGGCTGGTTGCAGCTTCCTGCGATGGGACGGCTCATCCTCATCTTCTTCGTACCTGAACCTCAACATCACCGGCCCCACCAACCTCAACGCGGTCTTTGGATGTGGCAAAAATGCAGGCGGAAACTGATCTCCACCGTTCACTGACCACATAGCGTTCGCTGCAGAAAAAAGACCGCCCGTCACGATCTCGTGACGGGCGGTCTTTTCTGCGTGCTCACCTCGTCATCACAGTGGACGGAAACCAATCCTTAGAAGTCCCGGACGAAGACACAGTCCAGGGGACGCAGTAGTCGCACGCGACACAGGCAGTGACGCTGAGGAGCGGGAAATGGTGTGAAGCAAAATGGAACGCGCAATGGCGTTGCTGGGCTGACAGGAGAGGAACAGCGCATGCAGAAAAACGCCACCCATATCAGAATCACCCAAGGCATCTTATGACTGCCGTTCGCTGGATTTATCTGGGGATAGCGTTTCTGGTGATTGGTTGCGGGGGTAGGATTTGAACCTACGACCTTTGGGTTATGAGCCCAACGAGCTACCGGGCTGCTCCACCCCGCATAACCAATATAGCTCCGTTGAAGTACTGAGTCAATAGGTGGGCCGCCGCTCTGACTTGTCGCGACACAAGGCATAGCCTCCGCCACTCCGGTGCTAGCATCGATGCACGCAATTGCCATGCGCAAAATCTGAATTAATTCAAAAGTCCTTTCAAGGAAGTGAGACGACTCCTGTCCATGCTGAAGCCCACTTATCTGTTGGTTGCTGCCGCCCTTGCTACATGCGTCTCTGCCAGTGCCTCCGCGCAGAAAGTGCCCATCCAGATCACTGCAGATCTGACAGAAGGCGCGCGCCACCTCTATCACGCGGAAATCGATATCCCGGTCAAGCCCGACAGCACGGCTGACTTCATCACACCGCGCTGGATTCCTGGCACCCACGCGCCCGGCGGCCCATTGGCTGACCTGGTAGGCGTCGTCTTCACCGGCAACGGCCAGACGCTGAAATGGCGGCGCGATGATGTCGAATTGGCGGAGTTCCACGTCACCGTACCCAAAGGCGTGACCAGCGTCCACGTTCATGTCGACTCCATCGTCTCCGGCCGCGTCACCACAAAGATGTCCGTGCTCGAATGGGAGCGCCTGCTGATGTATCCGGCCAACGTCCCCACCAGGGACATTGCGATCCAGCCCTCCGTAACCGTTCCCGCAGGGTGGGGAACCGGCACAGCTCTGAAGCCGGTCGGCACCGTTCCCACCCCGGCAGTCACGGGCGTTGACGAAGGCGCCCATACACCCACCTCCGGCTCCGTAACGACAAAGTACAACGTCACCAACGTCGAGCAGCTTGAGGATTCGCCGGTGATCACCGGCCTATACTTCCACGAGTTTCCGCTCGCACCGGAGATCACGCCCAAGCACTTCATCGACGTCGTTTCGGACGACCCCGAAGACTCCAAAATGCGTCCGGAGACACTCGCAGAGATCGGAAACCTCGTCCGCGAGGCCGATGCCAACTACGCCTCGCACCACTACAACGAGTACCACTTCCTTCTGACCCTCTCCGACCGGGCAGGCGGCGAAGGCCTCGAGCACGGTCAGTCATCCGACAACGGCGTAGGCGAGAAGGGCTTCGCAGACGACGGTCACCAGCTTGCCGAAGCAGACCTCCTCGCGCACGAGTTCACGCACTCCTGGAACGGCAAGTATCGCCGTCCCGCCCGGCTCTATCAACAGGACTTTGCCACCGCGCAGCAGGGTGACCTGATGTGGGTCTACGAGGGCATGACGCAGTACTGGGGCAACGTGCTCGCGGCGCGTGCCGGCCTCAAATCGCAGGAGCAGTATCGTGACCTGCTCGCGCTGAGTGCAGCCCAGCTCGATTACAAGTCTGGCCGCGCATGGCGCTCCACGGAAGATACCGGCATCGCCGGCAGCCTCATCCGTGGCGGCAATCAGAACTGGGTCAACTGGCGTCGCGGTCAGGACTACTACCAGGAAGGCGAACTCGTCTGGCTCGATGCCGACACGAAGATCCGTCAGCTTACCGATAACAAGAAGTCGCTGAATGACTTCGTAAAGATCTTCCTCGGCAAGGGTGGCAACACCGGCCCCATCGTTGTGGGCTATGAGTTCCCGGAACTGGTGAAGGATCTCAACGAAGTCGTGAAATTCGACTGGGATACCTTCCTCCGCCAGCGCATCATGAACATCAATCCGCGCGCAGACCTGGACGGCATCGAGCATGGCGGCTACAAACTCGTCTATCTCGATCACCCGTCCAAAAGCGAGCGCACACTCGCCAGCACCCGTCGTGGTGCCTCCATCAACGTCTGGTACTCACTCGGCATGCGTGTCGGCATAGACGGAACCCTCGGTGATATTCGTTGGAATGGCGTCGCCGACAAAGCGAAGCTGGCGCCCGGCGAAAAGATCATCTCGGTCAACGGTCTGGTCTTCTCCGCAGACAACATGAAGGCGGCTATCGTAAAGGCGAAGACGGACACAGCTCCCATCCACCTGCTCGTGCAGCAGGAAGACGCCATCATGCCGGTGGACCTGGACTACCACGAAGGCGAAAAGTATCCGGCCATGGTTCGCGTCGAAGGCACACCGGCATACCTCGACGACATCACCAGGCCGCTGACAACACCGCAGCACGCACCCGCAGCAGACCCCGCAAAGCCGGCAAACTAAACCCCCGCAGCACAGCAAAAAGAGGCACGGCTCCGGCCGTGCCTCTTTTTGTTGCCTTTAAGTCAGGCCAACTCGTCGCTCCCCAAAGCGGTGTGCTCGGCTCTAACGAACAAAAACTGCTGTTTGGTCAGGCTCAAAAACACGGTCTGCACCACAAAAAGTGCAGGTTGCACTCCCTACCGCAATAGGCGAAGATAAGGCGAAGAAAGGGCGACCCCCATGCCTCACGCCGCAACGCTTCGCCGACAGATTGAAGATGCCCTGCAAGACCGAGTCCCAGGTGCACTTTCGCCCCGGCCCACCGGCGTGCGCGAGACCATCCCGACCGGCATCGACGCTCTGGACGCGATGCTCCACGGCGGCCTGCCGATCGGAGCGTTAGCGGAACTGGTGGGGCCTGAATCCTCCGGCCGCACAACAGCTGCGCTCTCGTTCCTATCCCGGGTCACGGCCGACGGCAATGTGTGCGCCTGGATCGACGTCTCCGACGCGCTCGACCCCGAGACTGCCGCAGCCAACGGTGTCGACCTGGAGCGCCTGCTATGGGTCCGTTGTGCCCGAGGCAAGACCACCCCGCCCCATCCCCAACCGGAAAAAGTGGTGCCACAAACCATCGCATCCGCACAGCAGCCACAGGTCGCCCCCGCCAGACCGGGGCCAACCGCACCCGGAGGCTGTGGCAGTCCACATCCCCGCAGCGAAGGTCGCAGCATGTCCGAAGCCATCCACCAACTGCTGCACCAGCAGCCACGTTCCGCGTCCATTAAGGACGTGCGCCGAAATCGCGGCATCGGCACACCCGGCGCACCGAACCGCCCCCTCACAGCCAAAGAAGATCAGAAGCGCGAAGAGCAGATCCCCACCGACCGGCGGCCGGCCCGCCGTGGTGAAAACCTGCAACCACTTACCACCCAGCAGGCTTCAATCCTGCAGATGAAGGCAAGCCTCTCTGCGGTCATGGCAGAAAAGCAGGCTGCCATGAAAGCCCCAGCCCAGAAGCGCGAGTTCGTAAAAGGAGAGGCGCGCTGGTCTCCGCTCGACCGTGCGCTGCGTGCAACCGATCTGTTGTTACAGGCTGGCGGCTTCCGAGCCATCGTGCTCGACCTCGGCAGCACACCGGCAGAGATGGCGTGGAGAGTCCCCATGGCCACATGGTTTCGCTTTCGCGCCGCATGCGAGCGGTCGCGCGTCAGCGTCCTGCTCCTCACACAACATCCTTGCGCACGCAGCAGTGCAGAGCTGGTCGTCCGCATGCAGCCCGGCCAGTTCGAACACACCGGCGCCGTCATGACCGGCATCACCTGGCGCAGTCAGGTCGAGCGTCAGAGAAAGCACCGGCCGGAACCGCAGCGAAAAGGCAACGTTGTCTCCATACGCAAGCAGCCACAGACAGACCCCGAGGGAACGTGGTCCGCATCCGCAAGCTGGGTGCGTGCGTGATGAGGATCCGTGGATGACACAGCCGCAGGTCTATCTCGCAGTCCATGTGCCGGAGTTCGCCGCACAGGCGCTCCTGCGCATGCGCCCCGATCTTCAATGCAAACCAGTAGCAGTGGTGAAGGGCATCGCACCCCTGCAGGAAGTATGTAGTGCCAACACAGCAGCACGCGCCATGGGCGTTGAGAACGGAATCACCCGCGCCCAACTCGATGCGTTCGACGGTCTGACCATTCTGCCGGTCTCTGCCGGGGAAGAAGCATGTGCTCGAACAGCCCTGCTCGATGTCGCAGCCGTCTTAACACCACGCATCGAACCGCAGCCGATGGCCGACGGCGCCTTCCGCATGTTGCTCGACATGACAGGGACCACACTGATCTGGGGACAGACGCACCAACTGGCCCAGCGTGTAGCGCACGCAGTCAGTTCCATCCGTCTGTCTGCAAGAGTCGTCGCCAGCAGCAACGCACACGCATCTCTCTCGCTGGCTGCCGTCCCACGAAGCCGTCCGTTGGTCGTCAACGCAGGGGATGAAGCGAAAATTCTCGCGCCTTTGCCACTCTCAGCGCTGCATCTGTCACAGGAGGAGACTGAGACGTTTCAATTGTGGGGTCTGCGTACCCTCGGAGAGCTCGCAATGCTGCCCGTACGCGATGTCGTCTCCCGCATAGGACAGCGCGGAAAGCACCTCCACGCCATGGCACGCGGCGAGCATCCACACCATCTCGTGCCGCAGGAAGAAGCCTTCAAACTCGAAGAGCAAGTCGAGTTCGAAGCACCCGTAGATGTCCTGGATTCGCTACTCTTCGTGCTCGGCCCCATGCTCGATCAACTCATCTACCGAGCAGCCAATCGCTCCTACGCCTTGGCCAGCGTCACAACGCATCTGCGACTTGACGGCGGTGGCGAACACGAACGAACAGTACAGCCTGCGCTGCCAAACGCAGATCGAGCGGCATTGCTGAAGCTGATGCAGCTCGATCTGCAGGCGCACCCGCCCGACAACGGCATCGTCGCAATAACACTCACAGCGCAGACAGGCGATCGCAGCAAAGTACAGATGGGTCTCTTCGCACCACAACTGCCAGAAGCCATGCGCCTGGATGTGACAATCGCCCGCATCGCCGCACTGGTCGGTGAAGATTCCATCGGTCGCGCACGGCTGCTGGATACACACGGCATGCATAGCTTTGCCATGGATCGCTTCCTCGTAAAACCCTCGTCAGCAAAGACAAAACATCACGCCATTCCCAGGCAAAGATTCAGCATCCGACGTCATCGTCCGCCTGTGCCGCTTCATGTCTCTCCGCAGTACAGGCACAACGGATCGCGACCTTTTTCCTTTTATCTGGAAGGCAAACAGTATGTCATCGCAGAGGCCTACGGCCCGTGGCGGTGCAACGGCGACTGGTGGTCTTCTGACGTTTGGTCGCACGAGGAATGGGACGTACGCGCGCGTAGCGATGACGACATAAGCACCCTGTTGTTATGCCTGCTGAACCACGATCTTCTGCGTAAGACATGGACGCTGGAAGCGACCTATGACTGACAGCGACTATGTCGAACTGCATGCCAACAGCGCCTTCAGCTTTCTGGAAGGTGCTTCGCAGCCAGAGCATCTGATCGATGTTGCCGAGCAGATGCAGATGCCGGCCATGGCGCTGATGGATCGCAACGGTCTATACGGTGCGGCACGCTTCCATCTGCGTGCGAAGGAGAAGGGCATCCGCGCCCACATCGGCGCAGAGGTTGCCGCAGACTGTTTCGATCCGCGACCGCAGCCGCCGCTGTGGCTGCCTCATCAGCAAGGCCATCAACATGCCAGACTGCCGTTACTGTGCTCCTCGCAGACTGGTTACAACAATCTTTGCCAGCTGATCACACGATTCAAACTCCGGGAACGCGGTAAGGCGGAAGGCTTTGCACACGAACGTGATCTCGAAGAGTTTGCAGAAGGCCTGGTATGTCTTACCGGTGGGGATGAGGGGCCACTCGCGGCAGCACTGACGCATGGCGGCGTCGAAGAAGGCCGCAAGTTGCTGGATAAACTGCAGCGCATCTACGGACGCGACAATGTCTATGTCGAAGTGCAACGGCATGGCGAACGAGAGGAAGAGTGGCGCAACGCTGCCGCATCTTCACTGGCAGAATCGTTGCGTCTTCCTATCTTGGCGACAAATGGTGTGCGCTACAGTGCTCGTTACGATCGCGAGATTCTTGATGTTTTCACGTGCATTCGTAATGGTGTCGATCTGGAACATGCAGGCCGTCTGTTGCAGTCAAACTCACAGCGACATGTGCGAAATGGCAAAGAGATGCGGCAGATCTTCGCTGATCTGCCACGGGCTATCGAAAACACATCAGAACTGTCGCAGCGCCTGGACTTCGAACTCGACAAGAACTTCGGCTATGCATTTCCCAGTTACCCTGTGCCAGATGGCGAGACGATGGACAGCTATCTCCGCAAGCGCGTCAGGGAAGACATTCTGAATCGCTATTACTTCAAATGGAACTCAGCACTGCTGCGTAAGGCAAAACGACAGGCCGAGACGGAATTGCGACTCATCGAGCAACTCGGCTTTGCAGGTTATTTTTTGATTGTCTGGGATATCGTTCGTTACTGCGGGCAAAATGACATCCTCGTGCAGGGTCGAGGTAGTGCGGCAAACTCTGTCGTCTGCTACGCGCTTGGGATCACCGCGGTTGATCCGGTGAGTATGGGACTGTTGTTTGAGCGCTTTCTCAATGAAAACCGGCGAGAGTATCCGGATATCGATCTTGACCTGCCTTCCGGCGACAAGCGCGAGAGCGCGATCAAGTATGTGTATCAGCGCTACGGGGAACTCGGCGCAGCGATGACTGCAAATGTCATTACGTACCGGGGGAAGTCCGCTGCGCGAGAGGTTGGCAAGGCGCTTGGCTTCGATGAGGAGACTGCGGGGCGGCTGTCCTCACTCGTAGGACAGTGGGAGTGGCGACGCAAGGACGAAACCCTTAGCGATAACTTCCGGCATGCAGGCTTTGACCTACAGCACCGACGCATTGCGAAATATGTTGAGTTATCAGAGCGTTTGCAGGATCTGCCGCGGCACCTTGGCCAACACTCCGGCGGCATGGTCATATGCCAGGGAGCCCTGAACAAGGTGGTTCCCCTTGAGCGAGCCTCCATGCCGGGTCGCACAGTCGTTCAGTGGGATAAAGACGATTGCAGTCAGATGGGCATGGTCAAGGTGGACCTGCTGGGCCTTGGCATGATGGCCGTAATGAAGGACTGCCTGGACCTGATACCTGCCCACTATGGAGATGTTGTAGATCTGGCGCATCTTCCGCAGGACGATGACGTGTACGACGTTTTACAGAAGGCCGACACCGTGGGCATGTTCCAGGTGGAAAGCCGCGCGCAGATGGCATCGCTCCCACGAAACAAGCCGAAGGTCTTCTATGACATCGTGGTGCAGGTCGCCATAATTCGTCCCGGTCCTATCGTCGGCAAGATGATGCACCCCTACATGCGCCGTCGTCAGGGTCTGGAAGAGGCGAAGGCAATTGTGCCGGAGTTGGATGAAACTCTGAGACGCACCCTTGGGGTGCCGCTGTTCCAGGAACAACTGCTTCGAATGGCCATGGTCGTCGGTGAATTTAGTGGCGCGGAAGCTGAAGAGCTGCGGAAGGCCGTGGGTATGCGCCGGTCCCGCGAACGGATGGCCGTGCTCATGGCCAAGCTACGCGATGGCATGATTCGCAAGGGGTACAGCGAAGAGATACAGAACGACATCGTGCAAAGCATTGAGTCCTTCGCCTTATATGGCTTTCCAGAGTCCCATGCGGCCAGCTTTGCACTAATTGCTTATGCTTCTGCTTACTTTAAGGTGAAGTATCTCGCGGCATTTCTCTGCGCCATGTTGAACAACCAGCCCATGGGTTTCTATACACCAGCAGTGCTGGTGAAAGACGCGCAGAGGCACGGTCTCCGTGTCCGTCCGATGGACGTGCAGGTATCGCAACGTCTCTGCACTGTCGAGCATGATGAGCAGGGCGCACTCTCCGTCCGCATGGGTTTGATGTACGTGCGTGGTCTGCACACCCGTGTTGCGGATGCCCTGGTCGCGGAACGCGAACGTGCCGGTATCTTTCGAGGCGCCGAGGATCTCGCGCGTCGCGTGCCCTCGTTAAATCGCCGCGACATGGCGCAGCTTGCACGCGTGGGGGCATTGAACTGGATGGATGGTGTACAGCACCGGCGCGACGCCATCTGGCAGGCAGAGCAATGCAGCCGGCCAGCCGGCCCGTTGCTGCGTGATGCGGAGACCGACGAGATTGTGAGCACTGCGTCTCCACTGAAACAGATGACAGATGAGGAGCGACTGGTCGCGGACTACAGCGGCGCGGGCCTGACCACAGGCCGTCACCCCATGGCCTTTCGCCGAGCAGAGATGCGTCGTGCAGGCATCCTATCCGCTACGGATCTTCGAAACGCTCAGGATGGTGCATGGGTGCGCGCTGCGGGCGCCATCATTGCGCGACAGCGGCCCGGCACGGCGCTGGGCTTCATCTTCCTGTCCATGGAAGACGAGACCGGTATCGCCAATGTCATCATCCATCCGGAGCTGTACGAGCGGGATCGTGCGCTCATTACGCGCGGAAAGTTTCTGCATGTGGAAGGGAAGTTGCAGAACCAGGATGGTGTCGTACATGTGAAGGCGGAACGGGTGAAGCTGCTGGAGATGAGCTCGGCGGACATCCGATCGCACGACTTTCACTAGACCTGTGCGCCCCGGCATAGTTAGGTTGCTTCATCAACAAAAGACCGCTACAGTAGCCACAACACCAGCACATCCGAATATCTTCCTGAGGACATCGATGACCCGGTCTCGCTCCCTGTCTTGCTGCTTTGCAGCGGCGCTGTTCCTGTCCAGCAGCACGTTCGCGATGGCCCAGCAGCCGCGCCGGCCGAGTGGCGACGCACCTACGGCCGCACCGCAGACCATCGTTCAACGCACGGCGACGCTTCAAAAGATGGACGGCTTCTTCCCGGTCTACATGGACACGAAGACCGCGCATCTTTACCTGGAGATCAGCGGCTGGAACAAACAGTTTCTATATCTGCGTCACACTGCCACGGGCAATGGCGCTGGAGTCAACCGCGGTGCTGTCGCTCAACCGCTGGTGGTGCACTTCTCACGGATCGGCCCCAAAGTCCTGTTGATCGCGGAGAACACAGCGTGGCGCAATGGAACCGGTGAGCCAGCGCAGGCATCGGCGACGCGCGACAGCTTCGCACAGTCTTTAATAGGTGGCTTCACAGTTGCCGCAGAAGACACGGACGACCATGTACTCATCGATGCAACAGACTTTCTGCTACGCGACGTCGTCAACTTCGCAGCCCGGCTTGGCACAGGGTATCGTCTCGATACCACCCGCAGCACGATCGTCCCGGAACACACAAAGAACTTCCCGAAGAACACTGAGATTGAGACGATGTTGACCTTCGCTCGTGAGGGCGGGGGACCAGCCGGTTTTCCTGGCGGCGCTGGAGCACCGGTGGGCCCGTTCGCTCCGGATGCAGCGTCGATCACGCTGGAGGCACGTCAGTCACTAATTGAACTGCCAGACGACAAGTACAAGCCGCGGCGGTGGGATCAGCGCGCCGGCAATCTGCAGAACACCAGTTATTCGGACTGGTCAAAGCCTTTGGGCGATGCTCGCGAGACACGCTTCATCAACCGCTTCCGTCTGATCAAGAAAAATCCGAGCGCCGCGGTCTCCGATCCTGTTGAGCCGATCCGTTTCTACATTGATCGCGGAGCGCCGGAGCCTGTGCGCACCGCACTACTGGAAGGCACGCGCTGGTGGTCTGAAGCGTTCCTAGCTGCTGGTTTCTCAAACGCCTTCAAGGTCGAAATTCTGCCTGAGGGCGCGGACCCATACGACATCCGTTACAACATGATCCTTTGGGTTGAAGGCGAGAACCGTGCCTTCTCCAACGGCCTGGACGTGGTCGATCCACGGACGGGCGAAGTCATCAAGGGCGAGGTGACGCTGACCGCCGGGCGTGAGCGCCAGGACTACCTGATCACCGAAGCGCTGTTATCCCCATACAAGACCAGCGACAAGCCGGACCCGCAGCAGCTGGCGCTAGTCCTCCAGCGCATCCGCCACCTGGCCGCGCACGAGACAGGGCACACCTTGGGGCTTGGGCACAACCATGCCGCCAGTGCATTTGGTCTTGGATCATCCGTGGATGATTATCCTTTCCCGAATATCCAGATTGATAAGAACGGCAAGCTTGACCTGTCGCACGCCTATGAGCCCGGGCTGGGCGCGTGGGACATGATGGCTATCAAGCACACCTATATGGAACTGCAGCCGAACACCACGCCAGCGCAGGAGAAAGCAGCGCTCGATAAGGTGATCGACGATGGCATAAAGAAGGGCATGTATTTCCTTACGGACTCCGGTCCATCGACGGTGCATCCGCACTCATCGCAGTGGGACAATGGGCCTGACTCTGCAGTGGAGCTTGACCGCCTGTTGAAGGTGCGCGAGGTCGCGATGAAGAATTTCTCAGAGGCTGCCATCAAACCTGGCACACCCATGGCAGAGTTACAGGACACGCTGGTACCGGTCTATCTTCTGCATCGCTACCAGGTAGAAGCAACGATCCAATCCATCGCAGGCGAGGACTATCGCTACGCGGTGCGGGGCGATGGTCAGCAGATCGCTCCCATGGTGCCCGCAGCGCAACAGCGTGCAGCACTCGCCGCCGCTGTGAAGACGCTTGATCCGCAGATGCTCACTTTGCCAGAGTCACTGATCCTGAAGTTCCCGCCCCGCCCGCCATCATTGCCGCGTACGCGAGAGTCCTTTCAGGGTGAGGCAGGCGATGCCTTTGATCCCATGGCTCCCGTGCATGCCGCTGCCACCATCACACTTGCAGCGCTGTTTGAGCCCACGCGCGCAAACCGGTTGATTGAGTTCCACGGGCGTGATGCGAGCATGCCAACGTTATCTGACGTGATCGACGCAACATTGCAGGCGACTTGGATGGCGCCGTCGCAGCAGGGACTCACGCAGCAGTCAAAAATGACTATCGATCGTGTGGTGCTGGATGAGTTGCAGACGCTGGGCAATAGTCCGCAGGCGTCTGCGATAACGAAAGGCGTGGTACGGGCGGAGCTTGCGAAGTTGAGAACGTACGCCGCAGAGCGCTCAAAGGATGTGGCTCTCGATCCGGACAGTCGTGCCTTCTATGGCAGCGCCTTTGAAGCGACGGGTGGCGGATCAACTAGTCGCGGCGGCGCCGCTACACCAGCACCCGTGGCACCCGGTCGACGCGGCGCCGACACCGACGCTATTCCTGCCGGCGCACCAATCTAATCTGATTAGCGGCTAAGCACAGGGTAAACACGAAGGTGTCTGCCCTGTGCTGTTACCAGCGTGCACAAAACGTCGGCGCTGACTTTGTAGTCATCGAACGCAGCTTTGCGACATCGAAACGCTTCATGCCGCAATCTGCATCCTACCGTTCACCCGAGGGTGTAACTGGATGTGGATTGTTCGGCTGGCGCTTCGCCGCCCGTATACGTTTGTCGTGGTGTCCTTACTCATGCTGCTGCTGGGTATCGGCACCGCTGTGGAAGCACCCAAGGACATCTACCCGTACATCAACATCCCGGTAGTGACCATCGTCTGGAGCTACAACGGCCTGCCACCGGCTGAGATGGAAGGTCGCATCATCACGGTATGCGAGCGGGCGCTGACAACGACCGTCAACGACATTGAGCACACCAGCAGTGAGAGTTACCAGGGCGTCGGAGTCATTCGCGTCTTCTTTCAGCCGAACGTAAAGGTTGAGTTGGCAATGTCGCAGATCACGGCTGTGGTGCAGACCATTCTGCGCGTGATGCCGCCCGGCACTTTTCCGCCCAACATTCTCAAATATGACGCCAGTTCCGTACCCATCGTGCAGCTTGCGCTTGCCGGCCAGGGCATAAAAGAAGAGGACCTTTATGACCTGGGCCTGGCATTCATCCGGCCGCGCCTCGCCAATGTGAAAGGTGCCGCCATTCCTCTGCCATACGGCGGCAAAGTGCGGCAGGTCCAGGTTGATGCGGATCCCAACCAGATGTATGCGCACCATCTCTCAGCGACGGATATCTCGACGGCATTTAACCAGCAGAATCTGATTCTGCCGGCAGGCGTGGCGCGGATGGGTGATCGCGAATTCATCGTCAAGCTGAACTCTTCACCGCCGGAAGTCTCCGCTCTGAACGACCTCCCCATTCGTGCCGCGAACGGCGCCATCGTGTCTGTGAAGGACGTGGCGCAAGTGCGGCTGGGCTATGCGCCGCAGGTGAACGTTGTCCGTCAGGACGGTAAGCGCGCCGCACTCCTGACAGTGTTGAAGAATGGTGAGACCTCGACGCTCGATATCGTGAAGGGCGTTAAGCAGCTTCTCCCGCAGGTCAAGGCTGGTCTTCCCGCTGCGCTCACGATCACGCCGCTCTTCGACCAGTCAATCTTCGTCTCCGAGTCGATCAGCGAAGTGGTTCGTGAAGCCGTCATCGCCGCGGCGCTTACAGCGCTCATGATCCTTCTGTTCCTCGGTTCGTGGCGTTCGACGCTGATCGTCTGCGTGTCGATTCCGCTTTCCATTGCGACGTCACTCGTTATCCTCGGCGCCATGGGCGAGACCATTAACGTGATGACACTCGGCGGCCTTGCACTGGCCGTCGGCATCCTCGTGGACGACGCGACGGTCGAGATCGAGAACACGCACCGCAATATGAGCGAGAAGAAGCCGCTCGTTCGCGCCATCCTGGACAGCGCACAGCAGGTCGCATCACCGGCTTTCGTGTCGACACTCTCCATCTGCCTCGTCTTCACGCCGGTCGCATTGCTCAGCGGCCCGGCCAAGTATCTCTTCACGCCGCTGGCGCTCGCCGTTGTCTTCGCAATGATGGCGTCGTACTTTCTTTCACGCACACTCATTCCCACGATGATGCACTTCCTGCTCGCAGCAGAGATCGGTCTCTATCAAGACCCGGATGCTGCGGAGAAAGAGAAGGAAGAGAACTTCATCTGGCGCTGGCATTCGCGCTTCGATGAGTGGTTCGAACGTCGGCGCGAAAGCTATAAGAGGTTGCTGGAGCACACGCTCGCAGCGCGCGGTCTAACCATCGCTGTCTTCGGTCTCTTTGTGCTGCTATCGCTGCCGCTGGCGTTTCTTATCGGCGAAGACTTCTTTCCGTACGTTGACTCCGGCCAGATGCGTCTTCATGTCTATCCGCCTTCGGGCATGCGGCCAGAGGACTCCGAGCAATACTTTGCCGCGATCGAGCGTGAGATTCGTAAGGTCATCCCAGCCGAGCAGACGAAACTCATTCTGGATAACATCGGCCTCCCAAACGGAGGCATCAATCTTGCCTTCGGAAACAGCTCCGTCATCTCTGACACGGATGGCGACATCTACATCTCGCTAGAGCCCGGCAAACGCGACACGCAGATGTACATGCGTCAACTCCGCGCTGATCTACATAACAAATTCCCGGACGGCACCTTTTTCTTCACCCCGGCGAATATCACAAACCAGATCCTCGACTTCGGTCTGCCCGCACCAATCGATCTGCAGATCTCCGGTCGCAGCCCGCAGAACTACGCGACCGCGCAGCAGATGTTGAAGGAGGTTCAGGCAATCCCCGGCGTTGCCGACGCTCATATCCATCAACAGATCGCGCAGCCGACGGTGAACGTGAACGTCGACCGTCTGAAAGCGCGGCAGATCGGCCTTACGCAGCAGGACATCGCGCAGAGCATGCTCATCTCACTGACCGGCACAGGCCAGACCGCGCCGAATGAGTGGCTCAACCCAAAGACCGGCGTCAATTATCAAGTTGTCGTGCAGACGCCGCAGTACCGCATCGACAGCATGCAGGCACTCTCTCGCACACCGGTGACATCACCAGCCGGGAATGCCAGTCAGCTGTTGGGAAATGTAGCTAACTTCGAGCGTGACGTGACGCCCGCCATCATCGACCACTACAACATCCAGCCGGTCTACGACATATATGCCGACGTGGATCAGCGCGACCTGGGCGGCGTCGCCAGTGACATCCGCAAGATCATCGCGAAGCATAAGCCCGATCTCGCGGTGGGTTCACAGCTGGCGTTGCGTGGCGAAGTGCAGACGATGAGTGAATCCTTTACGAGACTTGGCATCGGCATTGTCTTCGCCATCATCATGGTCTACCTGCTGATGGCGATCAACTTCCAGTCGTGGCTCGATCCGCTGATCATCCTTATGTCGTTGCCTGTCGCATTCGCCGGCATCCTGTGGATGCTGTACCTCACGCACACCACCTTCAACGTCCCATCGCTGATGGGCGCCATCATGACGATCGGCGTTGCCACGGCCAACAGCATCCTGATGGTGGTCTTTGCGAATGACGAACGCGCTGCCGGTAAGAGCAGCCTCGAAGCCGCACTCAGCGCAGGCTTCACCCGCCTTCGTCCTGTATGCATGACGGCATTGGCCATGATCATCGGCATGCTACCAATGGCGCTGGCGCTGGGTGAAGGTGGCGAGCAGAATGCGCCGCTGGGCCGCGCGGTCATTGGCGGTCTCCTCTTTGCCACCCTTGGCACGCTATTCGTCGTCCCCATCATGTACTCGTGGCTACGGACCGAAGCGCCGCGCGACATGGACAAGGAAATCGACGATGCCTACCACGAAGGCGAGAACGCAGATCAGCTGGGCAACAAGCGGGGCAGCACGGGTGGACACCCCCAGCAGCAGCCCGCATAACGAGGCATAAGGACTATGAGCGACGACCTGCAGCAACGCGTATATCCCGAAGACGAACGTCTCCGCGCCGTTCAGGAAGACCCTGACCGCCGGATGACGCGCGATGAGTGGGAGCGTGAAGAGTCGCTGGCCCGCCAGGCCGCGCATAAGCGCCATGTCAGCGTGCAGCACGACCGCGAAGTACAGCAGGAGCACGATCGGAAGCACCGCGCGCAGCATCGCAGCTGGGGCAAGATCCTCCTATGGATTGGCATTGGAATCGTCGTCATGCTGCTCATCTTCCTCATCGGCTATCTGCCGCATCGAGCCGAAGCGAAGAAGGCAGCGGCCGCTGCGCGTGAGCGGGAACAGGATGAGCCGCAGGTCCCTGTTCTTGAAGTGAAACGCAGCAGCAAACCGGGCCAGCTCACCGTACCGGGAACTACTGCACCAATGACTGAGGCCTATATCTACGCACGCGCCAACGGTTACTTGAAGAAGCGCTTCGTCGACATTGGCGACCACGTGAAAAAGGGCCAACTCCTCGGCGTCATCGACGCGCCCGATCTTGACCAGAACGTAGAAATGGCGCGACAGCAACTACATCAGGCGGAGGCCGATGAGGCGCAGCAGCAGGCGCAACTCGACCTGAAGCGAGTGACCTGGGAACGCTGGCGTACCTTGGTGGCGAAAGGTGTTTTCTCACGACAGGACGGCGATCAGCGCGAGACCGACTATCGCGCCCAGCTTGCCCTCGTGGCCTCTGCGCAACGCAACGTCGAAAGCTTCCGCGCAAACCTCAATCGCGCCATCGCCCTGCAAAGCTATGAGCGAGTGACCGCCCCCTTCGACGGTGTCGTGACGCAGCGCAATACCGACATCGGCGCGCTCGTCGGTGCGGGTGGCAGTTCTACACCGCCGCCGATGAACTCGTCGAACTCCGGGAATGGTGGTTCTGCTGGCGCAAGCAGTTCCAACACCAGCGGCGCCAGCGGCAACGGCAGCAGCACCGCGACACCTTCCACGGGGCAGTCCAGCGGAGGCGCGCTCTTCGCGGTCGCGCAAGTTGATAAGCTACGCATTCTCGTCGCTGTCCCCGAGGGCTACGCCACCAGCATCGTCGCCGGCATGCAGGCGCAGGTCTTCCTGCAGGAGCGCACCGGCAAGCCAATCTATGGCACCGTCACGCGCAGTACGCACTCCATTGATGCGAACACACGAACCATGCTCGCCGAAGTGGACCTCGATAACCACGACGGCCGCTTGAATCCCGGCATGTACACGGTCGTTACGTTCGTACAAGTACGTGGCACACCACCACTCACGGTACCTGGTGATGCGATCGTCGTCCGCCAGGATCGCACCATGGTTGCCATCGTCCGTGACATGAAGGTGCAGATGGTTCCGGTCGAAATCGGCCGCGACTACGGCCCATCGGTCGAAATCCTCACTGGTCTCCATGAAGGAGACCATGTCATCACCACCGTGACCGACGGCGTACGGCAGGGTGCGAAAGTTCGGCCATTGCAGCAATCCGGCGAGAACGGAGAGGACGCAAGCGGCAAGGGCGGTCAGCAAACCAATCAAGTCCCCAACGCAGGTCCAAATGAATACGGGGATCAGTCCATCGTGAACCAAAAGTCTGAGAGCACGAACGACCAAGGCAAAAAGGGCGGCGGTACAGGCGGTGGCCAGCAGGGCAGCGGCGGCAAGCAGTCGCAGGATAAGAGCAGCAAGTGAAACCCGTCATCCCAACCCGAATCGCTATCTCGGCCATAATCGCCCTCGCACGCACAGCCTGCGTCAGCAGCCTTGCCGTCAGCATCATTGCAACGGCACAACAGCGGCCGCCTGCCTCGCAAAGTCCACAGCCGCCTCCGTACACGGCGCCGCAGCCTGCACTGTCGCCAGTTCCTGCGTCGTCCGGTCTGGCAGCAACCGAATCCCAGCAGCCTTCCGCAACGCCCGATGCACCGCTGCCGCAACCCGACGGCAGCACCATCGACCTGCGGGATGTGAAGCCGCTCAGTGTGCAGCCCGTTCAATCCGCGCAGCTCTCAGCAACGCAGCAGCGAGCGCAGTCGACTGTTACAAAGCCACAGGCAGAGACACCTTCCTCACTTAGGACTGGCCTCTTCAACGTCGTCGGCGCCTACCATCCTGCACGTGTCGCGGCACTGCCGGCGGGTGACACCTCTCGTCTTTCATCCTTGGTGCGCGACGGCAAGCTCTACCTTTCACTGCATGATGCGCTGGCACTGGCGATCGAAAACAACCTGGATGTCGAGGTTGGCCGGTACAGCCTTGGACTCGCAGAGACAGACATTACAAGAGCAAAGGGTGGCGGCACGCTCCGTGGCCTGGACTACACGGTGACGCAGACCGCTCCAGGAGTTGGCGCAGCAACCACCCCGTTTTTGATCACAACGACCACGCAGAACGGGTCGCCCACCAACGCCTCCATCACCGATCTCTCGCAGGTAACGCAGACCGGCAGCACAACCCAGCAATCCCTCAGCGAAAGCGGCACCGACACCTACGCGCAGGGTCCGCCCATCCCCATCTTCGATCCAACGTTGATCGGCGAACTCGGCTATCTCCGGCGCTCGAACCAGACATCGTTGATCGAAACCGCAACGACCGGGTCCACGTCCAACACCGGTCCACTCTCGTTCCTGAGCGGGGGGCTCGACTATCAGCAGGGCTTCTCACCCGGCACCCAGATTGAAGCGTTCGTCGACAACGCTCCCTCCGTCCTTTATGGACCGCAGTCGCAGTACAACCCGTTCAAGTCGCCGAGTACGTCCGTCACGGTAACGCAACCGCTGCTGCGCGGACGTGGACGCGCGGTCAACCTGCGCTTCGTCCGCATCGCACAGATCAATCAGAAGGTGTCACGCCTGCTCTTCGAACAGCAGGTGCTCGAGACGGTCTATGGCGTCTCGCGCCTGTACTATGACCTGGTCTCGCTGGGCGAAAACATCGGCGTGAAAGAACAGTCGCTTGCCGCCGCGCAACGTCTGCTCCAGGACGATCGCAATCAAGTCTCTGAAGGCACTCTCGCTCCGGTAGAGCTGACACGGGCGCAGGCGCTGGTGTCCTCAAGCCGACTCGATCTCATCCAGGCGCGCGGTCAATACCGCCAGCAGGAGGTGATCCTCCGGCAGCAACTCGTCCGCAACATGGCGGACCCCGGTGTGCAGGTGATGTCGATTGTCGCGACCGATCGCATCACTGTTCCAGATGCTGCGCCGCAATTGGACGTCAGCGCCCTTACGGCTGACGCACTGGCGAACCGGCCCGACCTTGCGCAGGCCGGTCTGCAGGTCGCTGCCAACGAGGTGTCCGCGCGGGGAACAGGCAACGCAGTCAAACCACTCCTAAATCTCTACGCGAACGTGCAAGCGCGAGGCTCGTCACTGGTGCCCTACCAGAACCTCGGATCAGCCGGCACAGGTGTCGTGCAGGTGCCGACCGCACTGACGACAGGCGGGCTCCGGCTGTCAACGATCTATCAGGCCGGCATCCAATTGAATCTGCCGCTGAGAAATCGTATCGCCCAGGCCGACGCCGCCAGGGATCAGATTCAATTGCGTCGCGCCCAGGGGCGTACTGCAAAACTGGAGAACGACATCCGGCAGCAGATTGAGAACGCCAGTGTCGCTCTGGAGAACGCACATGAGGCCTATACCGCTGCCGTAGAGAGCCGCGACTACCAGCAGCAGCTACTTACCGCAGAGATTGATAAGTTCGCCGTTGGTGCCAGCACCAACTTCATGATCATTCAGGATCAGGCCTACCTGGCACAGGCGCGGTCGACCGAAGTGGCCGCCCGGTCCAATTGGATGAAGGCACAGATGGCGCTCGACCGCGCCTTGGGCGACTTGCTGTCGAAGAATCGTATCGAGCTGGACGACGCCATTCGAGCAGACATCAAATGAATTTGTTTTCACAACACCGACAACTTAATAGTGCAAGTCAACGTGAGAGCGCAATGCACGCATCTTTCTTCCTAGATGTGCCGCTTTCCGTTGCGACCTGCTGGACGAGGCGGGTATGCTTCGAGGCATCGGCTTAGACCCCCCTCCGGTCTGCGTGAGCGCAGATCACCGATCCACGCGGCTTGGCCGCCTAACCGCAAAGAGGGGTAACGGTATGGCGAGCGAGCAGCAGGCAGCAGACGGATTCGGTGGTTGTTGTCTTTCCGACAGCCTTTTTGAACGTTACAGCTGGTTTTACGCCCTTTGCAGAGAGCATCTCTTCCACGACCACTCCGACGAGATTCGCGAAGCGCTCTGGGACGGTCGTGATCCCAAGGCGGGTACCCACCTGGTCGAGCTTGGTTGTGGCCCGGGCTTTTACGCCTGCCGTTTCGCGGAAAAGTTTCCGGAGATGCGTTCTACCGGCGTCGACCTTTCTCACAACCTGCTGACGCGTGCGCGTCAACGCGCCGCACGCAAGCGCCTGACGAACTGCGCCTTCTACAACGCCGACGTCCACGCACTGCCTGCGGCGATGGAGCCCGTGCACGACATCGTCGTCTCGCGACTCTTTCTGATCGTGCCGAACCGCGAAGACGTCCTGCGAGAGATCTTCCGTGTCCTGCGTCCGGGCGGCCGATGCTTTATCGCAGAGCCTGTCAGTGCCATGCGCACGCAACTACCGCTTTCCGCAATGTGGCTGCTGGCGAAACTTACATCCTTCGGGCGAGTGCCGTACACTGAGCCGCACAAGGTGAAGACGATGTCCGCAACTGAGTTCGACGCGCTGCTCCACACAGAACCCTGGGCTGAGGTGCAGATTACCCGTCGCGGCCGCTATCAATTCGGCGTGTGCACCAAGCCCATGGCTACGGAAGCCTCCAGTACGGCCGACACGGCGGAGTTCGCCGTTGCCTGATCAGTACCCGATCCTTTCTCCAGAACATCCCTCTGCCTCCAACGCCGGGAAGTGCGCCCTCGCCGTCATGGCAAAAGCACCCCGCCCCGGTAAGGTGAAGACCCGCTTGGCTCCACCGCTCACATTGGAGCAATCGGCAGCTCTCAACACCTGTTTCCTCCGCGATACCTTCGCAAACATCGGCCAGGTCGACGGCGCGCAGGGCATCATCTGCTACACCCCGGTGGGCGATGAGGCGATGTTCGACGGCCTCGCTCCGGAAGGTTTCGCGCTCATCTCGCAGCGTGGCGACGGCTTCGGCGAACGTCTCCATCTTGCTGCTACCGATCTGCTGGCCTGCGGCTTTGATTCCGTGTGCCTCATCGACTCCGATAGTCCGACGATTCCTCACGCCGCGTTGCAGCAGGCCGTTGAGGCACTCGCTAAGCCCGGCGACCGTGTCGTTCTCGGCGGCTCGGACGACGGCGGCTACTATTTGATCGGTCTTAAGGCTGCGCATGCCGTGGTCTTCGAGCGCATCACGTGGAGCACAGGATCAGTCTTCGCTGAGACCGTCGAGCGTGCCGCAGAGGCAGGCCTGGAACTGGTGGAGCTGCCTCTCTGGTACGACGTGGATGACGGTGCGACGCTGCGCGTTTTGGCTGCGGAGCTGCTGGAAGGGAAGCGGCCGCCGTTCGCGGCGATGGATGGTTTCGATGCCATCCGTACACGGGAATTTCTTCAGGCGCTGGCCGAGGGCGGATTGCAGCCATGGCAGACGGCCGGTTGAAAGCGGTAGCCAAGCGCGGCGCAGCGTTGCCAGCGACTGCGCTGGGAACCAATCTCGGACTCATCGTTCTCGGGTGCCTGCTGCTCGGCCTCTCGCGTCACCTGGCAGGCCAGATGGACCACATCCTCTTCGACTACTCCGAGACTTCGCTCGCAGCCTTGGTCACATTCCTCGGCGCGGCGCTGCTTGTGACGCGTCAACCCGTCGACCGGGCGACGCTGCCCATCATTCTCGTCTTCGCCGCGCTCTGCCGACTGGTCTTCCTGATGCCGCGGCCGCATCTCTCCAGCGATATCTACCGGTATGTCTGGGACGGCATGATGCAACACCACGGCATCAACCCCTACCGTTACTTTCCGGCCGATCCACACATCGCAGCCTTTCGCGATAACGCAATCTATCCGCACATTAACCGCAAAGAGTACGCGGTCACCATCTACCCACCCGTGGCGCAGATGTTCTACTTCGTGGCCACCACCTTTGCAGCCAGTCTGACAGCCATGAAGCTGACCCTGTATGCAGCGGAGGCCGTCACGGTCTTCACGCTCATCCGCATGCTGGTCCTCCTCGGCCTGCGGCGGGAGCAGGTACTCCTTTATGCATGGAGTCCTCTGCTTATCTGGGAGGTTGGTTCCAGCGGCCACCTCGACGGCTTTCTCACCGCTCTGCTTGCACTTGCTTTGCTCTTCCGCATGCGGAATCAGCCGGTGCTGACCGGGCTGGCGCTGGGCGCGGCAGTGATGACAAAGTTCTATCCACTGCTCCTGTTACCGGCGCTCTGGCGGCGTCGTGACTGGCGCATGCCGCTTACTGTCTTGGGAGTGATCGTCGCTAGCTACTTGCCTTACCTTTCCGTAGGAAAGCGAGTCTTCGGATTCGCGGGCGGCTACGTGCAGGAAGAGGGAATTAGCACAGGTTCACGTTACTTCTTGTTGGAACTCGCGCATCACATTCCCGGCCTCGAAAATCTGCCGGCCGCTGCCTACTACGCTTTCTGCGTCCTCTGTTTCGTACCGCTCCTCTGGTGGTGCTGGCATTTGAGCGCGAGTGCCGATCTCGCAGCGTTCCTTCGCCCAGCCGCAGCACTTGCCTTTGCGCTCATGATCTTGTTCTCGCCGCACTATCCCTGGTACGTTCTCTGGCTGGTCCCGTTTGTGGTCTTGCGGCCCAGCTTTACGATGGGCGTGTACCTCTGCGTCATCTTTTATGGTTTCACCACCATGTGGGCCGAGCCGGGCGCGAAGATGTACTTCCTCAGCAAGTGGATGTACGGGGCGGTCGCAATCGCCGCCATCCTGCAGGGAATCTACGAAGGCTGGCTGCACCGCGTCCTGCCGTTGGCCCGGCTATGGCCCGTGACGGAAGAGGGCAAGGCATAGCATGCGCGTCTCTGTAATCATTCCGGCGCTGAACGAGGCGGAATCCATCGGCTTCGTCGTCAGCGAGATGCCCTGGCACCTGATTGACGAGTGCATCGTCGTCGACAATGGATCGACCGACGCCACCGCAGCAATCGCGACGGCCGCCGGAGCCCGCGTCGTCTCTGCGCCTCGCGGCTACGGCGCTGCCTGCATGGACGGTGCCGCCGCTGCGTTACCCACCAGCGATGTCCTCATCTTTCTGGACGGCGACGGTGCAGACATCCCCGCGCACATGCCCGAACTGCTGGCGCCAATCGAACGTGGCGAAAAGGACCTCGTCCTCGGCACACGCCTGGGGCCGCGGCCCAATGCGCTCAGGCGCGCGAAGGGTTCCATGCTCGCCTCACAGATCTTTGCTGGATGGTTGGTCGGCACGCTGCTGCGCCTCCGTTTTCCCGGCAAGCACTGCTACACAGACATGTGCGCCTTCCGCGCGATTCGGCGTACCTCGCTTGACTCTCTCGGCATGCGCGAGCGGACCTTCGGATGGAATCTCGAGATGCAGATCCGCGCCCTGCAGAAGGGGCTTCGCGTCGCCGAGATCCCCGTCGGCTATCGGAGTCGCTACGGCGGTATCTCCAAAGTCTCCGGCGACTTCCGGGCAAGTGTGAAAGCGGCACAACGCATCCTCGAGGTGCTCTTCCGTGTCACCGCCGAACGCACCTGACTGGTGCGTCGGTTAGACAACGGTTGTCGCCGCATCTTCGCCCTGCAAAACCACAACTTCCATCGCAAGATCGCGTCTTATGAGGTACGGGCCGGCCGCCACGATCAACCGGCCAGCTTTCTGAACCGAACGGTTCGGAGGCCGAGGCCCGACGGAGTCACGACGATGCAGTCAAAGTTTGGATCGCGCCCCCTTGCAGTCTCTTCTCGCTTTGCCGGTTCGCTCGCTCTTGCGGCAATTCTTCTTGCGCCGGCCGCGACTGGTTTCGCGCAGACCGCCCAGAAGGGCCCGAGCGACGCCCAGGTGGAAGCAAACGTCCTGAAGGCCTTCGCCGCAGACGGCAAGCTGGCGAATCAGCCCATCAATACCTCTACTGTCTTCGGCACCGTTACGCTCACCGGTTCGGTCAGCGACGAAGCCGCGCGTGACGCCGCGGAACAGATCGCATCGCGCACCGCGGGTGTGAAGAAGGTCATCGACCAGCTCACGGTCGGCGCGCCGCAGGAAGCGGACAATGATCCTGCAACCGGGAACAGCCTGCCCAACGGCGCGGCGATGCCCGCAGCGCAGGCCGGTCAGATCGTAGCGCGCAATCCGCAGGGCAACGCCGACAACGGCAACATGGGCCCCGACGCGCAGGCAGTCCAGCAGGGACAGGCAGCGCTCCAGGACGAGGGCAGCCAGGACCCCCAACAGGCCGGCGCTTCGCAGGGCCAGCCGCAATACTCGCAGCAGCAGCCCGGCTATCCGCAGGGGCAGCCCCAGTACTCCCAGCAGCAACCCGGCTACGGTCAGCAGCAGCCTGCATATGGCCAGCAGGGATACCCGCCGCAGCAGGGCTATCCGCAGGGCGGCTATCCCCAGCAGGGAGCGCCGCAGTATGGCGATCCGCAGGCCAACGGTGGCTATCCGACCCCGCAGCAGCAGCCGGGTCGTCTATATCACCGCGACTATGAGCGCCAGATGGCAGCGCGGCAGGGTGGCCAGCAGGGATACGGCGCACCGCAGGGATATGCAGCGCCCCAGGGTCAGCCCGGCGGACAGACTGTTGTGATTCCTCCGGGAACCGACATCGCCGTCCGCATCAACCACTGGATCTCCAGCGGTGACGCTGCACCCGGTTCCAGCTTCTCGGCACTCGTGTCGAACGACATCGTCGCGGGTGGCGCCGTAGCCATCCCCCGCGGAGCCACCGTACAGGGCACAGTTCTCGATGCCAAAGGCGCCGGCGCACTCAAGGGCCGTGGCGAGCTGACGCTCGCGCTCAACATGCTCGAACTCGGCGGCCAGCAGATTCCGCTGCAGAGCGAGCCATTTTTCGTCAGCGGTCGCGATAAGGCCGCGCAGTCCATCGGTTCCACTATCGTTGGTGCTGGCGTTGGCGCCCTGATCGGCGCCGCCATCGGTCGTGGCACGGGCGCAGCCATCGGCGCAGGCGTTGGTGGTGCGGCCGGTCTCGGCGCATCGGCTGCTTCCAACGGCGGACAGGCGAACCTGCCACCAGAGGCCCTGCTGCACTTCCGCCTCACGACACCCGTGCAGGTCATGACGGTCTCTGAAGCCGAGATGCAGCGGCTCGGCGGCTACGCAGGCCCGGCGAATGCCTATGTTGGTGGCGGCGTTCCCGCTCCCTATCCCTACGTTCAGCCCTACCCGGCAACTGTGGGTATCTACGCCTATCCCGCACCGTACTATCGCCGTGGCTACTACCGTCGCGGCTACTGGTACTAGTCCTCAAATCCGTTCGACGGAGGGCCGCGGCGAATCTGCCGCGGCCTTTCTGCATTCGCCGTTTCGCCGCTCATTTATACTCGGAAGCAGCGCCGCGCTCTGTGCGCTCGCACGGTTGCGCGCTTTGCGCAGGCCATGCGTGTCACGCACGCGTTGGATCGCACTGAGTTCTCTGAAGGGTCTCCGCCAAAAGCAATGATTCGTGCTCTGCAAAAGGATAACCGTGTAACAAAGGCGATCTTCGCCGTCATCATCGGCGTGGCCACGCTCTCCATGGTGCTGTACCTCGTTCCGGGTCTGTATGACGGTGTGACCGGCGGTGGTGCTACCCCTGGCGTCTACGCCACGGTGCGCACACCCGGTGTGCTGGGCCGTATCTTCGGCGAAACCACAAGCATCAAGACGACGGAAGTCACGCAGCTCGCGCAGTCCCTGGCGCAGCGGCAGAATCTTCCGGCGCAGTACCTGCCGTTCCTGATGCCGCGCTTTGAGCAGCAGGCCCAGCAGGTCCTCGTTGCGTCGGCGATCGAGACGCGCGAGGCAGCACGCCTTGGCCTGTCCGCCACCGACGCGGACGTCCGCCAGGAACTGCAAACCGGCCAGCTCGGCCAGTTCTTCTTTCCCGACGGTAAGTTCATCGGCGACGACAAGTACAAGGCCTTCATCACCAACCAGCTCCAGTTCGCCAGCGTTGCCGAGTTCGAAGGCAAGGTGAAGGAAGAGATCACGACGCGCCGTCTGCAGCAGTTCGTCACCGCAGGAGCCACCGTAAGTGACAACGCCGTTCGCGAACTGGTGCGCAAGCAGGGCGTGAAGGTCAAGTTCGACTACGCGCTCATCTCCGCAGCGGACATCGCGAAGACTGTCAACCCGATTGACAGCGACCTTGAGAACTTCTTCAAGAAGAACGCCGCGCGTTACGCGACAGCTGTCCCCGAAAAGCGCAAGATCGCCTACATCCCGATCACCCTCGCAAACCTGCCCGGCGGTAAGCCGCAGGTCAGCGATGCTGATCTGCAGGCCTATTACAACGCTCACAAGGCCGACTACCACGTCGACCAGCAGGTGAAGGTCCGCCACATCCTCATCGCATCGTCCAGTCCCGCGACCGACGCAGCCGCCAAGGCGAAGGCGCAGGACCTGCTGAACAAGATCAAGGCAGGCGGCGACTTCGCAGCTCTCGCGAAGGCCAACTCCGACGATCCGGGCTCCAAGGGCACGGGCGGCGAGCTCGGTTACGTAAAGGCAAATGGCGCCATGGTGCCTGAGTTCCAGGCGGCGGCCATGAAGCTGAAAGCCGGCGAAACCTCTGATCTCGTCAAGACCAGCTTCGGTTACCACATCATCAACGCCGAAGCGCGCGACGAAGCGCACGACAAGACGCTGTCTGAGGTCGCCGGCGAGATCCGTCCGATCCTCGAGCAGCAGAACGGCTCCAAGGCACTCGGCACGCTCGCGCAGCAGATCGCTCAGGACGCTGCCAAGAATGGCATCGAAAAGGCAGCGACGGATCACAGCCTGAAGGCATCAACCACCGATTACATCACCAGCACTGACACGGTGTCCGCAATCCCGGACAGCGCACAGATGGTGCAGGCAGCATTCACCGGCAAGAAGGGTGACGCACCTCGCTTCGCACCTGCCGGCCAGGGAACCATGGTCGTCTTCCAGACGGCTGACGTCCAGCCCGCGCACGCGCCGCAGTTTGCCGAATGGAAGGACCACGTCCTCGAGGACTACCGCACCGAGCAGGTGCCTGCGATGCTGCAGGCGAAACTCGTAAAGCTGTCGGACCGCGCGAAGCAGCTGGGTGACCTGCACAAGGCAGCCGCCGAGATGAACGTCCCGGTCAAGTCGTCGGACCTCGTCGACCGCACCGGCAATGTTCCCGAAGTGGGAGCAATGAGTGGTGCGGCCTCCGCCGCGTTCGATCTGCCGAAGGGCGGCATCAGCACAGCGCTCAACAACGGCCAGAACGGCGAAGTCCTTCAGATCGTCGAAAAGCAGGAACCCTCTGCCGACGAGATCGCGAAGTCCTTCACCACACAGCGGACAGCCCTGCTCGAACAGCAGCGTGGCGAAGTCTTCGGTGTGTATATGCAGACGCTCATCGACGAATACACCAAGAAGGGTGCGGTGCGCGTCATGGCAAAGCCAACAGCGCCTACCATCCCCATGGGCAGCTAACGTACGCTGCATAACAGACCAAAGGCCGGACGCGTATGCGTCCGGCCTTTCTCTTTTCCTGTACTCCTCGCAGCACCTCCGCGCCACCACATCATCTTTGCGCATCACACAATCGACATGATCTCTGAACGGCTCTCCGGTGTACTCCTGCACGTCACCTCGCTGCCTTCCAACGGCGGAATCGGTGACTTTGGCCCTGCGGCTTATGCGTTCGTCGACTATCTTGCGCAAGCCGAACAGCGGCTGTGGCAGGTGCTGCCTTTAAATCCGGTGGGCTATGGCAACTCGCCATACTCGGCGTTATCCGCCTTCGCAGGCAATCCGCTTCTCATCAGCCTGGAAGAACTCCAGAAGGCAGGATGGCTCTACGCTGGAGAGGCCGAAGGCCTCGCCGGCGCAAACGGGCCAGTCGACTTCGCTCGAGCCATTACAGAGAAGATTCCCCTCATCCATCGCGCGGCGAAACGGTTCCTGCAGAGCAGCAACAGCCAGCAGTGCCAGGCCTTCGAGAAGTTTCGCGAAGCAAGCCGGGCATGGCTCGTGGACTACGCACGCTTCACCATCCTGCGCCGTCAGAACAACTTCGTGCACTGGAACGAGTGGCCCACAGAACTCGCCGCGCATGACGCCGACGCTTTGGCGAAGTTCGACGCGGAACACAAGGAAGATCTCGAGATCGAGTACGCAACCCAGTTCTTCTTCACGGAACAGTGGACCGCTCTCCGCGCCTTCTGCACCACGCGCGACATTCGCGTCATGGGCGACATGGCCATCTTCGTCTCCTACGATTCGGCCGATGTCTGGGCAAACAAGGAGATCTTCGATCTCGACGAACAGTACAAGCCCATCGCCGTCTCGGGTGTGCCGCCGGATTACTTCTCGGCGACCGGCCAGCGCTGGGGTAACCCCCTCTACCGCTGGCGTTACCTCGAACAGCACGGCTTCGACTGGTGGGTGGAACGTGTCAAACGCCAGCTCGAGCTATACGACCTTCTGCGCCTCGATCACTTCCGCGGCTTTGAAGCCTACTGGCGCATTCCCGCCGACGAAGAGACCGCAATGAACGGCGAATGGGTCGAGGCACCGGGCTTCGCGCTCTTCGACCGCCTCAAGTCCGCCCTCGGTGGATCGCTGCCATTCATCGCAGAAGACCTCGGCGTCATCACGGATAAGGTCGACAAGCTCCGTTGCGATTTCAGCATGCCCGGAATGCGCGTCCTTCAGTTCGGTTTTGCCGGTCGCGGAGCGCACCTCCATCTGCCGCATAAGTACGACCGCAACACCGTCTGCTACACCGGCACCCACGACAACGACACCACGCTTGGCTGGTGGATGAGCGCAGGCGAAGACGACCGCAAGAACCTGCTTACCTACCTCGGTCCGCTGGCTCACCCAAACGATGTCGTCTGGGCGATGATCCGCTGTGCGCAACGATCCGTCGCCTCGCTCTGCATCATCCCGTTGCAGGACCTGTTGCATCTGGGACCGGAAGGCCGTATGAATACACCCGGTGCTCCCGAGAATAACTGGACGTGGCGCTACCACCCGGAAGCGCTGCATCCGGACATCGGCATGCAGCTTCGCCACATCACGGAAGAATGCGATCGTGACGCCTACATTCCGGAATCGGCGGCGCAGGAAGTGGCGTCCATGCCCTCTCCGCCCGAGGCCCTCTCAGATCAAACCGGCGAACAGCAGGGAACTGCCGCTGAAACCATTGCTCCCACGGCCTAATCCGGCAGGTGGAAAACGAGTAACCGGCCTGCAACGCTAGGCATCCTATGCTGTAAGAGAACGAGGAGAACATCATCATGGCAGTTGCAATCAAGAAGCCCGATACGAAGGACATGAGCACTCCGCACTGGCACGAGCAGGCGAACGAGATTCAGAAGTACGGCACGGTCACTCAGGATCTGCCGCTCGGTCTTAGCGCTGACGTTCGCGCAAAGTCCTGCAAGGCTCTGAACCAGTTGCTTGCTGACTCCATCGCGCTGCGCGACATGTACAAGAAGCACCACTGGCAGGTTGCCGGACCCACCTTCTACCAGCTACATCTGCTGTTCGATAAGCACTTCGAAGAGCAGGTTGAGATCGTCGACACCATCGCCGAGCGCGTTCAGCTCTTGGGTGGCGTCACCATCGCCATGGGCGGCGACGTTGCAGAAGTAACGCGTATCGCACGTCCTCCCCGCGGCAAGGAAGAGGTTCCAGTGCAGATCTCGCGCCTTCTGGAAGCGCACAAGATCATCATTGAAGAGTGCCGCGACATCGCGAAGCAGGCCGATGAAAACGGAGATGACGGTACGAACGATCTGGCAGTCTCCGACGTGCTCCGCGCCAACGAACTGCAGGCGTGGTTCATCATGCAGCACCTGGTCGACATGCCGCTGGTCCACGCCAGCTAGGACTACAACCTGAATGCGAATGGCCCGCCACTAGGGCGGGCCATTTTTGCTGCGATGCACTCACGCTTGTCCGACCATCTCCAGGTATCGTGCGACTTCCAACCTGCCTTCATGGCGCGCCCATTCCAAAGGTGTGGCATTCCAAAGAACATCCCGCATGTCCGGCCGAGCTCCGGCTTCGACAAGCGCGCGAGCAGCCGCCAGATGCCCGAAACCCGCGGCCTGATGCAGTGGAGTTGCGTGAGCGTGTCCTCCCGGCGGGTTGTAGGCGTTGGGATTCGCGCCGGCTTTCAGCAACGCAAGCACCGCGTCCACTCTGCCGGACTGGGATGCGACGGACAACGCAATCTGAAGATCTTCCGCGGTGGCATCGGTCAGGTCCTCCAGCGGGAGTCCGAGCGCCGTTGCCAGGATGGGCGTCATCTTTGCTCCGTGTTTCACCAATTCCGCGACGGAGGCATCTTCCATCAGAACGGCGGCTGCCTTCGCGGCGCCATTGGGATTCGCACCATGCCTGCAAAGCAAGGCGATGAGCTGCGCCTGAACGCCGCACTCACGCGGCACGCTACCGGTGGCGACCAGCATAAGCGTCTCATCTCGGCTCGCTGCATCGGGGTTGGCTTCCAGGATGGCGAGCGTGACCTCCACAATATTGGAGGGAAGCTTGCCGTGACGTACCGGATTCTCAGCGATGAAATTCAGCAGGGTTGCAGAATGGAAGTAGTTGCCTCCCTCAAACGTGACATGTTGATGCACCAACGCGGAATGCATCCGCAGCCACTCCCGCAACCCGGCAGCGTCCCCCGCATCGATCAGGTCCACGGCGTGGCGGAAAGTCGGGTCTGTAATCAGCTCGTGCTGCGGGGTCTTCCAACGGTCGATGGGGGACGGGCCTTCCACGTGAGCTTTCAGGCGGGGCCAGCTCGGGTAGCCGTACTCTCGTGCGATGGCCAGCAGCGCTTCGCTCTGCGAAAGAGCCGTTGCGAAGATCGCGTCGTCATTGAGCCGGCGGCATCGCGGGAGAAACTCCCGCAAGCGTTGCGCCGCCATGGCAGATCGGGCAGAGTGGTCTCGGCGCAGGTCTTTCGCCTGTGCCTTTAGATGATCAAGGTTTGGGGAGTCAGGGAGGCGGCGTACGGGCATGGAACTTCCTTTCGTCATTGCCCAGGTCCGCACGCAGGGGGCTGAAAGTCAGTTCGTATTAGATTAAGAAAAACAAGGTGGACTTCTGTCCTCTCCGCGGACCGGATGCGCCCTTCGCGCCGCCACCAGCCTAGCACCGCTTCGGCAAGGAATCGAACGATTTCGGGCAGTGAGTGTCGCGCACACCTCAAAAGAGGACTCGCAAAATGAAGCGAAACCATTTACTAATTCATCTACAGAGCAGAGTCCCCTCGCTATGCCTATCGCCCTAGACTTTTTCGTGCACTACGCCTACGGCATCCTCTTTCTTTGGGTGCTGATAGAGCAGCTTGGCGTGCCTGTGCCTTCGGTGCCGCTGCTGATTGCTGCGGGAACGCTGACGGCGACGCATCGCATCCACGCCGTCCCGGCCATGCTGGCCATTCTTCTCGCGTGCTTGGTCGGCGACTCGGTCTGGTACATGGCTGGCGTGCGTTACGGCGGACGCGTCGTCAAGCTTGTCTGCCGCCTCTCGCTGGAAGCCTCGGCCTGCGTGAAGAAAACCGAAAACTCCTTCGGCAAGCACGGCGCAACGACACTGCTCTTCGCGAAGTTCATCCCCGGACTCTCGACGGTGGCGCCCCCCATCGCCGGACAGACTGGCATGAGCTACGGCCGCTTCCTGTTCTTCGATCTTGTTGGCTCGCTCATCTGGTCTTCGACCTATGTCTTCGGCGGTCGCTTCTTCGGTGACCTCGCAGAACGCTATTCCCCGTTCTTCCACTTCCTCGGGCGCTTTGGCGTGTTTCTGTTCGCTGCAGCCATCGTCTTCTTCGTTCTTCGCCGCATCTGGAGACAGCGCGAGTTCCTCAAGAACCTGCGCGACGCCGGCATCACCGGACCGGAACTGAACGAGATGCTGCTCTCGTCCGAAACAAACAATACGCGTGCCCCTTTCATCGTGGATCTTCGCCATCCATTGGACTACCTGCCCGACCCGCGCGTGCTGCCCGGCGCCGTACGCATCAGCCCCATTGAGCTGGAGAAGCACTGCGACCTCCTGCCGCGCGATACGGACGTGATCCTCTACTGCACATGCCCCAACGACGAGACCAGCGGTACCCTCGCGCAACGTCTGCAGAAACTCGGTGTGCACCGCGTCCGTCCGCTCCGCGGTGGCTTTGAAGGATGGCGCGACGCGGGCCTGCCGCTCGTCGAATATGACGAGACCAAGCCTCGCGAAACCGCGCCCCGCCTGGTCGAAGTCGCTGCTGCGTAAGCTCTTCCGTATAAAATCGGACGCGTTCACTTGCTGAGTCGGTGACTAGCTGTTGTAGTAGAGGCACACCTCTGCTTCAGGAGCTTTTCATGACACACCCGTGTGCCGTGCGCCGCGTGCTTTTTGCCGCTGCCGCCTTTGCTCTTTCTGTGACATTCGCACCCCTGCCGGGCAAAGCTCAGCCGCCCGCAGGGCAGCGGCGCCCGCAGTTGCCGGACACCGGTGGCCGCTCCGCCACATACGATCCACTAAAGACCTTTGCTCCCTTCGCTATGCCGGATGCAGTCAACAGCTACCGCAGCGGTAACGGCGCGCCCGGACCCGCCTTCTGGGCGAACCAGGCAGACTACGAGATGCACGCGTCCATCGACACCGCGACGCAGACGCTTACCAACGACGAGATCATCACCTACACCAACAACAGCCCGGACATGCTCAACAGCCTGTGGCTGCAGGTGGAGCAAAACACCTATCGCACCGACAGCCGCGCGCGAACCTTCGCCGGCGGCAGCCGCCGTCCCGGAGCCGATCAGTCATCCGAAGGCACCGTCTTCGAGTCCATGGAACTCATGGGTAATGGCAAGAATGCCAAAGCCGAGAAAGCCACGTACGTCATCAGCGACACACGCGCCCGCATCGACCTGCCCGCAGGCCTGGCGCATGGCGCGCAGATTAAGGTCCACATCAAGTACCACTACAAGGTTCCCGGCCAGTGGGGAGGCCGCACCTCCGTCGGCAAGTCGAAGGACGGCTACGAGATCTACGACATCGCCCAGTGGTACCCCCGCATGTGCGTCTATGACGACATCCGCGGTTGGGATACCCAGCCCTTCCTCGGCAACGAGTTCTACACCGAGTTCGGTAACTTCGATAACTACATCACCGTGCCTGCCAGCATGCTCGTCGCAGGCAGCGGCGTTCTCGTCAACGAGAAGGACGTCCTCACCAAGGCGCAGATCGACCGCCTCGCGCAGGCGCGCACTAGCGACAAAACAGTCATGATCCGCACCGTCGCCGAGATCAAGGATCCGGCCAGCCGGCCCAAGCAGGACGGAACGCTGACCTGGCACTACCACATGGACCACACGCGCGATGCCGTCTTCTCGGCCTCGGCGGGCTTCGTATGGGACGGTGCAAAGATCAACCTGCCTGGTGGCAAGACGGCGCTCTCCCTCAGCTTCTACCCCGCGGAATCCGCCGGCGATGAGGGCTGGGGACGCACCACCGAGTACGCCAAGGACACCATCGAAAACATGTCGCACGACTGGTTCAGCTACCCCTGGCCCGTCATGACGAACGTCGCCGGCTTCTCCTCCGGCATGGAGTATCCCGCAATGGTCTTCGACGGCATCAACTCGAAGAACAAGGGACTCTTCGTCGTCACCGCGCACGAAGTCGGACACACCTGGTTCCCCATGATCGTGCAGTCCAACGAGCGCCGCGACGCATGGATGGACGAGGGCTTCAACACCTTCATCGATATCTACGAGAGCGATCAGTTCCAGAAGGGCATCTGGGGACCGAAGCGTGACGGCGAATACGCACCCGGCGGCGGCTTTCCCGCAGACGAGATCGCAAAGATCATCGCTGATCCTGAAGCGCCTGTGATGCTCAGCCGCGCAGACGCCATCCGCGAGAAGTACCGTCACCCCATCACCTACTTCAAATCCGCAGAAGGCCTCTACATCCTGCGCGAAGAGATCATGGGCCACGAAGTCTTCGACCGCGCCTTCCGCAAATACATCAAGGACTGGGCCTTCAAACACCCCACACCCAGCGACTTCTTCCGTGCCATGGCAAGCGAGGGCGGAGAAGACCTGGACTACTTCTGGCGCGGCTGGTACCAGAACAACTGGACGATGGACATGGCCGCGAAGAACCTGAAGTGGGTCGACGCAGCCGATCCCTCCAAGGGCTCCGTCGTCACCATCGTGCAGAACGGCCAACTCGTCATCCCCACGTGGATCGAGGTCAAGTTCGAAGACGGCACCTCCACGAAGACAAAGCTGCCCGCCGAAACCTGGATGCAGAAGGCCACCTTCGACATGGCCATCACCTCCCCAAAGAAGGTAGCCTCCGTCACCATCGACCCGGAACACCGCGTCCCAGACAACGACCGCAGCAACAACGAAGTAAAGCAGTAACGGATCGCATAACAAGCCAGGCGCAGCGGCCCACCGGTCGCTGCGCTGGCTTTTTGCCCCCTGCTTGCCCTTGGTGAGGTCCTCTGCGATGGCAACTATTCACAGAAGAAAAGGCTAAGAAAAACATCACATCGGTCCGCTCAGATCAGAGCTAAGATGTTGCCACAAAGACAGCGGCTTTCATCCGGAGGTTGATGATGCAGCGAAGGAACTTCGTGAAGTTGGGCATGCTTTCCGCACCCGCGCTCATGCTGGCACAGACCAAACCAGCCGCCAATGATGCGCATGCCGTTTCGGCAGGCACAGACGTCCTTGGGGAAGCGCACACTCTCGGCTTCAGCAAAATTCTTTTCAAGACAACCGCTGCTGAGACGAATGGTGGCCTCTTCATACTGGAGCACAACAATCTGGAGAAGGGTGGACCCTTCCGTCACGTGCATCCAGCGCAGGATGAATGGCTCTATGCAATGGAAGGGGAGTTCCGCGTGGAGATCGGAACTCAGAAGCTCACGCTGCATCCCGGCGATTCCGTCCTGATGCCGCGCAAGCTGCCACACGTCTGGGCTCAAACAGGCGACACCCCCGGCAAACTGATTGTCGCCTTCACGCCCGCCGGCAACATGGAGGCCTTCTTCCGCGAGTTCGGAAAGACCGGAAAACTCCCGACCGACGCCACAGTCCTGACCCAGTACGGCCTCGAGCGCCTCGGACCCCCGCTCAGCATCTAGTAGTACCGCCGTCGAGTCATCCCGAAACACTTGATACATTGGGTGTGTCACCCACAACCAATGTCAGGCGGAGCCGCGCCTAAGTCAGCTGCCCGTGTTGAAGCTTGCATCCATCGAAGAGGCTCGCCTCCATCCTGTTCAGGAGTTTTCATGCGCCGTTTCGTCCGTCTGCCCGTAGCCGCCTCCCTCGCAATTCTGCTGCCGCTCGCCGCTGTTTCTCAGCAGGCGCCAAAGCCAATCCTCGGCTTCACGCCGCAGACCGAAGCCGCGGAACGCACGTGGGAGACGAAGTTTCAGGCAATTCCCGCCGCAAAGAACATCGTCGACAACATGCACCGGCTCGCCGCACATCCACACAACGTCGGCTCCCTCGCTCAGCGTGCCAACGCCGAATGGATGGTTTCGCAGTACAAGTCCTGGGGTTGGGACGCAAAGATCGAACAGTTCGACGTGCTTTATCCCACACCGAAAGTGCGCGTTCTTGAGCTGCTCGGCAGCAAGCCCTATAAGGCAAAGCTCGAAGAGCCGCCCGTCCCGGAAGATCCCTACACCCAGGACAAGAGCCCCGCAATGCCGCCCTACAACATCTACGCGATGGATGGCGACGTCACCGGCCCGCTGGTCTACGCAAACTTCGGTCTGCCGGGCGACTACGAAGAGCTGGAGCGCAACGGCATCAGCGTCAAGGGTGCCATCGTCATCACGCGCTACGGCGGCGGCTGGCGCGGTCTGAAGCCGAAGCTTGCCTATGAGCACGGCGCCATCGGATGCATCATCTACTCCGATCCTGCGGATGACGGTTACGGCCAGGGCGGCACAATACCCGCTGGCCCCATGCGTCCGGAGTGGGGCGTGCAGCGCGGCTCCGTAGCAGACACCACGCTCTACGCAGGAGACCCGCTCACGCCCGGCGAACCCTCCATCCCCGGCACGAAGCGCCTCGACATCAAGGCCAGCAAGACCATCATGCAGATCCCGACCATCCCCATCTCTTGGGGTGATGCGAAGCCGCTGCTCGAGCAGCTCGGCGGTCGCACCGTTCCTGTCTCATGGCGGGGCGGCCTGCCCATGACCTACCGCTTCGGTCCCGGCGCCGCCAAAGTCCACCTGAAGATCGAATCGGAATGGGGTACAAAGCCTGTCCTCGACGTCATCGCCACCATGAAGGGCAGTGAAGAGCCCGAGACATGGGTCGTCCGCGGCAACCACTACGACGGCTGGGTCAACGGTGCCGACGACCCCGTCAGCGGCCAGTCCGCACTCCTCGAAGAAGCGCGTGCCTTGGGCGAACTGCACAAGCAGGGCTGGTCGCCCAAGCGCACACTCGTCTATGCCGCATGGGATGGTGAAGAGCCAGGACTCCTCGGTTCAACAGAATGGGCCGAGATGCACGCGGACCAGCTCACCAAGCACGGCGCCGTCTACATCAACAGCGACGAAAACGGCCGCGGCTACTTCGGCGGCAGCGGCTCGCAAAGCCTAGAACTCATGGTGAACGACGTCGCCCATGAGATGACGGATCCCGAAACCGGCAAGACCGTCTGGGAGCGCCAGAAGGCCGCGCAAAGCATCGGTCGCGGACGTGGCGCAGCCAGTCGTGAAGGCGCAACGGAGCGCGCCACCATCGAGTTCGGACCGGCAGGCAGCGGATCCGACTTCGCAGGCTTCATCGATCACCTTGGCGTCGCCTCCGTCAACATCGGCTTCGGCGGCGAGGATCGTGGCGGCACCTACCACTCGGCATACGACACACCCTGGCACTGGGATCAGTTCGCAGATAAGGAAGAGGTCTACGGCAAGCTCTTCGCCCAGACCGCCGGTGTTATCGTCATGCGCATCGCAGATGCCGACGTCATGCCATACAACTTCACTGAACTCTCGCTCACGGTCAACGGCTACGCCGCAAGCCTGAAATCGGAAGTGAAGACCTTGCAGGCGGCCTCAATGGCGCGCACCCGCGCCCTGAAGAGCGGCGCCTATACCCTCACCAACGACCCGAAGAACTCGGTCGCGCCACCACCCGCGCTGTCCCTGCCGCCTGACATGGACTTCAGCGCGCTCGACGGAGCACTGGCCAAGCTCAGCGCGGCCTCGACGCGTTATCAGTCCATCGCAGGCAAGGCATCCATGATGTCGCCCGCAAAGCGCAAGGCATTGAACGACGGCCTGGCCCTCAGCGAGCGTAAGCTGATCAGCGAAGCCGGTCTGCCCGGGCGTCCGTGGACCAAGCATCTCCTCTACGCACCGGGCACCTTCACCGGCTACGGTGCAAGCACCTTCCCAGGAGTTCGCGAAGCCGTCGAAGCGGGCCGCTATGACGAAGCCAACCAGCAACTCGGAGTTCTCGTCCAGTCCCTCAACGAAGAAGCCAGCTTTATCGATTCGCTTTCCGCTATGGTTGGTCAGTAGCGGATCGCCCAAACCAGGTACGAAAACGGGGAGCCGGGCATCCGACGGCTTCCCGTTCTTGTCTTATGTCGTGAACACAGCACTTGGAGGAATTACATGCGCAAGCAGTGGATCGCAACCCTTTGCCTGATCGGCGGCTGTACCGTCGCAATGGCCGCACCGAAGAAGGCTCTGACCGTTCCCATGAAGGATTCCAAGGGAGCAGAGGTCGGCCAGATCATGATCACCGAGAAGGCCAAGACCGTGACACTGAATGTCATGCTGCACGGCATGCCTGCCGGCCAGCACGGCATTCACATCCACGCAAACGGCTCCTGCACCGCGCCTGAATTCACCGACGCCGGCGGCCACCTCAACCCCGATACCAAGAAGCATGGCTTCAAGAACCCCATGGGCCACCACGCTGGCGACTTCCCCAGCAGCATCACCGTCAAGGACGACGGCAACGGCTCCATGAAACTGACCAACAAGGACGTTACGCTGAAGCCGGGCGAGCCAAATTCCATCTTCGGCAAGTCCATCGTCGTGCATGAGTCAGCCGACGACGAGATGACCGATCCCGCCGGCGCCTCCGGCAAGCGCATCGCATGCGGCGTCGTTCCCGAATCCATGTAGTCCGTCAGTCTGCGTGCTCATTTCTGTTACGAACAGGAATGGGCACGCAGACCAGTATCCATACGGTCTCGAAAGACTTTTCGGATGAAGCTCTCACGTATCTCTGTCTGCCGTTGCCGGCCTGTGCGGGGCGGTGTCATGCGGAGTCCGTCATCAGGCATACAGCCTCGTGTCAGGCGGGCTGAACGTCCGCGACTTCTTAGCCCAGGGCGAAGCCCTGGGCTAAGAGTCCATCAAGCGATCGCGGGCTGAAGGCCTGCGACAAAATGCTTATGGTCACTGATCTCGATGCGCGAAACGTAGGTTACTTACCGTGGCTTCGAATACGCCGCGCAGGTGCAGGCAGAACGCGCTGAGCCGCCGGCAACAAAACGACGGTCGGCGCATCGTCAATCATGAGGTTCCCACGGCCTGCAGCAACCGGCTTCAAAGCGCCATTGCTCGCAAAGTGCAACACAGCCGGCACAGCACTCCCTTGAACATGCAGCACCACGGACTGCGGTGCCACCGGCGTCACCTTCCTCGTCTCCGGGTCATAGCCGGAAACCTCCTGCCACAGCAGCAGGATCGTCTCGCCGTTGCTCTTACGCAAAGCCAGGTGGTGCAGGGAAGTGTCGCCACCCTCCAGCTTCCAGGCTGCCGGCAGAACATCCTGCGCAGCAGCCTCAGCCTCGCTGAGCACGGTAGAATTCGTCTCTTGCAATAACTTCAGCAACGCACTTACGGCAGTAAATGCAGGCCGAGGCGTGAAGTCCGCGCGCAACAACCCGTCATGGTCGCGGATGCCGCGGTCTGGCACCTCCATATCAATCAACTCGTATAAATACGTTCGCCGGATGCCGTGCAGAAACTGCTCCAGCAGCAGCCGTACCGTGTACTTGCCGGCCACATCCTCCGGCACGCCATTTGCCACGCTGGGGTCGGCAACATAGCCACTCTCCGTGGTCATCAACGGCAGGGAACCGAAGGCACTCTGAGCCAACTGCAACGTCCACGGGTACGATCCGGTGCCGGCCTCATCGCGGCCCGCAGTCCCCGGATGACGTCCACCAAAGTAGTTATGCAGATTCCCGAACATGCAGTCGCACGGTTGCGTTCCAAACTCCGCAAACGATCCGCGACGCGTCAGCGCGGGTGCGACGGTGAAGATCTGCGTCCCGCTGGTGGCTTTCGTGATTTGCTGCTGAGCCTCGCGGACTTCCTTCAGCCAGCTCTCACTCGTCGCGTCCAACTCGTTCGGCGCTTCAATGCCCTCAAGCGATCCCGGCGCGCGCGTCGGAAAGGCTCGCAGCATCGGCGATGTCTCGGAGACATCGGTATACAACAACGCATGCACACCATCGCGAGCCAGCAGCGTCAGCCCCGTGTAATAGTCCTCGACGTTGGAGTTCAGCAGTCCATCGCGCACATGCTTCACGCCCAGTTGCTTGATCGCCGTGCGCACGCGCAGCGAATCGCCATAGGCCGAATCCTGCGACGCAAGGTGCACGTTTACACCAACACTGTCGGTGAAACGGCTTGCAGGCACGGTCTCCTGCGCGCACAGCAGCAACGGACAAACCAGGCACGCAGCACGCGCAACCCGCAGGCTTGCGCAGAGTCCTCGAAGCATCCACGCTCCTTTTATGGGTGACGCTACTGGATAGACGAAGCCATTCGCATTCAAGCTCACAGCCCCAGCGAGGGAAGCGCGACGCCCATATGTTTCGCTGCGACGGCAGCTGCGGACCATCCGCACATCCCATGCACGCCACCACCGGGTGGCGTTGACGATGAGCAAAGATACACACCCTCGATCGGCGTGCGATACGGCGGCAGCGTCGGTCTGCGGACGATCTGCGCCAGGGTCATCGCACCGCCAGACACATCGCCGCCAACAAGGTTTGCGTTCCAGGCTTCCATCGCCGGAGCCGACCGCGTATGGCGCGCAAGAATCGTCGCACGAAACCCCGGCGCAAAACGTTCCACCTGTGCCTCGATGCGCGCCGTGTAATCCGCCGCGCTGCCATTGGGTACATGACAGTAAGCCCAGGCAGTGTGCATGCCCGCAGGCGCACGCGTGCTGTCGAAGAGGCTGGGCTGCGAGAGCAGAATGTAAGGCCGCTCGCACTCGCGACCCTCCCACGCGCTCAACTCGGAAGCCGCAATCTCATCGAAGCTGCCACCAAGATGAACTGTCCCGGCTCGCCGTGCCAGCGTCGCACTCCACGGGATCGGTGCAGACAGGGCCCAATCCACCTTGAACACACCGGGACTCTGCCGCACACGCTCAAACGGCTCGCGCTGTCTCTCAGAAATTGCTTCCCCTGCAAGCCGCACGAACTGCCGAGCCGTAACATCCAGCAGTACCGCATCATGCGATGGCAGCTCCCGCAGCGTATCTACGTGGCTGTTGATGTGGATGACGCCTCCCAGCGACTGCAGCAGCGACCCCAGGGCATTCGTGATCGACTGAGCACCTCCACGCGCGATAGGCCATCCCGTCGCATGCGCAGCACCTGCCAGCACTAACCCCGGCGCGGCACTTGCGATAAAGTGCAACGGCACATTCGAGTGACCGGCAAGGCCCGCAAACAACGTGCGCGCACGCTCTGTCTTGAAGTGCGTACGAGCCGCGAAGGACGCGGACTGCAACGCCGTCAACCCGAATCGCGCCATCACCAATGGATGTCGCGGTACACGCAGCATCGGCCCAAGCGCGTCGCCAAGGAATCCCGGCCACGCATCCATTAGTGGCTTCACCAACGCCCGCCAGGCATCCCCATCCTGGCCCAGCAGAGCGGCGGTCTCATCAAGATCATGCATCTGTCCGACGCAATCCCCACCGTCCAACGGGTGCGCCAGAGGTACATCTGGCTCGATCCACTGCAGGCCGTGTTCCCGCAATGGCAGCGTCTTGAAGAAAGGAGAAGCGATCCCGAGAGGAAACACCGCCGCGCCGGCATCGTGAAGAAAGCCCGGCAACGTAAGGGCCTCCGTGCGAACACCGCCACCGATCGTCTCCGCAGCTTCGAAGACCGTCACCCGCACACCTGCGCGCGCCAGCGCAACGCCGGCGCTCAGGCCGTTGGGTCCGCTGCCGACAATGACCGCATGCTTCATCCCTCGTCTGATGCGCCTGGTCGCATGCCGTCAACATTACACTGGAACAAAGCGAGCAAGTTTGCGCACGGAGCGCAACAGCGATTCGCCGGAGCAAGCACTTGCCTCACACCAATGCCGAGCCCTTCCTCTCGCTTCAGCACGTCTCCATCGCACGCGGCAACGCCACCGTGCTGCACGACGTAAGTCTCTCCATCCGCCGGGGCGAACGCGTCGCCATCCTGGGCCCCAACGGCTGCGGCAAATCCACCCTCATCAAGACCATGACGTGCGAGCTCTACCCGCTCATCACGCCCGGCATGCAGGTCGAGATCTTCGGCCGCCCACGGTGGGACCTGACCGAGCTGCGCCGCAAACTCGGCGTCGTCACCTGCGAGACTCCCAGCAAAAGCGCACTGCACACGACATCCTTTGACGCAGTGCTCACCGGCTTCTTCTCATCGGCAACGCTGTGGCCCAACCTCACGGTGACGGATGCAATGCGCGAGACGGCCGCCGCAGCACTAAAGCAGGTAGACGCAGAGGCCTTCGCAAGTCAGCCTCTGGGAGAACTCTCCGCCGGTCAGCAGAAGCGAGTCCTCATCGCACGCGCCCTCGTCGGCAGCGGACCCGTCGCCAGCGAACGAATGCTGCTGCTCGACGAACCATCCAACGCACTCGACCTGGCCGCGCAGACAGAGCTACGTCAAACCATGCGCCAACTCGCACAGGACGGGACCGGCATCATCCTTGTCACACATCACATCGCAGACATCGTGCCGGAGATTGACCGCGTACTCTTCATGCGCGAAGGCCGCATCGCAGGCGACGGCTCACGCAAAGAGATGCTGACCGAAGAGAAGCTCTTCGAACTCTTCGGCGTGCACGTAAACCTCGCAGAGCGCGATGGCTTCCTGCACGCCTGGTAATCGAGAATTCGGGTGCCCCACGTCCGATTCGGAGACGTGGGCTCTTAGTGATCCGCCCCGGTGAAGGCAATCTGCAACGGCACCAGCTCCGGCTGCTTGATCTTCGCAGGCCCAAGCACCGCTACCCGCGGCACAGGCCCACGCAACATCGCAACCTCGTCACAAGCGTGCAGACGCGGACACTTCTGGCAATCCTTGTAGATCTTGTCTGGTAACGCCGTGCGATCCATCGTGGTGCGGAAGCCATACCGAAAGAAGAAATCCGGGATGCGCGTGAAGAGGCAGACCGTCTGCACGCCATGCACCTCCGCCTCATCCAGCAAAGCCTTCATCACAGCACTTCCGGCGCCCTGACCCTTGGCCTCAGGCTTCATAACAATCGAACGCACCTCGGCAAGGTGCGGCCCATAAAGATGCAGCGCACCGCAGCCAAGAAAGATCCCGCCCTCGCTATGCGCCACATGGAAATCGCGAATGTTCTCGCAGATCTCCGCATATTGCCGGCGCAGCAACGTGCCATCGCCCGACAGCGAATTCACCAGCTCGAAGATATCGGCAGCATCCTGCAGACGCGCCTGACGAACACTAGATCCCACGCGCCGCCCCCGTCTCCAAAGCACTCAACCGACGACCAGCGGCCGCAAGCGCTTCCGCCACACGGTGCACCGCCGTGCCGCCAATCACATCATGGCAATCCAACGTAGCCTTCAGCGTAACGGCCGCATGGAAGTCCTCGCCAAACTCATCGCCAAACTTCTTCAGCTCTTCCACCGAAAGCTCGTTCAACTCGCGACCACTGTCCAAACCAAAACGGACCGCATTGCCAATCTTCTCGTGCGCCGTGCGGAAGGGAACACCCTTATAAACCAGGTAAGTCGCAGCAGCCATCGCGTTCAAATAGCCCGACTGCGCAGCCTCTTCCATCCGCGGATAACGGAACTGCAACGCAGCCGTAAACGGAGCCATCAACGGCAGCATACCCGCAAACGTCTCGGCCACCTCAAACGTAGCCTCCTGCGTCTCCTGCATATCCTTGTTGTATGCCAGCGGCAGTCCCTTCAGGATCGTTGCAAAGGTAGTAGCCGCACCCAGCAGACGCCCGCTCTTACCCCGCACAAGCTCCGTCAGATCAGGATTCTTCTTCTGCGGCATTGCAGAAGACCCGGTGCTAAAAGCCTCCGGCAAATCCACAAACCCAAACTCCGCTGTCGCATGTAGCGTAATCTCTTCCGCAAAGCGCGACAGATGCAGCCCAATGGTCGCCGCCACCTGCGCAAACTCCAGCGCAAAATCACGATCGCTCGTGGCATCCATGCTGTTCGCAGTCGGCGCAGTAAAACCAAGCTCACGCGCCGCAATCGTGCGATCCAGCGCCAGCGTAGCGCCCGCAATCGGTCCCGAACCCAACGGGCAGAAGTTCATCCGCGCCCGGGCATCTTGCAGCCGTGAAATATCCCGCACGGCCATCTCAAAATAAGCCATAAGCCAATGCGCCACCAGCACAGGCTCTGCACGCTGCAGATGCGTATAGCTCGGCATCGCATGCTCGCCCGCAGTCTTCGCGAGCTCCAGCAGGGCAGCCGCCCACGCCTTCAAATCCACCACAGCGCGATCGATAGCATCCCGCACATAGAGCCGGAGATCCGTAGCAATCTGTTCATTGCGCGAGCGTCCGGTGTGCAGCTTCAGTGCAACGGTGCCGACACGCTTCTGCAACTCCAGCTCAAGAAAATGATGCACATCTTCCGGCACATCTGTCGCAACATTCAGACTGCCCGCAGCAAAGTTTTCCCCGATCGCGCGCAGCCCATCAACGATCTGCGCAAGCTCTTCGCTCGTAAGAATGTTCGCCGCAGCAATCGTCTTTGCATGCGCCGTGCTCGCCGCTATTTCCTGCGGAATCAGACGCCAGTCAAATGGAAACGACCGCTGCCACTGCTCGAAGGCCTTGTTCAACGGCTCGCGAAAGCGGCCGGACCACATCTTGGTGGGTTCATTCGACATGACTATTCCGAACCCTTGAGCTGGGGCATCTCAGAGCCCTTGCTAAGATTGATCAATCCCGTCGCCGCATACGTCTGCAGCTTCGCGCGCGTATCCGTGATGTCCAGGTTGCGCATCGTCAACTGGCCGATGCGATCCCGCGGCGAGAAGTTCGACTCCGTCTTCTCCATCGACAGACGATCCGCGGCAAACGTCAGGTTCGGGCTCTCCGTATTCAACATGGAGTAGTCATTGCCGCGACGCAACTCCAGTGTCACCTCGCCCGTCACCGGACGCGCAACCCACCGCTGCGAAGCCTCGCGCAGCATCAGCGCCTGCGGATCGAACCAGCGTCCCTGGTACAGCAGACGACCCAGCTTCCGCCCGTTCTCGCGGTACTGCTCGATCGTGTCCTCGTTATGAATGCCGGTGATCAGCCGCTCATACGCGATGTACAGCAGCGTCAATCCCGGTGCCTCATAGATGCCGCGGCTCTTCGCTTCGATGATGCGGTTCTCGATCTGGTCACTCATGCCCAGGCCATGACGGCCACCAATGCGATTCGCCTCCAGCATCAGCTCAACGGGGTCGCTGTACTCCGTACCATTCAGCGCAACGGGCACGCCCTCGGCGAAACGGACCGTCACTTCTTCCGCCTTCACCGCAACATCCTCGCGCCAGAACGCCACACCCATAATCGGCGACACGATCTTCATCGAGCTCTTCAGAAACTCAAGATCCTTCGCCTCATGCGTCGCACCCAGAATGTTCGAATCGGTCGAGTAGGCCTTCTCCGTCGACATCTTGTAATCGAAGCCCGACCGGATCAGAAACTCCGACATTTCCTTACGGCCACCAAGCTCATCGATAAACGCGGCATCCAGCCATGGCTTGTAGACCTTCAGGTTCGGATTCACCAGCAGGCCATAGCGATAGAACCGCTCAATGTCGTTGCCCTTGTACGTCGAACCATCGCCCCAGATGTTGACGTCGTCTTCCTTCATCGCCGTCACCAGCATCGTGCCGGTCACAGCACGGCCGATGGGTGTGGTGTTGAAGTAGGTCACACCCGCAGTCGTGATGTGAAACGCACCCGACTGCAACGCTGCAATGCCTTCGCGGACAAGCTGCGCACGGCAATCGATCAACCGAGCCTGTTCCGCGCCATACTCCATCGCCTTGCGCGGGATCGCGTCGTAATCCGTCTCATCGGGCTGGCCAAGATTGGCCGTGTAAGCGTAGGGAACTGCGCCCTTCTGCTTCATCCAGTGGAGCGCGGCAGACGTGTCCAGGCCGCCGGAGAAGGCAATGCCGACCTTCTGGGCAGTGGGAAGCGATTCGAGGATGACAGACATGAGGTGGAGCCTTCCTGAGCGTGCTGCGGTCCGGCGCGCCATCGTTGCGCACGCCGGACCGGTTTGATTCGGGACCTTAAGTGTATGCGAAAGGACTAGGCCAGCGTGCGACGTCGCTTGCCATTCACACCGCGATCGCGCGGAATGCGCTTCGCGCCGCCCAGCAGCATCAGTAGCAATGCCTTCTGCGCATGCAGACGGTTCTCCGCTTGGTCGAATACAACAGACTGCTCTCCATCCATGACCGCATCCGTTACTTCCTGGCCGCGGTGTGCCGGCAGGCAGTGCATAAACACCGCGTGGCTGGCCGCATTGCCCATCAGCGACTCATTCACTTGGAACGCCTTGAAGATGGGTGTGCGCCGCATCGTCTCGTTTTCCTGGCCCATCGAGATCCACGCGTCCGTATAGACAGCGTCTGCACCGGTGACGGCCTTGACGGGATCGTGCGTGATTGTGATGGATGCGCCTGTTTGTTCGCAGATGGCCATGGCCTTTGCCACCACATCTACCTCTGGTTGATAACCCTTCGGTGTTGCGACGGTAATGTGTGCACCCAGCAGCGCTCCGCACAGAATGAGCGAGTGGCACACATTGTTGCCGTCACCCACATAGGTGAACTTGATGCCCTCAGCCGATCCAAAGCGCTCTTCGATCGTCAGGAAGTCGGTGATCGCCTGGCACGGATGCTCATAGTCGCTCAGCGCGTTGATGACTGGCACCTTGCTGATCTCCGCAATCTCCGTCACCGTGTCGTGGGCGTACGTACGCAGCACAATCACGTTCATCCAGCGCTCCAGGTTGTGCGCCACATCGGCCAGCGACTCACGCTCGCCCAGCGGCGATGCAGTCTGATCGACGAATAGAGCATTGCCGCCCAGTGTGTTGATCGCAGCCTCAAACGTCAGGCGCGTGCGCAGCGATGCCTTCTCAAAGATCATCACCATCTGCTTCGCTTCCAGCGCATGGCGGAAGTCTTCCGGATGCGCCTTCACTGCATGCGCCAGCTCCATCAGCGCGGCCAGCTCGTGCACCGTCAGGTCGCTCATCGAGCACAGATCGCGGCCGCGCAGCGACTTCGCCGCTTCCGTAAATACAGCGTCCGATTGAATGCCGAGTGCGATCTTCGGCTTCGGCATATCCAGCAGATCCGTGCCATTCGGATTCATCACAACAGTCTTGCTATCCATGAACTTGTTCTCCGGCAAGTACGGTCTGCGCCGCGCTTGCTTCCTGCAAAAGGCTGCCAAGGGCAGCAATGGTTTCGTCAACGTGCGCCTTCGTAATCAGGAAGGGCGGCAGAAAGCGCAGAACGGTCTCGCTCGTGCGATTGAGAATGATGTGCCGCTCAAACATCATGCGGTCGGCCAGCTCCTTCGCCAGCTCGGCGGTGCGGATCTCGACACCGATCATGAAGCCCATACCGCGAACCTCCAGGATCGAGTCATGCTCCTGCGCAAGCCCACGCAACTGTTCGACGAAGTAGCTGCCCACTTCGCTCACATGCGCGAGCAGGTTCGCACGATTGATCTCGTCGATCACGGCAATGGCAACAGCGCACACCAGCGGTCCACCGCCAAACGTTGTGCCATGCATGCCTGGCGTAATGGCGCGTGCTGCGGCCTCGGTGCAAAGGAGCGCACCCATCGGCAGACCACCCGCCAGCGGCTTCGCCAGCGTCGTCACATCCGGCTGAATGCCATAGTGCTGGTACGAGCACCACTTGCCGGTGCGGCCCATGCCGCTCTGGATCTCATCGCACAACAGCAACGCACCGGTCGAGTCGCACAGCTCTCGCGCCGCTGCCAGGAACTCCTGCGACACGGGATGGATTCCACCCTCGCCCTGTAGGCACTCCAGCGCAATACCGCACACCTCGTTCGTAAACGCCGCACGCAGCGCGGCAACGTCGTTGAACGGCACAAACACAACGTCCGGCATCAGCGGTGCAAATGGCTCGCGATACTTCAGCTTGTGCGTCGTCGCAACCGAACCCATCGTGCGTCCGTGGAAGCTGTGTTCCATCGCGATGAAGCGCGTGCCAATCGTCTTGCCTTCCGCGCGCAACATGCCCGCGTGCGCACGTGCCAGCTTCAGCGCAGCCTCCCACGCCTCGGTGCCGCTGTTGCAGAAGAAGACGCGATCCATGCCGGTCAACTCCGTCAGCTTTACAGCCAGTGTCGCGGTGCCATCGTGATAGAACAGGTTCGACGTGTGCAGCAGCGTTGCGGCCTGCGCCATCATCGCCTTCGTGATCGCGGGATGACCGTACCCAAGCGCCGACACACCAATGCCGCTCAGCAGATCCAGGTACTCGTTGCCGGCGTCGTCGAACAGGTGCACACCTTCGCCACGCGTCAGCAGGATCGGGTGGCGATCATAGGTTTGCAGCAACAGCTTCTGCTCCGCCGCCTGGGTTGCAACAAGGTTCATGTCTGCTGCGCCTCCGGTGATAGTTCCATCCTGTTTCATGTTGTCGAGTTTCATGCGACCGTTGTCGAGTTTCATGCGACCATGACCTCCGTTCCGTCGTTGACCCGCGAACTGATCAGGTCGGGTAAAACCGTTGCAGACTCAGCCGGTAAGATGCGTACGCGCTTCACGCCGGCCAGCAGGGCATCGCGGCATGCATTCAACTTCGGCAACATGCCGCCGCTGATCACAGCCTGTTTCTCCAACTGCGGAATCTCCTTCAGGGTCAGCCATCGCATCACCTGTCCGTCCGCACCCTTTACTCCGGGAACATCCGTCAGGAACACCAGCGCATCCGCCTTGGTCGCAATCGCCGTTGCAGCCGCCATCTCATCGGCGTTGATGTTGTAGTACTCGCCGTCAAAGCCAAGCGCCATTGAACTGATCACCGGCACCGCGCCCATCTTCCAGATCGCATCCAGCCAGCGCGGATCCGTTGCAGCAATCTCGCCCACAAAACCCAGATCCGGCGACGTCTTCTTCTTACGCGCGCGAAACACATGGCCGTCACCGCCGCAGATGCCGACAGCCGCCTGTCCTTGCTGTCCCAGCGATGCGACCAGGGACTTGTTCACGCGGCCTGCCAGCACCATCAACGCGGCATCGCGTGTCTCCGCATCCGTCACGCGCAGACCGCTGATGAACTCGCTTGTCTTGCCCATCGCCTTCAACGTCTTCGTCAACTGCACACCGCCACCATGCACAATGGCCACCTGGTGACCATCCGCAACCAGGTCTGCGATGGCCTTGCCAATGGCGTGCAGCAGTTCCGGCTTCTCCAGTGCGGCACCCCCGAGCTTCACGACATACTTCAAAGGAGTCCCTCCGATTCTTTCCAACCACACATCACATTCATGTTCTGTACCGCCTGCCCGGAAGCACCCTTTAGAAGGTTGTCCAGGCAGGACACGAGTACCAATCGCTTGCCGTCCGGCGCCAGCTCAAATCCGATGTCGCAAAAGCTGGTCCGCACCACGTTCTGGATCTGCGGCAGATCGCCCGATCGGTGCACACGCACCATGGGGCTCCGCGCATAGAAACTTCGCAACGTATCTTCGATGGTCGCCGCATCCATCCCGTCGCGTAGCCGTAGATAGATCGTCGAAAGAATGCCGCGCGGAATCGGCAGCAGATGCGGCGTGAACTGGATCTGGTCGTTCGTAAGACCAAGTTGCTCCAGCAGTTCGCCCGTGTGCCGGTGTCCGAAGACTGCGTAAGCGGAAAGATTGTCCGCCGCGTACATGTAGTGCGTCTTCGCCGAAGGCGCCTTGCCCGCACCACTCACGCCGCTTTTCGAGTCGCAGATGATGCCATGCTCCACGTCCACCACGCCCGCCCGAACCAGCGGTGCGAGAGCAAGAATGATTGACGTCGAATAGCAGCCGGGATTCGCCACCAGATCGGCGCCCGCAATCTCGTCGCGGTGCAGCTCCGGCGAACCGAAGACCGCCTCAGCCTGGATCGCAGCCGCCAACGCAGGATCGGAGTCGGTCAGCTTGTAGACCGCTGCGTTTGCAGGATGATGCAGTCGCCATGCACCCGAAAGATCGATCACGCGAAGCCCGGCCGCCAGCGCATGCGGTACGTATTCACGCGATTGCTCGTGCGGCAGCGCCAGGAACAGGATCTCCGTCCCGTTCTCGCGCAACGTCTCCCACGAAAAGGGAACTACCGGTGGCGCAGGCTTGCCATCATTCTTCGCGATCTGCGGATGCAGATCATAGATTGTCGTCCCGTCTGCCTCGGCTCCCATGCGGCCAAGGAAGATCGGCTGGGTGTCGCCGAGACGCGGGTGATGCAGCAACAGGCGCGCAAGTTCCGCGCCGGCATATCCCGTCACGCCGGCAACGGCCGTGCGCACGTGGGACTTCGGTTGTTTTGCGAGGGTCGCCAACGGCTCACTCACAGCGGCAAAATGGCTCACCCGATCAAACCTTCCATCCGCGCCTTCAGCACCGCGGCCTGCTTTGCATCCGCGCAGATCACCAGCACGGTGTCATCGCCGGCGATGCTTCCCATCATCTCCGGCCAGTCTTCATAATCCAGGGCGGCCGCCACGGGCTGTGCCGAACCTGTCGTCGTAATTACCACCAGCAGATTTTGAGCCTGCTTCACTTCCAGGCCATAGTTCCGAAGCGTTTCGCCGATGCCGGGGGAGTCGTCATCCTCCTCCATATTGCCCGGCAGCGCATATCCATTCGGTCCCTTATAAACATGAAGTTCATGAATATCGCGTGACAGCGTCGCCTGCGTTACCGTAAATCCGCGCTTGGCCAGCTTCTTCCGCAACTCGTCCTGGCTGAGCACGCTGGTCGTCACCAGAAGTTCACGGATTGCAGTGTGTCGTTGCTGTTTCATGCGAAAAAGGGTCCGCCCTGGGTTGGTGCTGCCGTTGACCTGTTGTAGGGGGCGGAAGCGAGAAATGTCGTGCCGATTAACGGCTACAAATAAGATGTTCGGCGAACTTCGCCGATGCATAACTATACATCTAGTTGTATAAATATACAGAACCCCCGTCAAGCAAACTCCCAAGCTGTGATCCGGAAATTTCGGCGAACGGTTAGGAATCCTTACAGAAAGACCGTCGCGCCCGCACAAAATCGCGGTCTCCGCGCAGTAGAATGAGCTATGGACACGTGTTTTTTGCCCGCCCGCCCCGAGGTTGTCAGCGCCCGCACGTCGGTGCGCTCCCTTGTGGATCCCCGCTTCGACCACGACTCCTGCGGTGTCGGCTTTGTCGCGGATTCCGGCAACGTCGCCTCGCATAAGGTCCTTACGGATGCGCTGACAGCGCTCGCCCGCCTCGCACATCGCGGCGCGGTCGCTGCAGATGGTAAGAGCTCGGACGGCGTCGGCATTACGTCCGCCGTGCCGCGAGCCCTTCTGCTGGCAGAAACAGGTGTCACACTCGACGATGCACAGCCCCTCGGCGTCGGCGTCATCTTCGTGCGCGAAAAGGGTGCCAACACCTGCACGGTCCTCGACGAATGCCTCGCAGAGCAGGGCATCACGGTACTCACGTGGCGCGACGTACCCGTCAAGCCCGAGGTCCTCGGCGAGATCGCACTCGGCACCATGCCGGAGATCCGCCACGTCCTCGTCACTGGCGCCCCGGAAGACTTCGAGCGCAAGCTTTATCTCGCGCGCAAGACCTTCGAGCGCCGCCTCGAAGCCGGCGAAGTCACCGGCTACGTCGCCTCGCTCTCTTCGAAGACCATGGTCTACAAGTCCATGTGCAGCGGCCGTCTGCTGCCCGAGTTCTACCCGGACCTGCAGAACGAAAGCTTCACCACGCCTTTCGCGCTCTTCCATCAGCGCTACGCCACCAACACCACGCCCGCATGGCACCGCGCACAGCCCGGCCGCACTCTTGCGCACAATGGCGAGATCAACACTGTCTGGGGCAATCGCGCACGCATGGAAGCGCGCTACTCCACGCTGCCCTCAGAGTGTCAGCCCATCCTCACCCAGGACGGCACCGACTCCACCTCGCTCGATGAGACCGTCGAACTCCTGATGCACAACGGCCGCACCATCGCGGAAGCCATCCGCGTCCTCCTGCCGCCTGCCGTCGCAGGCCGCGACTCGGCCTTCCTCAAGTACCACATGGACACCATGGAACCATGGGACGGCCCAGCCGCACTCGGCTTTACGGACGGCCGCTACGTCGGCGCCGCGCTCGACCGCAACGGCCTGCGCCCCTGCCGCTTCGCCATCACCACGGACGGACTCGTCGTCGCCGGCTCCGAAGCAGGCCTCGTCGATCTCGATCCCGAGACCGTCACCCACAGCGGCCGCCTCGGACCCGGCCAGATGCTCGTCGTCGATCTGCAGGAAAAGAAGATCTACGAGAACGAGGAACTCCTCGACCTCTTCGACGCAGACGGCAGCTACGCCGCGCTCATCGACGACACCACCATCTCTGCCGAGTGGGTCGACCTGCCCGCCACCGACTTCGAAGCCATCGCCAAGTCCCAGCGCAACTTCGGCTACACCAAGGAAGACGTGCGCATGGTCCTCACACCCATGGCAACCGACGGCAAGGACGCCGTATGGTCCATGGGCGACGACACACCGCTCGCCTACCTCGCGAAGACACCCCGGCCGGTCTACGCCTACTTCCGCCAGCGCTTCGCCCAGGTCACCAACCCGGCCATCGATCCCTTGCGCGAAGCCATCGTCGTATCGCTGCACACCCGCCTCGGCCCCTGGTCGCACATGCTCAACAAGCAGGCATCACTGCGCGGCATGGCCCTGCCATCACCCTTTCTCTCCATTGGCAAGCTGGAGTCCCTGCGCCAGGGTAGGTACCCTCACAACGACACGCTGCGTCTGCGCGAACTCAAGTGCGTCTTCTCCTCCCGCTTCTCGCTTGAAGTCGGCATCGAAGCGCTCTGCACCAACGCCGTCGAGCTCGTCAAAGAGGGCGTAGAGATCCTCCTGCTCAGCGATCGCAACGCCGACACGGACCTGTTGCCCATTCCCATGGCCATCGCGGTCAGCGTCGTCCATCACGCCCTCGTCAAGGCCGGCCTCCGCACCGCAACCGGCATCGCTGTAGAAGCAGGTGACGTGCGCGACGTGCATCACGCTGCCGTTCTCATCGGCTACGGCGCGGGCGCTGTCTGCCCATGGCTCGCGCTCGAGACAGCACGCGCCACCGCAGGCCCTGACGGCGACGCAAAGGTCCCCGAGATCAAGATGCTCAAGGCCTTCGACGCCGGTCTTGCAAAGATCATGTCGAAGATGGGTGTCAGTGTCGTCGACAGCTATCGCGGTGCCTACCCGTTCGACATCCTCGGCCTCAGCAACGAAGTCGTAAACCGCTGCTTCCCCAACACACCCGCACCGCTCGGCGGCGTCGGCTTCGCAGAGATCGAGCACGGCATCCGCCAGCTCTGGGGCGCGCCCGTCTCGCCCGATCTCCAGGCAAAGATCGACCTGCCCGACTACGGCTGGGTCAAGTTCCGCAAGGCTGACATGGCCGAACCGCACGCATGGCAGCCCTCGAACGTGAAGGCGCTGCAATCCGTCGTGGGCTCCGCCCGCAACGTGCCCATGCCGGAAGACGCCGCAAAAGCGTTCCAGATCTACTCAACCGCCGTTGCCACCAAGGAAACGCCGACGGTCCTCCGTGAACTTCTGGAGATCCGTCCCGCAGGGCCCGAGCTCGATCTCGACAAGGTTGAGTCCCCACGCTCCATGATGAAGCGCTTCGCCGCCTCGGCCATGTCGCTCGGCTCGCTCAGCCCTGAGGCGCACACCACCATCACCATCGCCATGAACAGCATCGGCGGCAAGTCCAACACGGGCGAGGGCGGCGAAGATTCCGACGTCTACCGTCCGCACCCTGGCAACCGTCGCGTGCTCATGCCCGGTGAGGCCTCGGCCTTCGTCAACAAGCCATCCCCCGGCGGCGTCGCTGTCGCGGAGCCCATCGTCGAAGCACCCGCCGTCCACTCGTTCCTCAACAACAAGATCAAGCAGGTCGCCAGCGGTCGCTTCGGTGTCACCGCCGAATACCTCGCACACGCTGAAGAGATCGAGATCAAGGTCGCACAGGGCGCCAAACCCGGCGAAGGTGGCCAGCTCCCCGGCCACAAGGTCACCGGCCTCATCGCCCGTCTGCGTCACGCCCAGCCCGGCGTGCCGTTGATCTCGCCGCCACCGCATCACGACATCTACTCCATTGAAGATCTCGCGGAGCTCATCCACGACCTCAAGCGCGTCAATCCGCGCGCTGCGGTAGGCGTCAAGCTCGTCTCAAGCTGTGGCGTCGGTACCGTCGCCGCAGGTGTAGCGAAGGCCTACGCAGACTACGTCGTCATCGCCGGCAACGTCGGCGGCACCGGCGCAGCGGCACTCTCGTCCATCAAGTACGCAGGCAATCCCTGGGAGCTCGGCCTCGCCGAAGCTCACCAGACGCTCATGGCAAACGGCATGCGTGGACGCGTCCGTCTGCGTACCGACGGCGGACTCTCCACCGCACGCGATGTGCTGATCGCAGCCATGCTTGGCGCGGACGAGTTCGCCTTCGGCACCGCTGTCCTCGTCGTCCTCGGTTGCGACATGGCGCGGCAGTGTCACCTCAACACCTGTCCCACCGGCATCGCGACGCAGAAACCCGAACTCCGCGCACGCTTCCGCGGCAAGCCGGAGCACGTCGTCCGTTTCTTCGAACAGCTCTCAGGCGACCTGCAGCAGATGCTTGCGCGCTACGGCCTCGCATCCATTGAAGAAGCCATCGGCCGCGTCGACCTGCTCGAGCAGGTACGCTTCGACGGTGGTCTCGACCTGTCGCCCATGCTGGTGCAGGAAGGAAACGGCCCCCGCAAGTGGGACGGCATCCGCAACGACCGTCCCGAGACAGAACCCGCTCTGGACGACGCGTGGGTCGCACCTGCCGTCGCCGCCTTCGAAAAGGGCGAGGCCTACTCGGTCAGCGGCATGATCGCCAACAAGGATCGTGCCGTCGGCGCCCGCATCGCGGGTGAGATGACTATCCTGCAGGCAAAGGCCGAATCGCCCATGCCACTGCCGGACGTCACCATCAAGCTCACCGGCACGGCCGGACAGAGCTTCGGAGCCTTCGCCATCGAAGGCATGAAGCTGGAGCTGACCGGCGAAGCGAACGACTTCGTCGGCAAGGGCCTCAGCGGTGGAGAAATCGTCATCCGCGCACGTGGCCTCGCAAAGACCAAGAGCGGCGCACACGTCCTCCTCGGCAACGTCGCTCTTTACGGTGCAACTGCCGGCAAGCTCTTCGTCGCGGGGCAGGCTGGCGAGCGCTTCGCCGTCCGCAACTCCGGCGCCACCGCGGTCGTCGCTGCGGTAGGGGATCACGGCTGTGAGTACATGACCGGCGGTACCGTCGTTGTGCTCGGATCCATCGGCCTGAACTTCGGCGCAGGCATGACCGGCGGTATCGCGTGGCTCTACGACGCGGAGGGCACGGTACTCTCGGGCTCCCGCTATCACGCCGACTTCCTGCAGGCCATCCCCTTCGCCGAAACCGACGAAGCAGCCCAGGCCGAACTGAAGTCGCTGCTGGAAGAACACGGCGCCAAGAGCGAAAGCACACGCGCCGCACGCTTCCTCTCCGACTGGGACACCCACTCGAAGAAATTCCTACGCATGGTGCCCATCTCGCAGGTGTAATCGAACACTGGCAACACGCGCATCGCAACGATGCTCTCCCGCACTTATAAGAGTAACGAGCTGACAGGCGATAAGAAGGCGAAGCAAAACTGTCGGACAGTCCCAACGTGGCCAGCGCGGCAGATGCTGAAAAGGTGTCACGTATGTGGATTGCTGTTCTTGATATCGCGACTTCCAGCGGCGTGTGTGCCGATGGAAGTCGCCGATGTGTTCGGGAGCAAACGTGTCGGCTGCTCTCCCAGCACTGGGTGAAAGGCACATCGACGCTTTGCTCACAGGAGCGAAGACGTTAAAGCCAGAGCCAAAGGCAGAGTCGAAACGTGGCAATTGTACGTAGTGGACGTATCCCGGGGCACTCTCGTCAAAAGCACTCCCCTCTGCGATGCACACCAAATTGCGATGCGGAGGCGCGTCGCATCGAGGATGTCTTTACGAAGAAGATCTCGCTTGGCTGTCTGCTCTTACGGTCAGGAGAGCAGACAGCCAAGCGAGATGAGTCTTACTTCGTGATCTTCTGAAATTCCGCGGCCGTGTAACGGTGCGCGCTATCCGTAGGATCCTTGATCCTGTAAGCAAATGGCCTTGGCACGGCTGTGTTCAGTATCCATGAAATGCTACCGCGAAACTTAACGGCTCCAGCGCTTGCTGTCGTGTACAAAGGGCACCCCGAAGCGTTGTTGGAATCGTAGCGCCCGCCTTCAATGCTGACGCCAATTGCATTACCTTCAACCGTTATCGAGCAGGCGTGCACATCTGTGATGATGTTGTTGACATAGCGGGCGTGGTCGCCTCCATTGCCATCAATCCCGTTGTACAGTCTGGAATCGCGGCTGAGGCCCAGGTGTGCAATGGTGTTATCAGCGGCATAGCCGTACGACTGAACCTGTATACCGAAGCCACGGCTGTTGGTGATGGTGTTTGATGTCACCTGGTCATACGGGCTGTCTGCGGTAATGTTGCCTTCATTGTCGGAAAGCGTATTTTCTGCGATGAGGTTATATCGGCATGTTGAAGCGAGACCATAAGGACGGTCTTGAATGCCCATGGCGTTGGTCGTCTTCACCGTGTTGCCTTTTACCAGGGCACCATATGTGCCCCGCAGTTCAATGCCGCCGATGTTGTAGTTGAGACCGTAGGGAGAATCCAGGCGACCGATGTTGTTGTTGGTGATCTGCCATCCCATCAGCGCGCGCGAGCCAAACGATGTATTTGCCCGCACCAGGATGCCACCTTCGAACCCGAAGGGCATAGGGGCGGTCGAGCCGGTATTGAACGTCGTCAGCGCATTGAGCGTGTTGTTCTGGTTGCCACTCGTCCCGAACAGGTTTCCATAGTCGAGGACAAACGCGACACCAGAGTTTGTCGTTCGAATGATTTCAAGGTCTTGAACCGTGACATAGGATTTGTTTGAGGCGACGATGCCGCTCTTGTGGGTGCTGCCGGAAACCTCGATGGTGTGCTTGGCTGGGTCACTGCCATCCAGCAGGTGGACGTACAGGGTGTCCGCGTCCGCGTAGAACGACCCGGCAGTATTGATGGCATTCGCGAGGTTCGACTGACGTGTAAGCGGGATCGTCTGCTTGTAGAGGGCGTCCACGAAGACCTTGTAGCTCGCTTCGGTGCGATGCGTCTGGTAGGTGTCGGAGGAGATGAGGCTCCATCCGCTGATAGTGTCGGCGCCGTCAATGATTGGAAGCCGACCAGAACCGTATGCGCCGACGACCAGGCGACTGTTGAACGAGGAGCCGGAGCTGGGGATTAAGAATTGCTCATGCCAGACGTCCCCACGCTTTAGCAGGATTGCGTCGCCACCCTTAAGATGAACGAGGCTGCTCGCCTTCGCAAGTGTTTCAAAGGGGGCAGACTGGCTCAGACCGTCATTGCTGTCATTACCAGCAGACTGTGACACAAAGTAGCTGGTGGCAGAGGCAGGAAGTGTGGCAAGCGCGCACAGGATCGTGGGCGCGCAGAAGCGCGTCAAGAAAGTCATGGGGTCCCCAACCGGTTGTGAAATTTTCTGCGGAGTGCGTACAACCTTTATAGCGCGGTTTGTCTTGGCAGAATATGGCCATACTTACCACTTTTTAGGGAATTAATTCCCTAGTTGCGGGAGGAATTACCTTTTCATTGAAATCTGGTTGCTCGGGACAACGGTTTCACTCGTGTTGCCGAAGCTTCATACGCCGGGTCAGGATGGCGGTGAGGAGTCCAGCCCGTCACAGGTGCACCGCAGTATCTGATCTGCTCGCGATAATTCTTTCAGATACGATTACTCAGGATTGCTTGAGAGTGGGCCAGCGCGCGACTTCGCGGTTCGGCGATACAATTGTATGTGGATGCAAGTAGCATTGAGGAGAGCTCCATCTCACCACATACCAAATCAGATCGACATGTTCTAAGTGCCTGTGTATTGCTTTGCACCTATAGGCGGCCGATTGATGTTGAGCGTTGCATCCGCGCACTCGCGTTGCAAACGCGTCTTCCAGACGAGCTACTGGTTGTGGTCCGTGACGAGGATGTGGCGACGCAGACTTTCGTGGCGCGAATGCAGCCTCCGCCCTTTCCAGTACGCATCATCATGGTCCACACTGCTGGCTTAGTTGCCGCGCGGAATGCCGGGCTTGACGCTGTTCGAAGCGACATCATCGCCATGATTGACGATGACACGGCACCGCTGCCTGAGTGGCTGGACCGCATCTGCACGCACTTTGAGACGGACTCGACCGTGGGGGCAGTGGGCGGGAGGGATCGCCCTGCTGGGCCGCACGCCGGTGCAGAGGTTCGCCAGCCGACCGTGGGCATTCTTCAGATTCACGGGCGCTACATAGGGAACCATCACTGCGGCATCGGTCCGCCAAGGCCGGTTGACCTGTTGAAGGGCGCCAACATGAGTTACCGCGCCGCAGCGGTTGCCTCGTTGCGCTTTGACAAACGGCTGCTAGGCCGGGGGGCACAGCCATGCGAAGATCTTGCCTTTTCACTCGCCGTGCGTGGTGCCGGTTGGAAGCTGATTTATGACCCTGAAGTAGTGCTGGATCATTACGAAGGCGATCGCGAAGAGCTTCGACACTACGCCGGAATGATGCCCATCAAGGATGGCGATGCGTTCGGTGAGATGACCTACAACTGGGTTGTGGCGATCTGGGACCACATTTCCGTACCGCGGCACGTGTTGCATATCATATGGCAGGTGTTGGTCGGCACGAGAGCTAGGTTCGGTCTGCTGCAGGCGCTGCGATTTTTGCCAGCGCTGAAAGGTGCCTCATGGCAGCGCTTCTGGTACACGCAGAAGGCCCTCTTCCGCGCTTACGTGCACTTGGGATTGCGCCGCGGCACAGAGCGCAAGTCGGTATAGCGTCAAAAAGACTTCAGCAGCTCAACATGCCAAGAACGGACGATTCTTTACGCCGGCAAGGACGCCATCGGCCAATGCGTTTACAGCGACCGCATTGTGGACAGCGCGGGATTTTCTTTATCGCAAGTACCGAAGCGCACTCCGTGTGGGACTAGGAGCACGGAACTCGCAAGAAGACGACTTTAGCGCAGAGCTGCAAGGCAGCTATCGGTGTTCCAGCCAAGCGGCGCAGACGCAGTGTTCTGACGCCGGCCGGTCCGACGGCACTGAAGGAACGACGTTGCTGGCAGTCGGCAGGGTGGTGGAAGAACAGAAGCGCTTTGCAGATCCGTTGCAGGAGCTCGTGTGTCTGCCTGCTGGAGTTCACTGTCGACCTGTAGGTCAGGTCCTGGTGAGACGCCCTTGAAGGAAACGTGCGGGCAACCGGGTATGACTGGACGGTGTGCGCTTCGCCAGCTTCTTCTCACACCGTGAAGGTCTGCACAAAAGGTACTGCGGATGCGCGTGTTCGTGTCAACCTGCATTGGAGATGGTGGCTGGTGCTGGCGACGAGAGTTGCGGCTCGCCCGTGCTTGCGACCCTCTCCCGAATTTTGGATTAATGCTCTTAGCGGTCTCAGTACGCCACTGATTGGGGAGCAATCCGGACGTGTGTGCTGAGTAGAGCAGTGTTCGGAGCAGAAGCCCGCAGCGTTCCTACATCGCGTAAACCCTACTATTTAGCGGCCATCCGAAGCTGTCGGACCCGAATGCCGCTTGATCCCGACTCCTCTGCAAATATTTGCAGTTGATTGCCGTAGACGCATCACTTCGGCCACTCAAGTGCAATGTCAATGGCATTCGTCCAAAGACTTGGACCCGGGGGAGCCACTGGAATGCAAACAATCACTGAAGTACAGGAAAGTCGACCCGCGCGGCCGCTAGGGACCATCCGGTCTGTCCGCGAGCCGTCGGACCGCATCTGTGCGATAGCGATTGCGCTGCTCTACCTTGTCACGTTCCTGATCCTTGCGAGCGCTCTGCGCACCCGATTCGGCTTCCCGCTGGATGATTCGTACATCCACCAGACAGTTGCTCGGAATCTGGCCTATCACCACGTCCTTGGGTTTCTTGCGGATCGGCCATCGTCCGGCTCTACCAGCCTTTTGTGGGAGTTTTTGCAAGCCGCCAAATACACACTGCTTCCCGGTCTGGATCCAGTCTTTTACAATCTCGGTCTGAGTCTGGTGATCCTGCCGGTTATTGGCAGCACCTTCTTCCTCCTGGCCCGGCGTGACGGCATGTCGTGGAAGGCGTCCGCCGTGCTTGCCGCCGCACCCACGCTATCCGGCAATTTTTTGTGGCTTGGCCTGATTGGCATGGAGCACCTGTTTTTTGTAGCATTCTCCCTGTTGGCGATCCTCTTTTGGTTTGACGGTGGGAAGCCGAGTCTGCGCCAGGTGATAATTGCCGGCTTTTTCAGCGGTTTAGTGGTGCTGACGCGGCCGGAGGCGGTGGTATTTGCTCCGATGCTGCTGGCGGTGACAGCCGTGAGCCGTTCACGTCCACGTCCCTGGCGGGATTACGCCATTGTTACTGCCCTGTGGTTTGTGGCCACTTCGCTGGTGGTGTCCGCGAATTTCTGGACTTCAGGCTCGCCCATGCCGGCCACCTTACAAGGACGGTCCTGGCTATACTTCCACAGCACCGGCGGATCGCACTCAGTCGGCACCATCCTGCGCTTCGTGGGTGGATGGGTACAGCGGCTGCCGCGAGAGTTCAGCACAGGGTTCGTGAATCAGTTGAGTTCGCCAACTCAACTCGGCACGCGGACGGGACTTATCGGTGTTGTGCTGCTGGCTTTCATGATTTGCGGTGTCGTTGCGCTTCTGCGTCGCAAGCCGCTTCGCATCAAGTTCCTGCTGCTTTGGGCTTTAGTTCACTTTCTCACTTATCTGGCCACATTTCCCGCAGCAGGCCATGGTGGACGCTATCAGCCGATTGTGGTGATGTTGCTGTTCCCACTGTTGTTCTTCGGGGTGTTGTTTGCGCTGCGCCGCATGGTTCATCTTCCTGCGAAGGTAGCATTTGCACTCGTCTTTTTTGTGATGCTAGTAAGTGGCGTGGCTTCCATCTCCACTTGGCGCCGGGTAACGGAGTCTGGAGTGGCTCACATCAGCCGCGTGCATGGCGAAATCGGCACTTGGATGCAGCAGAACCTGCCGCCCGACACGCGCTTGGCAGCCTTTGACATCGGTCGAGTCAGTTACGAGTGGAAAGGCCAGGTCATCGATCTGGGAGGCCTCGTCGATCCGTCCTACTATCACTATCTGGTGAGCGGACAGGTGCCGCAATACCTCCGTGACAAACGGATTCAATATGTCATGTTGCCAGGCGCCGGTACGAAAGACATGGGGTTCTCAGACCGCGACGGGCTTGAGGTCGTGTTCCGGCGCTGCAGCGAATCGGCCGACTGGCTGCTGGGATGGCGGTACACCATCAACGCGACTCAATGCCAGGAGATTGACCGAGTGCCGGACGCGACCGAGGTTGGAGGCGCTAAGCGGTGATGCTCAAGCACAAAAGTGACCTGCCAGACGCGTTCAGAGTCACGATCGCTTCAACGCGTGCTAATGGGTACATCTTCAAAGTAGCAGGGGTTTGCATGACAACACTTCCATGGCACCTGACATCTGATCTAGGGAGCAGGACGGGTTGTGATTTACGGCACAGGCATGACCCTATGTTCAACGTCACAGGTAGGAAGCATGGGTCACTCCGCGATGGAGCGAAGGTGCTCAAGTGGAGTGTTTTACGATGATGCAAAGCCTGGTTCGTAGTCACAGTAGCGTTCTCTGTCTACTGTTACTTCCGTTCGTGATCAGTGGCTGCTCCACGAACGGTGGCGGCAGCGGCAGCGGGGGGGGAACTGGTAGCACAAAGACCTACCCGGACTCAACGGGGAACTGGGTGGTGCAGGCTACTGCGACGTCAGGTACGGCTCCGTTTACTCTGCTCAGCGGCTACATCAACGAGCAGCAGACGGGAACCTCGCACCCGACAACAGGAACCTTCCTGCCTGCGTCCACGGGCTGCTATGCGGCGGCTGCTAACGTGCCGATGAACGGCGTCATTCAAGGTGTGCGCCTTCACCTTGTCTCATTCGGCCTCGACCAGCAGGTTCTGGATATTTCTGCGGCGAAAGACGATACCTCGACACACTTCACCGGGACGTACAGCGTGACCGGTGGCTGTGCGGATGGCACTGCAGGCACCGTTGCAGGTACACGCTATAGCGCGCTGACCGGCACCTATAGAGGGTCACTTAGCGCAGATCCGGCGACGGTGGTCACGTTGACACTGAATCAGTTCGCACTGGGTACGGGCGAAGCGAAGTTCCTCGTGAGCGGCTTTGCGGTGGTCGCGGGGCAAACCTGTTTCACCACGGGTACTCTCAGCACCGCGAATGGGTCGGTGATTGGAAACCACGTGCAAATGAGCTTCCTAAATTCAAATGGCCCAAAGATGGATGTTACCGGCGAGTTTGACGCCGAGGCAACGACCATCAGTGTTTCCGGTCTCCTGTTTACAGGTGCCGGGTGCCCGACCAACGTCGCTCAAGCGACGTTGACGAAAGTTTAGGTGATCTTCTCGATGACTGACCGGTATCAATCCTCATCCGCAACGAAGCAAAGACCCGAAGTCGGGAGCCGTCAGCGTGCACAACGTTTCGCTGCGATGGCCAGCCTCACCGGGCTACTGGTGGTCATCGGATGCGGATATGGCGGCGTCCCGATTGGCGACGGAACAGTGACTCCTCCTCCTGCAGTCGCCAGTGAGATCGGGAACTGGCAGGTACAGGCCACCAGCACCGCTGGAACATCGCCATTTATTGCGTTGGCCGGCTGGATCTACGAGCCCAAGTCCACAGGCACGGCGGCTGTAACTACGCAGAGTGTCTTTCAAGTCACTCCGGGCGCGAGCAATTGTTTCGTAAGCGCGACAACATTGCCATCACAGGGAACTCTGACGGGAAGAGCGCTCGTGCTGAACGGTTTCGCAGTCAATGGCCAGTACTCCACGATCAATGCCACCCAGGATGAGACTGCCACGCATTTCACTGGAACATATTCAGTTCGCGGAGGCTGCGCATCGGGTACAGCCGGTACCGTGACCGGTACGCGTTACGACGCGCTCACGGGTTCTTATCGCGGCGCGCTTGCCGGTGGACAGACATTCGTTATCGCTACGACACAGGATCCGTATCCTGATGGAACGGGTTATTTCTCTCTTTCAGGAAGCGCAACGGTCATAGGCACCGGTTGTCTGACGGGCGCAACGCTCGATGCAGATTCAAGCTATGTGATTGGTAGTTCGGTGTCGATGACCCTGGTCTCGGCGAGTGGATTGCGACTTACATTGGTTGGCTCCTTCACCCCCGACGCCTCATCAATCACAGTGACTTCCGTCCAAATAGCCGGAGCCTGCGCGGATTCCTTCGGTGCTGGAATGCTTTTGCGTCAGTAGGGAAATTATTTTCCTCTTTGTGTCGTTAAGCTATCGACCCTTGGCACCGCCGAAATAAAGTCAGATGTTTCCCGGTCGATCGTTCAATCTGAAGGCATAGCAAAATACCCTTTCGTGCATACGTCTGACAAGGAAACTAAGCGCCAATTCGCGCCTAGCATGCCAATAACTTTAAAATTCGCGCGTTAACCGCGTTGTGGCGTTCCAACTGCAAGGGTAGTCGTGAAGACTTGCACAGTGCATTGGACCCATAGTGGATCACCGAGCGCTGTGCCCTATGTCGCACAACCTGAACGCGCGGAGACACTTGTGAAGAATCTGGAACTAAACCTCAATAGCCCACCCGTACGATTCTTCCCGGCAGCGCAGGCTGAGCATACTTCCGTGGTGTATGGAGTCTTACGCGGGATTGTCCCTGTGGCTGCGGCTGCACTCGCGTGGGTATGGGTAACGCATGACTTGCATCTCTCTACGCTCCACGAAGGATGGGACGTAAAGTTTGCGTTCTCCCGCGTGCTGGTGGTGTTAATGGCAATGGTGCTGTGGAACATGCTGGTGTATCTGCGTCCCTTGGATAACAGTAAGCACCTCTGGCTATGCGAGCTACAGGGCGTTGTGATGGCGTCGATTTTGTGTTCCGCGTTTGGCTTGGTGTGTGCCCACTCAATTCTAGGGATCGGAAATACAGGCGTCGCGGCCGAGAGTGCGTGCCTGGCCATGTTGGCCAGTAGTGCGCTTTTGGTTCTGCTAGAGTTTCAGCGGCCTAACGTCAAACGCCACCTTGGCTGGGGCAAGCCGGATGCGATCATTGTCGGATCTGGCAAAGGTGCAGAGGCAGCACTGCTCGAGATCAGCGAAACCTACAACGTCGTGGGTTGCGTAGATGATCGTCTCCAGCCTGGCAGCAGCCTCCTCTCCAGGTATCTAGGCGAAATCGACGCTCTGCCGAGCCTTCTAAAGTATCATCCGGTTGAGGCGGTCGTGATTGCGTTACCCACCCGTTCTCACTATGACCACATCCAACGAGCCCTTACGCTTTCTGAGAATGCCGGCGTGACTGTCCATCTATCCGCGAGTTGCTTTAAGACTCGGATCCTTACACATTCCAGCCGGTCACAGATTCTTCGTCGCGGAGTCATGTTGCATGCGAAGCGATTTGATGTTCGCGATGTAGTCAAGCGCATAATGGACTTTGGTCTGTCATTCGCCGCAGTCGTTCTGCTCGCTCCTGTTCTCCTACTCATCGCTTTGCTCATCAAAGTGACGAGCCCCGGCCCAGTGATTTTCATTCAACAGCGTTACGGCATGAATCGAAAGAAGTTCCCGATCTACAAGTTCCGGACCATGTGCATCGATGCTGAGGCAAAGATGAAGCAGTTGGAAGCGATGAACGAGATGGGTGGACCCACGTTCAAGATGAAGAATGATCCGCGCATTACGAAGGTCGGCAGGTTTTTGCGCGCCACGTCTCTGGATGAACTGCCGCAGCTGTTCAATGTACTTACGGGCGACATGTCTCTGGTTGGTCCGCGACCTTTGCCGCTGCGTGACGTTGGTCTATTTGAAGAGGGCTGGTTACTGCGTCGCTTCAGCGTGAAGCCGGGACTTACCTGTCTGTGGCAGATCAGCGGGCGCAGCAACACAACATTTGACACATGGATGCGCCAGGATCTTGACTACATCGATAGCTGGTCCCTATTCCTGGATTGCCGCATTCTGCTCAAAACAATACCTGCCGTGATCCGCGGTAGCGGCGCGATGTAGTTCGGCGGAACCCCGATCAAAGATCGTAACAAGGGGCGTTCGCCCCAGGAGTACACATTGCAGATCATAAGAAAATCGAAGCGAGTACTGAATAGGATGATGCTGCGGCAGATAGCCCTTGCTATCTTTGCAGTCGGCATTTTAATGACGTCCATGGCGGCGCAGGTCGCGCTGAAGCAAAGAAGTTCGTATCGGCTGCACGCGGGCGATCAGTTGACCGTGCAATTCACCTATACGCCTGACCTAAACCAGGCAGTTACTGTTCAGCCCGACGGCTATATCGTTCTGCCGAGTACTGGTCAGGTTCAAGTCGGTGGTCGCACCGTCGATGAAGCCATCAAGCTGATCGAGGAAAAGGCAGCGGGCCATCTTAAGGATCCTGAAGTCGCGATTGTGCTGACAGACTTCCAGAAACCCTACTTTATCGTTGCCGGCCAGGTGAACGCTCCTCTGCGCTACGACATGCGTGAACCCACGACAGCCCTGAAGGCGGTCATGCTTGCCGGTGGTATCAAGTCCACGGGTAAAGAGAAGCAGGTAGTCGTATTTCACGACATGGAGGGCGCGTCGCCACAGGTACGAGTGCTCAATCTGAAGAAGATGTCGGATCCGAAGATCTTCGAACATGATATGGAACTCTCGTCCGGAGACATCGTCTTCGTTCCACGCACCACGATGGACAGAGTCGCAGATGTTGCCAAGGTGGCCGCTACGTTCGGCCTCTACCTCAACGCAGCCACCTATATCATCACTCGATAATGACCAAGTCGTCGTCGAGCCCTCGTCGCACCCGAGTCCTGTATATAGACCAGACCGCATCCATGAGTGGCGGTGAGCTTGCCTTACTGTCACTCATTCAGGAGCTCGACAAGCAGGCCTTCGATCCTACGGTTTTGCTCTTCGAAGATGGTCCGCTTGCGACCAAACTCCAGGGCCTAGCCGAGGTCGTCATCCTGCCCCTCGACTCCAGCGTGCGGGAGATGCGAAAGGAAGCGGTTGGCGGAACTTCTTCCATGGGGTTCTCCAAGGCGTTCGTCCTTATGGGCTACATCGCTAACCTGGTGCAGACTGTTCGCCGACTTCGGCCGGACGTGGTCCACACAAACTCCCTGAAGGCTGACATCCTTGGCGGCCTGGCAGCGCGTCTTCTTAGGATTCCTCTGATCTGGCACGTCCGCGACCGTATCGCGGACGATTACCTTCCGCATCGTGCAGTCATCGTCTTTCGAAAGTTATGCCGAATCCTGCCCAACTACGTCATTGCCAACTCGTATGCCACGCTGGAAACACTGTTCCTTCCAACAGGCAAGCCGCAGTGTGTCGTCTCGTCCGGCTTTGATGTAGCTGCATTTGCTCAGGTGGGTGCAGAACGTGCACCACTCGCGGATGCGATGAAGATGGGCAGAGTCGAGATTGGAATTGCTGGGAGAATCAGCCCTTGGAAGGGACAGGATGTCTTCCTTCGCGCCGCCGCGCTCATCCATGCAGTCTTTCCCGCTACCCACTTTTCCATCATTGGGGCTGCACTCTTCGGAGAAGCGGATCACGAAGCGAAGCTCCATGCTCTGACGCACGAACTGGGCCTTGATGACGCCGTGACCTTCTGCGGATTCCAGGAAGATATCGCCACGGCCATCGGCGCCCTCGACGTCCTGGTCCATGCATCGATCATCCCTGAGCCGCTTGGTCAGGTCATTGCCCAGGGTATGGCCGCCGGCAAGCCAGTCGTTGCCGCCCGCGGAGGAGGAGCTTCGGAGACGGTACGGCACGGCGAGACCGGATGGCTCGTGCCGCCAAACGATCCGGAGAGTCTTGCAGGGGCAGTGATTCATATCTTGCGGAATCCGCAGGCCGCACAGGAAGTCGCTCGTCGTGGACAAGTGACCGTCAAAGATGAGTTCGATCCCAGGGCAGTAGCTGAGCGAGTCGAGCAGGTGTATCGCTCGCTACGGCGATAGCGAGCAGCTACGCCAATGCCTTCGGATGACGCTCGTCAATAATCTGCTGAAGATAATGGACGAACTTGCGTGCGAAATGAATGCGATCAAATCCCTCAGCATGTGTGCGCAATGCCTGCGGATCCCATGCGATGGTTTCTGCACGCAGCATCGCATCTTTCATCGACTCAGCGGTGGGACGAGCAAAGTGGACGCCGGTCACACCGTCCACGACCGTATCGAGGGCCCCGCCTTTGCCAAACGCAATCACGGGGCGACCAGACGCCGCAGCCTCAAGGGGCGTAAGGCCGAAGTCTTCTTCACCAGGGAAAAGGAAGGCCTTGCAGTGCGATAGCAGGTGCGCAACCTGTTCGTCGGGCGCGCGACCTGCAAACGTGATCTGATCACCCGCCATGCCTTCAAGACGTGGGCGATCCGGTCCCTCGCCCACCACTATCAGCTTGCGTCCAAGTTCGTTACAAGCCTGTATCGCGAGGTCAACACGCTTGTATCCAGCGAGTCGCGAAATGACCAGGTAGTAATCATCTGTTTGGTCGGCAACTGTGAAGCGGCTGCAGTCAATGGCTGGGAACATAACAATTGAGTCGCGGTTGTAGTATTCGCGAATGCGCTCCGCAACCACGGTCGAATTTGCGATGAAGAAATCAGTGTTGTTCGCGGCCTTCTGATCAAGGCCTCGCAGCAAACGCGTCACGCGGCTGAGGACCGCATTCACCACCGGATTCAACGTCTCGCGGCTAATGTAGTCCTCATACCTCCAGATCCAACGCGTCGGCGTATGGCAGTAGCACACATGCACAGCACCCTTGGGTTTCGGCAACATCTTCGCGAAGCCGTAGCAGCTGGAAACAATAAGGTCATAGCCTTTCAGGTTCAGTCCACGCAGCGCAATCGGATACAGAAGAAAATAATGACGGTAATACTTCTTCACGTTCGGCAGATGCTGCATCCACGTCTTCACGATGTTGCGTGTCCGCATGTATGCAGTCAGCCTTGCCTCGACCGTTACCGTCGTGAACACTTTCGCGGTTGGGAGAGCGCGTGCAATCTCCTCAGCAACTCGTTCGCCGCCTCCAGCTTGCACAAAGTTATCTTGCACAAAAGCAATGCGGATGGACGGGGCGGCCAGTTCTGTTGGTTCGGTGACGGGTAAATGGTCGTTCGCTTGCATTGATTCCTTTTGGAAGGGGTTGTTCGTCGGATTGCGCATCCAACCCATCGACTACACTTGAATGGCGTTGAAATTGCATGACCACTCACTGGTATTTATAGGTAGGATGCATCCTATTCAGCTAATGAAGTCTAAGCAATTCTCAGGCCAACTCGAAACAAAACACCTGCACACCACAATGAACGGAGTCATGAAATACGCATGAAGAGTTTTCAGCTCGCTCTTTCCTGGTGCACGACTGGCGCCGGAGGCTCAGGTCGCGTGGTACAGACACTTGTCGATCATCTCCCTGAGCAAGGTGTACAGGTGAACGGCGCTGTGCTGGCGCCGGCAGATGTAGCGCAACAGACTGGTGGACGATTCACCGCAATTGCTCCCGTGGGGACTGGTGGCATCAGGCGTCTAGCCTTGACGCGTCGCGTTGTCCTCGATGCTCTGACCAAACAAAAGCCTGACATCTTCGCATCGCATTTTGCCATGCTCGCGCTCCCTTCTCTTGATGCGGTCAAGCGTCAACCTTTCGTCGTCCACTTTCATGGTCCATGGGCAGATGAAGCGAGGGTGCAGGGCAGTGGTGCCGCAAAAGCAATGGCGATGCGAACCGTCGAGAGGCTTGTATATTCTCGCGCCGATCTCGTCATTACTCTCTCTCTCGCATTTTCGAAGGTGCTCCAGGAAAGCTATGGCATCGCGCAGGAGCGCATCCGCATCGTTCCAGGCGCTGCAGATCTTCAGCGCTTTGTTCCGGCTGCAACGCGTGCGGCAGTTCGTGCGGAACTTGGCTGGCCACAGGATCGTAAAATCCTAATCACGGTTCGTCGTCTGGTGCCGCGCATGGGCCTTGGGAATCTGCTGACTGCAATAAGCCGCCTTCGGACAAAGCACCCGGATATGCTCTTGTACATGATCGGAAAAGGCCCGCTTCAACCGCAGTTGCAGGCACAGATTGAAGCTCTGGGGCTCCAGGACCATGCAAAGCTGTTGGGCTACGTCGCCGAAGACGATTTGGTGAAGATGTACGGTGCTGCCGATCTCAACGTTGTGCCTACACTCGCGCTGGAGGGCTTCGGCCTTGTCGCGGCAGAGTCGCTTGCGGCGGGAACGCCTGCATTGGTGACTCCTGTGGGAGGACTCCCTGAAGTTGTCGGAGGACTGTCCGACAGTCTGGTGCTCGCGTCCACCTCTGCCGAGGATATTGCGCGCGGACTCGACGCCGCGTTGTCCGGAGACGCGCCCCTACCGACGACCGCAGCCTGCAGAGCGTATGCAGAGCAACATTTCAGTGCAAACCTTATGGCCGAACGAACCGCCGCCGTGTACCGCGAACTGGTCTAAACGTCGGCGTCCGCCGCCGCTCATGGAGACGTCATGCCTCGCTTTCAGACGCAAAGTATTGGAGCCACATTCTGCCTGTTACTTACCGTGTGCAGCGTCAGGCTCTCGCCGGCAGCGACCTACTACGTCGATGCAACTCACGGTAGAGACGCAGCAAGCGGAACATCCCCGCAGGCCGCGTGGCGACATCTCAGTGCAGTCGAGCGCCTCGCTCAGGCTCGAGGTTTGAAGCCCGGCGACAGCGTTCTGCTGAAGTCCGGCGAACGCTGGCGGGAACAATTTGACCTCTCCGACATCCATGGTAGGCAGGGCGCACCCATCCGCATTGCAAGCTATGGCACGGGCGACTATCCAACCATTGACGCGGCAGACCTGGCGACCGGCTGGACGAGAGTACAGGGCGACATCTACCAGACCCCTGCAGTGGAAGCTGTCTACAAAGTATTTGTGGATGGGGACGATCGGCCGGTTGCCGCGCTCCAACCCGTCGTAAACGGTCTCGCCGACTGGACGATGGGCAAGCAGTATGTCCTCGGGGATCAGGTGCAGGCCAACGGCAAAACCTTCACGGCACTGCGTACTCCCATGGACCCGAAGCACCTCAACCCGGCGGATTGGTACCGCGTCAACTCAGCCGCGGTGCAGACAGACGGTATGACGAACCTCTTGCAGACTGCCGGCAGTTTCTGGTACGACGCACGCAGTAAGCGACTCCTCGTTCGACTTGCCGATGGCAGCAATCCTGCTTCGCATTCTATCCAGATCACCACCCGCCGCTATGGTGTGCATCTGCAGGGCAGCAGCAATGTCGTCGTGGATGGCCTGCGCATCGTGCACCCTGCGAAGGCCGGTATTGCTGCAGTTGTTGCAGATACACCCCTGTCTGATGCGGCACAGGATAACCAGTTCAACACAATCCAGAACAGCATCCTTTGGAATGTTGCCGACACTACCTCGGACTTCTCAATGGCATTGAACACAGGTGGAGAAGGCGGGATCTATATTTCACCGGGCTCGGGACCGGGACGTGGATCGCTGCAGGGATGGACCATCCAGAACAATGCGATAGGTATCGTGGACAGCGCTCGTTATCTCACGTACGAGCGCGACGGCATTCTTGTTGCCGGCACCACCGGGGCCTCGATCAAGAACAATTATGTTTCCACAGCGAACGCACTTGGGATCTCCGTCGTGTCCGAACGCGGTGTTGCGTGCTCGACACCCGCAGTGGTTGGCAATTACCTTACGAACAATGACGGCAACATCCGCATATCAGGCTGTGCGCAGGCGTCGGTCGATAGCAACACGATCGAATACTCCTACGGATATGGTGTGCAAGTCGGCGGCAATAGCAATGCACCAGTCGTCACGCGAAATGTCATCCACCACATCGAGCGACTGGGACAGGAGAACGCGTATAACGGCTTCGATTGCAACGGTGGCGCTCCTGGCGGAACACTAAGCGAGAACAACATCGCCGCAGTCTGGGGAGCAGAAGCTACCTTCGAGGTCGGATGCGGACACTGGACCATCGAAAGGAACATCTTCGACTCCAGCTCGAATATGAAGGGCGGCGGCCTGACGCTTTACATTCGACGGGACTCGCCGCAGCTTCAGTTCCGCAACAACACCTATCATCTGAATGCAGGAACAAACCGCCAGTTCAACTTCGGTGCGGGTGAACCAGGCGCGCAGACATTCCATGACTTCGCTTGGTGGCAACAGACTGTGGAACAAAGTGCGCAGAGCGGCCCGCAAGCCAACGCCTTGGTCATGCGCCGTGCTGCGGTCCCCGCAAAGACGCCGGCAGCGCAGAATTACCTGCGTGTTGCGCCGCCTGTGAATTGGGAACCCTAACGTGCGTTCAGCAACTCGTCGTAGACCAATTCTGTCTCAACACTCATACGCTGCACTTCGTAGCGCTGGAGATCCTGTACGGTCTCGCGCTGCAGCCGTGTACGAAGCTCCGCATCGTCGAGCAAGGAAGTGATCGAAGCTGCTAAAGCCCCTGCGTCTTCCGGCGGAACCAGCAGTCCTGTGGCGTTGTGCTGGATGATCTCCGGGATGCCATCGACATCGGTCGCAACAATGGCGCAACCGGCAGCGCGCGCTTCGATCAACGCCAAGCCAAACGCCTCGCGCCTCGAGGCCAACACGAAGACCTCCGCGGACACAAGATAACTGCGCGGATCAGCCTGGAACTTCTCAAAGTGAATGCGATCAGCGCATGCAGTTGCAGCGGCGGCTTCCCAGATCCCAACCTCTTCAGCACTGCCTCCGCCCACTAGATACAGGTGAGCCGTGGGGTACCGTTCTGCCACTTTGCTGAAGGCCTCGATCAATTCGTACATGCCTTTGCGAACAGTAATACCCGCAACTGAAACGATGGCCGGTTTTCCCAGAGGCAACGGTACCGGTTCCTGTGAGAGGCGTTGCGTACCCAGAGTTCCATTCATCACGATGCGGATGCGGTCGGCCTTCGTGCCATGACTCTTCAGATCTTCTGCCACCGCGTTACTGACAGCGATCACACGGTCAGCCAGCCCCGTGGTGCCCATGTGCTCGTTATGGATGTTGTGCAGATGAAGAACGATGGGAATACGCAGCAGCCGCGCCATCGGCCACACCATGAAAAGGCTCTTACGCATGTGCGCATGAATAATATCCGGTTTGAACTCACGCAAGATCCGCCAAAGGCGGAACAGCGCCTTTGGTAGAACGCGTGAACTGTGCAGCGGCAGCGTGTACACTTTCACGCCATGCCTGCTCATCAGGTCATTCCATCCACCACCGGCGGACACAAAGGCAGTAGCGCCTCGCGTTGCCTGATCGATCGCAAGATCGACGGCCACGTTGACAATTCCGTTCCCAAGACTGGAGGCGCTGTTCGAGAAGTGCAGAATGCGCTGAGCATGCTTCATATCGTCTGCACCTGCGTGTCGTTCAGGGACACGGGCTTCAAAGTGGTTCCGCTAGATCTCACATTCTCCTTATAAGCGATTCCCATCATAATGCTCGACCAAAGGAGGAACGCAGGCGTGCTCGCAAACAAGCCCATCGTCGGCATCTGCACAATCAAGGACAGCAGAGCCGCATTCACCGGCGTCAGCTCCTGAGGAGAAGGTGCATGCAGACAGGTAAATACCAGGCCGCCCAAACCGATAGCAAACACAACACTGCCAAACCAGCCGAAGGTAAGCATGAACTGTTCAATGCCGTTGTCAGCAAGGTACACACCTTGAATCGTTGCCACGCCAAACGTCGGGCCCGAGCCTGTGTCGTCGGATGACCCGCCGAATCCGTTGCCGAACGCACGGTCGCCGAACATGGTGATCGCATGTTCTTGGCTGAGCATACGCGCATTCACACTGCTGTCTGTCTTTAGGTCTGTAAAGCTTTGTAAACGGCGAGTAAGTTGCTCGTTTACCTCCGGCACCTGAGACAGTACCGCAAGCAGCAACACCGAGCCAAGCAGCGCCATCATTATCTGCAGGCGGCGCTTCGCTGGGAAGAAGAAGATGATGAAGCACATCCCGACCACTCCACCGATCCAGGCAGAGCGGCTGTTCGTCAGGCCAAGGGCCATCAGGCCGACAGGAATGGCGAAAAAGCGCAGGCGTCGCGTAGAGGCAGTGCTGAAAAGGATGCCAAAAACAATGAAGTCTGCGAACGTCTGCGGCGCATTCATCGTCGAGAAGACGCGGACGCCGAAAGGCTCAGGGGTTCCGATGGTCGACAGTGTGGACTGTTCCATCCATGTCGCGTCCCAGGGTGCCAAGAAAACATATTGATAGATGCCGTAGAGACCCATCACCAGGGTGCCCAGCATGAACTGGTCACGAAATGTCTCCAGCATCTCGGCGACATGCTCACGTTGTACAAAGAGATAGAGCGCGAAGGCGAGTGGCCCAGCCCATGTGATCGCCTCCTGCACAAGAGCAATGGGAGAATGCAGCATGTACCCCACAAAGCTCGCATAGGCGTACGTCGCTACAATCAGGACCATCCACTTTAGTCGACCGAAGTTCAGCATGCCCCATAGCTGCTTCGGGTATGGCGTCGCACCCATGCAGGCAAGAATCGGGGAAGCAATGATTGCACTTGCGGATGCGCCACCCAGGTGAGCATCAATCATCCGTCGCAACATCGGCGCCAGAAAGAAGAGCCACAGCACGAAGGTGATGTACTGCGATCTGGAACGCCTGCTCAGGTACACGCCGCCAAGGAGCGACGCCAGCGGCACAAGTACGATCTCACCCTGAGCCAACGGCGTAAACGATCCCGCAATCGCGAGAACGAAGCACGCAATGAATACATTGCGGCGATTAAGTACCCTGCTCTTTATTTGGTCATGTGTCATTTTGCGGTCTTTGACTCGGACATCCGGGTCAGCACCATGCTGACCATAACGTTACGTCTACCTGCGGGCCACGGCGCGCAGGCATCTAGCATGCGCGCTGTTGTTAGAATCGCAACGCGCGGTGCAATAGCCCGCAACATTGCCGTTAAATTTAAGCCGGAAGATTCCTTCTTCACTTGCACTACTGTTCCTTCGTCACGCATTGCGTCCGTCACAGGATCATCTAGCTGTCGGGAGCACTGCGCACTGGTTCTCGCGCTACTTCTGTGCCAGGTGTGCCTGCGTCTCCGTCTGCAGTTCCGTCCCCACGGGGCCGCGGATCGCAGTCAACTTGCCGGACGGTTCAAGCGTACCGTCCAGTGTCATGGGACGGTTCATTGCGTTCAGCAGGTACACAGTCATCAGAGCCAGAAACAGTGTTGCAGCAAAACCAAGAATCGCATCGCGGAGCGGCTTGGGACGGACCGGAGACAGCGAGAAGGTAGGCAGCTGCACAACCCCAAAGTTGAGTAGACCACTGTTGTCCATCGCAGCAGACATCCGCGCAGAATCTCTTTTCTGAACGTAGAGCAGGTAGTTGGCATCCAGCGACGCCGCAGTCTCTTGCAGGTTTTTAAATTCCAGTGCGTCGCCGGAAAGTCCCCGCACGTCGCTCTGCAATCTATCCACCTGCGACTGCAGCGTTGCGCGTCGGCCAGTGACTGCCTTAAGCCGCGCACTGTCTGTCGTGAACGCCTGATCCAGTGACTGCCATGTGGGATTGATATCGGTACTTTCGTCCGAAGTGCTGAGCGATCTCAGACGCGTCAACTCTTCATTCGCCTGCTCAATCTGCACCTCAACGGCCTTCACCGTGCGATCTTCAGGCTGATACGCTGTGAGCAATTGCGCGCGCTTCATGTTGAGCTGTGCTAGAAGCGTGTTGACCTGGTCGATCGCGCCAGATGCGGGAGAGGTCCGCTGCGCCGTACGCACGCGCACTGGCGTCGTTGCAAGCTGCGCATGCTCTGTAGCGATTCGCTGTGTCAGTTCACTTAATTCCGCTTCGCTTGCGCGAAGCAGCGTACGCGCATCATCGAGTGCCTTGGCGCTCTCCACTTCCTTGTCCGACACAGAGATGAAGCCATGGGTCTGTTGAAAGGCAGCCAGTTTCCGCTGCGCCTCTTCCCACTGTGACTTGTAGCGCTGCGCTTCCTTGTCAAAGAATTGCGGTACGTTGCCTGGCTGACTAAGCACCTTTTCCTTGTCTATGAATTGACGCAGAAGGGCCGACAGCGTGTCTTGAGAGACCTTTGGGTCATTGGACGTGTAGCTTACATCGATCACGTGGGACTTGCGGACGGGCATCACAATCATGCGCTTGCGCAGATTCGCAAGCTTCGCTTCATGGTCGTTCTGCGCCTGCGCGCTGTGCGAGGGTGAATCTTGCCAGCCGGGATCTGCGACGTCGTCAAGAACGTCAGTGCTGCCAAGTACCTCAACGGCAGAGTTGATGTCTTCCTCGGAAACAACCGATGCAATGGGCTGCGAGTTCGTCGTCGGGTCGGCAGAGATGACATTGGTCTTGCGTGAGTTCTGCACAATCAGGCTCATGTCGCTCTGGTACTTCTTGTGCGAGAACAGCAGATAGGCTGACGTCAGCACGAATCCGGCGATCAGAACGGTCAGGAACGGGATCTTGTACTTCCGTATCGCACCGGTGATGCCGGATTCCGGCGTCGGCTTGGTGTTGGAAGATTCTCCGAGTAATAAATTGGCCACGTAGACTCCTCTGGGCTGTGTATGGTTCCGTGCTCCGCGCCAAGTAGTTCAGTAGAACAGGCGGGTCACCCTGCTGCAACAGGCTGCTCGCGCTCTCGTAGCGCTCCACAGTCTAATAGACAGCAATAAAGTGATTAATCATGCAATGAGATGCATGTTCTGATCTGCGCGTGGACTCCGCAAGACAAATTATGGCGGTCGCTAAGACCACGAAATAGGGCTTTTGAGAAAAATAATGCTATGTTGCCGCTCCTGGTTGCCGCTAAAGCTGTCTAAGCCGCTCTTGAGAGCGCTTCACAGCACTTTGAGCAAATAGTTCCAATTTATTAGCCACTTCTTGCCTGAAGTGACGTTACGTCATCTTTCGTGAATACATCTTGCACGATGAAGGCCACTCATGATCCCAAGTGCGGAAAGGTCTCCGAAAACGGGTCAGCGGAATTAACCGGCGGGTGGTTAGCTCCCGGAGGGTAGGTCGATCTGAGCGGCCGCATGGTTGGTAAACTGAGGGAGCAGCGTGCGTTCTTTGAGACGGGCGCAAGACCTCAAGCATTAAGCGTCCATCACGCTGGAGTTATCTATGATCGCTGAGTTCGACGACCGCAAAGGTGCTGAACCACTCGTTGTCGACCTTTGCATCGTGGGCGGAGGCGCAGCAGGTATCGCAATGGCCCGGCATTTTGCCGGATCCAAGTTGCGCGTCGCGTTGCTCGAGAGCGGCGGCTACAAATATGATCCCGCTCTCCAAGCCCTCTACGAGGGACAAAACACCGGTATGCAGTACTTCGATCTTCACAATTGCCGCACGCGGCAATTTGGTGGAAGCACGAACTGTTGGGGTGGCATGTGCACCCCCATGACCGCCGTTGACTTCTCGCATCGCAGCTGGGTACCGCATAGCGGCTGGCCCTTTGACGCGCAGGCTCTTGAACCACACATGCGTGCCGCGCACACGTTATGCGGCATCGGTCCATACGGTTATGACGAATCCGTGTGGGGCATGCTCGGCAAGGAACCTCTGCCGTTTGCGTCCGATCTGTTGTGGTCCCACTTCTGGCAGATGAACAGCCGACTGGGAAAGCGTCAGGTTCGCTTTGCGAAGAAGTTCCGGGGCATCATCCAGGATGCGCCGAACGTCCAGGTGTTCCTTCATGCCGATGTCGTCGACCTTGTGCTGGATGACAATCACCGTCGGGTAACGGCGGTTAAGGTCAGGACTAGGGATGGCGGCGAACAGCACGTGCATGCAAAGGCCTTTGTGCTCGCATGCGGAGGCATTGAAAACGCTCGTATGCTGCTCACTTCGGATCGGCAGACGAAGAACGGTGTAGGCAATCAGAATGACCTTGTCGGCCGATTCTTTCAAGAACACCTGCAAACGCCCTGCGCCACGGTAACTCCTGAGCCGAATGATCGCCTGCTATCGTATGCACGCTGGTGGGAACTGGGCCTGACACACGCGCGACCAGGCCTGACATTGTCTCCCACCGCGCAGCAGCGGCACCGGGCCTTGAACATCAGTGTCTCCGTGGATGCGGTCTACGATGAACGATTCCTATGGACGGCCGCCAAGAGTGTATGGGACGACATCGTGGCCCGGCGCTTCAGCGCGAAGACGGCCCGGAACATCGCACATTGTGTGACACAGTCTCCCTCATTTCTCCCGGATACCTATCGCCGTTTGCGCTTTGGTGCACGCCCCATGGGAATCCCTGTTCAATACACGCTGTACGCGCGCGCCGAACAGGCACCCAACTACGACAGCCGCGTTCGGCTCAGTGAGGAGCGTGATCGTCTCGGCATGCGGAAGGTCATGCTCGACTGGCGCACGATCCCTCTGGACCACACCGCATTCGTCACGATCACTGACGTAATCAAGTCTGAGTTTGCACGTCTGCGTCTGGGACGCGTCGACACCTTTGACTGGGTCAAGGAAGGTCGTTGGCCGGACACTCTCGTGGGCGGTCCGCATCACATGGGAACTACGCGTATGTCGGACGACCCGAAAACCGGCGTCGTGGACGCGAACGCAAAGGTACATGGGCTCGACGGTTTATACATGGCTGGAAGCTCTGTCTTTCCTACCGGGGGACACGCGAACGCTACCCTCACGCTGCTGGCCACAACTCTTCGCCTCTGCGACCACCTGGAGTCCCGGTTAAGAGCTACTTAACTGGGACGTCGGCGCGGGCCACGGAAGGAACGAAGCGCCCTTGCCAGCGCCGGGAAGTGCCATTCCAGAAAACGCTGCGACATCTTCGCCATCCGTGTTGGCAATTGCCGGATCTCTCGCTTAGGACGCGGGACTTCGGAAGGGATTCTCTTCAACACACGCAAATAAGTGGACTGGTAGTGAGGCGCCCACTTCCACATCCACGGCTTGTAACGAGACGTGAAGTGGACAATTTCCGGAGCACGCTTCCACATGGCGTACTGCTCTTCGGAGATGTGTAGCTGTACTGGCTGCAACCTTGGGAACAGGGCCTGCCAGTTCCAGCCAAGACCAATGTCGATCGCTTCACCACGAAATACTGAGTTCAGGATGTCCTGATCAGGACTGAAAAGAATCGCTTGATTGGTCTCTGCGAACTGGAGAAAGCGCGCCACTACGTCTTCGTCTCTCCACTTCTTGAGATTCACGACCATGACGCCAGCGTTGAAGTAGAAATCCTCCGGACCAAAGCCGAGTGGTAGCCGTTGCTTCGAATCAAATGGTTCCCGCGCAGCGCCCACATACCGGTCGCCCAGCTCAACCTTCCAAAGCTCCTCAAAGTTATGCGTAAGAACAAGAACGTCGCTGTCCAGGTAGATCACCTTTTCAACGGTGGCAGGAAGGCAGTCCGTCAGGAAAAGTCGCAAGTACGTCGCCAGACTGATATGGCCATGAACCGGAAGATGTCCGTACGCCACGGTGTTGTCGAACGGAACAAGTTCGAGTGAGGCATTTCCCGCATCTGCTATCAGCTTGCGGAGGCTGGCCTGGTCGCCGGCAAACACATCGGGCGTTCCGATAACAAATAGGCGGAACTCGGATCCCGGATTGTTCAACACAAGCGAGGAGATAGTGATGGTTAGCGGATGCCAAAAGCTCGCATCAATGCAAAAAACAACGTCAATCATGCGGGCCTTCAGAAGTAGATAAGGCTAGAGGCTAATGCAGGGTACAGTCTCAAACCCATAGAATATAGACAAGTTTCCCATCGTGGATAGCATGACGAGCAGAAGAGTGGCGCCCGCGGTCAGCCTAAACAGCCATTCTGTGTTGCCACCCAAATCAGAATCGCTGCTTTTCGGCGTATCAAACAACGCCTCGCAACGACAAATGCGCCGCACGTCATCGAACGCGGATACCCGGGAAGACAAGCATCAATGGTTTGTATCCGGCTAAGATCGATTTGCCTGATGCCTGCGGATGATATTCACCAGTTGCGCCACATACCGTGAGCCGCTTAACCGTGAGACATAATCGCGCCTGGCAGACCAGCACATATTCAGATATAATTCTCGGTCCTTATAGATGCTGGCAATACGCTGCGCATAGGCTTCCGGAGGTGTATCCGGCAGAAACAACACACCCCATACATCATGTTGAACGACCGATGAGATTCCGCCAACATTCGTCGCTATCACCGGCAGACCATACGCTGCAGATTCGTTGAAAACGATGCCCTGCGCTTCGGCAGAGGCAGGTAAGAGAAAGAAGTCGCTTTCGGTATACAGCCTCTGCAACAACTCTCGTTGAGCCGGATCAGTCTTGCGTAAGAGACCATGGACATGAACGAAATCGGTCAGGCCTGTCGGACTACAGCCCACAACATGAAGCTCGACTTCAACGCCAAGGCCGCGCAAAGCACAGCAGATCGCTACAGCGAGCGGTCCGCCTTTTCGTTCCCAGTCACGGCCCACGAAGAGTAGCTGACAGACATTACGTCCCCGCGCCGAGATGCCTGCCGCGACCTCGCTGTCGGACGGATCAACGTCGAAGTTCGCTCCGAAAGGGAGCACGCTCATCTTCTTTGGATCAATTCCGTAATCGCTCGTTGCCCGGTCAGCAGCCCACTTGGAAGCCATGACATAGGAAACGTCACTGCGGCGGAACGTGATGTTGTCCAGTTTCTTTCCGCCTTCCACGATGCGGGACGGCATCCGACTCGGACTCAGATGCGGATAGGTCTCCAACATCTGCGACCAAGTACCGTCATGCAGCAAGTAAATGGGCTCCCGGGATCTCAGATATGCCGTAAACGGCGGCGAAAGTGTGATCACTCCATCTGCCCTCGCGTGCAGGAACAGCTTCAGATTTCCGACCTGGGTAAAGACCCACGTAAGGAATCGGTCCCGATCGACGTGATAGTACTTACGGAACACGCGGTTGTAGAAGTGGTAGAAGAGCGACGTACTCACCCGCCGCAGGGTCGGCAGTTGCGGCCCGACCACGCTGACTTTATGTCCGGCCTCACGCAAGTGATGGATGATATGGGCCGCAGTGCCCGCCCAGAGCCCGGCATCCAGCGGATCATTCAGGTCGTAAAAAATAAGAGAGAGCGGTCGTTGTGATAAAGCCTGGGACTCAACGGTAGATTCTGCTAAAGCCATTCGGACGCCTCGAAATCTGATCTCAATCGGTTGCTGTGGGCGAAGTTTTGCGGATCTGCCCTGCCTCGCCTCAGGAAAAGGGCGTCCATGCAAGGGCTTCTCTCACATTGGATTCTCGACCAGAATCAAACTTGTCGTTGCGCGTCAGAAGCCAGCACGTCTGCCAGCAGTACTCACTGCGCGACAGTGGGCTCGGACGTCCTTCTCAAGAGAAGCGTCAGAAGAGGGAGAAGGTCTTCCTTCTTCAGCAGCAATCTTGGAGCCTTGGTTTTTAGTACAAGTCGGAAGCTAACGTAGATCGTGATAAAGCGGCAAGTCGTCGAGATCAGCAAAGACGCCGCAGCCCCGGCGATACCCCAGCGCGGAATGAGGAGAAGCATCATCGGAACGCAGACAGCGAGCCCGACGCCCTGCAATGAAGTCACAAACCCGGGACGGCCCAGCGCCATGAATGCCTGCGCCAGCACAACCGTTGCGCCGGAGAGAACAACCTCCACCAGCAACAGCCGAAGCGTCCCGATGGAGCTGGTATAGGCGCGGCCGTAGAAAATGCGCAGCAAAATTGGGCCGACGATACCAAGTGTTACGGCTGCAACAGCAGTGATTGCGGTGCTCATGCGTACCGCCCTAGACGTCATCGCAAGTGTGGTCTCCATGGAAAGGCCGGTCGCCTTCGGGAAGAGGACTGCAACCACAGACCCTTGGAAGACATTCAGAACCCGCGACAGACTCAGCATCACGACATAAACACCAAGTTCTGCCGGATGAAGGAAGCTGACTACGAGAACCTGGTCCACCTGGAGAGCAAGAGTTCCAATCAGATCGATTCCGTAAGACCGCACACCATAGCTCAGCAGGAGCTTCTGGGTCGCCCATCGCAGTTTCACTCCGCGGTCGAAGAGCGAGCGCGAACGCCACAGAAGAAGCCCGATCGGCGGTAGGGCAGCAAAAATGTACGCACAGGCCGCTGTCAACGTATCGAAGCGATGAAGCTCGTAAAGCACACCCAGAATCACCAGGACCGCGGCAGGGTTCAGGATCTGAGAGAGATTTGAGCCGGAGAAGTTCTGCTTTGCTTCCAGCGCCGCCCGCAGAATATACGTGACGCTTGCAACCGGGGTAATAAGCAGAAACCATTGCGCAGCGACGATTGCCCAGTGCGGATACTGGTGCAGCCAGGACGGCATGCAGACGGCGCCCACAGCAGCTGTGAGGCACGAGATCACCGTGCAAAGAAAAAGCGCATTCCACGTCATATCCGCAACGCGCTCAGGGGAACGCCGAATATGGAAGATCATGGCCGTCGGAAGCCCGAAGGAAGTTAAACCCGCAAGTAGACCAGACCAAAGAATAATCGCGGCGAGCTCACCCCGCCCTGCCGGCATCAACATGCGCGCCGTCATAATCCCCGTGAGGACGTTGAGTCCTTGGATCAGGACACGCGATACGACAGTCTGAAAAACAGCTTTCACGCCCTTTCCAACTGCGGCCTTCGTCTGAGGCACTTTGGGTTCCTCTTTTTTCACCATCTCGGGCGGTGCGGTCATGAATTGTCCTTTGCAGGCCGATGCGTGGCAGGTGCGAGTTGCCGCGTACTGAGCTGCTCTTTATGGGTGGATTTCGATGGCGGGCAATCTGCTAAAGGAAGCGCACCGTTTGAGCTTATCTCGATCTTAATAGGCGGGCGCATCACATCCGGACACTCCCTCTCGTTGCAACTGGGATTCCATCCTAAAGAACAGCCCATGTTGACCGAATCGCACGGACTTCAGGGGGAGGGTACCATCGAGGTGAAGCAGCGAGTGCCGCCGTCCTGTCGCTGGTCGCTCATGGGCCAAGAATCCAGCATCAAGGGTGTGTGCATTGTGGAAATGGCAAGAGCATCAATGCATGATCTGCCTTCAGACTGAAAGGAATTTGCATGGATCGCGATCACCTGAAACTTGTCTTTTATGACGTACATGATCCGGAAGATAAACAATTCTGGGCCGGATCGTCCGCGCACGTAATTTCGGGCCTGCGAAAAGCTGGACAATCGGTGACCTCAGTTGGAAATCTCGTTCCCAGGCTCCGTCGTGTGCTTCGCGCCGGACTCTTCCACGCCTACCGGGTCGCCCGGAATTTGCATTATCATCCCGATCGGCATGACCTCGTAACCCGCTTCTACACGGCGATTGGCAACCGGCGACTACGTCAACATCGTGACGCGGACGCAATACTGACCGTGTCGGCGGCATTCGCGGCTTACCTCGAGGTACCACAGCCCATTTTCGTGCTACTCGATGCTACTTGGGGGCAGATCGTCGAGATGTATCCCTACTTTGCCGCCGATCGCCAGCCCGCCCACATCGTCCGGGCAGGATACGCGCTGGACAGGCGGGCATTCGCCAAACCGAATCTCCATCTCGTAATGACTTCTGCCTGGGCAGCGGACCGGGCAATGCAAGAGTACGGAATGGATCCTTCCCGCGTGCATATCCTTCCCTTCGGCGCCAACTTTACTGACGACCCGCAGCGCGACCTCGTCATGAAGGCCGCCGCCCAGCGCAACGGCCAGCACTGCAATCTACTTTTTGTTGGGCGTGAGTTCGACCGGAAAGGTGGCCCCATTGCCGTGGAAATCGCGCGCAACCTGAACCAGATGGGAGTTCCCGCCACGCTGCACGTCGTCGGGTGTTCGCCGGAGAGCATGCCCGATTGCGTCAAGGTGCACGGCTTGCTGAAGAAAGAGATTCCCGGGCAACTGGCGCAACTGCAGAATCTTTATGCAACCAGCGATTTCTTCCTGTTGCCCACCCGTGCAGAGGCCCAGGGCATCGTCTTCAACGAGGCCGCTGCATACGCACTTCCTGTTGCAGCCACGGACGTAGGGGGTGTCAGCACCGTGGTCCAAAAGGACTGGGGTTTTCTGCTTCCTCTGGAAGCGGATGCTCATCAGTATGCCGTTTGGTTGCGCAACGCGTTCCAGGACCGTGACTCTTACAAGCTTCTCTCAGAAAATGCACGTAAGGATTTCGAGGCACGTCTGAGTAATACGGTCTATACGCAGAAATTACTGGGGATTATTCGCGGTGCCCTCCATGCGACCCGTGCCGCATAAAAAGAATTGAATCGAGTGACTGCGGACTTTAGAAACGCGCATCGGATCGGGTATGAGTCACAACAGGGAATTAGATAGTGGCAGGGCGCTGGGAAAGATTCACAGTGGCTCAGCACACCTTGGTCGATCGTTCACCGTAGCAACCGGAAGAAGAGATTCCGAACGCGATGAAGGGGCACCGCCGAAGCGGTGCCCCTTCATCTTAGAGATGCAGTTGACAGGTATTCACTTACTGTCCCGAAGTGGCCGCCATGAACTTTGCCTGCGTCATACGATTCTGCCTGTCGCCAGCGGATGCCATCCTGTAGCGAAAAGCGTCGGGTGTCTTTGTGATCCAGGTCGTTCTACCGTCGAAGGCTACATGTCCCGCGCTGGCCGTGGTGTACAGCGCGCACTGCCCACCCTTGGTCGCGTCGTACGTTCCTCCCAGCACCTGCACTCCCGTCGCTGTTCCTTCAATCGTCAGCGAGCATCCGGAAACATCGGAGACATTGTTATTGCCGTAGACAGCGTTCGCTCCGCCAGCACCGTCAATGCCGTTGTACAGGGTGCCGTCCGTGCTTGTCTTCAGGTGGGCGATCAGATTATTGGTCGCATACCCAAAGGACTGGACCTGGATACCAAAACCCCGGCTGTTCGAGATCTTGTTGTTATTCACGTAGTCGTAGTTTTCTTCGGCAGAGATATTCCCTTCATTATCGGAAAGGGAGTTGTTTGCGATCAAGTTAGCTCCGCATGACGAAGCCAGACCATAGTTACGATCCTGGATACCCATCGCGGTCGTTGTGCGGACCGCATTATTCGCAATATATGCGCCCTTGATACCGCGCATGTTGATGCCGGCAATGTTGTAATTCAGGCCGACGGGCGAATCCAGCCTTCCAACCAGATTCTTCGCGATCGTCCAGCCTGTTACCGCCATCGAGCCATACGAAGTATTTGCGCGTACCATGATGCCGCCGTCGAACCCGAAAGGCATAGGGGCCGAAGATCCGGTGTTGAAGATCGTAAGCGCTTGGAGCGTGTTGTTCTGATTCGGGCCATTGCCTGCGGTGTTCGGCGAGTCTAGAACAAACGCAACCCCTGAATTCGTGGTGCGGATGATTTCCAGGTTCTGAATTGTCACAAAGGACTTGTTTATAGCGACGATGCCGTTCTGATGACCGCTTCCTGAGACTTCGATTGTGTGCTTCGAAGGATTCGAGCCGTCGATCAGATGCACATATAGTGTGTCAGCATCACTGTAGAAGGATCCTGGAGTGTTGATGGCAACCGCAAGATTGGCTTGCGCCTTCAGGGGCACCGCTTGGGCGTAGATGGCATCCACGAACACCTTATAGCTGGGAATAGTACGCCGGGTTTGGTAGGTGCCTGCAGAGATGAGGCTCCACCCGGTTTCGGGGTCAGCACCATCGATGATAGGCGTTGCACCTTGGCCATACGCATCGATAACCAACCTGCTGCGTGCGGAAGATCCCGACCCTGGCACAACCAGCTGCTCGTGCCAGACGTCTCCACGTCGAAGAAGGATCGAGTCGCCCCCTGTGACTTTCTTCAGAGCACCTACCCTGCTCAGCGTTTTGAACGCTGTTGTCTGACTGAGACCATTATTATTGTCGCTCCCCCCAGACTCAGAGACGTAGTAAGTGGTTGCCGAAGCGGATAGCGTAAGTGACGCACAGACAATGGCCGAGGCCCAGAAATGGTTCAAATGTGACATATATCTCCGCAAGTCAGAACAAAGTGAAGGATTACCATCCCTTTATAACTGCGGAAAATGGGTAAAGCTCTACCACTTTCGGGCATATCAAAAGCACTTTTGGTCATTACCTGGGCGAAGGGCTGTCCAACAGCTATGAGTGCGCAGGCGGCAACCACTCGCTGGAGCAAAGTCGTCGGGGACGATTTCAGATCGCGACCAGAGCGTCGTTGCCAGGCAAGGACAGCGCGTGAGCTGCAACTCGCGTGTTACCTCTGAGGAGGCCAGCGCAAACACCGCTGAAACGGCTACTTCGCTGATCGGCGAAATGGGCATAGGTTAGGACCTGTCTGAAGAAGCGAGTCGGCATTTGCAACGGCAGCGCACGCAACATCTGGTCTGGACGTACAACGGAAGACCGTCCTGTGGACATCGCCGAGAAGGACCGAAACTCATAGTGGAGGGCCGCAACGTAAATCGGTACCGCGCCGTCTGCCCGCACCGCATGACATCCCGAACGGTGTTTGCTTGCCACTAACCCATCGCATGTAGGATTCTCTGGAGACGAAATTGCCTCCGGGGATCGCATGCAGCTGCGTACGTTGAACGATGTGTTTCGGAATGCCACTTCGCGAGGCCAGTCCCGCGCAATCCTTTCTCCCAGCGGCGATCAGTGGCTGCCTATATCCTGCGACGCACTCTACTGGCGCACCCGCCGTCTCGCAGCCTGGCTCATGGCCCAAGGCATCACCAAGGGCGACCGTGTCGCACTCATCGCAGAGAACCGCTGGGAGTGGCCCGTCACCGACTTTGCCTGCCTCGCCATCGGCGCCATCGATGTCCCCATGTTCCCAACGCTCACCGCAGATCAGACCGAAGCACAACTGCGCGACAGCGGTGCGAAGATCGTCTTCGTCTCCACGCCCGACCTCGCTACCAAGATCCTCAAGTCCGGCCTCGATGTAACCGTCGTCGTCATGGATGCCGAAGCCAGCTCACAGCACATCGCCTTCGCAGACCTCGTCGCAGGCGAGGAACCCGGCACACGCGACGCAGACTTCGACGCCACGCTGCAGGCCATCGAACCAGGCGACATCGCCACCATCATCTACACCTCCGGCACCACTGGCGATGCCAAGGGCGTGGTCCTCACCCACGGCAACATAGCCTCCAATCTCACAGAGACGACGGACCTCTTCCGCTTCGGTGCGGAAGACCTCATGGTCTCGTTCCTGCCGCTCTCACACGTCACCGCCCGGCATATCGACTACCTTTTCTACGCAGAGAACGTCACGCTCGCCTACGTCAGCCGTCCCGAGCGCGTGCTGCCGGCAATGGCCGCGGTCAAGCCCACCATCTTCGTCGCCGTCCCGCGTGTCTATGAGCGTGTGCGTCAATCTGCGGAGGGCAAGGCGCTCAAGGCTGGCGGCCTCAAAGCGAAGATCTTTGCGTGGGCCATCAGGACCGGTGGCAAACACCGCGACCAGGTCGCGCAAGCGCAGGGCGATCCCTCGTCCCTCGCCTGGAAGATCGCGAACAAGCTCGTCTACAGCAAGCTGCGCGAGGCTATGGGCGGCCGCGTCAAGGTCTTCGTCGCAGGTGGCGCGCCCCTCGGCATCGATCTCGCACGCTGGTTCGCAGATGCGGGTATTCCCATCTTCGAAGGCTATGGCCTCACCGAAACCTCACCCGTCATCGCAGTCAACCTGCCGGGAAAGAACAAACTCGGCAGCATCGGTCCCAAGCTCAAGAACCTCGACGTCCGCTTCGCCGAAGATGGCGAACTCGAAGTCCGCGGCCCCAGCATCTTCCAGGGCTACTGGCAGAAGCCTGAGCAGACCGCCGCAGTCATGGATGGCGAGTGGTTTAAGACTGGCGACATCGGCGCCGTGGATGCCGAAGGCTTCCTCTCCATCACCGATCGCAAGCGCGAACTCATCAAGACCGTCAGCGGCAAGTTCATCGCACCGCAGCCCATTGAGAACAGGCTGAAGGTCTCACCGCTCATCGGCTTCGCTGCGCTCCAGGGCGACACCCGCAAGTACGTCACGGCCATCGTCTCGCCCGATCTCGTTGCTCTGGAAGAGTGGGCAAGGGAGCAGGGCATCCAGTCCTCCGACCGCACCGCTCTCGTGCGCGAACCGAAGGTCATCGCCCGCTACCAGCAGGAGTTCGACCGGGTAAACGCCGACGCCGCACCGTGGGAGAAGGTAAAGCGATTCCGTCTGGTGCCGGACGAGTGGACCGTCGACACCGGCGAGATGACACCAAGCCTCAAGCTGAAGCGCCGCATCGTGGCCGCAAGATATGCCTCTGAGATCGACGCCCTCTACACCGGAGCCGAAGCCGAATGATGTTCCGCGTCATCCGCGTCCTCGCTGCAGCGTTACTCTCAGCAACGCTCGCGAGCGCGCAGGTCGCGAACCATCCACCAACCTGCCCGAACCTGCGCAAGGCCTCGCCGCACCCAACGGCTTCGCAGATACTCGCCGCGCAGGAACAGGCAGCGGCTGATCCCAACGTGATCCTCTCGCCGGAACCCGTAGGCAACATCGGCCTGCTCCGCTACGCCCTCCGCGACTACGCCGACTGCACAGGCGACGCGGGCTGCTACTGGACCGATTTGGACGCACAAACCCAACGCGCTCTCAACGCACTGGAATCCGGGGTAAGGGAAGCGCGTCGCGGAGCAAAGCTGGCACTCGTCCTCGACATCGACGAAACCTCACTTTCCAGCTACTGCGAATCCATCGCAGAGGACTTCGGCTACATCCCGGACCGTTGGGAGAAGTGGATCGTCTCAAACGAAGCCGCAATCCCGATCCCGGGCACTGTCCGCCTCGTCAAACGGGCGCAGGCTCTCGGCGTGACGGTCTTCTTCATCACGGGGCGCCCCGAGGCCCAGCGTGCCGCAACCGAAGCGAATCTCACAGCCGCAGGCTACGCAGCCTGGCACCATCTATCGCTGCGCCAGGCCGGCGCCTATCCCTCAACTACTGCCTACAAGGCTGCAGAGCGCGCGAAGATCCAGGCGGACGGCTACACACTCCTGCTGAACATGGGTGACCAGTGGAGCGATCTGCAGGGCCAACCCATGGCACAGCACAGCGTCAAGCTCCCGAATCCCTTCTACTACCTGCCCTGATCCAAACCACGCACCAAAATTCGAATGTGCCAAAGACGATTTTTTCTTGTCTTACCTGCCTGAAAAGGGGTACAAGTATCTGGCTGGGCGGCCAATCCACCGGATCGAACGGCAACTCCCTCGCTTCAGGAAAGCCATCACATGCGTAGCTCTGCTGAGACCGTTTTGCGAGAGGTAATGGATATCCGGCAGGCCGCCGGATACCTTGGGATCAGCAGCGACACTCTCTATCGCTACGCGTCCGAAGGCTTCGTACCTGCGTTCAAACTGGGAAATCGCTGGCGTTTCAAGAAAAGCTTGCTCGATGCCTGGATGGATCGCCAGTCCGGTGCAGCCACACTACCTGCCCTTGCAGAAGTGAAGCCCCGCGAAAAGAAGCCAGCCCGAGCTGCGGTTTAGCGGATCCCGCCTCGGATCTGTCAAGAGGTAAATCGTATAACGTGCTTATTTTGAGTGGTTTACGTTGGCGGGTTTTCCTGTCCAAGCTGCTATCCTTGAATAGGACACAGATAGACGACTGGCAATGTTGCGGGCCGCTAAGTCCTTTGTTATCTAATTTTTGCGTGTAAACCCTTTTGAATCAGATTTTTGCCGAAAAGGGAATCGTCAACCCCTTTGTTTTCTAATTTTTACGGGAAACGCGGGGGGGGGCACCCTACGCCGGTTGCAGCGTCAGCATCGTCAGCTCGGGCGGACAGTTGAACCGGAATGGCAGGTGCATGCAGCCAAGTCCACGATTCACATAGACTTGTGTCCCCGCAGCCGCTTGGAACAGGCCCTCAACATATTTCACGCCCAGTGCAGGCAGCATCATTGCAGGCATCAGCGGAATGCGAACCTGTCCGCCATGCGTGTGTCCCGCCAGCATCAGATCCACCGGCGCGGTGGCAGCCACCGTGTCGACGAAATCCGGCTCGTGGCCCAGCAGGACGATCGGTTCGCCATCCTTCCGCTTCGGCACGGCGGTCGCCAGATTCGGCAGGTCGAAATAAGCGTCGGCGATGCCAGCGATCCAGAGCCGGTCGCCACGCAGATCGATTGCAGTGAACTCGTTGTTCAGCGGAGTCAGCCCGTGGCGTCGAAGAATCTCCCGCATCTGCGGACCGATGCCCGCGTCGTGATTGCCCAACGAACAGAAACGCAGGGCGCACTGGATCCCGGACAGGATCGAAGCGCATCCATCCGCATCGGCGAGATTGGTCGCGAGGGGCCCGCGGTGCGCCGTAATGAAGTCGCCCGTTAGAGCAACCATGTCCGGCTGCAGGCGATTGATCGTCTTCACCGCATGCTGAACGAAAAAGGGCTCGTCGTACGAATGGAAGTGAATGTCGCTGATCTGGGCGATTCGGAAACCATGGAAAGCCGTCGGCAGGTTCTTGATGTGGACAGTCCGCTCGACCGTCATAAGCGCGTGCCGCTCGATCTCGCTCGAGTAAAGCACCAGGGATCCTGCGGTGATGGCGGTGCCGATAAGAAAGCGTCTACGAGTGAGGACGCGTTGTGCGTGCTGAAACGGCTCCATACGTCATGATACCGGGCAGAGTGCCGCAGGCGAATGAATCCCCAGGGCATCGTATGATCGCCTGATGAATCAACGAGCCAGATTGCGCGCCCTGGCGTCGGCATTGACCCGCAAGTCCACGCCGGCATTGCTCGTCACGCACCTGCCCGATGTCAGGTATCTGACCGGCTTCACCGGATCAAACGCTGCGCTGGTGGTCCTCGCAGGCTCGCGCGTCTCCGCACGTCTCTTCACCGACGGCAGATACACCGCTCAGGCGAAGCAGGAAGTTAGCAGCGCAACGGTCCGCATCGCACCCAGGTCCGCGCTCGCGGAAGCCTGCGCCTACGCCGCCCAGCACGCCACCGTCTGCGGCTTCGACCGCACTCAGACCACCGTCGCCACGCTCGCCACGATGCGCACAGCAGCCCGCAAAGCTGGTGCAGACGGTAACTTCTTCAAACCATTTGACGGCGCTGTAGTGGCATTGCGTGTCGTGAAAGACGAGGAAGAAGCAGCGATCATGCGTCGAGCAGCAGCCATGACCGGCGATCTGTACGAAGGTCTCCTGTCATGGATTGAAGCAGGCATGCGGGAACGAGACGTCGCGGCAGAGCTCGAGCACCGCGCTCGCCTCGCCGGAGCCGAAGGTATGAGCTTCGAGACCATCGTCGCCGCCGGCGAACGCAGCAGCCACCCGCACGCACGCGCCACCGACGCGACACTGCAGCCAGGCGACCTGGTCACGCTGGACTTCGGCATCGTGCTCGACGGTTACTGCTCTGACATGACTCGGACCTTCGCCCTCGGCTTTGGTGGAGGCACGATTCCGCCGAGGCTGCGAGCGCGCTGGGCAGAGCAGCGCGAGGTCTTCGAGGCAGTCCTCGCAGCCCAGACTGCAGCCGTCCGAGCCGTCCGCCGCGGCGTCACCTGCGGGGAAGTCGACGAGGCAGCACGGTCCGTTCTGACCGAACTCGGCTGGGCGAAGTACTTCACCCACTCCACCGGCCACGGTGTCGGTCTGGAGATTCACGAAGGCCCACGCGTCGCGAAAGCGCAGTCACAGCGACTGGAATCTGGAATGGTGATTACAATCGAACCCGGGGTCTATCTACCCGGTCGCTTCGGTGTGCGCATCGAAGATACCGTGCGCGTGACGGACGATGGAGCCGAAGTGCTGACGCCCGTGCACAAGGGCTGGCTGGAACTCTGAGGGAAAAGCGGCCGGAAAGGCCGATGGCAAAGGAAGATGATGGAAGAGAAAGATTTGCAGGAACTTCGGGATCTGGTTGGGTTCCTCAAGGACAATGGCATCGCCGAGTTCGATCTTCACCGCGGCGAGCAGCATGTCCGCATCAAGTTCGCGCAGGCAGCAGTCGCACCGGCATTCGACGCCGCGCAGCTACAGCACTTCGCCGCGGCATCCGCCGCAGCGCACGCGCCAGCGGTGGCTGCACCTGTCACGCACGCACCAGCGCCGGTTGCAGCTCCTGAAGAGAAGCTGCACGAGGTGAAGTCACCTATCGTCGGCACCTTCTACGAGAGTTCAGCACCCGGTGCCGCCGCATTCGTTAAGGTCGGCGACATCGTGGAAGTCGGCCAGGTGCTTTGCATCGTCGAGGCCATGAAGCTGATGAACGAGATTGAGAGCGATGTGGCCGGCGAAGTCGTCAAAATCATCGCCAAGAACGGCCAGGCTGTCGAGTATGGTCTGCCGCTGTTCGCTGTGAGGCCGCGGTAAGCATGTTCAAGAAAGTCCTGATCGCTAATCGCGGAGAGATTGCGCTACGCGTGATCTCGGCATGCCGGGAACTCGGCATACGCACCGTCGCCGTCTATTCCGAAGCCGACCGCAACAGTCTGCACGTTCGCTTTGCGGACGAGGCTATCTGCATTGGACCGCCGCGTTCGGCTGAAAGCTATCTGAACGTCCCTGCGGTTATCTCCGCTGCTGAGATTGCGGACGTGGACGCCATCCATCCGGGCTACGGCTTGCTGAGCGAAAACGCAAACTTCGCGGAAGTCTGCCGCGCCAGCAACATCAAGTTCATCGGACCGCGCCCGGAAGTGACTCGCATGATGGGCGAAAAGTCGACGGCACGCCAGACCATGAAGGCCGCGAATGTGCCGATCCTTCCCGGTTCTGATGGCGTCATCGCCACCGTAGAAGAGGCGCTGGAGTGGGCCAAGCAAGTACGCTTCCCAGTGATCCTGAAGGCAGTTGCGGGTGGTGGCGGTCGTGGTATGCGTATCTGCCGCACAGCCGAAGAACTTCCAGGCCTCTTCAACCAGGCGTCGCAGGAGGCTTTGAATGCCTTCGGCAACGGCGACCTGTACATGGAAAAGTTCATCGAGCGTCCGCGCCACATTGAATTTCAGGTGCTCGCTGACGAGCATGGCAATGTGATGTCGCTCGGTGAGCGTGAGTGCTCCATCCAGCGCCGTCACCAGAAGCTCATTGAGGAAGCGCCGTCGCTTCAGGTCACGCCCGAGATTCGCGCGCGACTCGGCGGGGTTATCGAGCGCAGCCTCCGTGAGATCGGGTACTGGAACGCCGGCACGATCGAGTTCCTGATGGATGAAGATGGCGAGATCTACTTCATCGAGATGAACACGCGCATCCAGGTGGAGCATCCAGTCACCGAAGCCGTCACAGGCGTCGATCTGGTGAAGGCTCAGCTCCTAATTGCAAGCGGTGAAAAGCTCTCGGACATCGTCCCGGAACGGCCCGTCATCCGCGGTCATGCGATCGAGTGCCGCATCAACGCAGAGCATCCTGAGAAGTTCACGCCATCAGCAGGTAAGATCACGGCGTTCAACCTTCCCGGCGGCAATGGAGTTCGCGTCGACACCGCGCAATACCAGGAAGGCGTCGTGCCGCCGTACTACGACAGCATGATCGCAAAGGTAATCTGCCACGGTCGCGACCGCGAAGAGGCCATGAACCGCATGCAGCGCGCGCTGAGCCAGTTCGTAGTGGAAGGCATCTACACGACGATCCCGCTGCAGCAGAAGATCTTTGCGGACGCGGACTTCCGCCGTGGCGACTTCGATACAAAGTTCATGGAGCGCTTCTTCGAGCGCGAAGCCGAGCGCAAGAAGGCCGAAGCGGCCAATGAGCCGGTTGGCGTTTAATTTCAGCGATAACTTTCAGCGGCGCATCGCTTCCGGCGATGCGTCGCTTCGTCTTTACGCCATCCTCGACGCCGAATCCTGCGCACGTCGCGGCTTGTCACTCCTCGCCGTCGCGGAAGCATGGCGTAACGCAGGCATTCGTCTCGTCCAGTACCGAGACAAGCAGGGAACAGATGATGCGGTGCTTGCGAACGCGCTTGCGATTCGCGGCATCTTTGAGGGCTCAGGAGCGATCCTGATCCTGAACGATCGTGTCCCCCTGTTCGCAGCCTCTGGCTTCCAGGGCGTGCATGTCGGTCAGACAGACGCCGGCGTCACGACAACGCGCGAGATGATCGGTCGTGAAGCGATCCTGGGTACCTCCACCCACACGCCAGTGCAGGTAACGGAAGCAGACAAGACCGATGTATCTTACATCGCGGTCGGTCCTGTCTACGGTACGCAGACGAAGCTGGACGCCTCACCGGTCGTGGGCTTGGAAGGCGTCCGCACCGCGCGCGCCCTCACGCGCAAGCCGGTGGTGGCAATCGGTGGCATCACTGCCGAAACGGTGCGGCTGGTTCATGACAACGGCGCGGATTCCGTGGCGGTTATCTCTGCGTTGCTGCCGACATCCGGCGAGACGCTAGATAGGCCCGCGAAGACTTTGCTGCGTCTGCTCACGGTGTAATCGTCGGGCTGGCCGGGTTCGCCTGGCCCTGCGACACCGGCTTTGTAAGCGTGTCGAGTTTGCTCTTCGCCATCTTCAGGATGACGCCGGCGTTGCGGTCTGCCACCTCGCTGACCTTGTACTCCGCAGCGGTTCCAAGCACCATGGCAAATTCTGATGGCGTCAGCTTGTATACGCGCGCCAGATAGTTCTCCATGCGTTCGGTGGCGTCCTGAAAGGCAGCGTCGATAGAGCCGTCTAGGCCGATGGCCATCAGGTGCGTTGGCGTCTCCAGAAACGGGCCGCGGATCGGGACGTCGTGCACCACTTCCACCGTCACGGTGACATCCATGGATGTTTCGAGGGCGTCTCCAGTGGTTTCTCCGTCGCCTTGGACGGCGTGACCGTCGCCAAGATAGAGGAGCGCACCTGCTACTCGAACCGGCAGATAGAGTGTGGCGCCTTCGGTGACCTCGTTGAAGTCCATGTTGCCTCCGAAGTTGCCGGAGTCACCGGTTCTGGGTGCAGGGCCGCTGGGGTCTGTGGCGACCCCGATACAGCCGAGCATCGGCTTTAAAGGGACGCTGTAAGTAGCCATGTGTGGGCCTGGCTTCTCGGGGCTGGCAAGACCTTTCTCAAGGTCGAGGTGCCAGCGGACCACCCCAGAATCTGTCAGTCGGCGCGCGATGCCCGGCGGGTTCGCGCGGTCCACGATGCTGTTTGTGCTGATAGCCCAGTCGCGATTGAGCCTGAGGCGACGGATGTGAATCGCGAGTACGTCGCCAGGCGCAGCGCCGTTGATGAAGAACGGGCCGGTCTGTGGGTTGCCTCCGAGAGATCGCGGTGTGCCGGTGGCATCGTAGCCGGCAGCGTCCACGGTCCATGTGTGGATGGTGTCACCGGAGTTCACTGTGAGAACCGGTTCGTACGCCGCAGAGAATTGCCGGCGGAAGACTGTCGGCGTGAAGTCGTGGAATGTGGGCTGCGGTGCGACGCCAGTCTTCAGTGCGGCGCGAGTTGCGGTGAACGTGTGCGTCGTCGGGTGGCTGACGGCGGCGTTCTGAGCCCACACGAGCGAGCCTGTGATCGTGTCACCAGAGACGGTTGCGGTGACATCCTCATATCCACCCTGAGGGTCCTTCGCATGGAAGGACAGCTTGCCATTCTTCAAAGAGCCTTCGAGCTTATCGCCGCCAAGCTCGCCGGTGATGTGATCACCGTTCTGTTCCAGTGTGAGATTCCAGTTCGTCGGCGTGCCGAAGGTATCGATGTTCGTGATCCACTTGCCGCCCGCATTGGGTTGCTGAGCGGAGGCGGTTGCTGCGAACAGGATGGCGGCGCTGAGCAATTTCACGGTGGCTCCGTTCTGGTAGGTGGCTGCATATTGTGTACGTCCCGGTGGGACGCATTGACGATGAAATCTTTCGTGATTGGCTGATGCATTGCGGAACTGGTACAACAAAGCACACACGTGTCCAACGAAAATCTTTCAACAGACCAGACCCAGCCGGAGTTCGTCAAAGGCCTCGGGCTCTTTTCCGCCACGGCCATCGTTATGGGATCGATGGTCGGCTCGGGCATCTTCATCGTCTCGGCGGACATGTCCCGTACGCTGGAGTCGCCGGCGCTGCTGATCGCTGCCTGGCTGGTCACGGCGATCATGACGATCGTTGCCGCTCTCAGCTATGGGGAACTCGCGGCCATGATGCCCAAGGCCGGTGGACAGTATGTCTACCTCCGTGAGGGGCTTGGTCCGGTCTGGGGCTTTCTGTACGGCTGGACACTCTTCCTGGTGATCCAGAGCGGCACGATTGCTGCTGTGGGTGTCGCGTTCGGTAAGTTCCTCGGTGTCTTTGTGCCGTCGGTTTCGGCAAGTCACTGGATATGGCACATCGCTCATGTTCCACCGGTGAATGTTGGACCGATGGTGCTGGGCAATATGGACGTTGGCCTAAGCACGGCGAATCTCACGGCGATCATCATCATTACGCTGCTGACTATCCTGAATACGCTGGGCGTGAAGCTGGGCGCGTTGATCCAGAACATCTTTACCTCGGCAAAGATCGTGGCGCTTCTGATGGTCGTCGGTCTCGGTCTGCTGGCGAAGAATGCTGCAGCGATCGCGGCGAACTTTAGCGGCGGCAATTTCTGGCACGGTGCTGGTCTGCACTCTGTTCACCCGGTGACTGTAGGGGCGGGTGGGCCGACGGCGATGGTTGGCTTCCTGACCGTGATAGCGGTGGTGCAGGTCGGTTCGCTGTTCTCGAGCGATGCCTGGAACAACGTGACGTTTACCGCTGGCGAGATCACGCATCCGAAGCGCAATCTGCCGTTGTCTCTGGCACTTGGCACAGGCATCGTGCTGGCGCTCTATATCGCATGTAACTTCATCTACCTTGCCGTTCTGCCGCTTCACGGTTCGGCGGAAGGGACAACGATCCTGGCTCGTGGAATCCAGTTCGCCAGCGAAGACCGTGTTGCGACGGCTGTGATGGAGCAGGCGTTCGCAGGCTACGGTGCGCGCATTATGGCGCTGGCTGTGATGATCAGCACCTTTGGCTGTGCGAACGGCATGCTGCTCAGCGGCGCTCGTGTTTACTACACGATGAGCCAGGACGGACTCTTCTTCAAGGCTGCTGGAAAGCTGTCGCCAAAGTCGAAGACGCCTGTGGTCAGCCTGTGGGTTCAGTGGGCCTGGACCTGCTTCCTGTGCCTGTCCGGATCGTACGGGCAGCTGCTGGATTATGTGGTTGTTGCGGTTCTGATCTTCTACATCCTTACGATCGTTGCTTTGTTCGTTCTGCGGCGGACCCGACCGGACGCCGAGCGGCCCTACCGGGCGATTGGTTATCCTGTATTGCCTGCGCTGTATATCGTGATGGCTACGTTTGTCTGTGTTGTACTCTTACGCTATAAACCGCAATACACCTGGCCGGGAATCCTGATCGTTCTGCTTGGACTTCCGGTGTACTTCCTTTGGCAGAGGAAGGCAGATCCCCGCGTGGAAACGCTGTAGGTTCTGCATCTGCCGTAAGCATTTTGAGATTCAAGGAGTAACCCAAACGCATGGCTGATCTTTTCGCCAAAAAATCAATGGAATCGCTGATGACCGAGGCGCACGAAGAGGGCACTCACTCTCTTCAGCGCTCGCTCGGGCCGGTGTCGCTTACGATGCTGGGCATTGGTGCGGTCATCGGCGCAGGCATCTTTGTACTGTCCGGTCTTGGAGCGCACTCCGCCGGACCGGCGTTGATGCTGGCGTTTGTGTTGTCTGGCCTTGGCTGCGCCTTCGCGGGCCTTTGCTATGCCGAGTTTGCGGCGATGATTCCGCTGGCTGGGTCTGCTTACACGTACGCTTATGCGACGCTGGGCGAGCTGTTTGCGTGGATCATTGGTTGGGATCTCACGCTGGAATACGCCATGGGCGCAAGCACCGTGTCTTCGGGCTGGTCGAACAATTTCGTTGAGTTCCTGAACATCTTCGGTCTGCGGTTTCCGCTGTGGCTCGCGTACGACCACTGGACGGGACTTCGGACTGCGCTGGAGCGGGTGGCCCGTGCGTCGCTGGCTACGACACGGCCTGACCTGCACCCGGGCACGATGCCCTTCAGCGATGCGCTGGCTGCGATCATGGCGCATCCTTCGGCGGCTCTATCGTCGCAGGCACATGCTCTGTTGAACGCACCGCAGATCTTTGGTGTTGAGATCGGATTTAATCTTCCTGCGTTCATCATCGCTCTGCTGATTACGACGATCCTGGTGATCGGTATCCAGGAGTCGGCGAAGTTCAATGCGGGCATCGTTGTCATGAAGCTTGCGATCGTCCTGTTCGTCATTGGTCTTGGTTCGCACTATGTGAACCGCGCGAACTGGGGCACGGACTGGCATTCGTTCGCACCGTTCGGTGTGGGTGGTATCGGGCTGGCGGCCGGCCTTGTCTTCTTCAGTTACATCGGCTTCGACGCTGTCTCGACGACGGCGCAGGAGGCGATCAATCCGCAGCGTGATATGCCGATCGGCATCATTGTGTCGCTGTCGCTCTGCACGGTGCTGTACATCGGTGTTGCTGCGGTGCTGACCGGCATGGTGCCCTGGCAGTCGATCAACATTGAAGCCCCGATCGTTCGTGCGTTCCTGGAGTACAAGGTCGGCTGGGCTGCGAACGTGGTGACCATCGGTTCCATCGCTGGACTTACGTCGGTGATGCTGGTGATGCTCCTGGGTCAGTCGCGTGTTCTGTACGCGATGGCGAAGGACGGCCTGCTGCCGCGGAAGTTCTTCGGCGACATTCACCCTCGCTTCCGTACGCCCTGGAAGGGCACGATCCTGGCCGGTCTGCTGGCTGCTGTCGTCGGTTCGGTGACACCGATCGATGACATCGGCAAGATGGTGAACATCGGCACGCTGCTGGCGTTCGTCATCGTCTGCATCGCCGTGGTGATGCTGCGTCGCACCGATCCCGATCGTCCTCGTCCGTTTCGTGCGCCGCTTGTCTGGCCTGTGCCGGTTGTCCCTGTGCTCGGTGTTCTCTTCAACGGTTACATGATGTTCAAGCTGGGACCTGCCAACTGGATCCGCTTGATCGTGTGGCTGGTGATCGGCCTGG